>SDBT01000752.1_pt1 | contig 53114 bp, 106 predicted proteins | sample 2277101 | NCBI WGS metagenome assembly SDBT01 (sample SAMN10404973, study PRJNA504765) | marine sediment metagenome | isolation source: marine sediment core GS10_PC15, 103 cmbsf | place: Arctic Ocean: Southern Knipovich Ridge | collected 2010
CTTCTATCATAAAGGACATAATCAACATTTATATCTTACTACTTTTGAAGTAACGGATGAAGATATATGTTCAGTTGATGTTTGTATTTATGATGAAGAAAAAGAAGAAATGGCAGATTGTCTTTTTTCAATTGCTAATATTCGGGCTATTACAGAAGATATAACTTACAAAATACCTTTTACTACTTACTTTAAAGAAAATAAAATTAAAGCCCAACCTACTTTCGATTATACCTATTTAACTTATGCTCCACTATATTGCAATAGAGAATTCTTTTTAAGAAAAACAACTGGCATTACAAAAGATGATATATATAATTGTGCAAATTATTTTATTAAGAAAGTTTTAGATTTTTATTGGATATGGAATATAACAGTTTTAAATGAAAAGGATATTAAAAAATTAAAGAAAGTTAAATGAAATAGGATTTGAAAAAGAAGAGATTATTATAAAAAGATTTTATAAAAAATTAGAGGTAAAAAATGAGGGGATTAAATAAATTATTTTGGAAACTATTTTTTATCGGAGCAATAATGATTTTTTTAAGTTCCACTATTCTTTTTACTCATCTTGGTTCGTTCTGTTTTGGATTAGGAACAGCTATGATTTTAATAGCTTTATTTTATAAAATAACTTGGAGGTTTTAAAAATGATTAATACAATCTTGCAAGGAATAGGATTTATAATTGTAGGCATTGTGATTTCAACAGTTTTTATAGCGATAAGGAAATTTATTTTAAAAAGAAGTCTCAATATTGCTAAAACTAAATTACAACAAAAATATAACCCAATGCAAACAAACAGTTCTATTGGAAAGGTATATAAATCTCCCATAGAAAAAGTAAGTGGGCAAAAGTTTGCTTCTGGAATGTTGAGCTTTTTTAATCCTGTGCTTTGGCTTAAAGATATATTTTCACTTTTTAATATAAGAAAACTCGCTATCTATATGATTATATTAGGAGTTATTTTTACATATGGTTGGTATCAAGGAACGCAAGGAAAGCCTGTTGAACTTGATTTAAATTATAAAGAAGCTGTTGAAATTCAAGTTCCAAAAACTGACCTAAGATTATATAAACCTGCAAATTCTAATAAATTATATTGGATAGATAAAGAAGGTAATAAATATCCTGTAACAGTTTCTGATATTGCAAGTTTAAAGAAAAAATTAAGCCCTTATGGAATAGAACTATCTCCTATTGGAGTTGTAGGGGCTGGTATGGGCTATCCTGATGGAGTTAATGCAGAGTTTGGAGCAGGGGTTAGATTTTTACATTATTGGATGTTTAATCTTGAGACTTTTGCAACAAATCGAGGTATATATTTAGGAACATCATATAGATTAGATAAATTAAATTTAGAAAATAGCAGTATTGGTGTAGCGTATGGTAAAGGCTGGTCGCAAGGAGAAGATAGACCATTGCTTTACTTCTCGTTTAAATTTTAGGAAAAATTATTATGAAAAGAGATAAAAAAGGAAGATTTGTTAAAGGATTTAAACATACTAGGACATTTAAATTAAAAATGTCAAAACGTATATCAGGGGAAAATCATCCAATGTTCGGTAAACATCATACAAACAAAACAAAAAGAAAAATGAGGATAGCTAAAATAGGAAAAGAAAGTCCTATGAAAGGTAAGAAAAGAGAACCTCATACAAAACAATGGAAAGAAAATGCTCGTAAAAGAATGTTGGGGAAAAATAATGAATAAAATTTATTATAGATGTCATAAATGTCATTCTAAAGTTAAAAAAGGAAGGGATATATTAGTGGATTTTAATTTGCCATTGTTTGGAGGTAGTTGTGCAAAATGCAATTTATATACTTATTTGTATGCTTGTCAACATACTTATTGGTGGGAAAGATTATATTTAACCATAAAAGATTTAATGAGAAAAATAATATGAAAGAAAAAGATATAAAATTATTTAATAAAACTATTCATGAATTGAAAGAGCTTATGTATGCTTTAAAAAAAGAAAGAGAAGTTCATCACGAAATAGTAAATAGATTACAAGAAGAACATAATTCAAAGATAGAAAAAATTACATATTCAGCAGGACAAATTTTAGAAGAGATTAATGAACTATATGAACATTTATATAAAGATAAAAATGAGGATGAATAATGGATAAAAAAGTTTATAAATTAATTAACCGAAAAATATATAAAGGAAAAGGAATTTATGGCAAGTTTATTTGGAGCACCAGCTATTCCTAGATTACCTTACCCTACTATTATGGGAAATCCATTTAAAAAGGAAGGGAAATAAAATGCCCTATATTAAATCTGATGATGGAAGACGAAAAGCATTAAGAAATGGAGAACCTGCTTTAATAGCAGGAGAATTGAATTATCAAATTTTTTATTATATAAAACATATTAATGAACACTATGATATAGAAAATGAATGGTGTATAGAAGATATTAAAAGATTTGTAGAACAATTTCTTGGTAGAAAGCCTAATTATCAGAGATACAATGATATGGCAGGATGTTTAAGTTTATGTTATAAAGAAATTAAAAGAAGATTAAAAATTGATGTTAAAGATTTATTAAGTGGTATAATGGAAAGTTATGACGATGAAATAGTAAAATATGAGAAAAAAAAGATAATCGAAAATGGAGATGTAGAATGAACCGTATTAGAATAAAGAAAATTTGTTTAGAATGTGGATGTCCCTTTGAAGTTCACGCATACAGGAAAAATACTGCAAAATTTTGCAGTATTGTATGTATGAATAAAAATATGAAGGGGAAGCATTATTCTCCAGAGACAGAATTTCACAAAGGAAAAGTTCCATATAATTATAAAGGAATTCATTTAAGTAGTTGTGGAAGATTTATATTATCATTAAATGGAAAAACTCAGTATGCTTATAGATATATAATAGAAAGATTAATAGGACGTAAATTAACTTCTAACGAACATGTTCATCATAAAGATAATAATAAACAAAATGATGAATTGATTAATTTTTTAATTACTTTTAATGGAGGACATCGAAAATTACATTATAAAGCATATGATTATTTAGTAGAAAAAGATTTAATAAATGATTATATGAAATGGTTTGAAAAGAAATATGGAAAATTATGGAAAACAATTTTCGACCTTATAGAAGGGGGGTGATGCCAAATGTTAGGTATAAAATTACCAAAATTATTTTATACCTATCTTTGACTTGCTGGTGCAATAGAAGCAGATACCAAAGAAGGCGGTCAAGGATGGAGAAATGATATTACTCCTGCATTAGATAAAGCAGATATATATATACAAGACCCTTGTTTGGCTGGCGAAACTCCTATTTTAATGGGAGGTTTATCTTATAAAGAGATTAAAAAAATCCAAATAGGAGATGAAGTTTTTGGTTATAAACGAAATTATTTGGAAAAAACTATAGTAACTCAAACTTATAAAAGAAAAGCTATGACTTATAAATTAACCTTTGAAGATGGAAGGGATTTAATTATTACCGAAAATCACCCTATTTTACAATTTTCAAAATTTTCTTCGTCAAATAGAAATAACAATGATTATATTAAACCTCATCAATTAGAACAAACTCGTTTATGTGTGCATCCTCAATATAATCAGAATAAAAACTGGAAAAGAGGATATATTTTAGGCTTTTTAGAGGGAGATGGCAACGTAACTTTTGATGATAAATTAAGATTTTTTCAGAAAGATAAAGGACAGTTGGAATATATTGAACAACTGATTAAACAAATTTATGGAAATTTTAATGAGAGTTATTATAGAGATTTAAGAACTGGAATATATACTTTAGGAGTATATTCTCCTAAATTATCACGAAAAATTTATAAAGACATTAATAATCCATTAAATATTATAGGAAATAAGGATTGGCTTAGAGGCTATCTTGCAGGGATATATGATGCCGAAGGTTGGAAAAAAGGATATGACCAAGTAATTGTTTCTAATACCGATATAAGAATAATTCACCAAATACAAACCTGTTTAATAATGTTAGGACATAAATATACTATTCGAAAAATTAAGAGAAATAATAAAAAATATAAAGATATTTATAGAATAACTTTTCATTTAAATATTCAACCTCAACGAGCAAACTTTGTTATAGAATGTCAACCATATCAAAGACAATATTTTCTTCAAGACAGGTATCAAATTAGGAATTCTAAAATATTAAAAGTTAGTCATATAGTTCCTTATAAAAAAATATGGGTTTACAATTTCGAAACTTTAACAAAAAATTATATCGCTAATGGAATAATCGTCCACAACTGTAAAACAGAACCATTAGTTACTGGTATGGACGTTTTAGAAGCCCAAGACCAATTTAATAAATGGATTATGTCTGGAAATTATGATAAATTTGCTGAGAAATTTGAAAAAATTGTCCAGAAAGATATTCGTATGGTGCACAGAAGCGATTTTGTTGTTGTGCATTTATTTCCTGATATTCCTACAACTGGAACAATACACGAATTGGCAGAAGCTTGGAGAATTAAAAAACCACTATATCTTATTTGGAAAGACGCAAAAAGTAAAGTTCCTAAATGGGCTCTTTATTTAGTTACGAGTTCAGGCGGAAAATTATTTGATAATGGTAAACAATTAACAGATTATATAGCTCTTAAATATGAAGTAAAAAATCAAAGTTTACGGATTCAAATAGTTCAATTTTGTAAAGCTATTTGCAGGATGATTGGAGAAAAAATTTATACTCATAAATTAAATGAAATTAAAAAGACATGGAAAGAAAAGAAAATAATAAAAGAAGAAACGACTAAATCTGAAGAGAAGAAAGACGAGAAAAAATAATGAGCCAAGTTATATTTTGCGATTTATGTCCAAGTATAATCAAACCTTCAGATAAAAGATACTATATAGCAATAATTGAAGCTAAAGATAACGCAGAAAGAGGAATGGTAATACGTGATATAAAAGAGCTTATGCTACAAATTGAAGAACGTCATGAAGAATTGAAAAAAGAATATGATGCTGTTAAAATTTATGAATTATGTCCACAATGTAAAAAAGTTTATGATTATGTTTTTCAATTAAGAAAAGATAAAGTAGAAGCATTAAAAGAAGAAGCCAACAGAATGTTAAGACCTGAAGGGGATAAAAAGAATGAATAATAGAGAACAATTTAACAAACTTATTAAAAGACAATTTGTGTATGGCGGAAAAAAATATGCACAAACAGCAGAAAAAGAAGCCACTGATGTTTTATTTGATGATTTCGGTAAAAATTGGTTATTTGGAACTATAGCAAAATATGTAAAAAGATATTCTAATCTTGCTAGAGAACGAGACCTTTTAAAAATTGCAACTTATCAATTTATTTTATGGCTCAAACGAGGATTTCATTATGGAAAGCATGGAACTTCTGATATTATAAATACCACTGTAGAAACTAAATCGGAATATTTTAATACGTTTATTGATAGAATTACAATAAATAAAACTTATAATTCAACAAATCCGATGGGTCGGATTTATAATCTTTTAAATCAATTTGCTAATAAAATATTTCAGCAAATTAAAGAAGAAGAATTATTAGAAATATTTGAGATGGCATATATTATATGGAATAAAGATATAAAAGAAAAAGGAACAGACCAAGACGTTTACAATGAGACAAATGGAGAACCGAAGAAATGAGTTATGAAGAAAAAAGCGAAACGTATATGCCTCGCTGGTGTATATATTGTAAAGAAAAAATAGAGTTAGGTGAAGCTTTTGTTGTTGTAGAAGAAGATGGAGAAAATAAAGAATATCATGTTAAATGTTATGAACTTTTACATTCTGATGATGAAAATTTTTAATTTACAATTTAATATATAATAAGGGAGAAATATATGGGAAAAAGAATTGATTATTTACAAGAAATCAATAAAGCACTTGGTTTAATAATGGATGGCACTCGAAAATTAATAGAATTAACTCCAAAAGTAAAAGATAAATCTCTTAAAACTATAATAGCAACTGCTGGAAAAGATTATGCTAATTTGAGTTATTCATTTTCATTATTATTATTATCTATAACTCCCGATATATGTAAAAAAGATAAAATTGATAAAGAGTTTAATAAATTGATGAAACCTCTTAAAGAAGAGTTTAAGGAATCAGATGACAATTAAAATTTACGTAAACTCAAGAGATAATGCAAATCCAGAAGCTTTTCTAAGGATTTTAAAACGCTTTAAACGGAAAGTAGATAAAAGCGATATTTTAAGAGACCTTAAACAGCGTAGATATTATGAAAAACCAAGTGAAAAAAAGCGAAGAATATGGAAAGAAAATGAACATAAAAGAAGAAAGAATAAAAATGCCAAGAGAAGAAGGTAAAATAATATTTATTGATTGGTCAATCTTTATGTTTAGGAGTATATTTTCTTGGAGACGTAATCCTCAAATCCCTGCTACTTGGAATTGTATGAATATGATAACTTCTTGTTTACGTAAAGTAGGGGTTGACCCTATAGATACTGTTTTTGTAGCTACAGATTATATGAAAAGTTGGAGAAAAACTTATGCTGAAGAATATAAAGCTAATCGCAAAGCTTTTCGAGAAAGTTTCAAAGAGATTGATTGGGATAAAATGTGGCGAGATTTTGATGATTTATTAGAGCAAGTTAATAAAGGCACTGATTGGCTAATATTAAGAAAAGAACATTTAGAAGCAGATGATTTTATGGCTGTGGGAGCAAGAAGATTTAAAGATAACGAGGTCATTCTTATTACATCTGATAGCGACCTTGAACAATGCTGGCATTATTCTAATGTTAAAATATTTTCTCCTATTAAAAAGTTTAAAGGGGGTAATGGAGCTTATAAAGTAATACCTAAAAATTTTGATGTATATAAATTTATAGCTAAAAAAATCGAAAAAGAAGTAGCGGATAATTTGGTATCTCCTATTTTAAATGAAGCCGATTATGATAAAAGAAAGATTTGTGTAGATTTACTTGAGTTACCAGATTTCGTGGAGAATCAAATTAAAGAAGTCTTTGAGAATTTACCAGAAAAAGAATCAGATTTAAATTGTATCAGGTCAGAATCTATCAGAAAAAAAATAGGCAATTTGTGGAACGATAAAAGTAAAATTGTTAAATATGTAGATTGTGTTATCAAAGAAGAAAAAAAGAAATTAAAAAAGCAAACTAAAAGGAGGAAGAAAAAATGAAGTTTTTAGTCGCTGTGAAAAAGAATGGAAAGAATCTGTTAAGATTTGAAGATGAAAAAGGCAATAAAATATGGGCTGTAACTACAGAGGCAGTAATTAAATATGCCAAAACTAATTTTGAAGAAGGAGATGAATGTGGATTAGAGTATACTATAGATGATAATGAACAATATAATGTTACTCGGATAAATAAAGATGGAAAATCTACAACCGCAAAAGCTACAAAAACCCAAGATATAAAAGAACCAAAATGTGTAGACTGTGGTAAAGTTTTAAAAGATGACAAATATAAGAAATGTTATCCCTGTAATCAAAAAAATCCAGAGAAAAAAACTGGTGGTGGATATTCCAAATCTCCTGAAGATAAAGAACAGATTAAAAAATTAGCAATTATTCGTTCTGCTAATATTGGTATACAGGTTTTAGCAGGGCATATTGGCGATGTAAATGTATTAGCAGATATGATTGATACATTAGCTAAAAAGCTCTATCAGACTTATGATAATCTAAATAAAAAATAAGGGGGCGGTTATTATGTCAATAAAAAGGCGTAAGTTAAGAAAAGCGAAGAAGAAAAAACGTCAATATAAATTAATAACAGGTAAGGATAATATTATAGCTCCAGACCAAGTTCTATTACAGACAAGACAGGTTTTACTTTTTGGAGAAATTGATACAAAAAAAGCTAAAGAAGTTATAGAAAAATTAATAACTTTAAATAGTCTTGGTCATGAACCTATATTTTTATGGATAAATTCAGGAGGGGGTAGTGTATCTGATGGCTTTGCTATAATAGATGCTATGCAAGGATTACAAGGAGATATTTATACTATTATAAATGGTAGGGCATGTTCTATGGCTGGATTAATTTCACTTGTTGGAACTAAACGACATATGACTAAACATTCAATTTGGATGGCACATGATGTTTTTGCAGGTGTGGAAGACTACGCTACTAAATTAATAACACGAAGCGATTTTTATAAAACAGTTCAAAAACAAGTTTTTGCACATTTAAAAGAATACACTAAATTATCTGAAGCGGAAATTACCAAAGCTCGCCATCAAGAATTATGGTTATATGCTAAAAAATGCCTTGAGAAAGGCATAATTGATAGCATTTTAAAATAAGGAGAATACTATGCATTGTGATATGAAGCCTTTACTTAGAGCGATAAAAAGATTATCTTATTTTTTTGTAGCGTTTTTGATTATAAATTTTGTTATATTAGGGCTAAATACTTATCTAGTTGTAGAAAATGTCGATTTGACTGTAAAAAATATAGAGTTTATTTCTAAATTAGATAATAAGATAGAAGTAATAAAATTATATCAACAACAAACTATCAACAAGATTTTTAAGTTAGTTAAAGATATTGCTGAAACTGCTATTGATAATGATAGTTCTCAATTATCGTTAGTTACCAAAATTCTTGCTAACCTTGCAATTATGCAAGGAACTCAAGAAAGAATAATACAAAAATCAAAGGAAACTCTTACTATTGATGTGCCAAATAGAGAAGATATTTTAGAAGCTAATTTTAAAATTACTAATATAGTAAGAAACACTGGAGGGTCAGGAACTCATATAAAATTGAAAGGAGCAAGTTATATATTAACTTGTGCTCATTTAATTAATAATGTGGAAGAAGAATTTTTAATGGCTCAAGATAACGAAGGTTATTATTTTGGGATGGAATTAATTAAAATAGATAGACAAAAAGATTTAGCTTTATTCATAGTAAAAGGAATAAAAGATTATCCATATTTTGAAATTTCTGATATAGCTCCTACAGAAGGAAGTGATATTATTGTTATAGGAAATCCAGATGGAATGGTAGATGTTATTAGTGATGGAGTAATAGCTAAAGTAGAAAAGGATAAATATGTAATAACAAATACAATTTTCTTTGGAAGTAGTGGAGGAGCAGTTTTATATAAAGGAAAGGTAGCTGGAATATTGTCCGAATTAATGAGTATGTTTTTTGTAACTTATGGACGTGCTATAAAATTAGATACTATCCAAGAATTTTTGGGGGATTACAGATGAAAGGAAGACCCCAAGATGCTAAAAATAGATTTTATAGAAAATTAAGAATAGATAAAGAAACAAGAGAAACAATTAGTTGGTTTAATAAAATAAAACAAATAATGTTAAAGAGGTTAAAAAATGAAAGATAATTCCAAATGCTGTAATGCTCCTGTAAAAGTAGAAGGCAGAACTACTCATTACTATGTATGCGAAAAATGCGGAAAGACATGTGATATAAAATGAAATTAGTTAGAGATATACATTTTTTAAAACAAAAAAGTAAAGAAGTAATAACAGAACAAGAAGCTCAAGAAATTATTACTGAATTAGAAGAATCTTTAGATTTAAAAAAGGGAATTGGATTATGTGCAGTTCAAATCGGAATAGCAAAGCGTGTATCAATAATTAGAATAAAAGATTTTAAATTAGATTTAATTAATCCTACGATTTTAGAAAAAGACCAAAGATTTAGAGTTAAACGTGAAGGATGTTTAAGCTTACCAGGCTTATATATAGATACTGCACGTTATCAGTATGTAACATTTGAAAATGGATTCGATAAAAAACGATATATGGCAGATGGACTACAGTCAGTGGCAATTCAGCATGAGATTGACCACATGAACGGATTAACAATTTTGGATAGAAAATGGCGAAAAAGAAATTAAATAGAACTAAATTTAGAATGAAATTAATCAAAAGAATTGAAAAAATAGATAAAAAAATCAATTGGATTGGAAATCATGGAATAGAATTTATGACAGAAATGAAATTAGGAGAATTTACTGACGACTATGAATATCAACATGGAGATAAATAAATGCTTGAGATATTATATTTTTTAATAAGTTTATCATTAGCGATTTTAGTGCATGAAGCTGGTCATATGATAACAGCTTTATTATGCGGAGTCAAAGTAGAAGCTTTTTCAATTGGATTTGGTAAACCTTTATGGCATAAAACAATAAAAGGAATAGATTTTAGAATTACTCCTTTGTTATTGGGGGGATATACTAAACTTAAAGGAGAAGAAGATAAAGCTCCTGATGGATTTTTAGCTCAACCTTATTGGAAGAAATTTCTAATTTTAATTTCAGGGTCAGTTATGAATTTATTATTAGCTGGTCTTTGTTATTTTATAAATTATCGAAGTATTTATTTAGGAATAGCTATTGACTGGACTTTACTACGTGCAATTTTTCAAAAAGATTTTCTGACATATATATTTATTTTATTAAAATATGAACCAAATTTATTTTTACTTCAAACTAGTTTTATATGTTTTTTTTGTGGTTTATTTAATTTGTTGCCTATTCCAGCATTGGATGGTGGTTTTTTATGGCTTATATTACTTGAAAAAAGAATAAAGAATTTCACAAAATTTCTTAAAATTATAACTAAAATGGGATTTATAGTTATAATGATATTACAGGTTTTACTTATTTATTATATTTATTTCAAATAGAGGAGAATGTCATGACTAAAAAAGAAGTAAATAGGATGGTAGATAAAATTTTGAAAGCTCAGAGGGAAAATAATAAACGTAAAAAATATGTGAATGTAAGATTACTAGAATCTATAGATGGTTTTTTAAGACAATATAACTGTGATGAGGTTGTAATTCGAGTAATGAAAAACGTAGTTAGAAGTTTAGTGGAGGAAAATTATGAGTAGAAAAGATATAAAAGACTCAAAGAAAGCAAAATGTTCATATACAGAATGTCGTAAAAATGACCCTTTTAAAAAAAGATTAGGTTATTATTATAAAGGGAAGTATTATTGCGGTAAAAATTGTGTCAAAAAACAAAAAGAGGATAAAATAGATGAAGAAAGAAAATGATTATATCTGTGATACTTGTAATCAAGGTATCCACCCTGCTAATTTAGTTCGAGTAATATTTGTAGATACAGAATCTCATTATCATACTATCTGCTTAGAGCAAGGATTAAAAGTATTAGCTAAAATTGAAGCTAATGTAGATAACATTATTGATGTGCAAACTAAAATGCGACAGCTTTATATAAAAATATTTGGATTAATAATTCTTGGCATAGTGTTGCTTACATTATTGTTTAAATAGGACGATTATGAAGAATAAAAAAATACCGTTTATAATAGCATTGTTATGTATCTCTCAATATGCGACGCAAGGGATTTCAGGTCTTCCTTCACAATGTCTTTATTATCTTACGAGAGAAAGCTGGGGCTTATCTGCCACTATGTTAGGGTTAATAAGTTGGGTAATAGGTTTGGCATGGTATTGTAAAATAATTTTTGGTTATTGTATAGATAACGTATCTATTAAAGGTAAAAGAACGACTTATTATTTAAGAGGTAGTTATATAGCTTTACTTTTAGGCTATTTATACGTCATCTTTTTCGGATTAAATTTGACATCATTAATAATTACAGGCATTATAATAAATATTTGTATAGCTTTTGCTGATGTTGCTGTAGATAGAGAGATGGTCATAGCAGAACATAAAAACAACTTAAAAGGTCGCTTACAAGCCCTCCAGTGGACAAGTTTAGGCATTGCAGGGCTTATAGTAGCATTAGGAGGAGCTTATATAGCTAAATACTTCCCAGAGCACGTTAATTATAAGATTGCTTATGGATTGGCTGGGTTAATTCCTTTGGGAATATTGATTTATTTATTTAAAGGATTTAAAGAAAAAACAGTTAAAAATATCAAGAAATTATCTATTATAAAAACATTAAAAATTAATTTTCAAAAAATAGCTGATAGAAAATTATTAATGGGATTATTATTTGTAGCTTGTTTACAATTTTGTCCTAGTTTTGGAACTGCATTAATGATAAAAGCAAGGGAAACTTTACATGTAGATAAAATGTTCTTAGGATATTTAGGAGCTATGGGAACAGTTTTAGGTGTTATAGGGTATTTCTTATATTATAAATGGGCTTATAAATATCCAATGAAAAAGTTACTTTATTTTATGGTTATATTTTCTGGAATAACTAATTTATTTTATTTATATTTACCTAATAAATGGTTTTTAGTTATTTATAATATATTATTTGGTGCATTTGGAGGAATAACTTTTATGACTTTATTAGCATTTTTTGTTAAAATTATTCCTACAGGCAGTGAGGCTTTTCTTTATGCTTTAGTAACATCGGTATCTAATTTTTGTGCAAGAGGCGGAAACTTTTTTGGTGGAGTTATATTTGATAGGATGGGTTATTCGGTTACTGTAATAGTTTCAAGTGTTTTAACATTGTTATGTGTATTATTTATACCATTTTTGGGGATACAAAATGAATGATTTAGAAAAAATTCAAGATGGAGATATACTTTTTGCTCGTAATTATGGAGCATTAGGTTGGTTAATAAGAAAAGTGACCAATAGTAAATATAATCATTGTTGTTTATATATAGGAAAAGGACATTTATTAGATACTGATTTTTGGGGAGTTAGATATAGAGCAATAATGGCTTATAGAGATATACCTCATAAAATATGTAGAGTAAAACGAGCTACTAAAAAACAAATTAAAGAAATATGCCAACATGCAAGAAAAATAAATAATTCTACTTATTCGATTAGAAGATTATTTAGACTTGATGATAAAAAAGGCACTTATACTTGCAGTCAAGCAATAAATGAATGTTATATGATAGCAAGAATAATATTAAGTAAGAAAGGAGCTATGTGTGCTCCTGCGGATATAGAAAGGAATAGAAGGGTTATAAAAAGAAAATGAAAGCTCAACATTTAGCAAATATATTATTTTTTATAGCTGGATGGGTTTGGGTAATAGATATAATTCCTCAAATTTGTAAAACATTAAAACTCAAATCTAGTGAGGATATTAGTTTGCCATTTTTTGTATTATGTATTTTTGCTTATGCTTTATTTTTAACAGGAGCATTATTAATTAGAAATTGGGCGATATTTATTCCTCATATGGTTTCATTTATATTGTCATTTTATATGATATATTTAATTTTAAAATATAGGAATAAAAAATGAAAAATCCTAAACGTATTTTAGATACTTGTAATTATTGTTTAAGGAAAGTTCCTAATACAGAATATTTTACAAAAAATGGATGTATTTGGTGCGATTATAAATATTATCAAGAGAAATTATTATAATGTATAATAAGATAATAACAGGGATTATGTGGATATTGCTTATTTATGAAATTAAGATTGGAATAGACCTTATTAAAGAAATAAAAAAACGAGGAATGAACATATTCTATTGATATATAAAGAGTTACATCAAAATAATAAATCCACCCTACGCTTGACAGGGTAGCAGTTAATATGGTATAATGATATATAGAACGTAAGGAGATAAAATGAGAATAAGTAAGGATATAAAGTTGTTGAAATCGCTTATTTCAATTCCAAGCCCCTCTGGATTTGAAAACAAACTTGCTAATTTAATCAAAACAATTCTTTTACAATATCTTCCTCGAACTAGAATCGAAATTGATTTTCATAATAATGTAATCGTTACAATAAAAGGAAAATCCGATAAAATTGTAATGATAGACGCTCATTCAGACCAATTAGGATTTTTAGTGAACAATATCGATAAAGATGGGTATATTTCTTTAGTTCCAATAGGCGGACATGATATTAGTTTATTACGAGGAAGAAAAGTTATAATTTTATCTGATAGAGGAAAAGTTAATGGAGTTATAGGAACAAAGCCCATTCATTTAATAGATGAAGAAAAAGAAGAAATCCCTGCAAAAATTACAGATTTAACTTTAGATATTGGTATAAGAAAATACAAACAAGTGCAAAGATATATAAAAATAGGAGACCCTGTTATATTACAGCCTGAATTTAGCCAATTAATTGATGATTATTATACTGGCTCAGGTTTTGATGATAAAGCAGGGTGTTTTTTATTAATACAAACTATTAAGCAAATTATAAATAGCAAAAGAAAACCTATTCCTACTTTAAAGTTTGTTTTTTCATCTCAAGAAGAAGTAGGATGTAGAGGAGCTAGAGAGGTCGTAAGACGAGAAAATCCAGAACTATTTATAGGAGTAGATGTTACTTTCGCTACAGACCAACATGAAGTAGATGAAAGAGAAGCTGGAAGATGTCAATTGGGTAGGGGTTTAGCTATTTATAAAGGTATAAATATTCACAAACCTGCTATTACATTATTAGAAAGCACAGCAAGAAGGAATAAAATTAAAGTTCAATATTTAGCTACAGGCGGATGTGGCACAAATGCTGGCTATGTAGCAACTACATCTGGAGGAATTAAAGTTATAGACGTGGCAATACCTTTGAGGTATATGCACTCCAACGTAGAAGTTATGAATATGAAAGATTTAAGGTCAGGAATAAACCTATTGAAGAGTTTTTTATTAAATAGAAAATTAGGAAGAATAATAGAAAAATGAAGGGAGAATTAAAAATGAGTAGGAATAAAGAAATATATAATTTAGATGATAGAGATATAATAGATTCTTCAAACTTTAAAGAAAAAATAGTTTATATTTATCATGAAAATAATAATACAATTTATAAAGTAAAGACTAAAATTATTCCAAAAAAATTGGAAAAAGAATTAAAAGAATTAGGACGTATTCCTTATATTAGTTTAGAACAGCCATTTAATAAAGATTTATGTTGTTTTGTTCGAGCTTCGACATTAAAAAAATGTAAAAATCAAATTAAAAAATATTATTCAGATAGAATAAAACATATAACTATATGTAAATAAAAGAGGAGGAAGAATAAAATGAGTAGGAATAATAGAAAAGACAGGGAAAAAGGATTAAAAGGTTCAGGACTTACTCCAGAGCAAGAAATATTACAGAAAGCTCGTGTTTTAAAGATAAAGCAGAAAAAAGAAGCTATGGTTCAAATTAATACTATTCTTGGTAAAGCTGGTTTAAGATTAAGAGTTGAACATCAGATTGTTATAGAAGAAAAGCGTAGGTAATAGTTAGGAGACTATATGTTTACAGAGATAGGAGTATACTTAGCAAAGATAGGCCTTTCTATGTTGTTAGGTATATTCTTGGGTTATGAAAGAGAAGAACAAAAAAAACCAGCAGGGTTAAGAGATATAACTTTGGTTTGTTTAGGAGCTACATCCATTGTTCTATTTACTATGAAATTTATAGAAATTTCTAAATTGACCGCAGTATCTTTCGATTTAATAAGAGCTATCTCTTATTATTTAGTTGCGTTAGGCTTTCTCGGTTCAGGCATTATGAAAGCCAGTGGTAAAAAATCAAGTATAACTACAGGAGCATTACTGCTTCCAGTAGCTATTGTAGGATTTTATTGTGGAATAGGAGAATATTTTCAAGCTATTACTTTAGCTTTTGTTATATATTTTGTTTTAAAATTAAAACATTTAATAATTAAAACAACAAAAGTAAAAAGGAAATTTTATGTTAAAAGAAAAAGACATAATCGTATTATATAGAGATAAACAATATTCTTCTATATATATTGGTAAATTATTCAAAGTAAGTCATAAAACAATTCTTAGATATTTAAGAGTTCATAACATCAGAATTCGCCCTCGTAATTTATCAACTAGATTAGCTAAAAATATTATAGGCAAAATATTTGGAAGATTAACAGTATTAAAATATGATAAAAATACCAGATATATTTGTAAATGTAAATGTGGAACAATAAAATCTATAAGGAGAGATGCTCTAATTAATGCTAGAACTTTGTCATGTGGATGTTATAATACAGATATACATAATAAACCAAAGATTTGGGATTTTGTTAGAAAATATCAAAGAACTAAGATAGCTACGTCTTATGCTAATTATAAATATGGTGCTAAACGAAGAATTTTAAATTTTACATTATCGATAAAAGATTTTGTTCAACTTATTTCAGATAAATGTTATTACTGTGGAGAGACTTCTAAAAAAGGATTTAATGGAATAGATAGAAAAGATAATTATAAAGGATATACTCTCAAAAATAGTGTTTCTTGTTGTGATATTTGCAATCATGCTAAATATACTATGTCTAAGACTCAATTTTTAAATAAAGTTAAAAAAATTTATAACTGTTCTATAACCGATAAAAAGAAATAAGGGGGAAACGGTGTCTAAAGAAAAAGCTAAAGTAGAGTTTATTCCATTAAATAGAAAGTGCACATATCATCATAAAGATGAAAATGGCGTTTGTAGGAATTGTAACGATACTATGATATATAAAGATGGATATACTTTAATTTATACTGATAAAAATGGAGTAAAGCAGGGGTTTTTTGTGGACACTATAAAATGATTTGTAGTCTTTGTGGAATAGATAAAAGAGAAAAAGATGAACAATTCTTTTTATCAAAAAATAATATACCTATTTGTGCAACTTGTAAAGGAATAAGAGATTCTTTTAAATATTATATTGGAGGAAAAGAAATTTCAAAAGAAGATTACGATAAATTTTTAGACGAAGGAATAATACCAGGATAAAAGGAGAAAGAATTAATGGAAAAACAAATTATACTTTCACATCTGTTGGATTATCTAAAACTTAAAAATATAAACTATAAAGCTTGTGGAAAAGTTATAATGATTGATTGTCCATTCTGTGACAAAGAAGGATTAAACGCTCAGAAAATTCCAAATACTTATATAGTTAATTGCTTTTCTTGTAAAACAAAATATAATCTTATAAATATTGTAAGGTATTTGGAGGATATGGGAGATAAAGATGAAAAAGAAATTATACATTACTTAAAAGAACTATTAAATGTTAATATAACTACTACTGTTGATAAAGAGAATACAGAAGAATATTTCAAATTTTATGAAAGTAATGGATTTGATTTAGTTCCATGTGCTGTTAAATGTCCTTTTTGTTATGGTAAAGGATGTGAAAAATGTGATAATACTGGAAATTATGGGAAAAATCCTATAGAAAAAGATTGGACAAATAAAGAACATAAAGATAAAGATGAATGGGCTAACTGGATTCTTAATGGATTAAATCTTGGAGTAAAAACAGGGGTAAGAAGTGGAATTACAATTATAGATATAGACCAGAAAGATATTCCTGAAAGTATTAAAAAAATTATGGGTAAGACTTTATTACAAAAATCACCGAAAGGATGGCATTTATTTTATAAATATGATAAGGATTTTCCTAAAACAGGAATTTTGGAACAGGATTCGAAAACTAAAGAAATTAAATTAAAAATAGATATTGAAAATGATGGTGGACAAGTAATTATTTATCCTTCCAAAACAAGTAATATACAGAGGAAAATCGAAAATTTAATTCCAATTATAGAAATGCCTAAAGAATTGAAAAAATTCTTACAATCAAAAATTACAGCCCCTAAACCTACTTACAGTGAAAAATTAAGAGAAGATATAAAAACAGAAGATTTTAAAATAGATTTTACAAAATTAGCTCTTAGAAATAATAATTTAGAAGGATGTTGTAATTCTGAATTTATTAAACTTGGAGGAATTTTAAGAAAACAATTAAATACAAAACAAACTGGATATGTATTGCATATTTTAAATAAACATTTATTAGAAAATCCTATGAATACAAAAAGCATCACTGCTATGGTGAACGAATTAGATAAGTATACAATTTTTGATGAACAAACATTAGCTAATAAAATTATGGATTATATGAGAGGTGTAGAAGAAGCAGGGAAAACAGAAGTCGCTATGGCGGTAGCAGGGACTAATAGAGGGAAAGATTATGAAAGACTTAATATTGCATTGGAACATTTAGTAAAAGAAGGACAATTAGCAAAAAAAGGTAAAACTTATCAAATAATGAAAAGAGCAATTTGGAGCGAAGATTTAATAGAAGAAGGTAAACCTATTGATTTTGAAATGCCTTATTTTAACGATGTGGCTAATTTTAATTGGGGAGATATGTTAGTAATAGGAAGTAAGAACAAAAAAGGAAAAACGCATATTAGTATGAATATTGTTAAACAATTAGTAGAACAAGGTAAAAAACCTTATTATATATCATTAGAAACAGGTTCTCGTTTTAAGAAAATAGCTTTACAGTTAGGGTTAAAAGAAGGAGATATAAAACATACTTTTCACGTAGACCCTACTCAAATAGAACTCGAACCTAATGCTATAACTATTATAGATTGGTTATTAATTGTAGATAAATCTAAAACAGATTTAGTTTTTAAGCGTTTTATTGAACAATTATACAAAACCAATGGAATATTAATTGTATTTATGCAATTGAAAAATAATAAAGGACAAGAAAATGAATATTTTGCTCCTAATATGGTTATGCAATTTCCTGCATTATCAGCAAGATATATTTATGATAACGAAGGTGATGGAGAATATGGAAAATTTACAGTAGATGTTATTAGAGAGCCAAAATTTAAAATTAAATCTTCTGATATTCCATGTTTTTATGATTGGGAAAATAAAACTTTAACAGTGATAAAAAATAATGATGGAACTACAAAAGATAAATCAAATGAAAAAGAAAATAAGTAATATCATAGAAGAGAGACATAAAACAGGGCAATGTGTAATCTGTAGTAAAGATATTACATCAAAATTATCTACAGGAGATACTAAAGTTGTAGATAAATATATTATTTGTAAGAATCATTATGTAGAAGAAAAAAAGGAGAAATGAAATGAGAACTGATAATTTTTTAATGAAAAAATATGACCCCTATGCTACTGTTGATGAAGTAGAAGATTTAGCTCCTCCATTAAGTATGGAAGAAGCGACAAAATATGCAAAAGATTTGATTAATAATTTACCAGATGATTTGATGGATATTGATTTAGGGACAGGCTTATAAATGAACAATTATATAAAAAAAGTGAATATCAAAAGCGTTGAAACTTATTTAGGAATTAATTTAAAACCTAATGTTATTTGTGCTGGATTTGATGTAAGTATGCATAATACTGGAATTGCTATTATTAGAACGACAGATAAATATTTAATATTAGAACAAATTCATAAAATAGAAGTCCCTAAAAATATAGACTTATTAAAAGCTATCGATTTATTTTTAGACCAATTAGAAGACTTTAAAAGGAGCGTGAGTAAAAGATATAAACTAGACCTTAGTATTATTGAAGATTGTTTTTTTGGTAGAAACGTAAAAACTTTAAAGTCATTAGCAAGATTTGGAGTTCTAATTTATGATAAATTTAGAGGAATCAGTAATGAAACCAAATTTATGTTACCTACAAGTGCAAGAAGTCGAATTAATTTTAAGAAATCAGTAAAAAAAATAACTTCATCTAAATTAAAAAAAGAAATTATGAATTATATTAATTTAGCTTTAGACACAAAAATTAAAGAACATGATATTGCAGATGCGATTGTATTGGCATTGTCTGGATTAAAGGAGGAATAATATGGAAACAAAAATAAAATGTAAGGATTGTGCAGTAGTATGTAGCTATTGTCCTTTTAATTATCATTGTAAGGAAAAGAAATTAAAAAATATGAGGAATAAACAAGACAATGAGAAAACAATAAAATAAAAAAGAAGAAAAATATTGGAGTAAAAGATGAGCAATCTAATAATTGAAGTTTGTAAAATAGATAAGATAGAAAAACACCCAAATGCCGATAGATTACTTATAGCTACTATTAAGGGTTGGACTTGTATAATAGGTTTGAATGATTTTAAGGTTAAGGATTTATGTGTATTCTGTCCGCCTGATAGTGTTATTCCAGATACTATTATAGACCAATATAAATTAGAATATCTTAAAAATGGAGGAAGAGTTAGAACTGCGAAATTGAGAGGGTTTATTTCTCAAGGATTAGTATTAGCTATTCCAGAAGGTAAGAAATGGAAAGAAGGTAAAGATGTAGCTAAAGAGATGGGAATAATTAAATATGAACCTCCTATTTCAAGCCATCTGCAAAAAGGAGGTAATAGACCTACTAAGAAGAAAAGAAATCCTTTATTTGATAAATATACTGATATAGAAAATATCAAAAATTATAATACAGTTTTTAATGAAAATGATAACGTAGTTATTACTGAAAAAATTCATGGCACAAATTTTAGAGCTGGTAAATTAAAAAGATATAAACATAATCTTTTAGGAAGAATATTAAGTTTCTTTTTTGGAGAATATGAATTTATTTATGGCAGTCATAATGTTCAGCTTCATGCATTAAATAAGAGAAAGAATTTTTATGGAGAAGATGTTTATGGTCGAATTGCTAAAAAATATAATTTAGCTGAGATAATTCCTGAAGATTTTATTGTTTATGGGGAGATTTACGGAAAAGGGATTCAAGAACTTGAATATAATATGAAAGATATAGATTTTGCAGTATTTGATATTAAATATAAAGATAAATATTTAAATTGGAATGAAGTAGTTGAATTTTGTTTATATAATAATTTACCAATTGTTCCAGTGTTACATATAGGAAAATATAGTCAAGAATTTTTAGATAAATATACTACAGGTAGTTCAAAATTAGCTTTTCAATTAGTTGGTGATAATGACCATATAATAGAAGGCTGTGTAATAAAACCTTTAACAGAAGAAAATAATCATAGAATAGGAAGAAAAATTTTAAAAAGTATTAATCCTGAATATTTAGTAAAGAAAAATAGAACGGAGCATCATTAAAATGAAGTTTTTAGTAATGTCAGAAAGAGAAATACAAAAATATAATGTAAAAGATAATCATATTATAATATCTGTTAGGTCTCCTAAATATAATAAAGCTGTTATTTCTGATAGACCAAATTGTTTAGACATTTTATATTTAGAATTTCATGATTTAGATGGTGTTAATTTACCATCTTCTGCGGACTATAAATTATTTACAAAGCAAGATGCCAAAACTATTTTAAATTTTGTTACACGTTATATTTTGAATATTGAATTAATCATTTGTCAATGTGAAGCAGGGATTTCAAGAAGTGCAGGAATCGCAGGAGCATTGGGTAAAATATTAAATGGAGATGATACTGAATTTTTTAAGAAATATATACCTAATATGCTGGTTTATAAAACTATTTTAAATGAGGCGAAATAAATGAAATTAATTAAATGGTTAATTATATTTTTAATTATTATTATAAATTATAAATCAGGAAGAACTGATACTTTTAAAAATGTTAAATCTTATGATTTTAGTTCTTCTAATCTGTCTATTTATATAAAAGGACATTATCATCCAATTGTTATACCAAGAATAATAATAGGTAGCTGGGAGATTAAAAATGAGTAAAAAATATTATTGTATAGATTGCAATAAAGAAATAAGTTATGGACATAAAAGATGCAAATCTTGTAATAAAAAAAATAATTTAAATCCTAATTATAAAGGTGGAATTTCTAATTTACCATATTCTTTAGAATTTAATGACAATTTAAAAGACCAAATTCGTAAAAGAGATAATTATACCTGTCAAAAATGTGGTATAACAGAAGAAGAACATCTGATAATTTATGGAACTGCATTATTGATTCATCATATAGATTATAATAAAGAAAATTGTGAAGAAAATAATTTAATTACAGTATGTTTTCAATGTAATTCAAGAGCAAATTTTAATAGAGATTATTGGTATGCTTATTTTATGTATATAATGGAGGAAATTTATGTCTAAGAAAAAGAAATCATCAGAACATTTAAATGATAAATTATCAGAATTAGAAAAAGAGTTTGGATTAAAAAGAGCTTCTACAAAAATAATCGAAGAAGTAATTCATACAGGAGTGTATGCTCTGGATTATATTTTAGACAATGGAATAAAAATTACACCAGGTGGACATAAAATCGAATTTTATGGAAGAGAAAGTTCTGGTAAAACTACATTTGCTTTATTAACTATAGCTAAATATCAGAAATTAGGTAAAACTTCTGTATGGATAGTTTCCGAATCTTTTCACAGCGATTGGGCTAAACAACTTGGAGTAGATACTAACAAATTATTACTAGCTTATCCTGAAACAGTAGAAGAAGCTGGAGAGAAATTATTACAGCTTATTCCAAAGGTAGATTTAATTGTTATAGATAGTGTAGCCAGTTTAATTCCAGAAGCAGAATTAGAAAGAGCTATAAATGAACCTACAAGAGGAGGCTCTGCTAAAGCATATTCTTTAATTTGTAGAAAAATTTATCAGATTATTCCTGAATATAAAACTACTATGATATTTATTAACCAAATCCGAGAAAAAATGGGGGTTATTTATGGCAATCCAGAAACTACACCTGGAGGAAAAGCTTTAAAGCACATCTACGATTCGAGGGTAGAATTTAGAGCTGGAAAGCCTATTGATGTAGGCACTAAAGACAAGAAAGAAAGAATAGGCATAGAAATTAATCTATTTGGTAAAAAGAATAAATTAGGAGTTCCTCAAAGAAAAGCAGTAGTAGACTTTTATTTTGATGGACATATAGATAATAAGAAATCTTTGTTATTTGCTGGATTAAAATATTCTATAATTGAGTTATCAGGCAAGACGTATAGTTATAATGATAAGAAAGCGGTAGGGAAAGATAAATTTATCGCTTCTTTATCTGATAAAGATTGGGAAAAAATTGAAAAAGAAACATGGAGTCGAATGAAATGAGCGAGAAAAAAGATAAATATATAGAAAAATTTAAACTATTAAATAAAGCCTATAAATTAATTAGAGAAGGGTTATCATTAGTTAAACAAGCATTTCCAAGAGATGAAGAAGTTGGTTATTTTTATTGGAAAATAAATAAAGTTAATGATAAAATGAGTTCATTAATTTATAAAAAAATTGAAAGAATGTATGTTAATGAAGAATGGAAGAAAATGGTAAAAAGATTAAAGGAGAAATAATGAAACTATTTAAAAAGAAAACTATTTCCGAAATATTAGATAAACAACAACAAGAAGCCGAAGAAAAATTTAAGGAAGAAAAAGAAGAGCGAGAAAGAAAATATGAAAAGGGATATAAAGAAATTGAAGATACTATAAACTTTCAATTTTCTAGAGCCCGACAAATAATTGGTCATAGATTAACAATAAAAAAAGACCATGAAACAATGTATAAGTTTTATTTTGATAGTAATAAGCATGATTATGGTATGTATATGTTTGCACCTTGTTTAGTTTTTCCTGGTCAAAATACAATTTTTGATGTAAATCCTTATTCTTTTCGAGGCAAGGATAAAATAATTAACTATGGACGTGGAAATAAAATAAAACTATTTCAATTAGCAGATTATTTAATTGATTGGGTTAATTTTATAATTGAAAATGAATAAAAAAGGAGAGATAAATGAAGTCCAAATCTGTTATAGTTTTAGAAGCTTTATTACAAGGACAAGAAGTAACTATTGATAATAAAATTTATTTATTCGACAATAATAAATTATGTATAAAAGCTAGAAATGAAATTAATCCGAATTTAATTAATGTATTATATGCTGATATAAGTCTTAGTAATTTTATAAAAGAATGTGAGAAATTATCCTTTGATAAGAGTTTTATTATTAGTTCAAATACAGCATTAACCAAAATAAAGAGAGGTAAAAAATGAGACTATTAGAACTTGAAGAATTAGCGAAAAACCAAAAAACAGTAAGTAGGATTTTAGATGAAGTTAAAGAAAGTTTTGATATTGTAGATAAGTATGCGGAAAAAGCTAAAGCAAATCTATCCCAGAATCCAGAAGCTATAAAATCTTGGCTTAGTAAATTAGGAGGGGCGTTTTCTTGCTTAAAGATTGCTTGGGCTGTAGTAGAAACAGCTAAAACTAATACAGAATTAAAACATTATTATGATAAAAAATTTAATTACACTAAAAATAATCCAGGCAAAAAATTTACAGCAACCGCAGAGAAAGAAGAAGCAAGGGCGAAGGTTCTGGAATATAGGAGAGTTCGTAATTATATTGGAGCTTATGTAGATGTAGCTGATAAAAATATAACAATTCTACAGAGTTTAAAGAAAAATATTCAAACAGAACATTCGACTCCAGGAGAATAAGATGGCAGAGATAGATAACGATAATGAGCAAATGGAAGTATTCCAAGATATAGTTAAAAGTCAATTAAAATCATTTGAACGATTTTATAATAATATAATAAAAATACTTGATGGTAAAAAGAAAGAAGATTAAAAATGGATAACAACTCTATATTTAAGGTATGGGGAACAAGAAATCGAATTCTTTTGACTGATACTACAGAAATAGATTATCTTAAACTTAAAAAGAATACATTTTGTTCGAGCCATAATCATAACCAGAAGATTAATTTATTTTATGTTTTAAGAGGCAAAGTAATAATCGAAAGTGAATTTGGGCGTATTGTATTGAAAAAAGGTCAATCTTTTGAAGTAAGACCTTCTCTTAAACATAGATTCATTGCACTTGAAAAATCAGAAATGATAGAAATTGCTTATGTTGAAAAAGGAAAAATATCCGATAAAGATATTAATAGAGAGCAATTAGGTGGCAAAATTATTAAAGGAAAATATCTTTCCATTGCTGAACTAAGGAAAAAAGGATTATTGGAGCTATAAATGAAAGTTACAAAATTAAGAGTCAGAAAAAAGGTAAGAATTGCAAGCATTAAACGCCTAAAAAAGGATGTTGATGAAGTTGTTTATGATTGTTTAATGGATATTAAAAGTTATTTAGTTAATGACGTTATGATGTTATTAAAAAAACGAGGCATAATTTATGCGAAAAAGCCGAAGAAAAATTAAAAGACGAAAAAGAGACAAGTCCAAATCTCGTAGATATAAAGGATTTGTAGCGAGACATTTAAGTAGTCCTATAACTAATCAATGGACAAAAATGACAACTTATTTTATAATGTTATTTGAATTTGTCTTTGTTATTTGGTGGCTTCAAGAATTACTTTTAAATTGGGAAGAAATTATTATGAAATTAAAAAGTCTAGTAGGTTTTTAATTATGGAAAAGAAAAAAGATTTTAAATATTGTCCTTATTGCAATGGTGAAGGAAGTATTGTAATAACATATACAGAAGAAATTGATTCTAAAATTTTAGAAATAAATGAACATGCAGGGAAAATGGGAGAGACTTTAGTAAGAATAGAATGTATTGCTTGTAAAGGAACAGGTAAAAGAAGGAAAGATTATGGGGGATATAATCAATGAAAAATAAAAAACGAAATAGAAGATTAAGAAAACGAAGACGTAGACGTTGGGAACGTAGACAAGCAAATAAAGGCGATGGAAGGTATAGAAAATGAAGTTAGTTAATATATTTAATTCAAAAAGAACCTTATTTTTATTCTGCCGAAATGACAAAGGCGAACTAGAAATAAAAGAAGAAAAATCTTTTTTCCCTTATTATTATGAACCTTGCAAAGAGGGGAAATCTAAAAGTTATAATGGAATTCCCTTAAAGAAAATATTCGTTTCTGAACCAAGAGATGTTCCAAGAAACAGAACAGATGGAGCATTTGAAGCTGATATATTATTTACGAAAAGATATATGATAGATAAAATAGACCAATTAGAAAAATGTCCCATTAAATATGCTTTTGTAGATATTGAAACTTTAGCTGATGAATTACCAGATGTGCAAGAAGCAAAATATCCAGTAAGTTGTATCTCGGTCTATAATGCTATGTATAAATCTATACAAACTTTTTATCTTCAAGATTATGAAACTGAGTTTAAAATGGTGGATAGTTTTGTGGATTATTTACGAAAAGAAAAATTCGATTTATTACTTGGATGGAATTTTACTCGATTTGATTTTCCTTACTTATGCAATCGTTTCCCCGATTTTGCAGAAAATATTAGTCCAATAGGTCAAACTCGTTATGGGAATGGAGAGACTTATTATCCAGCAGGGATAAGTATAATTGATTATTTAGCTTGGTTTAAAAAGATTACATTAAATAGAGAGAGCGAATATTCTTTAGATTATATTGCTCAAAAACATTTAAAGCAACCTCCAAAGGCTAAAGTAGACTTTAGTAAATTATCTCCAGAACTGAAAATGCATAATATAGAAGACGTAAAAAAATTAGCACAACTTGAAGAAAAATTTAAACTTATTCCTTATTTCGATGAAGTAAGAAGATTAGCAAAAGTTGAATGGGAAGATATGATATGGAATTCTCGCACAATCGATATGCTCCTTTTACAGGAAGCAAAAAATCAGGATGTAGTTCTTCCTATGAAACCAGATGAAAAAAGAGGAACATTAACTGAGAAGGAAGAATTCGCAGGGGCTTATAGAGAAGTATACGAAGCAGGGGCGAAATTTAATATAGGTAAATACGATTTATCTTCTGCTTATCCTTATGCCATAATAGATTTTTGTTTAGACCCTGCAAATATTATTTCATTGGATTATGACCCCAAATTTAATTCTGATAATATAATTTCCCCTTTGCCAATAGCAGGAGCGGTATTTCAACAAAATCCAAATGCTTTATTACCTACAGTTGTTAAGAAGTTAATAATTTTAAAAAACGATATTAAGAAAAAACTGTCAACATTAAAAGTGAATACTTCAGAATATAAAAATATTAAAACCCAATATGAAGCTATTAAAACTATAGTTAATTCTGCTTATGGTGTATTTGGTAATAGATTTTTTAGACTTTATGATAAAAGAGTAGCTTCTGCCACGACATCTTTGGTAAGGTCATTATTGCATTATGCAAGAGAAAAGCTTGAATTAGCAGGACATAAGGTATTATATGTAGATACTGATTCTGTATTTATAGATAGCAGTAAAGATTTAACAGAACTTTGCAATAAATTAGTTGCACAATGGGCTAAAGAAACTTTCAATAAAGATAAAGTAAATACAGAATTTGCGTTTGAAGGTATATATGAAAAGATTCTTATATTAACGATGTGTAGATATATTGGTTATTTACGTAAAACTAATGGCGAATTAGAAGAAGAAATAAAAGGCGTAGAAGCGAAAAGGAAAGATAGCACCAAATATATGAAAAAATTCCAGAAAGAATTTGTAAATAAAATATTAAACAAAGAAGATAAAATAATTATCTTCGCTTGGATTAAAGAACAAATAGAAAAATTTAAAGAAAACTCATTAGAAGATATTGCATTTCCTTGTAAACTTTCTAAGCCACTAGATGAATACAAAAATGTTCCTATATTTGTTAGAGCTTCTCAATATGCTAATGAATTAGTTCCTGAATTTGGAAAGAAAATAGGAGATTTATTTTATTATATTTATGTTAAATCTGATGAATATGAAGAGAAGACTAAAATAGTGCAATATTTGGATGGTAAGAAACTTACTCCATCTCACTTAAAATCTGCATGGAAAGAATATTTTAAAGAAGATATATTAGTTAAAAATATGGATAAAAAGAAGAAAGAAGAATTAATAGAGTATTTAATTGTAACTAGAAAAATTGAACATAAAACCGAATCTGCGAAAGGTAAGAATAAAAATGTAATGGCATTAAATTCGGAACATAAAGACCATGTAAAGAATGTAGATTGGGAGATGATGCTTCAACGCAACGTGATAATGAAGCTATCTACAATATTTGAGGCGATGGGCTGGGATATAAAGGAGATAATATAATGAAAAAATTATTTTATAAATGTTATGATTGTAGAAAAGATATTACTACTAAAGGCGAACATTATGAAATTAGATATATTCAGGGGATTTATAGTAAACATAAATCTATTTTAGAGATAACAATTTGCAATGAATGTTTCAAGAAAAGAATTAAAAAAACAATTGGAGGAATAAGATGATTAAAAAATACCATGTTCATATCTATAAAGTAATAGCTAAAGCGGAAATAGATACTCTTGCTTATAACGGAATTAAAGCAAAAGAAATGGCTTTAGAAGCTGTAAAAGCAGGTTTAATAAAGTTTTTAGATAGTGATTGTTCTTTAATAGCTATAGAATTTGAACAAATCGAGAAAGCAGAGAAGAAATCTGAAAAAACTCAACAGAATATAAAAATTCAAAAACAATGTAATTGTGATAGAGAAAGAAAAACTTGTAAAAATTGTAAAGGATGGTATTAAAATGAAAAAATTTGAATGTCATTGTGGGTTGCATATAATAGATGTAGATATTAAACCTATAGAGGGAATTCCTTATATTGGTTTAACTATTTATGAACATCGTTCTGGTCAAACAGGTAAATTATATAAGAAACCAAAACAACAAGGCACAGTTACTTTAATAGGCAAAGAAGCAGAAAGATTTAGAGATTTAATAAATAGAGTAAAAAACGAAAAACCAAAAGATATGCATTACGGTAAAAAATCTATAAAGAAAGGAGGTAAAAACGATGGGAATTACAGGTGAACATGCTGGGATTGAAGTAAGAAAACTTGATGATTTAGCTAAGGCTGTTGAAGGAGATACAGTAGACGCTTCTTTACTTCGTGGTGTTGTTAAAGGTATAGCTGTTCTAGTTAAATTGCTTGTTGGTATCAGAGGTAATCAGGTAGCGATTATGAAGAAAATGGGTGTTTCGTTAAGAACGCCCAGAGGTCGAGATAGTCAAGATACCATAAATGAAACAGAAGAAAAGGCGGAATAAGACAATAATTGTCAATTAGGGGAGCGTATTATTTTATATTATAGCTCCCCTAATGCCCTAACTTCTTTAGTTATAAGGACTTATAATAAAATAATAAATCTATTCTGGACTTGACAGAACACCATATAGTGTGTTATAATATAGGTAGAGATACAAGATGAGGATAAAATGAAGAAAAAAAGTAATAAAAAACTAGGAAGTTCCTTCGAAGCAAAAGTGCAAAAAGCTATTAATAGCGGTGCATTATGGTTTTCTAAGTCAGATTTGACCACAGACAACTTTGCTATCGAATGTAAATATACAGAGAAAAAAGGATTTAGGATAACTACTAAAATGTTACGAAAATTATGGGAAGAAGCATATGACCAGAATAAAAGACCTAAATTGGTCATAGGTATTAAAGACGAAAATGATGATTGGGTTTTAACTATTGATGTTAATAAAGGGAGGGAATTAAAATGAGTAAGAAATTATGGACAAAGGAAAAGATTGATGTTCTTAAAATGTATGTTGAAGCAGGGACATCTTATCGTCAAATAGCCAGTAAATTAAATTTGAGCTATGATACTATTGAACATGCTGTTAGAAGATACAATCTTAAAGAGAATATTAATAGTGATGTTATTCTTCCAAAAAATAAAAATAAACTTACTATGGCTGACATGGGAAAATTAGGAAGAACAATAGGGGAGCAAGTATATGAAAACTATAAGACCATTACACTTAGAGAACCTAAAGCCCTTAAAAGTCAAGCTAAAAGGGAAGAAGTTTCGATTTTAGATATAAGTGATATTCACTTAGGAATGAATAACGAAGTCTTTGATAGTAAAACTGGCAAAAAAGAGATAACTTATAATATGAAAATCTTTGAAAAAGAACTTGAAAACTTACAAGAATCAGTATTTCAAATTCATGAAATTCTCCGCAACGCTTATAGTTTAAAAGAGTTAAATATTTTCTTACTTGGAGATATTATAACAAATGATAGGATATTTCCAGAGCAAACTTTTGAAATTGAAAAAGTTGTAGGTCTTCAGATATGGGATGGAGTTACTTATCTAACTAAATTTATCAATAATATGCTTAAAATTTATGAAAAAATTAATGTAGTTTGTGTAGTAGGAAATCATGGAAGGTCAAATCCTACTCATTATAATGAACCTGTCCAGAATAATTTTGAATTTTTTATCTACAAGACTCTTCAAAAACAATTTGCTAATAGTAAGCGTGTTACTATTATAGTTCCTGATACAAGACGTTATATTCATGAAATTTGTGGTTGGAAACATCTTATCGAACATGGAGATAGTTTAAGAGGGTCTAGTAGAAATTACATTGAGAAGCAGATAAAAGATTTGAAACTTAATGTAGGCGGTTTTGATGTATTCCATTTTGGTCATTTTCATCGTTTAGAAGAACTGGAAATCTCAGATAAGGTTATAGTAAAACAAAACGGATGTTGGATTTCAAAAGATAACTATGGTTTTTCTAAATTTAAGAATTACAGTATTCCAAAACAACATTTCTTTGGATGTAATAAAACACGTCCCGAAACGTGGAGTTATAAAATCGATTTAAGAACTAAAAAATAACAGGAGGAAAATAATGAGTAAGAAACCGAGACGTTACGAAAAAGTGGATAAACATGTTATTAGATTAATTACAGAAGAAGCACAAAATATCCCTATCACTGAATTAATAGAAACAAGACGAAAAATAGTAAGTGATAGAGATAGAGCTATTAAAGTAATAGTAAATATAGATGAAATACTTGCTAAAGCGAAAGCATTAGGGATAACTCCTGAATCTAAAGATAAAAATATTCTAAAAGAAGGAAGGGGACAAAAGCCCAATACTCAAAAACCAAGTGACGCTTTCCGCAAGCCCGAAAAACCAAAGCAAGATGTTTAAAGCAATAAAACGATTATTGAAATTAAAGATATGTTATTTTTGCAATAGGACAGGATGGTATAAAGATAAAATAAGAATAGCAGAAAGTCCGAAAGATTATGAAGGTGGTAGGATTTTGGTATCAGTTTGTAGAAAATGTTATTTAAATTGTTTGGAAGAGGATTATAGATAAAATGAATTTGATAATAGGTATAATTTTAATTATTTTAAGTATATTTATAGAAAATCCATTGAAGTCTAATATTATATTTATTATTGGTGTGGGTTTAATAATAGTAAGTTTGTAAGGAGAAAAATGATAGCAACAATAATTAAAATTCAAAAACGTAAAAGTCGGTATGGCGGATATTTTTATTATGCCTTTTTTAAAGATGATAAAGGTAAATCCTTTTACACCTGCCTCTATCCTAAGATGCGGAATTTTAGTCGCTGGAATAAAATCCTTAAAGTTGGAGTAACTCTTGCTGGATTACATATAGTTAAAGGAAAAGCTAAACTTGTTGATGCTGATTCGAGATTCACTGTCGTAGAGGGATAATATGATAAAAATAAAAATTTTGACGAAAGATTATTTAATGAAAAAATATGTCGAAAATAAGAAATCTTCTTTACAAATTGCTAAAGATTTAGATTGTAATAAAACTACTATTCTTAACTATTTAAAAAAGTATAATATTAAAAGAAGAAATATTGATAAATACTCTAAAATTTTAATTAAAAAAGTTCTAATACAAGAATATATTAAAAATACAAAATCTATTTATAAACTTGCTAAAGAATGGAAATGTGGAGCGACCACCATTATACGTTATCTTAATAAGTATAATATTAAAATTAGAACTATTAGTAAATCTATAAAAGGTAAAAATCATTGGAATTATGGTAAAACAGGAAAAGATTGTCCTAATTTTAAAGGTAAAAAAACAGTTCGAGGATATGTTCTTTTATATGTTCCAACTCATCCTTATGTTACATCTATTGGTTATGTTAGAGAACATAGATTAGTTATAGAAACATATTTAGGTAGGTATTTAAAACCAGAAGAGATAGTTCATCATATCAATAGAAAAAGAAATGATAATAGGTTAAAAAATCTATATCTTTTTAAAAATAAACAAAGTCATACAGCATATGAAACTTTAAAAAGAGAATATCCGAATTTAATAAAAAATTTAAAAAGCAACTTGAGAGATATAAAATGTATATCAAACAAATAATTTTAAAAAATTTCCAGAAACATGACCATTTAATATTAAATTTTGTAGATGGAGTTAATGTCATATATGGAAAAACAGATTCTGGAAAATCTTGTGTGGTCAGAGCTATTAAATTTTTGTTTTTCAATGAGCCCAAAGGTGATATAGTGCGTAAGGAAGGCTCTAAAAAGACTTCCGTTAAAGTAACCCTTGATAACGATATTACGCTTGAGAGGGTCAAATCCGCCTCAACAAACCGCTATATATTGACTGTAAGAGGCGAAGAGGAAGAATTTAATGCTATAGGTAAGGAAATACCGCAAGAAATTAAGGATATAATCAAAGTTATGCCAATCACTGTAGATAAGGATTCTATTATTTTAAATATTGCCGACCAAATAGCATTACCTTTTTTATTAGATAAATCTGGTTCTTTTAGAATGAAACTTTTCAATAAACTTACAGGTAGTGATATTATTGATAAGAGTTTGCAATCTTTTAATAAGGATATATTAAGGATAAGCAGAGAAGAAAGACTTGAAAAAGAACATTTAGAAGAAGGACAGAATTCTTTAAAAGAGATAGAAGTTCAAAAAATAGGAGTTGAAAAGAAGTATGAAAAATTCTCGAAATTATATAGTCAACTTAAAGAAAATTCAAATCGCTATCAAGAATTATTAGACTTATATAATCAAAATATAACTATTAAAACAAATTTACAAGAAATAAATAGCAAATTAAAAGATATAAAATTAGTGGATGAAAAAACTATTCAAGGATTAAAAGAGAAATATCAGCAATATAAAAAGTTAGAAGAACATTTATTAGCTTTTTCCTGTAATGAAGCTGAATTAGAAATGGCTTCTAAAAAGATAGATAAAATTAAAATTCCTAATATATTAACGAAAGATTTAAAAGAAAAAATAGAGAAATTAGAAAATTTAAAAACTTATAATTTAACTATAGAAGATAACCTAAAAAAAGAAACCGATATAGAAAAGAATATTTTAAATGTAATAATGGAACTTAAAGTTTCAATTATTGAATATAAAGAATTGCTTAAAAAATATGGTTTTTGTCCTACTTGTAAAACAAAGATTACAGATGATGTCATAAAGGAGATAAAATTATGAAAGTATATTATGTAGACATAGATGGAACTATGACTTATAGTTCAAATAGTAGATGGGGCAGTCCTAATTTAATAGTTATAAATATAATAAAAAAACTAATAACAGAAAGTAATATAGTAATAATTTGGAGTGCAGGAGGATGGCAATATGCTAAAGATTTTTGTATTAAATATAAATTAAATCCTACAGCAATATTACCTAAACCTGATTGTATAATAGATGATATATTTACCATTCGAACTGAAGGTATTATAAAATATATTAAACCTGAAAATATTATAAAGGAACTAAAATTATAATGAAATACAGTAAAAAGAATTTAAAACGATTAATAAGAATAACCAAACCTTATTCAGTTAAAAGATTTATTTATGTAACTATGTATCTTGTAAGTTGTTGGGGAATAAGTATTGAAGAATTGGAGAAGAAAAAATAAGCATCCATTCTAGTTTTAAAAATAAAGGCAGGGAAAGGAAATCAGTAAGAAACCGATTAACAAGATACCTTGAATTAATAAAAAAAGGATTAACCCCTAAAAGTCCTTTCGCTTTACCGAAAGAAAAAATTATAGAGTTTAAGGTTAAGAAAGAGAAAAAGGAAAAGAAAGTAGAAATAATAGATTCTTTATTACCGACAACTTCAGAACCTAAAGAAAAGAAAAAAGCAAAAGATATAGGAAAAATAAAATGAAAGGGGGTGAAAACATGTTAAAATCGTTAATAGCGAAAGTGATTTTGATAGTAGCTCTTGTGTTTACTATGTCATCTAATGTTTATGGTCAAATAATAAGTCCAAGAACTCCAGAATCTAAAAGTATTCAAAGAATAGTTCTAAAAGGATTTGCAGGGGATATTCTTAGAGGAGAATTAGTAGTGGGAGACTACTTAACTAAGGAAGATTTAGTTGAATTAGGTTTATCTACTAAACAAATCCAAAGAATAGTTGATGGTGTGGATGTTGAATATTTTTCTGATGAGGGAATTTACGTTATAGGGCTAGAATTAACACAAGAACAAAAGGAAAAAGAAGCAGAAGTATGGAAAGAAAGAAAAGAAAAGAGAGCAAACGAGATAGCAAGAGAGCTCGAAAGAATACACGATGTAGTTATAGAACAGATTAGACATCCTGTTGAAGAAGAATAAAAGAACTGAAAGAAGCTCTTAAAATTATCTTTCCAGTTTTGAGAGCTTCTTTGAAGATAGGAAAAGGAAATGAAAGAACAATTCAGAAATTCTTTACATTTGGGAAAAAAGAATATATCGAAATTAAATATAGTAAATGGTATCATAGAAGAATACCTTGAACAAGGGTATAAATTAACTTTAAGACAGCTCTATTATCAACTTGTTTCCAGAGATATAATTCCTAATAGAGTTCAAGAATACTCCAAATTAAGCACTTTATTAGTAAAAGGAAGAATGGCAGGAGCAGTAGATTGGGATGCTATTGAAGATAGAATTAGAATTCCATATTTACCTTATTGGGTTCATGGTATTGATGATGCAATAGAAGATACTATTCAAGCTTATAGATTAAATAGACAAAACGGACAGGAAGTGTATATAGAATTATGGGTAGAAAAAGATGCTTTAAGTGGAGTTCTTAAAAGAATTACAAATTATTATCATATTAATTTAATGGTAAATAGAGGTTATAGTTCTTGCACAGCTATGCATGATGCTTATAATAGATTTAACGAAAAAATAACAGAAGGAATAGAACCTTATATTTTTTATTTAGGAGACCATGACCCTTCAGGATTAGATATGATAAGAGATATAAAAGACAGATTAATTGGATTTGGAACAGAAGTAAATGTAAAGCCAATTGCTTTAACATCAAAACAAATTCAAAAATATAATCCTCCACCTAATCCAGCAAAAATTACTGACCCCAGAGCTGGATGGTATTTACAAAAATTTGGTAGTAAATCATGGGAAGTAGATGCTTTAACTCCTGATGTATTACATTCAGTAGTGAAAAATAACGTAGAAAATATTATAGACATAGAATTATTTAATAAAATGGTAAAGACAGAAAATAAAGACAAAGAAGAACTTAAAAATATAAGAAGATAAAATGAAATTTTTATATATACAGGATACTCATATTAAAGGAAAAAACCCTCAAAGTCGTCTTGGAAATTATTATCAAGATGTTATGGCGAAAATTAAAGAAGTTATAGAGATAGCTAAAAAGAAAGAAGTGGATGAAATTATACATGGTGGTGATGTATACGAAGCTCCTTTAGTCAGTAATACAATTTTAGATGAACTTGTAGACCTAATAGAAGAATCTGAAATTAGGTGGAATATTCTATGGGGTAATCATGATGAAATAGGTCATAACCCTAAATTATCAAAAGCATCTACATTGGCTCATATTTTTCGTAGGTCAAAATTAATAAAGCATTGTAATTTACATATTGACAGTTCTAATAATTATGTGATACAGCCTTTTGATTATTATCATAATATTGAAGAAGACATCAAAAATAATGGTTTAACCTGTTCAAGACCTAATGCCAAATTAAAAATAGGAATAGTTCACGCTTTTATTACTTTAACTCCTTTCTTACCTCAAGTTATGCATGTTGTTGCTAAAGATATTAAAACAGATTTTGATATAATTCTTGTAGCTCATTATCATCAAGCATGGGGGGTAAAAGAAATTAATGGAACGAAATTTATAAATATCGGTTGTTTAGGACGCACAGGTATTGATGAAGTAGATATAAAACCTCAAGCATTATTAATTGATACAAATACAAAAGAAATAGAATTTATATCATTAAAAATAGCAAAGCCAGGAAAAGAAGTCTTTAATGTAGAGAAAATAGCAGAACAAAAGAAATACGAAAAAAATATTGATGACTTTATTAATTCCTTGAAAGGGACGAAATTTCAATCTTTAAATATAAAAGGAATTATTGAACAAATTGCTAAACAAAAAAAGATTGATAGAGAAATTGTTGATTGTGTGATAGAAAGAATAGGAGGATTCGAATAATGGCTATTTTTAAGAAAAAGAAAGAAGAATTATATAAATGTGTATGTTGTAAAGGATGCACTAAACAATGTCTATCTAATGGTAAAATAGCAAGAAAAGATATGGCATTAAAATATAGCAGTTTTATGCCTTGTAATAATGCTACAGAATTATCAATAAAAGAAGAAGCTTTAATTCCAACAAAAAATAGTAGATAAAGGAAAAATAATATGGATATATTAATCTATGCAAAACCAGAAAAAGTAGAACATAAGACGATTGATAATACATATCCTACAGTTAAATATTGTTTTTGGTCTGGAAAAAGACCATCATTAACAAAAATAGATAATATTAAAAAAGTATATTTTAGTAATGGTAAAAAGATATATGCAGAAGGGAAATTTTTATTATGCGAAACTACATTTGAAGATATGCCTACTGGTATATGTTTTAGTCCTTTAAAAAGAATAAATAAGAAACAGCCAAAAAAACCTTCCACAAGAGGATGGTGTTATATAAATAAGGAGAAATAATTATGAATTACAAAGAAGAATTAGATAACATTTCACAAACTATCGAGAATAGAAAAATCGAAAAAGCAAAGCTTGAAGAGCGTAAGAAACAGCTTACAGAAGAAAGAACTAAAATTGTAAGTAAAGTTAAAGAAACAGGAATAAGGGTCGAATCTTTAGAAGAAGAAATAAAGAAATTAGACGAAGAAATTAAAAAAGGAATAGAATCGTGCAAAAAGATATTAAACAATTAGAGTCGGATTTTCAAGACTTAACTTCACAATTAGGAAGCTTGAAAGGACAATGTTCGTTACTTGCTACACAAATAACTTCAAGTGAACATAAGATTGAAGACTTTGACCATAAAAAAGAAATATATACTAAAGCCATTGAACTTCTAACTTTTGCTCAACAAGTAACTAAAGAGAAACTCAAGACTGGCTTTGAGCAGATTGTGACATATGCTTTAAGATATATCTATAGTGCTGATTATTCTTTTGGTCTTGAATTTGGTAGAAGGGGCAATTTACAAGAGATGGATTTTAATGTAAAGACTCCAGAATGTCAAACTCCTTTTGACCCTCTTCTTTCAAGCGGAGGCGGTGTATTAGATATTATTTCTCTCGCTTTAAGAATAGCCCTTTTAGAATTATCAAAACCAAAAATAGAAGGATTTCTTCTATTAGATGAATCATTTAAGCATTTAAGTTCGAATTATTTAGAAAATGCAGAAAAATTTCTTGAAGCTATAAATAAAAAAATAGGTCGCCAAATAATTTTAGTGACTCATAAAAAAGAACTATTAAATAATACCAAAAACATAATAGAAATAAAGGAGAAATAAAATGAATCCAGAAGAAGCCTTTCAATGGTTATTAGATTATAATTCTAAACAGCTTGCTATACAGCTAGAGAACTGGGAAAAAGCAAGAAAAAGGGAGAGGGAGTAAGATTATGAAAACATTAAAAGTTATAACCGAATTTGAAGTCCCTGATGATTTTAATAATGAAGAAGCCTTAGCAATGTATGTTCAAGGTTCTCTTGATAATTCTCCAGAACCTTCAGATATTGATGATAGTTTAAAAGATGTAGAAATGGGATTTACTTATGGAAGTTCTACCAGACTTATTTAAAGAAAGAATAAAATAAAGGAGAAAGAATATGAAAACTAATTTTATTGAGAAGATAATTACAAATTTGTATATAAAAATTATACAGAGAAAACAGAAGAAAGAACAGACAAAAAAGCTTACAGAACAAGAGAAACAAAAAGCGGTTATTTATAAGCAACTTAAAGAACTTTATTCTTTTGTCACTTGGTTAAATACTAAAGGACTGAAAAATAGACATCAGAGGAAAGCTTTTTGGAGAGCTGTTAGACAAGGCGAACCTGTTATTGAAGATGTTTTAAATCGTTTAATAAGCAAATATGCTTCTAAACCCAAGCCTCCAATAGGTCGTATTGTTAAAGATGGAAAAACTCAAGGTGATAAATTAGTAGTTAAAGAAGATAAGAGACCTTTACAGGGACATCAACCTAAAAAAAGTCTGAGTGGTGTTGGAGATTTATCCCCTAAGAATTTGGTAAGACCTTCTTTACAAGGTAAACCTACTGTTATTAAATTAGGAGAAACAGATAAAAAATGAACAAATATATGGTTAGAATAAATTGTGCTTGTTTTGAAGATATTGAAGTTGAAGCTAAAAATAAAGAAGAAGCTATAGAATTAGCAAAACTTGAATTTAATTGTAATGGAGATAGTCCTGAATTTGGAGAAATTTTATCTATAAATAAGGGAGAATAAAATGAAAATAGCATCTTTAATATGTTTAGCAATAGGGATAGTCTTAGGTGGATTAGCTTTATTAGATTTAAAAACAAGTGATAAACCTATATTAGCGTATTTATTAAAATATCCTATAATATTTTTTCTAGGAATAGGAATTATCTTATTGCTTATTCAGGTATTTTAAAAGAGGATAAAAATGTATAAAACCATTTTTTATTATTCAGTAATGACAGGTAATCGTGGAGATATAGCTATTAGGAAAAGTATTGTAGACGCTATCAAAGAAAATTTGAATATTCCTTTTGCTTTTTTCAATGTTAAATATGAAGAATTAACTGAAACAAGAATAATTAATCAATTAAATTCTGAAGCTTCTGTTTTAATAATAGCTGGTAGTGGACTTTATACAAATTATCCGAAATCTTCTGGATGGTATTTTCCATGTAAGACTGAATTATTTGAAAAAATAAAAGTTCCTATTTTATTGATAGGAATTGGATGTAATAATAATTTAGGCAGTGATGTTTTTCAAGGAGAATTAAAATCGAAAGCTAAAAAAAGTATTAAATTAATAAATGATTTAGCTGTCATTTCTACAGTTCGAGACCAAAGAACTTTTAATTTATTAAAAAAATTAGGTATAAAAAAACATAAATTACAATTAGACCCTGCTAATTTTCTTAAAGTTCCTAAATTACCAAAAGAAAAAAGAGTAGCTATTAATTTAGCTCAACATTCTCCTGCATTAGGAAGATTTGATGGAGATAAAAAAACGAGAAACAAAAATATTAAATATTTTAGTAAGATAGGGAAGTATTTACAAAGTAAGGGATTTAAAATTGTCTTCATAGCCCACGATGCCCTTGAACAAAGTTTGATTTTAGATTTACAAAAAGAACTTCCTGAAATGGAATTTGTTAATACTGATAATATAGATAAAATGTTATATGAATATGCTCGTTGCCAATTTTCGATTGGTGTTAAGATGCACAGCAATATAATGTCATTTGCTTCAGGCACTCCATTTATTTCGTTATATTATGACCAAAAAAGTATAGAATATTTAAAATTAATTAATTGGTCAGAATTTGGAAAATCTATATTTACAAATTATTATAAATGGTTGCAATGGAGAGTAGATACTCTTATACCTAATCATGATTATTATACCAAAGAATTTAAAGATATGAAAAAAATAGGACAAGTAGAATTTGATAAACTTATAGGCGATATATGCAATATTATAGAAACTTCTCACTAAAAACATATAATTCTTTTGGTTTAGAAGCTATTGCAAAGCAAATATGGCTTCCAGAAACACTTAAAGAATTGCAAGAAATTATTATCGAATTAAAAAAGAAAAAATTTTATATTTTGGCTGGAGGAACTAATGTTCTTTTGAGTCCAAAGATAGATAGAGTTATTTGTCTTAAATTAATGCCTAAATATTTACATCTTGGACTTAAAACTGGAGTTATTGTAAGTGCCAATTATTCTACTACTTCTTTTGTTTTAAATACTATAGAAGCTTATATAGTAGGTTTAGAAGGATTATATGGAATTCCTGGCACAATTGGCGGAGCTATTATTGGCAACGCTGGAAGTGGTAATTATACCATTTCGGATTATTTATTATCAGTTACAACTATAGATTATAATGGAATTTTATATGATTATCCTAAAAAATTCTTGCAGTTTGGAAGAAGATATTCTATTTTACAAAATAAAAAAGAAATAATAATAGAAGCTATTTTTGATTTTAAAACAGGAGAAATCGACCAAGATAAAATTAATCAAATAAAAAAATATAGAAATGATTTTCCAAAAGGTTATAGTGCAGGGGGAATATTTAAAAATTGGCATACATTAAAACCTTATGAAAAAGAAATTAGAACTATTAAAGCTCCTAATTTAAGAGTATCAAAATATTTGAATATAATTATTAATAATGGCAAAGCAACTTTTCAAGAAACTACAGATTTTATAAATCAAATTCGTAAAATTGTAAAAGAGTCTTTAGAATTGGAAGTAAAAATTTTAGGATAAAATATGAAAGAAAAGATTTCAGTATTAATACCTGTATTTAATAGAGAAGATTATGTGAAAGAAGCGGTAGAATCTATATTAAAACAGACATATCAGAATCTTGATATTATTATTTACGATGATGGTTCAACTGATAATACTTTATCAATTATAAAAAAACTATCAATAAAAGATAAAAGAATTAAAATTATTGTAGGAAAGAAAAATTATGGTGGAGTTTATGCGAAAGTTCAATTGATTAAAATAAGTGAAACAAACATAATTTGTTATCAAGATAGTGATGATATTTCTCATTCTTCTCGAATTGAACTTCAAAGTAAATTAATGGATAAATATGATGCTACTTTTTGTAAATGGCAATGGCTCAAAAGCATAAAAGGTAGGGGCAAGTGTTCTGCATCGATTATGTTTAAAAAAGATATGGCTATTTTACCAAATCCTTCCTATGTTTTAGGAGGAGGAGATAGCGATTTTATTGAACGCTATTTAAAAAAACATCCAAATTGGATAGAAGTTCCGAAAATTCTTTACTATGTAAGAAACCATAATGACAGAATAGGGGTTTGGAAAAGAAAAATCCGAAAGAAAATCCCTAACGCAAAAATTAAAAAAATGTCTTATCAAGAAATGTTAAAATATTATAAGGAACATTATGAATAATTCTGTATATATAATAGGGGGTGGATATTCTTTAAAAGGATTTGATTTTAATAAATTAAAAGATAAAACCACTATAGCTGTAAATAAAAGCTGTAAAACTGTTCCAAATTTAAATTATTTTATAACTATGGATTTTACTGCTTTGAAAAAAATAGGATACGATATAATTGCTCCTTATCTTGGCACAACGATTTTTATTGCTAATTTTACTAAGCCTTATTTAAAAGAACAAAATGGACATATTATAGATACTAGATTTGGATTAATTTATAAGTTAAATGAATTTAATATGATAATAAAAAGTTGGGGAGAAAAAGGAATGGGGTTTGAATTTAGAGATTTTTATAATGGAAATAATAGTGGTTTTTGTGCTTTACAGTTAGCAATATTGTTAGGATATACTGAAATAAATTTATTAGGAATTGATTTAGTTATTGATAAAGAAACTCATTGGCATGGAGGATATGGAGAAGCTAAAGAAAGTTTTAAGAAAAAATTAGATGAATATTATAAAAATTTTATTTTTGGACTTACAGAATTAAAAGAAAAAAGACCTAATATAAAAGTTTATAGTTATTCTAAAATAAGTAGATTAAATAATATATTGGAATATAAAAAGTTATGATAAATATGGATAATAAAAATATTGTTCTTTTCGGCAATGCTAAAAGTGTATTAAATAAAAAAAGACAAATAGATAATAAATTTGATATAATTTGTCGTATAAATGCAGGAATTCCAAAAGACAAAGAACAATATATAGGAAGTAGAACTGATATTTTATTTTTATCTTTAGATTTATCTGAAAAAGATATATTAGCATTTAATACAGGAACAATAATAATATGTAGTCCACTTATTTTTTTAGATTATATTAATTGCAGATATAGTTATAGTGCTTGGTGTGAATTATATTCAAAATTAAGTAGTCGACCTTCAACTGGATTAATGGCATTTGATTATATTCTACAAAGGAATTTTAAAACTTTAACCCTGCTTGGATTTGATTTTTGGCAAACATCTAATTGGTATACTAACAATATCCATATCGCAAAACATAATCCAAAAGCAGAAAGGTTATACATAGAACAAAAAATAGAAGAATATAAAGACAAAATTATTTTGGAGAAGTGATGAAAAAAGCTATACTTATAAATGATACCTCACAAGAATGTCATCTTGGATGTGTTCAGGTAATTAATAATATAGAAAAATTATGTGAAGCCAATTTAATTAATATATTTGCTCGTTATACTCGTCATCATATTGCTGATAATGTAAGGCGTGATTTAAAAGAGAATATTAAAAAGGCAGATATTATTATTATAAATGGCGAAGGTTCATTACATCATCATCCTAGAAGAAATACTAGATGGTTTCCTATTTTTTTGAAAATGATTCCTGATAAGAAAAAAACAGTATTAATTAATACTTTATGGCAAGACATGGGAAAATTAGGTGAAGATATTAAATATTTGGATAAATTAAATTTAATATCAGTAAGAGAAAGTCTTTCTTACAAAAATTTACTGTCTATATATCCTTATCCTGACAAAGTATTACTTATTCCAGACCTTATTTTTGCTACTGAAATAGAAGAAATGAAAATTGGCTATGGGGACAGTGTTCACCACAAAATTAAAGATATATTAAAAAAGAAGAAAAATTTTTTACCATTAAGTTATATTGATAGAGGACATTACAATGAGATTAGGAAAGTTGCTTTACCTTCTCTGCAAGCTTATATAAATTGGTTAAAATCTTTAGATTTATATGTAACAGGTAGATTTCATGGAGTATGTATATCAGCTTTAGCAGGAATACCCTTTTTAGCTCTTACATCAAATTCGCATAAAATAGAAGGAATTTTAAAAGATATGAACTGTCAAGAATTACTGATTAAGTCTTTAAAAGAAGTAGAGAAGAAAAAAGTTAAAGCTCAATGGATAATAATAAATGCCAAGACATATGCAGTAGAAGCCAAAGTAAAAATTGAGAAACTATTCAAAAAAATAGGACAACTATAATGATTTATATTAGTTATTATACTAAAAATACTCCTTATGAAAAAGTTATGTATACTCGATTAATACCTTCACTTCAAAAATTCAGTTTGAAACATGATATTGAAGCTATAGAAGATAGAGGTAATTGGCAAGCAAATACTCATTATAAAGCCGAATTTATCAAAAAAATGTTATTAAAACATAAAGAAGCGGTTGTATTTTTAGATAGCGATGCTACTATAGAAAAATATCCTGCATTATTTACACAGATGACAGATTATGACATTTCTTATCATGAATTAGATTGGAATTTACAATGGAGAGGTTATCCTGGAGAGAAAAGAGAAATATTAAGTGGCACTTTATATTTAAATTATAACGAAAAAGTATTACGTTTTTTAGATGATTGGATAGATGAAAATAATCGAAGTATTCAATGGGAACAAAAGAATATGGCAAAAGTCCTTGAAAAATGGAAGAATCGACTCCAAATATATCCACTTCCTCCAGAATATATTACAATTATTTTATTCAATGGAAAAGTCCCTAAACATATAGAAGACCCTGTAATCATACATTGGCAAGCATCGAGGCAATTTAAGAGGAAATAAATGCACAATAATAAAATCAAAAAAACAATTGGATTTATATTTAATTTAGGGCTCGGATTAATAGGAGGATTATTAGGTGCATATGGAGGAGCAGATAATACATCAAAACTTTGGAGAAGATTTGGAATACCTATATTATTAATAATAATAGCTTTTATTAAAATAAGAACATGGCAATGTGTATTTTTAGGGGCTGTATTTTTTCCTTTAACTTTAGGATATGGAATACCTGATGATTTTGATGGAGGAGATAAAGGTTCTCTAATAGGAAGGTTCTGGTTTTGGAGAGTTTTTAACGGAAATTATAATCCCAAAGCCCATTCATATGCTGATATAGCGACAAGAGGAACTGTAGGATTATTAATATGCTTATCTTTAATTGTTATACCTATTTTAAAAGGAAACTGGTCTTTATATTTATGGAATTGTTTATTTATTATAGCGGTTTATTGTGGATTAAGTTGGAGAAATTTAGGAGGATTTAAATTTTTAGGAAAGAATCTAAGCTTTGCAGAAATGATAACATATTCTGTATTAACTTATAGTGCAATATCTTTAATGTAAAAAAGGAAATAACATGTTGACAATTAAATTATTAGAAAATGGCAAAGAAATCGACAATATTAATATAGTTAATCAAAATATAAAAAAGAAAGGTAAAACTCTTTATTTAGTAAATAAAAAATATAGAATATGGCATAAGAGCGAATATGGGGCTCGAATGTTAGCTTTAAAAGTATTGAAAAAATTAATGGCAGAAGGAGATGTAGAATGAAATATACATATGAATTTTTTATTTGGATAGACGGAAAAAATATAGGAACAACAAAGTGGAATATTACTGCATCTAATTTGCTACGTCGAGCATTATCACATAGACATATTGAGGAAAATATAGACGAAAAAGCCTTTGGAAACCTTCGGGAAGAACTTTGGCATTTAGGATTTGAATTACATGAAATAACAAGAACTCCATATTTTAAGAAGGAGATAGTTTCATGAAAGAATATTATAAAATGGATAAATTAAAACAACTTATTATAATTGGAGGAGGAACATCTCTCAAAGAAGGAGAGATGAAAGAACTTTATAATAAACTCAAAGGTAAATGGACTATAGGTTTAAATTATAACTATAATTATTTTAATTCTACAATATTATGTTTTGTAGATGATGATTTTTATATCAAACAAAAAAAAGACATAGCAAAACTTAATTTGATAATTGGCAAAAAACATAAATTAAAAGATATAGCCCCAAATACAATGATGCTTTCTTGTTTAGATAGTAAATATGATAGAAGTTTAATTAGTGGAGTTTATAAATCTAGTTTACTAGGTATATTTGCTTTAAGTTTAGGAATATATCTTTTAGATAAAGGGGAAATTTACTTGTTAGGATATGATTATGGAAGTAATGGAACTAAGGATAAACAAGGAAGACCTATGACCCATTCTTATCAAGGAGAAATAAACCACAGAGGAATAGGTAAAACTAATTATTATGATATGAAAGGTAGAGCAGATAAAGATTTTGGAGTTTATCGAAATGAAAAGAAAGTAAAAATATATAATGTATCTATGAAAAGTCGTATAAATATTTTTCCTAAGATTAGCTATGATGAATTTTTTAAGAAATTAGATAAAAAGCAATATAATCAAGATAAATTAAGACAACATATAAAAGAAAAGTTAAAAGGATTAAAATGAGAGAAACTTGGTTCATAGCAGATACACATTTTCATCATAGTTTTATTCGAGGGGCTTGCGGAAGACCTTTTGATACTTGTAAAGAAATGGACGATATGATGATAACCAATTGGAATCGAGTAGTTAAGCGTGAAGATGTTGTTTATCATTTAGGAGATTTTGCTTTTGGTGGACATGATATAGTTAAACAATATAGAGTGAGATTAAATGGAAAAATTCATTTAATTATGGGAAATCACGATTATCGAAATAGAATACACAATATACCTAATTTATTCAGTTCAATTTCTGATATTAAACAAATAAAATATAACAGTAAAAAAATTCTTTTATGCCATTATGCTATGAGAACATGGGGCAGTAGTCATTATAATTCTTATCAATTACATGGACATTCTCATGGAACATTAGAACCTATTGGAAAGCAGATGGATGTAGGAGTAGATTGTAATGCATTTACTCCTATTCATATTGATAAAATTTTAAGAATCATGTTAATGAGACCTGATAATCCGAACTTTATACAAAAAGAAAATAGACGAAAATAAATCTATGTTGGACTTGACACTGTAGTATAAAGTATGTTATAATATTAAATATAGGAGAGAAAAATGAAATTAACTTTATGGTATTCTGTAGAAAATTATGGAGATGGAAGTGCTTATCCGAAATTTATGGAATCAAAAGAACTATGTGAATTAGACCAGCAATATATGGATGAAACATGGGGAGAACCATGTATAGGTTGTATAGAGGTAGAATCTGATTCAGAAATTAAAGTTTTAACAAATCTTATAACTGCTAAAGAAGCTATAAAAGTATTAGAAGAAAATTGTGAGTATAGTAGTGGTGAGCATAAAGAAAAATTACAACTTCATATCAAAGCTATAAAAAATTTAAAAGGACTAATATAATATGAAGCCTGGCGATATATTACTTGTAAAATTCAGATTCGATTTAGTGGGGTTTTTAATACGAAGAGCTACTAAAAGCAAATTTAATCATGTAGCTTTAGCTATTAGCGATAGTCAAATTATAGAGGGTAGAGGAAGAGGAATTATTATTGTTCCTTCTATTAGATATATAAACAGTCCATTATATAAAACTAAATTAATTCGTATTAAAAAGTTACGTAAAGACCAAATAAAAAAAATAGTGAATTACGCCAAATCTCAAATAGGGAAAAGTAGTTATTTAAAATGGCTTATTTGTATTTTAATGTTAGCCTGTGGAAATAGAAAACCTCGAAAACGAAAGACTTGTTCTGGATTTATAGCTGATTGTTTTTATCAAATAAGTATAAAATTTAGAGGGGATAAATTACCACACGAAATTACTCCTGCTGATATAGCAGAATACGGAGGAACAAAAAATGTCACTCAAGAAGCCTAAGTTCTGCATACTTGTTCCAGCTTATAACGAAGAAAATACTATTGTAGATGTGATAGAAAGTTTAAACGAATCAGGTTATCACTATTTAATAATAAATGACGGTTCTACTGATTTTACTACTATGTTGGCTCGAAGTTATTCAAAATGGACTATAGGATACCCTAAGAATAAAGGAAAAGGATTCGCTATTAAATTAGGAGCTGAAGAAATTATTAATAAAGGATACGATTATATTTTAGTTATGGATGCTGATGGACAAACTTCTTTAGATGATATTCCCCAATTTTTAACAGCTCTTAAAATGAGACCAGGAGTTAAAATTATTATAGGAAATAGATTGTATAAGCCTAAAAATATGCCTTTTATTAGATTACTTACAAATAAATTTATGTCTTGGTTAATCTCAATTTTAATAGGAATAAAAATCCCAGATACTCAATGTGGTTTTAGATTATTACACCGAAGCGTATTTAATTTACTAAGCAAAGAAGATAAATTCGGATATGAAACCGAACAACTTTTACAAGCTGGAATAAAAGGTTTGGAAATAGTTTCAGTGCCAGTGAAAACGATTTATTTCAAAAATAGAAAAAGTAAAATAAATCCAATTAAAGATACTATTAAATGGATTAAAGTAATATGGAGATTCTTATGGGAAGAATAAAATATCATATATCTAAATCTTTTCTAATAGATAAATATTGGGATAAAAGAATGAGTTTAAAACAAATAGCAGATATAATAAATTGTAATGCTACTACTATTTTAGATTTAATGAAAAAATATAAAATAAAACGAAGAACTCTTAGCGAAGCTGAAACAGGTGAATATAATAATCAATATAAAGATGGTAAATGTAATAATAATTTTTGTATAGATTGTGGAAAGAAAATTACACCTTATGCAATAAGATGTGAAACTTGTTTTGGGTTATATTATAGTGGAAAAAAACATCATGCATATATTCATGGTGAAGGACAAGAACCTTATTCCTATAGATTTATTAAAGTAAGAAAAAAGATTAGACAAAGAGATAATTTTACTTGCCAAAGTTGTGGCATAATAGAAGAAAAACATTTAATAATTTATAGAACGATATTAGATGTGCATCATATTGATTACAATAAAGAGAATTGTAAAAAAGAAAATTTGATAAGTTTATGCCATAAATGCAATATGAGAGCCAATAAGAATAGAGATTATTGGTATGCCTATTTTATGTATATAATGGAAACCTTAACCTAGAGAGAAGTCGGATATGAACATGAACATAGAATGTAAAAGACATAAATGGCAACATTGGACTAAAAAGAATAGACTAGGTATTATTTGTATAAAACTATGCGTTAAATGTGGAAAGCAATTAAGAGAAGTATTTAAATAGGAGTAAAAGATGAAATTTTCAAAATTATTTAAACTAACTTCAACTGGAAAAATACAAGAATGGGAAATATCTACAAAAGATAATGTAATTATTGTTATTCAAGGTCAAGTAGATGGTAAGAAACAAGTTTATAGGGATGTAATAAAAGAAGGTAAGAATATTGGTCGGTCTAATGAAACAACCCCTACACAACAAGCCGAAGCAGAAGCACAGTCTAAGTGGGATAAAAAATCTAAGAAAGATTATTGTTTAACAATAAAGAAAGCTAATTTAAATAAAAAAGAGAAAAGAGCTAATATAGGTGGATATTTACCAATGCTTGCACAATCTTATAATAAACATGCAGATAAGCATTTAACTTATCCTTGTTATGTGCAACCTAAATTAGATGGTTTAAGATGTATTGCTACTAAGGAAGCTGGAGAAGTTAAACTTTGGTTTAGGTCTGGGAAAGAAATAACAACTATGAATCATATAGTAAAAGATTTAACTCCCCTTATGCGAGGTGGAAATATTTTTGATGGTGAATTGTATGCTCATAGAGAAGAATTTAATAGTTTTACTGGAGCTATTAGAGCTAATAAAAATCTAAATCCTGAAATAACAGCGAAAATAAAATATCATATTTATGATATTCCAAGAATAAAATTATTAACAGAGAAAGATAGTTTTAATCAAAGAATTAATGAACTTATACTTGCTAGATATTTAGATACTCCATGTCCATTAAAATTAGTAAAAACAATAAAAGTTAATAATTTCAAAGAAGCGATGGAACTATATAAAGAATTTATAGAAGAAGGTTATGAAGGTATTATGTTTCGTAATATAAATATGCCTTATGAGCAGAAAAGAAGTTATAATTTATTAAAATATAAAGAGTTTATAGATGATGAATTTATAATAGTAAGTGGAACTGAAGGAAAAGGAAAATTAATAGGGCATATTGGTTCTTTTATTTGTAAGATAGAAGCCAATAGAATTTTAAATGATATAGGCGGTAAAACTTTTAAATTTGAAGATATTGATGGAATAGTATGTGCTAAAATGGAAGGAAAATTAGAATATTTAAAACATCTATTTAATCACTCTGAAGAATATATTGGTAAACCTTTAACAATAAAATATCAAAATCTTAGTAAAGATGGTATTCCTCGATTTCCTGTTGGAAAGACAATAAGATTTGATAAATAAAAGGAAATAAAATGAATATAGAAAAAATCTTAAAGCCTTTATTTTGCAAGGCTAGAAAAGGAGATTTTATCACCCCTTTACTTCATCTTGCTAAACGTCAATTATGGAATATTTTAAAACCTTATTTAGAAAAAATTTATTGGATAGGATATGAACATACACATACAGAAGGTCAATCTTTAAAGGATATAGAAGAATTATTTAAATAGGAGATTTATGAATAAGACAATAAGAAGAGGTAAAATATTTACAAAAAAAGAAAAGATTGCAGAATTAACAGGTGTTGCAAAAATATTAGATATGCTTTGGGATAATAGTTATTATTCTATGGGTAAATTGGCAGTAGATAGAATACAAAAAGAAATGATATATTACTTTGGAAAAAATTGGACAACAAATATGTATAAACTTATCGATAAAAATCCAGAAACAATAAAAACATTAGGCGAATGTAATAATTACAAACGTATGAGGAAGAAGCCTAAATTAAAAGGAGTTGAAAATGAAAGAAGAAATTAAAAAACTATTAGAAGAATATCGAAACCTTAACTTCACTTCATCCAAACAAGCTGAAGAATACTTAAATGGCTACACTACGAAGTTTCTAGCCCTTCTGAGCCCCAATAAGACCAAAACTTTAGCTTCTAGTCCCATAACCAAGACTAATGCCATAGCTGGCAAAATCCCACAAAGAGGCGTAAGCTAAAATGACATCTAAACAAGAGTGGAGAATAAGGATGAAAATCGCAGAAGCGGTCCAAGAATGGGCTAAAGAATGGGGATATGAAATATCGATGTTTCAAGAATCAAGTATTGTCATGAGAATATCAGGAAAGCTTGATAATGAATTTAAGGAGGATAAATAATATGAAGAAAATAGACCCTCCAGATAATAGAAGATATAGTCAAAAATACCACTGTTAAAGACTCTAAGAATTGGAACGACGGATGTCCCAAATGTAAGAGCCGAAATATATCCGTAGATTATAATTCTTATTTCTGTTATGATTGCGACCACCTAGAAACCACAGAAGATACAGTAATAAATAGGGTATTAGACTATCTCACTAAAATATCCCAATAACCATGCCAAAAGCCCCCAGAAGGGGGCGAATTCGTAGCTAGACAGTCCGAATCAGAGAGTAGTAGAAGATAGGTATATAATGACTAAGGAAGAGAAGAGAAGACGCTCAGGGGGGCTCTCAGAGACGATAGGAGTAGCGATTATAGGTATAATCGTTATAAGTCTATATTATATCGTATATTATGGCGTTTTCCGCCTATTTAGATAAACGAAGAAGGAGGAGCGTAAGAAGAGAAATAGGGGGGGTGGAACAGTGTCGAATAGTAACCAGCTAGAAGCTGGTTCTTTTTTTGTCTATAAGCAGTGGTTGTCGGAAGGTAGCCAATTGGGGTATTGTTATATTACCCTATAAAGCAAAAGAAACTCGGATTAACCGAGCCTCTAAGCATTTAATATTAAGTTGTCGAAATGTGACCAATTATTAATTCTGCAATAAATAATCAATATCTTTTTCTATATTAACTTCCCATTCTCCTATTTCATAATTTGCTTCTTTATCCATCCCAGTATAAACATCACCAAATGCAAATTTAAAACTTTCTCCACTATAATATTGTTTACCTATATTAATTAAATTCCAAGCATAAGATATTGTTAAAATACCAACATCTACAGGAGGATAATCTACTGTTGTTCCTGTATAAACCCAACTTCTCCCAGTTTCATAACTTCTATATACAAATAAATCATAATCTGTTATTAAAGTTATCTGTCCTATATGTTTAACAGCACTTCTATAGCTTCTTGTTCTAAAAGGTCTTTCAGTTTCTTCTAAAGTTCGATAAACTGTATTATAATTATATAATAAAGAATCATCTTGATATTCTTCATCAGAGATTGTTCTATATCCCATATATGTATGGTCATAAACATTTAAAGTGATAGAAATTATATCTTCCTCTCTATAATAATTTATTCCTCCATATTCATAAGAAGAATCAAAATAATTTATATGTCCACCAGATAAATATCTTTCAAAACTTGAAGAAGAAGCAAGAAAGTTTCCAAAAGATTCCTTATAACCTACAAAATATATATTTGTATCCGAAGATGTGAATGGATAATCTTCAGGAACTGAACTTATAACATAACTTCCTGGTTCAGGAGTTACATCTGCAAGAGATGGAGTTGAACCTATATAAGAAAATCTATAATCACCTGGACTTCCTATTAGTCTATATATTTGAACATCTGTATTTGTTTCTATTCCATAATCATAACTTAATCTATCTAAAAGTTCTCTTGTCATTAATAGTCTGGGGTCATCAAATGGAGAACTATATTCATAATCAAATCCTCCTCCAACCCTTTCAAGTTTCTGATATACATAGGGTTGAAGTGATTTATTAGGTATTGAATATTTGGGGACTTCTTCTCCTTTATAATTTTCTGCATCTATAACTACTTCGTATTTATTAAATTCAGGAATATGATGCTTATAGTTATAACCAATATCTTGATAAAATTGTCCTATAGATAAATTAGTTTGAGGATATTGAGGAATATATTCTACAGATTCAGGCATTATTATTCCTCCTCTGGAGCAGGTTTAAACACAGCATAATTTCTCCAAGCTTGAGCATCTTTATCCCACCATACATTAGATTTATTTAAATTTTCATTATCATCGGAAGCGGTATATAATAAAGGAGATTTCATTTTAATACCATTTTCATCTTCTTTGATTTCTCTTATAGCTCCTTCAGTTCCAGGAGGAACTTCATTTCCTTCTAACTTCCAAACATATTGAACTAAATAAGTGCGTTCTACATCTATCATATTAGAACCTGTAACCCATTTTTTAGAAGTCGAATCGAATTGTATATCTAAATAGCCTATTTTTTCTACTCCATTATCTTTAATTATTATAGGATGGCTATTCCAATAAGATTGACAATGTTTATTAACTGGATTTCCATCTGCTCCTAAAATTACAGGGTCTTGGGCTTCTGGGTCTACAGTTGTATACTCTACCAATTCTAAAGTATGAATATCTAATGCTCCTCCAGAAAATCTTGAATGACCATGTTTATTATATCCTTTTGTTGGAGTAACAGGTTGGGTTTTAAATCCAGGAGTTTTTGCTTCAGCATCATTCAATATAATATTTCCAGTTCTTCCATGAATTCTTCCTAATCCAGTTCCAGTAGAAGGCATAGGACTTCCTAATCTACTTCTATCCTCTTGTGAAATTCTTGTTTCAGGAGGAAGTCTTTTTGTAGCTGTTCGATTAGTTAAATTATTTAATTGAGCTTGTAAGATTTTTATTTCTTGTTCTAATTGGTTTATTCTATCATTTAATTGTCCCATTTTTTATTCTCCCATTATATATTTAAAATAACCATACCAATAATCTCGATTTATATTTACTTCTCCATTGCAATTTCTACATAAACTTATTAAGTTATCTTCGTTGCAGTTTTCTTTAATATAATCTATATGATGAACATCCAATTTTTGTTGTTTATTTCCAATTATATTGTCTTTTTGACTTTTACCACATTTTTGGCAAGTATAATTATCTCTTTTACGGATTTGGTCTTTTAAATTATTATTAAAATTAAATGGATAATATTCATAACTTCTACCATCTATCCAAGAAGGATTTCCATCACTTAGATAACGTCGACTTAATTCTTTAGCTGAACATACTTGACATCTTTCGCCATAATAACTTATTCTCTTTCCGCAATCTATACATTTATTATTAAAACATTTACCATGTTTAAAATTGCCATTTCTTTTACCTTTACTGGCACAAGAACGACATCTTC
>SDBT01000753.1_pt1 | contig 53102 bp, 54 predicted proteins | sample 2277101 | NCBI WGS metagenome assembly SDBT01 (sample SAMN10404973, study PRJNA504765) | marine sediment metagenome | isolation source: marine sediment core GS10_PC15, 103 cmbsf | place: Arctic Ocean: Southern Knipovich Ridge | collected 2010
GGCTTTTCCTTATTGATACTATGTATGAATTCGTCATTTTCTCGATCTAAATAATACTTTATGATTTGATTAAATATTGGCTTTACGAATCGTAACTTATTACCTATTTCCCGTGCAATTCGTTCTTGGATTGATATCGGATTCCAACTATTTTTTAAAATGCACTGTATCCCTACGGATTCAAATGCTTCACATATAGCCTCATCAATACCGTAAAAACGGGGTGCATATAGGAACACTTTCCGGGACTTCATCACTATTCTTGCGCACTTTTCATATGGGTTAAACCTTCTTTAAGGGATAGCGGCATATAGTTTAACCTTTGAATCATTTTCTCTGTTGCAAAGGTTGTATCTTTGGGCCTTTTTGCAAGGTCATTAAAATAACCTTCCTGAACCGGGTGCACCAGTTTTTCGGTTAGCTGAAATATATAAGCCACTTTTTTAATTAAATCAAAAACGCTTACTCTATCTGCGCCAGCGATATTGTATGTGTCATATTTGTCTTCTGAAATGATTTTCCAAATGGCTATGGCGCAACTATCAGCATATAGAGGATTGCAATAGACATCGTTATAAACGAAAACTTTTTCTCCCTGCCTTAATCTTGTAATAGCTTGAGTCACAATATTCTGTCTTTCGAAGGGATGGTTCCAACCATACATTAGAATAGGTCTTACTATAGCGGTCTTGAGTTTAGAGTTTCTTATAACTGCTTCAGCCTGCAACTTAATTTCGCCATAAATATTAACAGGTATCGCACTACTATCTTCATTATATGGTGCATTTTCGCCATCATAAATGCCGTTTGATGATATATATATAAATGCTGAATTGACTCCCTCACTATTAGCAAGAAGATTTTGAGTGCCTTTAACGTTAATATCCCATGTCAGCTCCCGGTTTTTTTCTGCAAAGTCCGGACTACCAACAGCAGCTGTGTGTATAACAACGTCAGGCCTGAAGCTATTAAACAATTCGGATTGCGCATCACTATTACGGACATCTATTTTAAAATATTTTACGTTATCGTGATCTTGCATAATATAATTACCAATGTAAATTACAGCAATCTCACTCTTGGGTAATCGTCTTTGAATTAAATGTTTGCCAAGCAGTCCTGTTCCACCAGTTATTAGAATTTTCATTTTTTCTCCATGAATAGTGATATTGCTACTTTTATTAAGAAGCAAACCTAAATACCTGAATATTTTAGATAAGCTAAATTCTTATCTTTCATTGACACAACAGGATTATTAATGGGCCACTCAATTCCAATATCTGGATCATCCCATCGGATACCTGAATCTAATTTTGAATCGTATTCTTTTGTACATTTGTAAACAAGAACGACTTCGTCCGATAAAGATAAAAAACCATGGGCAAATCCTTCGGGAATATAAAGCATTGCGTGTTGTATATCATCTAATTCAACTGCAATCCATTTCATAAATGTCGATGATTCTTTCCGAATGTCGACAGCTACATCTAAAACACGTCCCTTAATAACTGATACAAGCTTTCCCTGTTCTTTGGGTTTCTTTTGAAAATGCATTCCACGAATTACGTTTTGTTTTGAAAAGGACAAGTTATCTTGAACAAAATAATTGGGTATATTATTCAATAAAAAATCGGAAGCTTTGAAGCTTTCAAGGAAGTATCCACGGTCATCAGGATATACCTTTGGCTCCACAAGAATAACTTCAGGAATGGAAAGCGATTTAAATGAAAATGGCATAGTTACCTCTTTTGTTTATGATATTAATCAGATACTTATCATTGTGAATTTTTAGACAATGGTTGCGCCTGTGTTAATAATTCTTCTTTTGGTATATATAGGTTTCATATTTTCCTTCAGATAATCCCAAAAAATCCCTCACTCCTTCCCTCGTCACCGGCTCAAAGTATTCTTCCCTGATCCTTTTGCCAATTTCTTCATGTTCTTTAATCTTTTCAGGGCTGCGGGTTTGATAGAATTGGATAGCATCTGTTACTTCTTCCGGGCTGTAGCACAATCTCCAGATATCTTCAGTTATGGTTTCCGGGATTGGATTTTGGGTCAAGCCACAGTTGTTGCCAATAATAATGACAGGAATGCCTTTGGCCAAGGTTTCCATGCAGGCGCTCGAGGCAGAGCTTATTAGAAGATTTGATTTTTCAATACAATTGCCGAAATCGCCGCCCATAAATTCAAACTGCTCAGGCCACCCAGCGCCAAATGCCCTCTGAATCTGAAGTTGTGAAGTGGCGGGATGAGGTTTTATCCAGAAACGAGCATTGTCAACCATTTCACTATCAGCAGAAACAAGCAATTTCAACATATAAACTGCTTCACTTATCACTATAGAGAGTGTCACGAAAATAGTATTCCTATTTGTAGCTGGTGAGTATTTTCTTTTCCGCCATACATGCTGAAATCGAAAAGCAGGAGCAACGCAAACATCAAGATCAGAGCAAAACTTGCGCGCGGATTGAATCAACCCTTTTCCTATAACAGCTACCTTGTGGGGAATCACCCCGCTATCTTTTTCCATATCAGTTTGATACAGATGCAGACAATACGCCGGGGGGGGGATAAACCCCTGATAGCCTATTATCTCGACATCTGGAAAAAAACGCCTAAAGCCGGCATTCCAGCCTCTATCGTTGTTTTGGTTTTCGAACCATTTGATAACCAGTCTCAATTTGACGTCAGCTTCCTGTAATCTTTTTGCAAAACAATAATTCAACAAAGGGGTATAAGAAGAACTAACCCCACGAAAGCCGGTTAATTCTTCGCGCACCAGCGGCGAGATATCCACTCCACAAAAAAACGAAGGTTTAATCTGTAATTTGCGGACTCTAAACAGATATTGCCACAGGCACCAATAATCCCCGAACTTCATAAAATCGTCCTTCAATAGAAAATTTCTCCCGGATTTGCGCAGTTGCTTGACGAGCGATAGATACTGCCATGGGCGAAAACCATATAGATGGGGAACAAACCAGACACGCTGCTTTTCGCTTTCTGAAAGCGCTTCCAACACCCCAGGATAATACCGGTCTTTCTCGATGTAACCGGGCATAACAAAGGTGTCGATTAGCGTCAGAGGCTCTGATGGCAGTGGCTTGTGCAAAGGTTGTGCCTGTCTGGTTATAAAAAACACCAGGAGGTGTCTCAAAGGAATGCCAAATATTGTATAAATTGGCCGAACAAGTTCCTTCAAATACTGTTTTAAAGGCAATCGGGGCAATGTTACTCTGGCATTTACCCCATGCTTGACCAAATAGTCCTCAATGATTTTCTTAAATGCCCTGGAATCGGTTATAATTTCAGTGAAATGCTCGTTTGCTCGGATCAATTCCTGAAGCAAGGCAAGACAGCAGCAGTAATGGAAAAGCGGACTTACAGATGTGTTCCTGCTTGCCGGAGAAGATACCCACCAGTCGATGCTGTCTTTATTTTGTCCGGAAAGAGATTCAACAGCGTCAACAAATGATTTGTGTATGTTAATTGCAACTTGGTTGAATAAAACCGAATGTTCAGGGTCTATTTTTGCATCAGCCGTAAAATACAACTTCATTGCTAATCGTCCACCATTAATTTTTCAAGACTTTCTTTCCCATCCTACAACGGTGCAAGGAGAGTCGTTGCCATCGGTAAATCGAAGCGGTAAGGCAATAACCTGTACAAGGTTCTTAGGATAAGATATTTAAGAGGCAAGTCTTCAAGTCATTATATCTTTGGATTCATCGATTCACAGGTTATTCTTAACGTTTTTCAATCCCATAGGTTTCAAAATATGCAATAATAACTTTTTTAAGTTTATCATCAAGAGGTATCTGAACCTTCTGCATTGCCCCCAATCCACTTGAAAGAATGCATACCAGATTTTTCCCGATGTTCTTCTTGTCTTTTGAAAGGGCAGTAAGGTAATCTTCAATCATATCGGTGGGTAAATAGAACAGCGGCATGTTTTTTAAGAGAATTTTATGCATATACTCAAAATCCCGTTCGCCCAACTTTCCCAGCGACAAAGATACAAAATTGGCAATATCCATCCCCATGGTTACGGCCTGTCCATGGCTTACGTTATATTGACTGACGGTCTCAATTGCATGTCCAAAGGTATGGCCATAATTAAACACATTTCTCTCATTTCTATCGTACTCGTCAATCTCGATGACCTTCTTTTTTATGTTTAAACTTTCAACAATGTATCCCTTCAGTAACCCAGGAGATGATAGCAGTTCATCATAGTGATCAACCAGCCGTGTTAGGAGAGAGCTGTTCGCTATCATAAAAAAGTGCAGAATTTCGCCTATACCCGATTTGATCTCACTAACCGGCAGTGTTTCTAAGAAACGAACGTCAATGTAAATGTTTGAAGGGGGATAAAAATTTCCAAGTAGGTTCTTATACTCGTTAAAATTTATTGAGGTTTTGCTGCCAACACAGCTATCGGCTTGAGCGAGCAGAGTGGTTGGAAAGAATTCCCACCTGATTCCGCGGAACAGGATAGAAGAGATAAAACCCGTAATATCCTGAACAACCCCTCCGCCAAGAGCAACCAGCGTATAATTTTTGCGGATACTTTTCCCTATAAGGGATTGAATTAAATAGTGACAATAATCGAGGGTTTTATGCTGTTCCTTTGCTTCAACATGGATATAATATTCTTTATTCAGGATACTTGAAAAAAGGTCTTTATGAAGTCCTATCAGCTTTTGATCTATAATAAAGAAAGTGTCCTCTTTATATTTATCGTTTAGTACCTCTGCAAAATTTTCAATAAATGTAACATCGTAATTTCCTGTTAGAGACGCAACTGTTAACTTATCAGACATTTACGTATCCCCCATCCACAATAATATTCTGGCCTGCAATATAAGTATTAAGAGAGCTGGCAAGGAAAATTACTGCACAAGATATCTCATTGGGCATGGCAAGTCTTCCTACGGGAATCTGATCCGTCAATTCCATCATCTCCTCCGTGGTTAATATCTTTTTCGTAAGTTCAGTGAGGACAAATCCCGGAGAAACCGAGTTGACCAGGATATTATATCTTGCCAATTCGTTCGCAACAGAAAGGGTTAACCCCCTGAGTCCGAATTTGCTTGTAGAATAAATGGACCTTTTTACCCGGCTTATTACACCGAAGATGGACGAGATATTTACGATGCGGCCGTAGTTTTTCTTTTTCATTATTTTGGCGACTTCACGAATGATCATGAAGGGGGCTTTCAGGTTGACAGTAATGATATCATCCCAATCCTCTAATAATGTCTCATCGATGTAGTTAATGCGGTTGATACCGGCGTTATTGACACAAACATCAATCCTTTCATAAGCCATTATCTGCTCTGTAAATTGCTTTATATTCTCCGAATCCATGAAATCTGCCGCAATATATTTAATCCTTTCACGCTTTTCCGTGGGTAAAGAACGATTTAATTCCTCAATCTGTTTACTATTTGTGCCTGTTAGGATAAGATTTGCTCCCAGATCAAAGAGATCATCCGCAATCTGTTTCCCGAGACCACGAGTCCCACCGGTTACCAGAGCAACCTGTCCACTGAAATCAATCTTCATTATTGATGCTCTTCTTCTTTTTCAAGACATCGATTAGATTCTGAACAGCTTCCATCTCCATCCGTTTTCGACATTCCCGGGTGTAAGAACCCACATGCGGCGTCAAAACAACATAAGGATATCCTTTAAGTGGTCCTGTATAGGGTTCCTGCTTAAACGTATCAAGCCATGCCCCCCGAATTCTGCCATCTTCTAAACCGGAGACTAAGGCGTCTTCATCTATCAGTCCGCCTCTTGCCGCGTTTAGCACAAATGCGCCCGGCTTGATAATCTTAAATTCCCGCTTCCCCAAAACGCAATCCTCCCCGCTGGAGTGAAGCGTAATAATATCCGCTTTTGGTAGCGCTTCTTCCAGTGACACCGCAGGTATAACATCAATCGGTTCCTGGATGAACGGGTCCACGACCAAAAGATTTACGTTAAATGGAAGGAGCAGAGAAGCCACTTTTTTTCCTATTCTTCCATATCCGATAATAACTACGGTCTTTCCCTCAAGCTGTGCACCAATTTTTTTTGTCCATTTGCCCTCGTGCAGGTCTTTATCCATCAGCGAAATCATCCTGAGCAAACAGAGCATTGCCCCCAAAGTCAATTCTGCTACCGCCGAGTTTGGGCCGTCCGGTGTGAAACAAACCTCGATACCGAACTCCTTTGCCGCATCAAGATCGACATTGGACAGACCGGAACCACATCGCGAAATAACTTTTAATTTGGAACTTTCAAGCACTTCACGGTCGAGGGGTTCAAGACCCGCTACTAAACCTGTAATTCCTTCATTCAAAAGATCCATTAGCTCCGTTTTCGTCAATTTGCGTTTGAAGGGATTATCGATTACATCACATCCCGTTTCTGTCAGGCACTCCAAGGGGGAACGATCGACTTCAGAAAATGAGGAAGGGCCGATTAATACTTTTTCGCCTACCAAAGATTTCATTTAGGATCTACCTCGCTTTTCCGATGGCGTAACCAGGTATATATCAGATGATCAAGTATCATGTGGATGTCTTCAACCGGGCCATATTCCCCTTTCGGCGTCTGGATATGAATTAAAACATTACTGTAATCCTTAAGTTTTCCGCCGTCGAAGCCCACCAGTCCAATAACGGTGCCATTGCGGTTCTTTATCCACTCCGCTGCCGCAATCACATTGGTGGAATTACCACTCACCGAAATGGCTACCAGTTTATCACCCGGTCTATAATGGGCTCGGAGCTGGTAAACAAAAATTTCATCATAACCGAAATCATTCGCTATCGCCGTCATCCCCGCAACATTATCCGTAAGGGAGAGAACGCGAAAAGGCACGTCATCTTTACCGTGACCTGTACCTATTGCAAAATCGTTTGCCATGTGAGATGCGGTTGCCGCAGATCCTCCGTTGCCGACAATAAATACGGTGTTCTGTTGTTTTCGAGCTGTTTCCAGCTCTTTTACGAATTCAGCAATTGCCTCAGTGTCAATTTGATCCAATAATTTGCTAAGATAATTAAGATAGGCCGTTGCAAACTCTTGTACACTTTTAGCCTCTGTAACAATGCGATCTAAGTTGTTCATGATTCTCCCAATAGAATTTTAATCGTAATCAGAAATATTGTAAAACTTTTTCCATTCAGGATCAGCATTGTAGATGCGATAAACTAGTTTCATTGTAGCAAGAGCATCCTTGCTGGTGCCGGATTCAATATCATTGCCATTTACAATGGCATCGGCGAATTCGTAAACTTCATCCCGCCATGAGTTGTCCTCAAGATATGTTATTGTTTCAGATCGCAGTGAACCTTTATCCGATTCATCCCGCCTGCCTATAATCAGCTTTTCCTGACCATAACTTTTTGAACCGGTGAGGATTCCTCGAAGTTCGAGATAGCCTTCTGTAAGGGCAATTTCAAGCATGAAGCGATGCTGCCACTGGGTGGCAGTTGAATGGAGCATTGCAATTCTCCCCTGTTGATCACGCATCAGCGCATAGGCATTATCCTCAACATTATGTTTCCAGTAGCTATTAGTAACAAAACTCTTAACTTCGACAAAATCACCACAAAAGAGCTGCATCAGATCCACCATGTGAATCCCCTGATCAAGCAAAATGCCACCGCCGGCATATTTACGTTCAGCCCGCCATCCTCCGGAAAATGGGATAATCTTGCTCTTTCCGTATACTCCCCGCAGGTTAACAACATCCCCCAGTTCTTTGGATTCAACTATTTTCAGAGCATTACGCACGGAATCGTGAAATCGATGATTAAAGCCGTATTTCAATACCAAATCAGGGAATTTCGCTTCGGTTTCCATTACCTGTTCAATATCGGAAACATCCCGACCAGGCGGCTTCTCACAAAAAACGTGCATCCCTTTTTCCAATCCTACTATGGTAACCGCGGCCGCAAGATAATTGGGCAAACAAACAAACAGTGCATCCAGAGGTTCTTCCAGAAGCTGCTCATAATGGGGAAATACTTTCAATCCATCATCCGTCATGCCAGGTTCCTTGAAATACTGATCACACACCGCCATCGTGCGCAAAGCCGGATGTCGATCGATAAATTCCCTGCGACGCTTTCCCACAACACCATATCCGGCAATACCCACCTGTAACTTTGCTTGCTTAGCCATAATTAAGACGTTTCTTTTTTATATTTTAAGGTTCCCCGACAAGATTTCATTCAACCCCTACATATACTTCTCTACCAGTGAATCGAATTTGAGAATTTCTTCAACCCGTCTAATATCCGTTGGCACATCTACTCCGATCATCTGTCCTTTTGTTTCGATGATCTTAACCCGATATCCATGCTCAACCGCACGATTCATATCCACTGACTCAATCTTTTCCAATGGGGTTAGTTCCAGTTTTGTAAAAATCTGAAGAAAATCGCTTCTAAAGGATATGATTCCGAGTTGTTTTAGCTTGACATATTCGGTATTATCGGCTTTCTTTTTTGAGGGAATCGGTTCGCGTGAAATGTATAGCAATTCTCCAAAACGATTGGTAACCACCTTGGGAGCGTTAGGGTCTTCGAACTCGTCATCGTCTACTATTCTTGTAACAAGATTTACGCACGGAAGTTCATTATCATCCCAAAAGGGCTTGATCACCTCACTCATCATTTCCGGCAGTACTAAAGGTTCATCCCCCTGAACATTTATTATGACATCCGCATTGATAGTTCCGGCAGCTTCCGCTATTCTGTCGGTGCAGCGTTCATGAGTATCAGATGTCATTACAACCTTTCCTCCTGCCGCCTCTACTACTTCCCTGATTTCTTTATCGCATGTTGCCACAATAACGTCATCCAAATCCTTACACATGGTCACCCGTCTGCGTACATGTTCGATCATGGGCAGGCCTAAGATCGGCGCCAGCGGTTTATTCGGAAATCGAGTAGCTGCCATGCGTGCTGGAATTATTGCAACCACTTTCATCTTCAACATACCTTCTTTAACCATCAATGTATCCTTTTTTATTTTACAGCCCAAACCCAGCAATGCGAACTTAACCGGTGCTTGCTCAAAAATTGTTGAAACTCTTTTAGAACCTTCTCATCCAGTTTTAGAAGGTTGCGAATAAATCGCTGGTCATTTAATGCATCAGGCCGCTCTTCCACAGTGTTTTTCACGATATCCACATCAAGCTTTCCCGGGGTAAAAATATCCACCTTTGAAAAACCCGCCCGCTTTAATAGCTGTTTAAACCCCTGAATGGACATGAAATTAATATGGTGAGGAGGTGAAATACTTTTGGCGTGTTCCCAGAGGGCCTGAATATCAAAACCATCAACGCTCAGACCGGTAAGCAACAATCTTCCACCCGCACGGAGCAGACGATTTAAAGAATTACAAAACACAAGCGGATCGTGTACATGCTCGATCACCTCTAATGCAACCACCAGATCAATATGGCCGTAAAGGCTTGAGGCCTGCTCAGCGAAGCACTCTATAACTTCAAGCTTTTTATCTCGACACAAATCTGCCATCTCCAAATTCGGTTCAATAGCAATGGTTCGTGTATTGGGAAAAAGATTACGCCATTCTTCTAAAAACAACCCAAAGCCCGCTCCAATATCAGCCACAACCGCCGGTTTGAAGTTTTCATTCTGACACAGGCGGGCAAGTTCCATAACCTTGGGCTTAAACAATTTTTCCCGTCTGATCTCTGCCACCGCAGGGAAAAACTCTTTAGCCCAATACCGGGCCGAAGGACTCTCCTGATAAAAACGGGAAAATTCTTCTAAAGGCGGACGTGGATTCTGATAAAGCGTCTGACATGACCGGCAAACAGTATAACCAAACCCAGATTTTTCAAAAGCGGGTTGAGAAGTTTGATTGCCACAGGCAGGACACGGCAAATGTTCTCTTTGAGACGAGATAAAGTAAATCTCAGTATCAGCAGCGCTCAATTCCAGATATTTCTGAAAAAGTTCTTTAGGGCGGATTTCGCTTTCCTTCATAATTACTCAAACACAATTTGTCTTTTCACAAGTCATTTTCCTGCCAATCCATATATTTTGAGGACCAAGTATTATCCTTTGTCAAAATCATCCCATAGAACCCTTCAAAATCAAAGCGTCTCCATAGCGCTTTTGTGATCCAAAGAAATCCTCTCTTGGGATATTGCAAATAAATTCTCTCTTGTGCGACATTCCATCCGGAATGCCTTACAAGCAATTTCCAATCTTTTGGGCTTAATTCAAAAATGTGCGTGTTTTCTGCATAAACATCCCTTAAGCCCCCACCCGCACGAATGTGATGCAACCCAACACAACTATTCTGTAAATATGGAACTGTAATTACCAAATATTTTGCATTTGTCTTTGTGGACAACTCATGCAGAAAATGGCACGGGTTCATTAAATGTTCAAGCATCTCAAAGCATAAGAATATGTCAGCATCAATATTGTACTCATGCAAATCTTCCGCCCTTGCATTCACAGCCTCAAGCCCTTTTTGTTTGATTTTTTCTACAGCTTGAGCATCAAGATTAACACTAAGGCATTGCATTTTTTGGGGATGAAGCCCCATAATATATTGCAAATGTGTTCCCGCAGAATCGCCGATATCAACAACGGTAGGCTTTTCAAATTCGCTTATAACTTCATTAACCAGAGATATTTGAAACGCATGCTGATTTCGGACTTTAACCTCAATATATGGATTGTTAACTTCAAATGTGGAGTATTGATAAGTTATATCCGGTACTATTTTTGTGAGTTTATCTGCTAAGCTTTTCAAGCCTTGCTCTTTAGAAGCTTTTTCAATAGATGTTTTCATCAAGGATTGATATGTTTTTCTAAAAAAAGGCTTAATACTATTGGGTATAAAAGATTTTAAAATCATCTATATGCCTCTAAAGCCCTTCGGCAAGCACAATCCAGCATCCTAATGTCTACGCTGTAAGCCACAAAGCGATATCCCTGCTCTATTCTAAACTTGAGATCCTCGACATCGGGTTCGACAACGTGAATCCCCGGTGCCTTGCCGGAAGCGATCCCAACGTTTTCAATTCGCTGCATCGCCTCTTTCATCAATGGATGATCGAACTGGCCGGGCACACCCAGCGACCCTGAAAGATCATAGGGCCCTACAATAAAGCCATCCACGCCATCCACTGCAAGAATTGCTTCCAGATTATTCACGGCTTCAATATGTTCCACCTGGACAATAACGACTGATTCTTCATTCACCCAATTCAGATATTTATCAAAGCTACTACCGTATCCCTGCGCCCTAGCCAACCCCACGCCGCGAGTACCCTGCGGAGGATATCGCACTGCCAATACCGCCTGTTCCGCTTGGGCCACAGAATTAACCATAGGAACAATCACCCCGTTAGCTCCAGCATCCATAACCCGCTTTATCTGAATAGGATCGTTCGCGGAAAGACGAACCAGTGGCACAACACCGCAAAGATCAATTACCCTGATCAGCTCTTCAGCCTCACGAATGGTAATAACACTATGCTCAAGATCCACCGTCAGCCAGTCAAAGCCCGCCTTTCCCATGATCTCGGCAATGGCCGGATGGGCAAGGGTAATCCAGGAACCTATGGTAATATCTTTTCCAATCAGCTTTTTTTTTATCGCCTTCATAATTAAACCCTTTTTTGTTTGAAATAGTCACCAGACAAAAAATATCGGACTCGGTTAACAATCAACCTCTTTAGTTCGCAATATTGATGGCTGATCTTTCCTATGCCATAATCTAATCCGATAGCATAAATGATAAATATGACTATCTTGATAACAAAAAGAGGCGCTTTTTGAATTGCACTGGTATTTACGGCAAATATCAACCCTGAGGTAATAAGCAAGGGGATAAAGTTCATTAAAAGAGAATAATTTGAGTGATGAAGTTTCTGGGATACAATATAGCAGAATAACATAATTATCAGGGCCGTGCCTCCGTTTGCAAGGGCAGCGCCATAAATATCATAACGTGGAATTAATAAATAATTTAATAAAGCACTAAGTACTATACCCAAAACCATTGAGATTGGAAACCATATCGTTTTATTTCTAAAAATGAATTTCAAATGGAAAATGCCATTCAATTCGCCAAAAATCAAACATAGGACAACAAGAGGAACGATCCGGTAACACTCATGAAACCTCACATCCATGAGTACTTCAACAATCTCTTTGCTGAAAAGGGAGACTCCGAGATATAGAAATACTGAGAATTGGAAAAACAACATAAAAAACTCTTTAATCTGTTTTTGAAAGTTTGGATCTCTTGCATCTAAACGTTTTGATATTTCGGGCTTAATAGATGTTGCGATGGGCCGTGACAAGAACGAATAATTTGTAGCCAAAGCAACACCTGCCGAATAAAGACCAACCGCATTTAGGTTAACAATCTTATTCAGGATGATTTTGTCGATTGACTGCTGAAACCACGCACCAAAATTCATGAGGACCATAGGAAGAGAATAACGCATCGTTTCAACGAATATTTTCAGTGGCTTACCAGGGAAAGAAATCCAATCTTTTATCATCCATAAACCCAAAAATGCGATGATTACTTGAACTATTAACTGAAGGGCTATAACATCCCAAACTGAAAAACCAAAAAACACCAACCCAATCACCTGAGCGGGCACAAACAAAATAAACATAGATATTTCAACATAAAATACACGCTTGTTTAATTGCAGACTCAAAAGACTATTGGACGTAAAGCCATGTATAGCTACTACAAAACCCATGCATACGGGCACATAAAAAAATATCGTGTGTGGGACTATTATGTCTTTAAAGAAAAGCCCAAAGATATCTTTAATCATGAAAGAGGAAACTACCACGCCGACTAAGGAAAAACTAACCAAGTATATCAGAATCCTTCCCAAATCCTCTTTACATTTTTGCCTGTCAGTCCGTTCATACTTGTAAATCACCCGTCCAGCAAACGAAACAACTCCCATCCCATAGAGGCCACCCAAAAACGAAGAGGCTATTGTGAACATGGCGATAATTCCGAAATCCTTTGGGGACAAATAAGCGGTTTTTATTGGCAATATCAATAGCGCCATAATTCTGGTTAGAAACCTCGCAGCCATCAACCAGGACAGATTGCTCAAAAGAAATTTATAAGTGTTCATGCGAATCCAGCATGCCCTCATTAATCTTATACATCCAGTATGGATGGTGTTCTACAGTACACACAGATCGCACCCAGTCACCTTTCGACACAATAAGTATCTCTACGGCCGTTTCAATGTCCTCTTTAATCCGAAGTGGTGCTTTGGGCCGTGTCAACGGTCTTTTTAAATTGAGTCATTTATGGTCGTGAAAAGTGAGCCACTTTCTCCTCAAATCTGGCTCATTCCCACGCCCTCCTTTCCGACTTTTCCACGAAGTCTGTAGCTGTTCCACCGGATATTTATTACCCGCTGTGATGGAGCAGACGGTCCAGGAATGCCGTGACGATGACCGGATCAAAACCTTTGCACAACTCCCTTTTGAAAATGTGCGCTTAAAACTGAATCTAAAGCGACAAAATCTATCGTAACTATGTAATAATATTTGACAATACGTGGTTTTTATGTTACATATCCGGTCAGATTCCACTGATAAAGGAGACTGGGATGGCATTTAAAGAATATGATCATAAACCAAGCTTCCTTGAAGTAGAATTGAGCAACATAATCGGAAAATCAAGAACACAAAAGTTCCTCTCGGAGGTTGATTTATACATCGACTGGAAACTGCTTGAATCAATAGTGACAATAGTGACATCAAACTATCCCGTCGGACAATCAGACTATGGTAACAAAGCATATCCTCCCTTGATGTTATTAAAAGCAACACTCCTGCACAATCGATTCGATATAGCCACATGTCCTTACATCCGGAATCAAACAGGATATACGAAGCATATGTATGTCAAAGAACATCCCCGTCTGGTCAATGAAATACCGCGGAGTCCCAAACGTTTTCAAACAATCAAGAAACTGAGATCAGCTTCTGAAAGATCAAACAGTACTATGAAAGAAGACCTGAAGATTCTTGCCAATCCGAAGGTCCTTAGCAAGGTGAGGGCGGATATCCTGGCTCATATGGCTGTTATCGTCCTTCTTTTCAAACGGGCTTTCTCCTTCATCGTTAAGATCACCATCCTTTTCAGGAAGTTTCACAAGACCCATGACCCGGCTGTCAGAAAAAATTGCAACCTCCTGCCGTCCCTAAATCCATACTGAAGCTTGTTCAGCTTGAGTAATAATCAATTTTCTCCCCTGCAATTTCCATCATCAAAGTCATAACCAATGGATTCGTATTGCCTGATCACGAATTTGTGTGCGTTCCTGTCTCTTTTTACCGTCCGTATGGCTCTTCTTTTTGCCATATTGTTTGTCCTTTGCTGATTTGCTTCCCAAAATTCCACCGCATGGCTACGAACCTGCTAATTTGGCCGACTTATTAAATTGCCTCGTAATTTCCAATAATTCTTCCAAACATATTTCTTATTGATCTCAGAGGTTCATGAAATTTTCCAAAACGCCTATACTTATCTATTAATTCGGGCCGTATCTCAACAAGTTGTCTTTCTGTCATTTTTGTAGCCTCATCTTAAATATTTAAGTTTTTAAAATACTTACGACACGGAATACATAAAATCATATATTTCCCAGAGGATGAACTTTTGGTTAAACATCGTTCTGATATTCCTCTTTTAAAGGTACCCCTATCTTCCGCATCAGTTTGAGAAAGCGAGTATTGCCGGGGTCATAATCCATCAATTCAGGTACATATCGCTGGCGCGTCTGCTCCCACTCTTCATCGCTCACGGTGGTGATGTAATCCATCACACGTTTGAACTCGCGTTCATCTGCGTGGTTAGTCCAGAAGGGCCCATTGTCGGGGAGGTCTGCAGGCCAGCCGAAATTGCGTGCGGCTGATCCCAAGGATTTACCACGCAGTGTGCATGCCGCTGCTTTCTTTCCACGTGCGAGAGCTTCATAGCCCAGGGTTGTATCCACAAATACCACAAATCTTGCCACGGCGACATGTTCGTAACTGCTGTAGAGGTTCGATTTTTTTAGAAATTCAAAAGTATCATCTCCGAGAAGCAATCTGAAATAGTCCTGCTCTGCTTTTGTTTGTTCAGCACAACAGCCGCAAACTTTAAGTTTGAGGTTATTTTGCAAGCAATACTGTTGTAATAAAGGCAGAAGAAACTCTTCGGCAGAATAAACCTGCTTCCAAAAAATCGGTTGCTTGTCGTGTATAACAAAAGGTCTGCTTTCAGGAATTGGAGGAGGTCTATATTGAGATAAAAAGAGAACGGATTTTAATGATTCTAAAGTTTTTGATTGATGAAGATTATTTTTGAACGATCCGATCGGATGAGTCTTGCCGTTTATGTATTTTGAGTATTTTCGGCCTATGGCATTGCCAAAGGTAAGCATATAGTCGACGCGATATTTATTCCGAGTATTCGTCTGCGCTTTTAAAAACCCAAAGACATCGCCTATCTCTACTCTTAAGCCATTTTGTATAAAAACGGTGATTAAGTCTTGTTGATGGTTTTTAAGCTGATAAAACCCGGAGTTATTATCAATAAATGTCAGCGCCACGTTTGGCTTTACGCATGTTAAATATTGAAAAACATAATTTGTCAAGGAGAGCTTCCAATGTAAGATGCATTTGAATAGCACATAAAGATTTAGGCTTTCTCCGCGTACATCCAAAATTTCAACACTTTTGAGGTCAATATATGTCAGTAAGACCTCTGATCCACACCGATCAATAATTAAAACCTTAGCTTTCCCGGGTTTGCGCCAAATCTTTTTTGAATGCCATAAATAGGCAATGGCCCTTGGTATGCTTGAAAACTTCATGATTTTAGCAGCATGGTTTTAATTGACAGAAACGAGCCATATACCATGTCGGTTTCTCGTATTTTTCAAATCTTTTTCTCATTACACGTGCTTTTCCTGAAGCAACAATTCGGCCAGCTTAAAATCCAGATCGGAGTCAATGTCAACTAATCGGCTTTTTGGCATTTCATAAGCAAAAGTGTCCGGGCCGAGAAATCCATTACATTCATGCAGATAATCCGTTTCAGCCAGATATATTGCACCATTGACCCGACAAAAAAGCGGCAGGTCTTGTCTGCGCTTATTAAGAATGTCCGGTCTCAAAAAAATCTTTCATGTTGCCGTCTTCTGGTAATATGTTTGACCACCATGGATGGTGATCAGTTTCACAAACAGAGACAACAGCCCGGGCAATTTTCTCTTTTAACATTTGGATAACACCTTCAATGTCTTCTACGGTTCGTAATGGTGAGGTGGGTTGCAATAACAGAATATATTCCGGTCGATAATTTTTCATCTTTTAGCTGCATATATCTCTTCTTTCATTTTCAATATATGTTTTCTGTTTTTCTTATAATAACTATCAATCGCTTTTTTTGTATCTTCATCAAGATCCAATTGCTTGACATGACTGTTAATGCAAGCAATATCAGAATTTGAATCAAGCACATCATAGGCATCCAGAATATCTATAACTGCATCTTTGGGAAACTTATTATACAGCGCCTTGAATAGGCGATAGTCATCAAATTCATCTAAAGTCAGCCTGCAATTATTCCTGATGAATTCTTGAGCGGCCTTAATCTCCCTCACATTGAATATTTCCGGTCTTTTTATCAAATATCCCCAAATCTCGGTATCAACTTGTTCCTTAATAGCACATACTGTTTTTAACGCTTTTACATTCATTGCATAAATATTAACACCTATGGGCATTCCTGAAGTATACACGAAATCAAGGGATGGATTCTGTTGCACTGTATCCACAAGTAAATTCGCATGATAGATTGAAAATAGAGGATTATCCGCTGTAATTCCAATAAAGTAATCTAAATTAAACAAGAGACTGGCATCAAGCAGTCTTTGCAGAACATCGTCAGGATGCCCATTGAAATAGTAAATATTATTTTCTTTAGCAATTTGAACCAGTGGAATATCCTGGCTTGAATCCGAGGTGCAGAGCACAATATCATCACATTCAATAACCGATTTTGCGCGTTGTATGACGCGCTCAATTACTGTGCAACCATTTAGCTGCAGTAACAGCTTAAGATTAAGTCTGCTTGATTTAAGCCGTGCGGTAATGAGAAATCCAATCTTCACTTTATTTTTCCTTCCATACCTTCTTTTAGATACTCGCGCATAAGAATCTGACCTGTTTTTATATCCTTTGTTATCTCTTTTCCAATACTTTGCAATGCTTCCACCTGTGACATATCTGAAATCTTCCCTGTACGCTTGAAGGCAAGCATATCTCTTTCCAATTTCTGACCAGCCTTTAGATCTTTGGTTAATATAGCAGCTTTCTTCATCGGTCCAAAAACAGAATATTCCTTTTCTCCTTTATTGAGACGTAACAATCCGTCTCCATTACACGCCTCAACAAGATCCATTTTCTCCTTAATTTCATTGAACATATCGATACTTACCGCCGCTGACCAGTCAATACGTTCTTCGCCGTAGGAAATAGTGACATGCTTTTCCACATAGTTCATCCCCAGCGCCGCCCCCAGAAGGGTGATCAAAACATTGTTAGTTTCGTTCCAGGCTGTATGATCTGCATATCCAAATTCAAATTCCGGAAACAATTTCATAATTCTTCTCATTTTTGCAAAATTAATATCCTCATATCTCGTTGGAAAATTCTGGAAGCCAAACATGAGCACGATATTGGGATGCTGAAGCATATTGATAGCGTTTTCGATTTCATAAAGTGACGATCCCCCCACGCCTAAAACAACCTTGGTTTCCCTGATCAAGTGCTGTCTTAGAACATCCAGCAAGTTGACATCATTCAGGCATACTGAATGAATTTCCACATGGGTCGGGTTGAACGGCATGCCAAATTCAACTGCCTGAGTATCATTCAATAAAAGCATTAATTCTTTATTGCTATAAAGGATTAGTTTTATGATTTCTTTCCATTGCATTTCTCCAAATTCTCTTTTTCTTCCTTCAATAAAAAGTGGATGGTCTTCTGCCATATATTGCTCTCTATTGAGCGTAATATGCAGCTTAATAATATCAGCTCGTGTATGCTGTTTGATTTCAGAAACAAACTTCTTCATGAAGTCAAAGTCTCCCTGATGATGCCAAGCGGTTTCAGCAATAAGTTTCATCTTCATCTTTCCTCTTGTCCGTTTATCATTCAAATACCCTCAATCACTTTCAACGCTTTGCGGTACTCTGCCCACTGGCCGACATCAATCCAGGCCTTTTCACTGACTGGATACACGCCGATTTGCCCCCCATTTTTCTTTATCTTGTCAATCAGGTGGGTAATGTGAAACAGTTGATTGTCGGGAATCAGGTCAAGGACAGCGGGATTCAACACATATATTCCTGCATTTACCAGAAAATTATATTCCGGTTTTTCCTCTATCCGCTCCAGACTGCCTCGACCGTTCAGCTCGCATATGCCGTAAGGAATGTTAAACTGTTTGGCTGATGCTACCAGAGTAATGTCATGCCTATTTTGCAGATGGAAGCGGTAAAGATCAGCGTAATCGGTTTCTATAACAATATCACAGTTAGAGACAAAAAAAGGCTTATTTAATTTATCCGCAAGGAGTTTAAGACCTCCGGCCGTCCCTCTGGGCTCATCTTCTTCGACAATGCCCACGGAATAATCAGTTTCTTTTTCTTCAAAATAGGCGCGTATGATCTTGGCCATGTGGTGAATCGTTAGATAAAACTCACTTATTCCATAAACCCTGAATCTGTCAATGATATGATCAATCACTGGCTTGTCTCCGACAGGGATAAGGGGTTTGGGCAAGACTCTTGTAAACGGCTCAAGGCGTGTACCCTTGCCCCCTGCCATTATGACAACCGGTACATCCAGCCTTTTCTTTTCCGGCCCCCTGGTATCTCCGAAGGTATCCGTCCATGTGGTAAAGTCTATCACTTGCCTGTTCCGATTCAGGACAGGAAGCAAATCTATCTTATTTTTCGTAAGGATCATACGAACATCTTCCAGATCAGAATCTTCCTGCAACACGAAGATGGGATTTGTCTTGTAGGCACTCTGAATGGTGCCGGACAGCTCTCCGCCCTTGAGGATATAACGCCTTATATCGCCATCGGTCAAGGTACCAAGGAGTACCTGATCATCGCCAACCACCAGAAGCACCTTCTCGGCAGTTTTATCCAGGGCTTCCATGGCCTCTCTGATTGTGGCAGGTGGGTGGATGGATATATCTTTCATGATATTAGTTGTCAAAGTCCAGGACATCGATGACCCAAGTCTAACGGTAAAAAAGCTCAGGACATCGATGACCCGGGAAATATTTTAACCACAAATTTTGTTTATGGCACGGTGTGAGCAGAAAATCATTATGTGCGAGAATGGGCCCTTATCAAGCTCGTCGGAGCACATGATGATTTTTCTGCGGGTCTCAAAGTCTTAAGTACATTTTCCTTTAAATATTTATGAAAACTAACTTACCAGGCGGTCAATTGATAATCAGATGTGTCAACCAATTCATCGCCAAGATATAGTTGCAATCTATGAATTTTAGTAACAATTACGGCTTTTACGTAAGAATAAACCAACTCTTTGGAGACTTTGAACTTTTCTCCAAAGATATCAAGTACCCGATCACTTCGGATAAAGCGAATGAGAATTATGTTTCCATCTGGAACATGATCAAGTTTAGGCAATTTGGTATTCGCCCCAATGGTCACTGGCTTAAAATTTGAAGTCTTGAGTACTTCCAACGGTGTTTTGCCTTTTAAACAACTGTAACGATGGTGCTTGTTATGAAACCGTTGAAAATTTTTACTTTGTTTCTTTAAGGAAACATAGCTTAGAAACCACTGGCGACGGAAAAACTTTCTATTGTAGGTATCATTGAACTTTTCAATGCAGCCATTACGCCAGGGCTCTGCAATTGGAATAAAAACTGGTTGAATACCAAAATGCAGGCAAAGCCTTATTACCAACCCAGGAGATCTGGGATGTTTGTTGCTTCCTCGGAAGCTCAGTTCATTGTCAAATTGAATAAAATCCGGCAATCCAATTGCCTTCCAGCATCTCAAAAGACTAGAGGCAATTTGTTGATCTTGCTTTGTCCGCTGTGATTCAATAAAAACCTGATGGCTGAACAAATCCATCACATTAAACGAGTAGAATTTACCATCTTATTTTATGTACCGCGGGCCGACAAGATCTGCCTGGTGAATATTGTTAATATCGAGAGCCTCAGTGAAATACGGATATTCAACGCCTTTGGGAATGTATGAAGTTTTTTTTAATAAGGCCTTTGTGTTTTAAAATCCGTTTAATTGTGCTGTCGGATGGAAAACCGAATCCTGACTTCGTTAATTCCCACTTGATTGCTGAGGCGCCAAATTGTGCAAATTTTTGTGACTCAAGATGAATTCTAGTCGAAATGATCCGCTGTTTATCAATCTCGCTAAGTTCTGTTGGTCGATTTATTGGAGCCCAGGATCTATCCTTGTGCCAGTTAGGATCACCGGTCTGATAGCGTTTGAGCCACTTAAAAAACCAGTTTTTTGAACGTTTAAGATCTGTGTAAATGTATTTTGGAGATTCTCCTTTCAAAAAGCGCTTGATAGCTTGTTTGCGTAGTTCTTGTTCCATTTGATGCCCTCCTTTTTATTTTTATAGATAAAAGGAAGGTACCAAAATTTTATAGAAGATAATAGGGTCATCGATGTCTTGAACCAAACGACCCTTAAGGTCATCGATGTCTTGAACCTTTTGGGTCATCGATGTCCTGAACCTTATCAACTAATACATAAACGGATGCAGATACTTGGATTTATCCGCATTATTTAAAGCCATTTTAATTTCAGTGCTGGAAGGTAGATTATTGATATATTCTTTAGCTACAATATCGTTGAAGTCTTTATTCTTTGTATAGCGGATTTGGGACAGTTTGTTTTGTGGAACAGGTATAAAATTATCAATTTCTCCAGTTTTGATGTACTCAATTAATGCCGTATGAGCGCTTTTTACTGCTTTCATACCCAAATCAAATGGATTTTCTGTGAAAGAAGGTAACGCATGAAAAAGCATATCGCCCGAATCAAGTCCTTTAGAAAGTAAATGAATGGTAGCTCCCACTAAATCTATGTTTCCGTCATAAGCTGCCCAGAAATTACAGGAACTACCCCTGTAATAGGGTGATACGCCCATGTGTATGTTTAAGGCGCGTTTTGCCAATAAAATATCAATCAATGCTCCTTTAATATAGCTTGCGCCAAATACAACATACCGGTCAGATTTTAAGCAAGGTTTAATTACGTCAATATGAACATCGTTAAGGTCACCGCTTTTTAGTATTAAAGGTGAAACTTTTGAAGATAAAAATGAAACATTTCCAAATATTCTGCTTTCTGAATTAATAACATGACCGAAATATTCCTGCATCACTTCCGATTTAAGAAAAAAGTCGGCTTTTTTGCCAGGTAATATTGTGTTGGCTTCTATCACTGCAAAAACTTCACCTGCAATTTCAGCCAGACCATTGATAAGAGATAAATGTCTGGGTTGATTACTTGTAAAAACGGTTATTTTCATTTTTTAATATCTTTTATGAAGTACGTGTGATCAATTCTGGGAAATTCATAATTTGAATGAAATCCCGATTCCATATTTGCCCTGAAGCCGAGTTTAATGTTCAACTCTTTTAAAATATTTAATGTATCTTCATTATAAGAATTGCATGGGTGCGACATGGTAATTATGGGTTCCCCAATTATTGAGGAAAGACATGAATGATTTAATTCATATTGATTTTTCTGATCTTCAAAAGTCATTATCTTCAAATTGGTAGGATGGTTATGCGAATGGAGACCAATGATATGGCCTGAATCTGAAAGATATTTCAAGTTTTCCTTTGAATTCCAAAGAAAGCTAGAAGCAGCGTCAATATCAAATTTGTAATGTGCCAGCATGGATTCCATAATTTTTTCGTATTCTTCTTTAGTAAGAACCTGATCACGAAGATACCGGTATATTTTATCTTCCCTGCTATAGAATGAAAACTCCCTTAGATAGTCATCAGGATTAATTTTTTTAAGAGCAACTGATACCTTATTATTTACTTCCGAACATTTAACACTGTTATAAAATTCGTTATAGAATGAAGTGAAATCTGTGAAATATTTTGAACGAAAATACCTGTATATTTCAAGCCTCTCAATTTCACCTGTATAACAGGAGGTATAAACAAACCAAAATGCCTTAATTCTAAATTTTTCCAGCACAGGAAGTGCAATTTGGTACTGACAAAGAAGATTGTCATCAAAAGTAATGCAGATTTCCCTTGGAGTCAAAGAGTTTGTTGTCGCCTTGCAATACCATTCATCCCAAGATACTATCTTATAGTTATTACCCAAAAGAATTAATATTTTTTCAAATTGTTCTGCAGAAATGCTTCCTTGCCCAATCGGGTGGATATTGAAATCATGAAAGTGATGAAACATAATTCCATGTGGTGTTTCAAAATAATATTTTTCCATATTTTGTTAAATGTTCTTAGTGGTTCCGTACTAGCATATTTTTAACTATACGAAATGTTTACAGAATACATGATTTCAAGATCGGTCTTTTGCTGCCTACTTTCTGCGACCAGTCGTCTATTATTTGCGGTTCCGGCATGTAATAGCCCACTCTTTTATTTCATAAGAACGGTTTTTTTCACTTCTTATATAATAATCTATTTGATGGACGCCAATTGCAGAGTAGATTTCTTTCAAGTCCTGTTCTGATGTAAAACGAATTATACCATACCCTTTCTTAAATGCACCTTCATTAAGCTCTATGTACGTGTTTGGCTCATCCGGAAGTGGAGTGCCTTTCCCATCACCATAAGTACCTGTCATAAATGTAATACTAAAGAAAAATGCACCTGGCTTTAATACTCTTTTTATTTCTTCAATAATTATTTTTGAATCCTTTTTACTATTTGAATACAAACATTCAATATCAATAACTCCGTCAAATTTTCCATCATCATAGGGCAGTTGCATTATATCGCCATGTTTTAAATCAACAGTCAGAGATTCCTCTTTCATTCTTGAAGCCGCCTTTTCAATGGCTACGTTACTGCCATCAATACCGTAGACTATAAATCCCTCTCTTGCCAAAAACCAAAGATTTGCACCGGTGCCACAACCAATCTCAAGAATTTTTTGATGAGAACGCTTCTCTTTATTTTTGAAATTTCTGGCAATGAAACGAACAAGTGCAGTATCAGGATATCTACCCCACTCATAATCTTGAAATATATCATCCCAACCTTTATTCCAGGCCATTTGAATTTCCCTATCCCTAAAAGCGATATTTTAAGAAAATATGATTATACTCTTTATTTTTTTCGGGGTTGTTATCAGACCATTTTCTACAAACATTATCATAACTCTCTTTGCATATGGTTACCTTCCCAATATAAAAATTTAACAATTCTTTTGAAAAACCCTTTTTAAATTTAAAAAGACTATCATTGGGATCATTTGTGTTGCCACCGCCAAAATGAATAGCTTTTTTCTTTTTAAGATGATCAGTAATAGCAGTATGCCTTAGCAAGTTAGCAGTGCCAAGATTCCTGGCCTCTTTCTCTGTTGCCGAGAGGTGATAGTGAATATAATTGTCTGAAACCAGTACCAGCGCTCCCCCAATACATTTATTCTTATAGTATGATAAATAAACGATATACTGACCCATTAAATATTTTCCAATACGAATGAAAAAGTCATCCTCAAAGAAATAATGCTTATTTGCGCCTTTTTCCTTCATGGATCGTATATACAAATCTTTAAATTGTATTAATGCCTTTTGGTCGGAAGCTCGTTCAACTGATATTTGGTTTTTCTTTGCTTTATTAATTTTATTTCTCGCATCTGATCTGTAATTTTTCCAAACATCATCTTTATCTATATTTAGAGTCATTATTACGGTCTGTCTCATGTATTCTGTTTTTATATAATGAGCATCAGCAAACCTCTCATTTTTTAATAACGGATGAAATCGGATAAAACCTGCAATCATTTTTTCATTTAAAGCATAATCAAAAAAAACTTCCCATGCAGTTTTTAAAAATTCAGGGTCTTGCGTTGTAGAAACCGGCCCACCATATCCATAGGCTGTCTCAAAATCATACAATACTTCAGGTTGTCCCGACACCTCCGTTTTTAAATATGGAAAAAAAAAGGCTTCTTCGGAATTTTTAAAAAAAAAAGCTTCTTTGACCGTTTTTTCATTAGTATAGAGTGACAAATATTCATACTGATAAAAGATATCACTAAGACCATCCTTTTCTAATTTACTACAAATTGAATTCCATTTATATCTATCTTTTTCCCCTATAAGGATCATTTAACATCAGTCCATTGAATAGGTTCGTCTTCCAACAAATCCCTGTTAAGTTTCATACCAACGAGGATGTCGATCTGCCCAGGCTCAATCTCGACAAAGGGGCGCTTTGCTGTTATCATATTTTTAGTCAACCTAACCCCTTTTTTTAAATCATAAGCAGCAACAACCCCCCTTCGGATACTTGCCATGTTGGCTATCTCGCTTGGGCTCGGCCATTTAATTCCGCTTCCACGAATTTTTTCTGCTATTCTTAAAGTCCTAACCAATTCTTTAAGTTCATCCGGTGACATGGATGCCTTATGGTCTGGTCCTTGTAAGGATTTATCCGCAGTAAAATGTTTCTCAATTACTTTTGCACCCAATGCAACGGCAGAAATCGGTGCAACAAATCCTTCGGTATGGTCTGAAAAACCAACCTCAACGTGAAGAGCATCACGCATCGTTACCATGGCAAGCAAGTTGATCTCATCGTAAGGTGCGGGGTATTCACTAGTGCAGTGTAATACTGTAAGATTATATGAGTTATATTTCCGAATAATTTCTACAGCACGTTCAACTTCACCTAATGTGCCCATCCCTGTAGATAGAATGATCGGCCTATCTTTCTTTGCGGCTTCTTTGATAAATTCAAGATTATTCAATTCGGTTGAACCCAACTTAATTATTCGGATATTTAGCTCGTTGACAACAAAATTGAGGCTCTGATAACCATCCGGTGTGGTCAAAAATAGCACATTTTTTTTATCTGAATAATTTTTTAATTCTATAAATTCATCATATGTAAGAGCCAATTTCCTTGATACTTCATACCGGTCATCATTCTGATAGGTTGTATCTTTCATATAACGGGATTTAACAGCATATTTGCCAGTAATTTCACCTGGCTTAAATGTTTGAAATTTGACTGCATCAACCCGAGCCTCAGTAGCAACATCGATTAATTCCTTTGCAAGTTTAATATCACCATTATGATTAACCCCTGCTTCACCGATTATAAATACATGATCGGATTCACCTGGTTTTATCATCTTGTTTGGCCTCCACTTAATTATTCTTCCAAAATTTCTGCACTAAACAAATCAACAGATCGAGATCTTGATGATTATATCTCTGATCAATCGGAAACGACAATATATCCCTTGAAATTTTTCTTGCTCTCTCGCCAATATTACTCTCAATTTCTTGAATAAGGGGCCAGTGAACAGGACAAAATATTTTTTTTGAAATCAAATACTCCCTTAGATCATCTCGCTTTTGTTCCATGATTAAAACAGGAAATGCCAAAGGGACAGCATTTTCCCCTAAATTAGGGAATATAATTTTCATCTTTGAAATGTTATTAAAAGAATTTAATAAATATTCATAATTGCTGATTCTGATACTGGAATATTTATCAAGTGGAAGCCTCTGTATCAAATCATTGGTAAATTCTTCAACAGGCATATACTCATAAGTTAAATGTTTTTTAGACTTTTCAAAATAATTCAAGAACATATTCTCTTCTAAATATTCGTATTCCGAACAATATTTTCCATGTAAGTAATTGTATTTTAGTACGCTTGCTACTGTATGGTAAAATGCTTGCTTATTATTTGTAATGTCATTTTTGAGCAAATCCCAATTCAAGGGTCTCTTACTTCTAATGAAAGCACCTTCCGGGACCTCTAAATATTTCCGGAAACTTACAAATAAGTAATCGGCTAATTGAGAGTGTTTGTCATAATAAACCGGTTTATACAATGCTTGGGCACAATCTAGAATAATAGTTATATCTTTTCTTACGGACTCAATTTTTTGCATAAGAGGATTATGATCAACCATTCCAAAATAATCTATCAACAAAATTGACTTGATATTATTGTTATCAAGCTTTTTCATTAAGCTATTTTCATCGATCTTTAATTCATCATCGATATTATAGAAATGATAACAAATATTTAGTTGATTTATTATCGGATAAATAACCTCACCACACAGATAATCCGGGATCAACATTTCCTTTTTATTTAAATCATTATGTTGAAGAATAATTTTTAGCGCACTTCTGCCTGATTTCAAAAAGAGATCATTTTTATTTAGTTTGAAATAATCTTCTATATTTAGGTTTAATGGCCGGTTTAGAATATTTAAGTTCAGCTCAAAGGGTCCCCCCATCTGAAATTTTTGTTCCGGCTTTTTGTTTATATCTATGAAATGCTTGTTCAGTATAGTTTTCTCATCCCTCGTTGTAAATAATCGTTTTATAAATGAAATGACCCTTATGGATGAATTTCCATCACCATACGGATTCAGGCATTCTTTATTGCGATCATAATTCAATGCCCATTTTATTGCCCTTGATATGGCCTTTTCGCAAATCTTTACATCCATTACATTCTTTGCCCTAATTCGGCCTTTTTGCCTGACCCCAATGTTAACAACCGGCAGGTTGAAAGAAGGGGTTTCAACAATTCCACTGGAAGAATTTCCTATCATAAGATGGGCGTATCTTAACACACTCAGATATCGTTTTTGTCCCAGGTTCTTGTAAATTACAGAACTTTCAAGATGTGATTTTTGAAATTGAATTAGGGATTCGATAATCCGCAAACTACCGAAATCAGCAGCAGGATAGGTCAAAATGTATTGAAGTTTATTGTTTTGCAGGGCTTTCATCAACTGGTCGATTTGTTCATCGAGTAATTCAACATTTTTTGTTTCAGGGTGAAAGGTAACAAGAGCCGTTGGAATAGATAAATCTAAATTTAATTCCTTTTCCAACTCCTCTTTTGAAAATAGAGGTAATCGATTCAGATTATCCAATCCCGGCTCACCTGAGATACATATCCTCCATTTCTCTTCACCCATTTGTTCAACTCTATCAGCATATGTCTTATTTGCCACAAAATGAAGATGAGAAATTTTTGTTAAAGAGTGCCTAATCTGGTCATCAATAGCACCTTCGGTAATCTCTCCGCCTGATATATGCCCTATAGGAATGCCCATTAAAAGGCAGGCATTACTTATAGCCAAGAGTTCATAGCGATCTCCCATAACCAAGACTATATCAGGTCGAGATCGTTGAAAATATTTTGCCATACCAGCTGTTATTTCACCAACCGAATTAGCTATGCTGACAATATCAGATGGATCAATGGTTGAATGGATCATTTCATCTATTTTAAAGCCGTCATTTTCTATTACCCGAAAAGTTTCACCATAAACAATAGAAAGATGTGAGGCAGTGACCACAATCTTAAGTTCGAAATCTTGATCAGCAGATAAATCCGCCATCAGCCAACGCATTAAACCATATTCTGATCTTGAACCTGTGACCACACAAATATTAATTGATTTTGCCAATCGTTTTGTATGCATTATACCTTAATTTTGCACTAAAACCGCTGCAAATGAACATACAAGCTGTAAAGGCTTGCCAATACGATGATTGCACCGGTTAAAAATTAGCGCTGATTTTACCATGTAAGTAAAATACCGTTTTGAGAAGATACGCAAAGGCCTATCAATTAGGGCTTGACAGGAACGTTCCCAAGCCCAGTAAAATCAGGAGTTCGCAAGGGACGTAATTTAATACAGATTCTAACACTTAGATAATGTTATGTAAATTTATCGTGCAAAAAATTTTTTGCACGAGGATTCATCAAAATGGTGCAAAATTCAGGTTATATGTTTAATTTTTGTACTATATAACGATACTTTCCTCTCGGTGTATGCCCAATAGAATCTATAATTTCAACATCAATATTAAACTGGCCGCCAAGTATGATGCCGAATTCCTTGATAATCTTTTGAGATATCTCGGCTTTTGAAATAAGTGTTTTTTTTGAAAGACAGATAAGAAAGGTTATCTTTCCAATTTCTTCCTGTAATACCTGAAAACGATCAATCTCGGACCAATCGAAATTATAATCAAAAAGGGCGGGTGAGATGGCTACCTTCCTGTGATTCGAAGTAATCACGTAATCCTGGATACGTCCTTGAATCTCCTCCAAAACCTGATGCATACGCTTCCAACCTTCGGGGCGTTTCCCAATTTTTACAATATCATAAGTCCTGTATCTTATTAGTGGAAAAATTAGATTATTGAAACCAGTTACAACAATTTCACCGCATTCTCCAGGTTCTGTAGCCCGGGAACCATCTTCCTTTAGTATCTCTGTATATCCAACATGAGGTAGCAAATGCAAAAGCTGGGATCCAGGATATGTAATAGCACAAACTGCGCCTTCAGTATGTCCATAAGTGTTGAACGTAGCACCTATCATACCTTTTAGAAGTTCTATCTGCCATGGATACAGGGTTTCCGAGTCGCAAAATACACACTTAAGGGTATCAGGAAACTTCAGGTTCTGCTGTGCCGCATATTGTGCGAGAAGCGAAATTGCAGAAGGGTAAGCATGAATATAATCAGGCATGTGTTCATGAATTATCTTCATGTAATCTTCACATGTCTCTTCTGAAATATGATAGACTGACATTGTTAATCGGTTACCCTCAAAGATCCAATATTTTCCTGCATTGATGCATTCTTCAGGAATTATATTGCCATGCAAACGCACACTCCTTGATTTTCCTGGAGTATATCCTGCAACTTGCAAAGCATACCACGTATTGGCGTGGTTTCGGCTACGATACTTCCTATCCATATAAATCTTTAATGGGTCTCCGGTGCTCCCACCTGATGTCATATAGGTGCAGTTCTTTTCATCCACTCCTTCAGCAATAAAGTCTTCATAATTTTCCTTAATGTTATCTTTAGAGAGTAAAGGAAATTTGGAAATATCTGATATATTTTTAAAATCTTGTGGATGAAAACCGATTTCATTAAATAACCTCCGATAATATGGAACTTTTTCCCCGGCGTGCTTTAACAACTTGCCTAACTGCTCAACCTGATAATCATGAAATTGTTCTTTATACCAAAATTCCGATTTATGCAATAATTTTAATCTCTCCCTCACAATCTCTGGTGAATATTCCGTACTGATAACCCCGTTTGTGATATTCGCGCCGGGATGTGACGCCCTTAATATAGAAAATTTATCCTTGATTCTTTTATTTCTCATTTTTCTTCTTTTATCCGCACACTGCTGGGGATATTGACCAGCCTGTCTTCCAGCCATTGTGCATTTATCAACGTATCGGTCTGGCAATCCCTGTACATCTCCAGTTGATTCAGGAGCTTCCATACAGGGCGGGTCATGACCTTTGCCTCGTTTGTTGCTTTCAAAAATTCGTCTCGTGTTTTGCGGTCGGGCAGGATAATTGCGTTAAGCCAGTAATTTGAACAGGCATGATCTGGTTCACGGACAAAAGGAATGCCCAAAGGCTCAAAGAAGTCTTGATACATTTTAGCCAGCCCTCGCTTTTTTTCGATGAAAAAATCCAGTTGCTCCAGTTGAGCACATGCAAGGGCAGCGTTTAGATTCGGAAGTCGGTAATTGTAACCGATCATGTCATGGACATATTCATACGGATGAGGCAGCTTGGCGGTTGTAGTTACATGTTTGGCCTTTTTTGCAAGATATTCATCATTAGTCACAATAGCCCCGCCACCTCCACAGGTAACTGTTTTATTGCCGTTAAAGCTGTAAACACCAAACTGCCCAAACGTGCCTGTGTGTTTGCCTTTGTAAAGGCTTCCAAGTGATTCGGCTGCATCCTCGATAACGGGTATATGATAATGGTTACAGGTCTCGGTGATTTCATCAATACGACAGGGATGGCCAAAGGTGTGCATGGGAACACAGGCCGCAATTCGATCGCCGGTTGTTTTATTGTAACAGGTATTTTCCTCTATACGCGCATGGGCTTGCAGGAAACTTTTTAGAGCGGTTGGGTCAAGCCCCAATGTTTCCCGCTCAACATCGAGGAATATGGGTTTTGCCCCGCAGTGCGCGATGGAATTGGCCGTTGCCACAAAGCTCAAAGGCTGGGCAATTACCTCATCACCCGGCTCTACACCTGCCAGTTTCAGGGCAATATGCAAGGCACAAGTGCCGTTGACCGTAGCTATGGCATATTTTGCGCCTGTAATTTCGCATATTATTTCTTCAAAAAGATCTACATATTTGCCGACAGAAGAGACAAAGGTGGAGTCTATAGCATCAACGACATATTTCTTTTCGTTGCCTGTAAATCTTGGCACATGAAGCGGCACAGAATTCTCATCGGGATAGAGGGATTTGATAAAATGAATGATCTCGGTGAATATATTTGATGCTGGTTTATTTGTCATAAATTTAAGCTCGAAGGCTAAGGCTGAGGCTGAGGTTGAAAAAAAAGATAAATCCTTAACTTCGAAATGATTTAAGAATTTTATTTAACTCGTGAATCAACTTACTGTATTCATCGAAAATATTTTCTACTTTTACGTGATTAAAATACTCTACCTTTTGACCATATAATAGATGACTCTGAGTTTCATATGCAGAACCACGCGAAAACAGGTAAAAATTGCTTTTATCTTTTTTTGTTTTTCGCCCAAATCCTTCTGCAATATTTCCAGAGACGCTATTTGCAGATCTTCTCAATTGCGAAGTCAGGCCATAATCTTCAGATCTTGGCAGACATGAAGTGATTTTGAATACTTCACCTGAAAGCTGAATCGCTTTTTGCCAAACAGGCATATCTTTGAAACTTTTATACAACCAAACTACCTCCACCTCTCATCCTTAACCTTAATCTCAACCTGAACCTCAACCTACACATTATAGATATCTGTTTTATACTTCCGCAGATTATCAGGGTTTGTAAACCAGGCAATTGTTTTCTTAAGACCTTCTTGAATGGTGTATTTTGGAGTAAATCCAGTCAGGTTACAAATTTTTGTATTATCACACCACAGACGAAACACCTCAGATTTTTCAGGACGAAGGCGTGCATTATCTGTGGCTACTTCTACATCGGAATTCATGATTTCCCTGATGTTATCAACCACGTCTCCAATGGAAATCTCAAAGTTGGAACCGATATTTACCGTCTCCCCAATTGCCTTTTCGCATTCTGCCAGAGCAATAAATCCACGGCATATATCCTCAACATAGCTGAGATCGCGTGTTGGCGTAAGGTCGCCAAGTTTTATTTGTTTTTTGCCGCTCACAATTTGTGTGATTATCGTGGGAATAACCGCCCGGGCTGACTGGCGTGGACCATATGTATTAAAAGGCCGTGCTATAGTCAAGGGTAGCTCAAAAGCATTGAAAAAACTTTTTGCCATTGCATCCGCACCGATTTTTGAGGCACTGTATGGTGACTGGGGCTGTAATGGATGTTTTTCATCAATGGGGACATATTGAGCAGTGCCATAGACTTCAGATGTAGAAGTATGAATCACACGTTTGGATCCATTTTCAAGCGCGGCCTGGCATATATTCAGAGTCCCCTTGATATTGGTATCCACATAGCTGCCCGGCGCAACGTAGGAATAGGGTATTGCAATAAGGGCCGCCAAGTGAAAAATGATATCCACATCCTTGATGATTTTCTTGCAATAATGGGGGTCGCGCACATCACCGGTGAGCACTTCTATATCATTCAAGCAATCAACACCCTCCAGCCATCCCCAATAGTTGAAGGAATTGTAGTAGGTTAAGGCCTTAACTTTTGCGCCACGCTTCACAAGCATTTCAGTAAGGTGCGAGCCGATAAAACCGTCAGCGCCGGTGACAAGTACTTTTTTCATATTGGATTAAATTCAAGAGACCTTTGCATAACTCCAAAAATTTAGGTCAAAATTTCCTACTTTTCAGGTTATTCTATATCGAATAATACGCTTATTAAATTATCCTCAAATTTTTCCCAATAAACCTATAAAAAAACGATTTATCTAGTTGTTTTTACTTGACATATCCTCTATATTATGCCATATTCTCACTAAAAATTAACTACTTTTGGAGGGAAATATGGGATACAAAAAAATGGATCAAAATATAGGTTTTGCCCTAATGAAATCCGCTTCGCTCCTCCTTACCAGGAATTTCATGGGGCAGGCTGAATTAGCGCTCGCTAGCTCCTTAGAACACAACCGCAGCCTTAAAACCATGGAAAAAATGGATAAAGCCATAAATTGGACAAGGGTTAATTCCATTTTGATGAGTCATTATGTTGTTGGTACAAGCTCTGAAGGAACTGATGCTTTCCCTCCTTTGCTGCTGTATAAGTGCATGCTGCTGCAAAAATGGTTCCATATCAATTCCGACCCAGAACTTGAAAACCAAATCAACGACCGGTTGTCTTTCAAAAAATTCCTGAACCTCCCCTTTAGTAAACCATCTCCAGACCATTCGACTTTCTCCCGCTTCAGAAGCCGCTTATCAAAAAATGCCATAGACCAAATTAATTCTGAAATCCTCCGTCAGTTTGAAAACCAAGGACTTACCATCAATGAAGGCATTGCCGTTGACGCCAGACTCGTTCAATCAGCCAGCCATCCCATTAGCAATGATAAAATAAAAAATCTCAAAGAAAAAAGAAATACACCTGAAGGAAAGCTTGATAAAAACGGCAAGCCGCTTAAATTCTCTAGAGACATGGAATCTGACTGGGTGGTGCAATACGACCAACCCCACTATGGCCTTAAGGAACACGCTTCAGTTGATATCAACCACGGCTTCATCCTTGCCACAACATTGACTCCAGCCTCTGTAAACGATACCAACTACCTTTCTTATTGCACCGTATACAGCCGCCATACCAAACAGCCCATCGAAAAAGTATACGCCGATAAAGGATATGCCGGAAAACCCAACCGGGACTTTCTGGCACTCAATGGCATCAATGACGGCATTATGAGAAAAAATTCAACCACGGCAAAACTGACAAAATATGAAAAAGATCGGAACAAAAAAATATCAAAAGTTCGTTATATAGTGGAACAGTACTTCGGACTCAGTCAGCTGCACGATGGGGCAGAGCGAGCTCGATTTACTACCATCGTTAAAAATAAATTCGATTGCTGGTATCGCCAATCAGCCTATAATATCTCAAGGGGGTTAAAAATCCTGGGTGTTGCCACCGTATAAGGTGGAGAGGTGCGCCCGATAAGCGAATATCGGGCACTACACCTCAAAACGAGCCTCTTGCGAGGCTAATATGAAGTCTCTTTATAGGTCTTTGGGCTGTTTTAAAAATAAATTTTCTCTAAGCTACACCTCATTTTTAAAAAAAATTGATCAAAATCGTAAAATTAGAAAAATAGCGAGTTTTTCAAAGGTCTCTATATTATAAACATCTGTTTTATAATGTCTTAAATTATCGATATTTGTAAACCAATTAGTGCCCATCCAGAAATGGGGGATTTTAGAGAACTTGGAAAATTACGGGACCCGCAGTAACGCCAAAATCCACTGTAGAAGGGCTTCTTCGGCTGCCCTACAAGCCAAATTAAGCCACTTTATCCATAATCGGACAAACTTCTTCCGATGGTTTTATACGCATTTTCTTTTTTCGTTGTTATTTCTTTAGGTTACCGAAAACCCCTTTCTGGCCAGCGTCAAAAGGTTGGCTGAGACAATTGATGCCCATACATAACTGTGAAACGATAGCAGTGATTTCCACATGCATCTACTAAGCCCAAAGCATCGCTTAAGCCATGAGATTCCGGATTCAATGCCAGCACGGAATCTACGAAGTCGTTTGTATACCCATGTACTGCGACACATCTCTTCCTCTTTAAGGCCACGTTTCTTGGCGAAGCAAACATCTTTTATGCCTCTCCCCTTGGCAGACGTCAAGTTTGTCTTTGACGCGAACCCACCGTCCAGGGCCGCCTTGAGAGGATAGTGTCCGTAGATCTCCTTGTGACGATCAAACATTTGATCAGTCAGTTCAGTGTCAGCAGGATTACTATCAAGGATCAGGCAATCGGTTATGAGGTTAGACATTCCACCCGTCAAACAAATCTTGTGCCCATAAAATGTGTCCCGGCGATCTTTAACAATGATGTCAGTGTGAGGTTCAAAGATAGAGACAATTTTGTCACATGAAGGAACAGATTCACCATGGATCACCCTTCGAGTAGCTTGATCAATAACCCGATAGGTCAATCGAATGACTTCCTTCAGCTCTTCAGCCATGCCCTGTGCTGTTGCTGACAGAGCGAGATTACTAAAGGGGTGAACCTTGAGTAAAGATACTGCGTTGTTTGCATACTTGACCGTCTTGAGGGTGACTTTGAGAAGATCTTCGTACTGTTTCTTGCGGGCCTTTTTACTTTTGGCGTTCAGGACCCCTAACATCCTTCGCTTGGCCCTTTTGGTATGATCACTGAATGATATATCTATCTCATCAAATCGTTCATTGATCCGGCCAAGCATTCGGGTGAGGACTCGAACAGAGTCCCAAAGAAGAGTTGAATCTGTTGGCTGATCGATATTGGAAGAAACCACTGTGCAGTCGATTCGAACCTCTTTTCCCTTTTCAATATCCTTGTCCTGGCCATAAGCTACCAGGGCACGGTTGATGGCCTCCCATGTTTCAGGGGATATCGCTTGAATATTGTTACAGAGGGCAGACTTCTGGAATCCTTTATCAGCAATACCGATTCGACAGAACCCACGATAACAGACCGAATCGAGAAGATGAAAAGCCAGCTCCCCATAACTGTAGCCTTCCATTTGCTTTATAATTGCCGCCCTGAGAACCTGCTCTGCACTCATTCCCTCGGCTCCGGCGCTGGTATGGGTTACGTTCCGGGTAAGGTCTTGCAAAACCCATTCATAAATGATAGGATTGGCATCAAGAATTTGGCTGATGCCTTCCAGTTCCGTAGCGTGGGGGTGGTCGATGCTGGTGATCATGAGAGGCATCTGTTTTTGATAGTTTTTGCGCATTTTTTGGGGACTCCTTTCTCCGTTTTCGTTGTTATTTTAATTGTTTGCACTCTTTTTATAACAACTTTTCGGAGAATTTGTCTACCTTAAAATGCGCTTTTTTTGTATTTATTTCAGATAATTAACCCTTCACGGATAGACACCAATTAACGGTTTCTATCAGGCGCTGCTTAAATCCTTCGCGACCACCATATTTCGGAGCCTAACCGGTCAGTTCTTTTGCCTTGCTATTATCCGCCCAAAGTTTTTCTACCTCACTCTTAAATAATGTCTTCAGCAGTATTTACTTCGAATTGATAACAAGTAGCTTTAAACTTTTATGATATTTTGGTCAAAATATAAAATCTTAAAAATATTTGATTAATTCAAACCTCTCACTGCCAAACGCCTATTTTACTTCCCGTGGCTTGTTTCTCCCTGGATCTCGTACTGCCTAATCAGCCAAGTCACCGGATACGTGACCCGCACGTCCGGTTGTATGGGAGGGGGAGTCTGTGAACGCTCTCCCTATCCCGCTAACCTTTCTATGAATCCCATTTGCCAATAAAGTATGTCCGTTTACAACCTTCCATTTCTGGACAACTAATTTCTCCCCACTCTAAATATTTCATCCCGAAGTATGACATTATTTGTTCTAATTTTGCAAACTTGTCTTTTCCGTATTGTTGGACACCTTCTGGATACGTTGTAAGAAGATGAATAAGATATGTGCTTGGAAGATTTGATTTTAAAAAAGTAATAAAATCATCTAATTTATCTAGAACATACCAGGTGATTTCAGCCATTACAATTATTTCTGGTTGATATTTTTTGTAGATAGAATAGTCCAAAATATCTCCTACGGCAAAATTACAATCAGGATAAGTTTGTTTTGCTTTGTCTATAGCTGTCTCCGAGACATCGACTCCTAAAACATCAACACCAAGGGTATTTATTTTGTTCGTGTAATGACCTAATCCACAACCCAATTCAATTATTTTTTTACCATTAAACCTTTGAATTAGATTAAGCGCCACTGCCTTTTCCGAAGCCCACCCCTCTCTTGTTGTTTGTTCCCAAGGATCGTCAAAATCTTGATACATTTCTTCAAACTCACCGACAAGCTTTCCATTTTTAATTACATAGTCCTGATAATTTGGATATTTTGTGCTTTTATTCATATTCTCTCCGAAACTAAACTGACGTATTGTCATTTGATTTTATTTCTGTTTTAAAGGACCATAAATATCATTATACAGTTTAAACATTTAAAACAAGAGGATGTCTCATTAATTTAGGAGCTTAGTTGGTTTTTCTAAGTATTGACAAAAGCTTTACTATTATCACGCTCAAGCCCCGTCAACTCAGTAATCCACCTATCCAAACCATCTTCGGGACAAAATGCATAACGGTCTACGAAGTTTTGCCGCGCCATTTGAAGATCTCGATTATCCCACCAATCATCTATCTTTTCATAAACCTTGTTCAAGTGCTTTGCTGCACTCTCCGGTGTCTTATGAAAGATATCAACATCACAAAGTGCTTCAAAATATGGTTCTGTTTCTTTTCGAACTTCAAAAAAACTGGGATTCCAGAAAATTATAGTCGGGTGGTCCGCAGCTAATGTTTCCAGAAAAGTAGTGGCAGAGTGGTCAATAATCGTTATACGCGATTTTTGAACACTTTCATGTAAAGGCATTATATTGGGGTCATCAAAAGAGATTGAATCAAATTCTTTCAACAAGCAATCCTTCATACCCAAACCATAATCCTTCATATATGGCCTCACCCGCAGTAAAGGTAGCAAATCAATTGGCAAGGCGGAAATAAACAATTTGGTCCATTCAAAATGGGTGAACAACTGCGGTCCTAGTGGTTGGCTGACAAATCTGTAGAAGTAGCGGGGAAGGTCAGTAAGGACCAAGAGTATGCCTTTTCGTTCACTCAAGACCAGTTTTTGACGTTTGGCCTTCATAGCTGCAATACTCGGCATCGGTTTTATTTTTGACGATTTATCCTGCGTATTCCATCCCCACGAATAATATTTGTTTACCATCTCCAGCTCTAAAGTTTCATTCTCAAGCATTTCAAATATACCATAGCCCCCACCGTGTTGCGCGCCTACAAGCCTTCCACCTCGCATATGCTGTTCAGCCGCAAATATCTTGCCCATTTCATTGAAATGCACATCCGGCAACAATAGAGAGATTGGTTGCACAGGTATCTCTGCCAAAATGCATTTAAGAGCGGGCAAATAATTTTCTATGTATATCCGAGGTGTGTTAACCACCATTGTTCTAAGAAGTATCCCTTCAAATTCATCTCTTGAGTGTAATTTGCCAATTTGATGCCTGTTCTCCAACTGAGAAACCCCGTACCCATTATCATAAGTAGAACATGTGAAAGGAAGTATCTTTAAGCGGCTCCTTATCATTGACTTTATCAAGATATTTCTTGGTATGCCAGAATGCACTAATAGTTTAACCCTTTTGTGCAAATAGCGCCTGACAAAACTGCCTAAGCTATTTTGTAACAGACGTTTAGCATCCTTCATTTTGCAAGAACCTGCATTAACTTGTGTATCAAGACCCATGGGATCCTTTATGGCTCTTGTCGGGAATTGGGAACCCATCATAGCCAAAACTTGCGAATATATTTGAAGGTTTCGAAAGTCGCCAGTACTTGAAACAACGTCATCAGAATTAGTCAGCGGGGTATAATAGCAATCTGGGTGTAAAATAATTGTTGTCAAATCGGGATATTTTTCAAAAGCTTCCTGCAAACAGGAATATCGCTCATAAACACGCCCTATATAAGCGAACAACCAAGACCCTAAAAATATTTGCCAATATCTTTTATCATATTTAACATCATGGATCACATTCATGAAATCGGATAATTCTATCATTATGTGCTGGTATACCCGACGACAATATCGGTATGCTTCTTTTACCTTTTCCCGATCATCCCATGGGTAGGGAAAAATCTCATAATCAAGGTTCTGCCACTCATTACGCTTATCATAGAGAAGGCACCACTTCCCCAACAGCAAAATTCTGTCATTCTTATTCCAAAATTCGGTTATTGCAGTTGTTGCTAAATACATAAAGCGTCTCGATTGGGTATAATTGCTTCCTGAAAAATAATTATCTATCAACAATATCTATGAGATTCATTTCATGATCAACTATTGGGATAATAAAAATATCCTTCCTTTTAAACAAATCTTGGCTTTGTGCTTTTTCACCTGCTGTAAGACTTATAAAATTTACATTCATTATCTCTCGAATAGGAGTGCGAAGCATCCTCCTATTCAGCATCGCTTTCCTGATATCTCCGTCGCTCAAAGTGCCAACTACTTTTTCTCCATCTACAATTATAACGCTCCTATGTCTATTGTCTTCAATAATGGTCCATGCATCTTCAATAGTACCATCAGCGCTTACCAAATATTTCAGTTTCTCAGCATCAATTTGCATAGGAGCCTCATTTAATACGTTATGTTTTTATAAAGAAGTTTTTCATCAATAGGTATTGTCTCAATAATTTTCACAATTCTTTTACTGGATTTACCGTCACCGTATGGATTTTGTAAATCTGCAAGGGTTTGTCTAAATTCCTTTGATAACGCTTCTCGTATAGCGTCCTTGATATATTTCCAATTAAAGTCTTTTACATTAATAACGTTTTTTGCCTGAAGACGTCCGGCCTGACGTCTTCCTATGTTTACAGCCGGGAGCTTGAATGATGGCGCCTCTAAAATGCCACTTGAAGAGTTCCCAACAATGACACTTGCAACGTTCATAAGTCCCGCATAGTCTTTTCTTGGCACATTTCTCTCAAGTCTGATATTCATAGTGCGATTATCTGAAATGCATTTCTGGATAGCAACACTTCCTGCATCATTATTCGGATAAATTACAACAGTTTGAATGTCCATTTCGATTATGGCCTTCATCGTCTCTCTCATCTGTTCCCCGGATTGATCGGCCTGTTCGGTAACTGGGTGTTGAACCACTATAATTAAAGGTTTTTCTAAATTGAGGGAAAATATATTTGAAATCTCTTCAGGTCGGGTTATGTTATCTGGTGTAAATTCATCGAGTTGTGGCGCTCCAACCATGAATACACGAAATGGCTCCTCTCCCATTTTAATTAGACGGTTTTTTGCGTCCTCATTAGCTGCAAAATGAATATGCGAAAATCGAGTGATAGCGTGACGGGCCATTCCATCCACATTACCTGACAACTCGCCTGCCTGTATATGCGCCACTGGAATATTCATATGCATTCCTGCCATTGCTGCAACAAGCTGCTCACCCCTGTCACCGGCAAGAAGAATTAAATCAATGGTGTTATTATTACTAAGTATATCCGCCATTGATAACATAAAAACTCCAAGCGACTTGACCATGGTTGTGTTTGTGTAACCTGACAATGCCATGTAAATCTTATGTTTGACATCTATATTGTCTTTGCGAAACTGAACAACACTATTACCAAACTCCGGAAGCATATGCATATTCGTTACCAGCACTTCGGGATCAACGACATCAGACTTCTTCATTAAACTAATTACAGGTCTTATATAACCATATTCGCCTCTTGAGCCGGTTATAATTAGAACTTTTCTCTTTTTCAGCTTTTTATTCAACGTCTTTTCTCTGTAAAAGAGTATTTGATTCAAGAAAACACGTGACCCTCTTACCAATATATTCAGGTAACTTGTTCGAAGGTATACCTGTTCCCGGGCGTTTTGTCCAGAGCATCTCTTCGGTTAAGACCGTACCAGCGGGTATATCCTTAGTAGTAACAATGCTTCTTGAAGCCCATTCTCTTATTTGCTTCTCCCTATCATGCACCTTTTTCTCGTCACCCAGTGCTGCCTCAATTTTCCGTATTCCCTCGATAAGCTCTGCGAATTCCTTCATATTTATCGACACTTTTTGATCCGGGCCAGGGGTTCGCTTATCCAGAATAATGTGCTTCTCAATAATTTTTGCCCCGAGCGCAACAGCTGCGAAAGACGTGAACAGGTCGGGTGAGTGGTCGGAATGACCAATTACAATATCGGGAAACTCATGCATCAAAGTCTTTATGAAACCAATGTTCATATCTTCATAAACTGGTGGATACTCAGAAATGCAATTCATGAAACAGAAAATAGCCCCCCAGTCTTTTAGAGCATTGTATGTTTCCCTTATTTCGTCTAAAGTGCACATACCAGTGGAGACAATCAACGGATTCCCAAGCTTTGCGATGGCCTTTAAAGATGTAAGGTCCGTCATCTCACCCGAGCCGATCTTAAAGACATCGAGCCCAATCGGTTTTAGTTCTCTTGCTGCGACGAAGCTGAAAGGAGTGCATAAATAGATTATTCCAACGTCCTCGCAATATTTCTTCAGTTCGATATGATGCTCCAACGTCAACGCATGCTTTACCAGGAAATCATAAAGAGGCTCGTCGAAATTATTAGACATCGGTGTTTCAGGCAACATCTCTTCGTCTGGAATGTGGTGTTGGAACTTTATGCAGTCAGCACCAGCCAGTTTCGCTTTCCTTACCATTTCTTTTGCAACATCAATATTTCCAAGATGATTATCGCATGCCTCTGCTATAATAAAAACAGGCATGTCTTTCCCAATAGTAATCTTCTTTCCCAGTTCTACATTCATTTTAGCGTTCTCCAGCCCATATTTTCTTACTCAATTCATTGCAGTCAGCTCTTGAAAGATGATGGCATGACTGGTTTTCCGTTTTTTCAGTAAAAAACGCATATTTCACGTCAAATCTCTTTAGAATCTCTATATTATCTTCTACTACTGAATCTTGATCCCCAAAAGGATAACTTAAAAGAAAATCACCCTTCATTCCCAAGTGTTGTTCAAAAAAAGACACGCACGATTTCAATTCAGCTGAAAGTTCATCGTCCGAGAGAATTGAAAATGGCCTGTGACTGAAGCCATGTAACCCAATGGTCATGCCAGCGGATTGCATGGACAACAGTTGTTCCAAATTGAGATAAAATCCTTCTGCAATTTGTTTCTCATCAAAATTCTCAGCAAGTATTTTATCTATCACTGACTCAGTGATGTTTTTGGGCAGCAAATAGTTGATTCCGTATTTAAAACCGGCAATTTCACCATTATCGTATGGGTATGCCTGTTCTGCGTTCGGATGGGTAAATATGGATTTCTTTTGAACGGGTAATCTTTCCTTGAACTCCCTTGAAAGCCAATGGTAGCCCTTGGTCCCATAAAGATAGTGAATCTTGTGGGTATACAACAATCTATATTCCTTCAAAGGCTGAATTGGGATGAAAAATATCCCTTTCAATCCTCTTCCCTGCAGTTCAGGTAAAACCCAGTGATAATGATCCGACAACCCATCATCAAAGGTCAAAAGCGAGCAGCCAGCAGGAAAACCATTACCCTCCAATCCGCACACAAATTCATCGGGCTGAAGGACCCTGGTTGACTCCATCAGATAATCTAAGTGTCTTTTAAAATCATCAACTGACAGTTTATTAAGATAAAGCAGAGAGTTCTCCTCATCGGGTCTCACGTAGTGATACATCCAAACGCCGGGGTAATTTTTGAAATTCATATCCAGAGAGGAATTTCCTGCAATGACAGTAGCCTATACTTGATTTGCGAAGCTTCGACGTTATCGGTTTGGTCTATCCTGTTCGGCATCTGCTTTAAAAACAACATAATCTTTATGAACTGTCTTAAATGCAACCTGGATATCGATCGTCGCTTTTTCGAAGGGTTCAAAATAATTTGGTATCGTTACATCGCCAGTTCTTTTCAAAAAACCGAGAGAATAAAAGACTGATTCATCGATTCCGAAATTAAGGCAGTCAATGTATTCCGCGCCTTCGGTGTACAATAGCATGGCTAACTCCTCTCTCAGAGAAGGCAACCCCTCAAGCCTTCCCAGAACATCAACAATTCTTAGACAGCTGTCATTGTCAACAGTGACTTTTCTTATCACAAGAATCGACTCTAATTTGTCAGATTCGTAAGCTCCATAAAACCGGTATTTGTATATGGGGTGCTTGGAAAACCTATTAATAAGATAGTCTATTGATTTCTCTGGCCTGAACGCAGAGGCCAATTTGCCTGTTTTTCTGAGGTCTGTTATCTCTTTCAGGCATGACTGTCGTCTATCCGCGTCTATCCCTGTCTTTTTTTTGTCTGAATTCTCGCGGGTTTCTATCAAATTATACTTCGAAAGGTAGGGATTCACGATATAATAATGGCTTAATGCCCCGGTTTTGTAACCATGCGAAATAAGTCTCATTTTCCCTATTTCGCTCACCCCTATGTTGGACAAAGAGTTTGGTTTATACACATTTTCCAGGTAAATTACGAGCTCTGTTCCTAATCCTTTCTGTTCCGCACGCTCTTTGTCGGATTTCCATATGGCAAACCAGATATCTGTCTTACTCCTAAGCCTGCCATCAAAATGCCACGTAGGAATGAACCCCAAAACGGCATCGAAGTTTTTCGTTTTTTTATTATATGCAACGATGAAATTGAACTTGCCTTCATCTTTGTTGAAATGCTGCCATCGCAATAAATCGGCGTTTCTTGCAAAAATATGGTTTTCATTCCATTTTTCTCTTATGAACCTCTGCAGTTCGTCTAGTTCATCCGCGTTACACAAACGTATTTCGTACATGTTCTCCATTAGCGGTGGACATCAAAAGGTAATTGAAGTTCGTATTTTACTGAGTTGTTGTCCTTAGCCTTATAAAGCAGATAGGTGGACATGCAAATCTTTTCGTAATCCTTGGGCAGAGTGGTCTGCTCATTTGCACACCCCCAATAGCCATAGCCCTTCACAACACTTGGCAACGGAGCCAGGCTCACCAACCATTTTTTGAACTGCCACCAATTTACTACAACATAAGGATATCTAACCCCTGATCCATCCAAGACATATCCCTTTTCTACAGAATTGATAGTTTCACAGTCTCTGATTAATCTGATATCAAAAAAAAGGACTTCTATGGCAACACGGTATGCTTCTGTCAAAAGCGCTTCAAAAAGCGGATCATGAACGGTTGTGCCCAATGTTAGAACACGATCGAACGAATTGTCGTTAAAGGGAAGCCGCATTCCGTCATATACTTGGAAATCAATTGAAGGATAGTTCTTACGGGCACATTTTATCATTTCAGGAGAAAGATCGACACCAGCATAACTAATAGAGGGTTGTATTGAGTTCATAATTTCATACATTCCTCCGACAGCGCAACCGATATCAAGGTATTTCTTGTTTGGGGCGACGAATTCTTGGATAAAATGTTTTTCTGATTCAAAGAGGTCCTCAAATTTGTTTCTGTATCCCTTATAATAATTGCAAAAATAATCCGTTCCGAAAGGAAGATTTTTGTTACTTCTACTGCCCATAAGCCGTCTCCCTATAGATAGCTATGTCATGTTCCTAAAGAAAAGTTGCTTCTGTTAAAAGCGGCTCACGACGTTTTTCAGGTTGATTGCATATGCTCGTAATACCAGTTGGCAAACTCTAAATCCTCAGGGTCATCTATGTCGATTGATTCCCGCCGGCTGTTCACAAAAAGTTGAGCTGATTCATCAAAAAGCTTACCTGTCTGTTTTACATATGCTACTTGTGCCATATAAATGGCGCCATTAATAAAGAATACCTCCTGAAAGTTTTGTCTTCCAGGGGCAATAGGAGGTGTCAATACAAAGGTGAAGCCACCGCTCCTTCTCATTATATATTCACATGGATGATCTTTAACTTTGTTCACACTTATCAAGCTATTAGCACCTGAATGCCGAATTGTGTTGTAGGCTTTTCTGATAGTACTTTCTGACCGAAAGGGGCATGTCGGCTGAAGCAGGACAATAAACTCAGGAAAGAAGTTCTTATTGGCCTCATACCAGTCAAAAGCATGAATTATTACTGGAATAGTACCGCTATCATCTTGGGCCAGTTCGGATGGCCTCAGAAATGGGGCCTCGATGGGGAAGCGCAGTGCAAAATCTCTAATTTCTTTGTCATCTGTGGAAAGGCAGATTCTTCCCGGTAGATTAGCGTCCAAGGCTGACTTTATGGTAAATTCAACGAGAGGTCTATTTCCAAGTAGTGCCAGGTTTTTCCTTGCGATGCCTTTGGATCCTCCCCTAGCCGGTATAAGAACCAGGCATTCACCGCTCTTGGTCATCCTTCCCATATTCATACGACCTTGCCCAGTAAATCCCTTACTTCTTGTTCACCGAAAAACACAGGGTTGAGATCAAGATTTGCCTTCCGCTCTGTCATAGTCAGCCGAGTTAAGTACTCAACATCAATTTCTTTCCACCCCCATGCTTCCAATCGTGGAGGTGCTCCAATCCTCTCATACAATTTGTTAAATTCCTGCGCAAAAAGCCTGTTCTTTTCCTTATCGGTCAATTTCAAGTTGGCGTTGGGAAGGCAATCGTATACCTTTGCATAACCCTGATAGCCCATTTCAACGTTATAAGAAAAAACATGTGGCAGAAAAATGCCCCCGGCTATGCCATGGGGGACCCCGTAATGGACCCCTAAAGGATATGAAATGCCGCTTGCAGGACCTCCGCCTGCATTCATCATAGCAATACCGGCATAGTAACTTCCAAGCAACATTCCTTCCTTGGCCGCATAATTTTCAGGTTCTGACACAGCCTGCATAATATTTATATAAAGCAATGAGAAAGCATTACTACCCAGCATTTTCGTTATTGGATTTGAAGTTTTGGCAGAAACTGCTTCAATTGCATGTAATAAGGCATCAAGGCCTGATCCAATAGTAACTTTTTTGGGACATGAAAAGGTGAGTTCAGGAACCAGTACCCCCCAAAGAGGAGAAACATACTGCCCGTTTATTCCTAACTTTGTCATTGATTCTTTGTCGATAAAGCTCGCAGTATGAGTAACCTCAGTACCTGTACCAGCTGTTGTCGGATAACATATTACTGGCACGCCAGGTTTCTTTACTTTGTTCATCCCACGATAATCAAGGGCTTTTCCGGGATTCTTCAATAAGATTCCAACACCTTTAGATAAATCGAGCACACTACCACCACCTACCCCTATAATAGCATCAATTTCCATTCCCCTGAAGGATTCTGTAAATTTATCTAAAATATCATAGCTTGGCTCAATAGTGGCATCAAATTCCTTAATAATTTCAAACAAATGGCCCTCGTCTTCAAAAGCAGAGAACAGGTTTCTAAAGACTTTCAAATCCACTATATTGCTATCAACAATGAAGGCGAGTTTCTTTATTCCAAGCTTCTCTATATATCCCTGCGCTTCAACTATCCCATTTCTTCCAAAAAAGATTCTGGTGTTTATCGCAAAAGATGCCATATGTCAACACCTCCTAAGCTGACCAAGTGTTTTTCTCGTACACTCAATCATATAATCAACTTCATCTTCTGACATCCAGTGATGAAAAGGGAAAGAAACCATATTGTCATAGAAAGAATCCGTATTAGGACAATCGGCGGCCGCAAAACCTGCTCTTATAAACATGGGATATCGGTAAAGCGGGTAATATTGAACTATAACCTTTATCCCATAAGTAAACGCCATCAAATCAATAAATTCATGGTTGGTTTTCCCGCAGGTAGTCCCATCATACATGCCAGACAAAAGATGGTAGCAGTGAAAGTACCCATCCGGAACTTTCTGAAAAGACAGTTCCGGATAATCAGATAACGCCTCTATTATTTTTCTTGCTCTTACATTCCGGTCGTTATTCATTTTCTCGAGACGGTTCAGCAGGTTAATTCCAAGAGCACACTGAACCTCCCCGATACAGAAATTATATGGCCACACGTTATCCATATCAAAGTCCACATTGCTCATTGCTGGCACCCAGTATCTTTCGCGTTCATAATCAAACCCTCTCAAGCCATTATGCCGAAGACCGGGTACTAATTCTGCCTGAGCATCATCCTTAACGACAAGCATTCCCCCTTCGCCAAGGGTTGTCATGTTCTTATGCGTGTGAAAACTGAAACAACCAAAGTCCCCAAAATTGCCAGACCTTACACCATTTATACTAGCCCCGGGCGATTGAGCACAGTCTTCCACTACCAGAAGATTGTGCTTTTTGGCTAATTCCATGATCTTAGGCATTTGAGACATTAATCCATATAGATGCACTACAACAATAACCTTTGTGTGATTCGTAATAAGAGGCTTGATAGTATTTTCGCTTACAACACGAGTATCAGGATCTATATCTGCCCATATCAAACTAGCACCGGTTCTGGCAAAAGGTATCGCTGTTGCACAGAAAGTATGAGCAGGAATTATAACCTCGTCACCTGGTTTCAGATTGCAGAGAGCTGCCGCTAATTCTAAAGCTGCTGTACAACTTGAAACAGCATAGCAGTTCTTACTACCATTGAATATAGCGAACTTCTCTTCAAAATCTTTGAGGTATTTGCCCTGTGTAAGAGGATCAGCATATCTCATTGCCTCAGCAACTGCATCAATATCTTCATCCAAGTAGTCATGGCCTCTTGCACTGAAGCCGATCTTAAAATTTTCCATAGTTATATATACTCCTATTTGAGGAGATTTAATAAGTCAAACTGACTAAAATCTCACAGATTTTCAACCAACAGCTTGTCGTTTCAACCCATTTTCTGACCAATTTTTCGTTTAAATCCCATTCTCAAAATTTTTTTTACTTTTTTTCACCCCAGTTAAATAAATTTTAATAACCCACAACCTGCTCGATTTCACTTCTTGCTCTAAATACAACAAAAATTACCAAGCATTTGAAATGATTTAACGGGGGTAATTATTATCCCAACGACACATGATTCCCTTTTAATTCCGATCCTCCCCGCCCGCCTTGCCTGAAGCGGTAATGGGGGACGTTGCTATCCGTATTGGTGACGTGGTTACCTTCTGACTTTATTGCAAATATTCCAATAATTCTTTGTTATTGTCATACCAGTTAAATAAATGCAAAACCGGATTTAACCCCAGTACGATCTTCCGGACCTACGGGGCAGGCGGCACAAGAGCAGTTTTTCCCTCTTCCTATTTTTTGAACCGCAAAGCGCAGAGAGCAGAGCGCTAAGAGCATGGTGCATAGAGCATTGCGCATGGAGCATAGAGCAAAGAGCTGATCATAGGGCATTAAGGATTATGATTTGTTTCTTAGTTTTATGCTTTTTTTGAATCTTTCGAGGCGTTCCGGGTCCCCGGTAGTTTTTAAATTATGTATGTATTCCAGGAAAAATGCAAAAAGGACGGCTGTAAAAAAGGCAACTATAACAGAGAGGACACAGATATTACGGCGATTGGGTTTTATCCTTTTATTTAGATCGGAGACTATAGGTGGGTCCAGGACCGTGAAGCTATAGTGTTTCTGGGCACTGGCAAAGGTTTCCTTTTCGATTTCTTTGGCAAGGAGAATATATATCTTTTCCTTAAGAAGCACATCGAGTGTTCGCTCTAATTGCCTTCTCAAAAAACGCTGGTTCTCGGCGGCATCCTTGAGAGTCTCTTCGCGGAGAGACTCGCTGAGTTCTGTGATGTAATGCTCAACCATTTTTTTGGCAAAAACAGGATCTTTAAAATCAACTTGCAACTTAAGGACACCGCCTTTTTCTTTTTGAATGGTTAACAGCCCTCCTATTGCATTCGTGATATCTTGAGTGGTTGGATGAGGATTATCTGTCCATATTTTTTTATCTTTATCCCAAATCTCCTCATAAAGGACTGATAATATTTCATCTCTATGCTTCGATAGTATCCTTCTGGCCAATATTCGACTTTTAAGAACAAGCTCGAATTTTTCTATGGACCCACCGCCGCCAAGGCCTATCAACTCACCGGCGAATCCTCCTAAGCCTCTTAAAGCGGAAAGGGTTGATGAGGTGGCGGTCTTTTCTCCTTTTCGAGGAATGATAGTGGCTTCGGAACGGTAGATATTGGTTAACTGGAGGCTGTAAATCACGGAAGCTACGCCTGCAACAAAGACCATGGCTATGATGAGCCACTTGTATTTTAGGAGGACGATGAGGTAGTCGAGGAGGTTGGTTTCTTCCTCCGGGGGGTACATGTAAGGTGGTGGTGTTTGAGGAATTTGTTGTTGTGATGAGTTTGTCATTGTTATCCTCGCAAAGCGCATATCGCATGGCGCGGAGCGTAAAGCGCATAGAGCAAAGCGCAGAGGGCAGAGCGTGCAAAGAGCATAGAGCAGAGAGCATAGCGCATAGGGCAGAGCGCTAAGAGCAGAGCGCAGAGAGCATGGTGCGGAGCGTAAAGCGCATGGTGCTTTGAGCATAGCGCAAAGAGTCAATTGAACGAGTATAACAGAACATTACTTTAGTGTCTTTTGAAAATTTGTAATTTTACGACAAAGATGGTCAAGGTCATCTAATAGTGTTTCAAGAACATTATCATTCACAATATTACGTCTATTTAGCAATATTAATATATTAGCATTTTCGAAGGTCGATCGCCTAGCTATATTTAGAAACTGACTGAATTCCTTCTTAGATGTAGATCCGGATCCTTCCGAGATGTTATTCGACATAGACATGCCAGCCCCTCGGAGTTGTTCGGCAAATCTATATAATCGTTTTTTATCAAGATCATCAGCGATGTCAAAAAGATTATCGGCAATATCGATAGCCATTCGCCATATTTCTAAGTCTTGAAATCTGAATTTCGCCATTCCATGTTTCGCTTCGCGCTAAGCGCGGTGCGCCTTGCGTCTTTTCCAGTACGTAATGGGGGACGCATTGGGATTGATGCCCCGGTTAAATCGGCTACGCCGTTCCACTTAGTGAAAATTTAACGGGGTAAAATTGATGATTGACGATTGTGGACAAGTAATAATGGGGGACGTTGGTGCAGAGCGTGCATAACCTCCATTTTATTATCTCTCACCCCAGTACCATCTCCCGGAGCTACGGGGCAGGCAGAGTTCGCAGAGAACGCAGAGTGATTATTTCTTTTTTTGCCGATCCTTTGAGCAGGAAGAATCAGCAAAATAAATCAGCCTTGCAGCGAAAGACGCGAAGGGCATAGAGCATGGCGCTAAGAGCTTAGGTCAGAAGTCAGAGATCAGAGATCGGAGATCGGAGATCACCCCGGTTGAACACCCTGGAAGGGAACCCTATTCAACTGGGTAAAGAGATCAGAGATCGGAGATCGGAGATCAGGGCCTCAGAATGGAATAATTTTTCCATAGAGTTGACTGATCAGGAAAAATACCATGCCCTGCGGGTAGTTAGATGTAATACAGGACGTTGCCACTATTATACTATTCTTGGTCGACAGACCATATTATTGCTTTCATTTTTTCTCTTTAGCTATATGCAAAACCTTTTGATACATATCTTCTCTAATCCAAAAGTGATGCTCAGCACGCAATCTGTCGATCAATTCTTTAACAGATGAGATTAGACCGGTTTTCTTGGCCTTCAGTAAAATGCCCAGCGTTCCTGTTACCGGCAAATTATTCAGTTGAGCTATTGTCCGAGCATCTTTGTCGTCTATAAGGCATAATTTTGCCTTCTTCTCAAGACTAAGACAAATCGCTTCGGCCTCGCCTTTATGGAGAAATGGCACCATTTGCTTTACAAAAATAGTGTTCGAAATGGACTGAATAATAATCTGCTCTTTTTCAACACACTTCTGCCATTCTGCGCAACTTGAAAAAATAACATTCACTTCATTAGCAACTGCATCCGGGATATAAACGGTGCCAAATAGTTTGACTAAAAGCGAGATATTGTCAGCATGAAGTAAGTTGCTGATAGGTGTTGTATTGCTGATAATCATAATGCCTGGTCCAAGTTAGAAATATCCTGATCTAGTTCATCAACATCGCAATGGATAGCTATACAACGTTCTGCCATAAAGCGCTCAAAGGACAGCCGATCCATTTTTAACAGATATGCACCCTGGCCAGTAGAAATAATACCTTCCTCATAAAGACGCAATACAAGCTCTTCCATCAGAACTCTTTGAGCCCTCTTTGGTGGTAGCTTTATTTGTGCCGCTATTTCAGGCGGAATTTGCAAAAGTATAGGTTCCATTATAACCTCCTTTAATGGGGGACGTTAGTATTTTTGCGTAATGGGGGACGTTGTTACATTATGAAGTTATGTCAGATATTCGCTTATAATTTTGTGATTGTCATACCAGTTAAATAAAAGCAGTATCGTAACCCCAGTACGATCTGCCGGAGCTACGGGGCCTCGATTGCGGGATTTCCGCTTCGCTCCAACAGGCGATCGATCAGGAAAAATACCATGCCCTTCGGGCAGTATACTCAGATTTGAATACTGATCATCGGATAAATGTTAATGGGGGACGTTGTTACCTTCTGACCTTATTGCAAATATTCCAATAACTCTTTGTTATTGTCATACCAGTTAAATAAATGCAAAACCGGATTTAACGGCACAAGAGCAGTTTTTTCCCTCTTCCTATGCACCTACTGACACTCTTCTCACTCAACATTAACGCTGAGGCTATTTTTGCTCCGCTATACCTTAACTCTATTGCAGCCAAATAACTAATGATTGCCCTGGTTTTGCTTATCTTCTGGTTTCGCTTAGATGATATCAAATCCTTGGTGTCTATTCTTCTGTCCTTACTTACTTTTTTTATCAATTCATCTAAAGAAATTCTGTGCTTAATGCTTCTTTCATGAAGTTCGTTTGCCGCCTTCAATGCCTGAACAACAAAAGCCCCACTGCCAAGTATTCGTTCGTCACCCTTTCCCAGCCCGCCATTGTAATTGGGGACGTTGGTGCCTTGTGACTTTGTTTCAAGGGCATAGCGCATGGAGCTTAGGTCAGAGATTGGAGATCGGAAGTCAGAGATCAGAGGTCAGAAGTCAGAGATTGGAGCATGGAAAATAGCTGCTATATAAAAGTTCTGATACTTTTCAATCATTCGGCGGATATAGCTCCGCCTTTTGAATTACAAAACGAAATCAATCTTAACTAATTGTATATGTTGATTTAATTGTTTAATGCCAACCGAACCTGAGACTCAGGATACCTGTTAAAGCATAACCCGGGGATCATCGAAAGAAGCTTCGAGCAGCTCCTCGTCCGCAGCCTCTTTTGATAGGTCTTTGATCTGCTGCTGGATCTCCTCGTATTCCGTCATTTTTTGTTTTAAAAAGCTTAAGGTTAGCTCGGCTTTCGCTTCAATCCCCCGGGTGTGAGATTATAAAAATATTGGAATTTATTAAAAGCATAGGGGTCAAACCTACACTTTTCACAGTTTAAAGAAAATATTTATAATGGGGAACGTTGGTGCCTTGTGACTTTATGGCGGATATCCGTTTTCCAAGCGTCATTATAGAGACCTTTGCATAACCTCCATTTTATTATCTCTCGCCCCAGTACCATCTCCCGGAGCTACGGGGCAGGCAGAGCTCACAGTATTTATAACGTTGTTTCATATTTCCGTTATTTCATGGCAACCATGGAGAATTGGGTCGTCGGTACTTTTGCTATTTTGCATCAAGATGGGATCTGACAATGGAGACGAACTGCCCTGCCTTCGCCACCAGATCCGCAGCATGATCCCGTGTCACCTCGAAGTATTCCCTGTAGTCACCCCGTTGTCTTAGCTCAAATGCCTTGTTAACCCAACGGCCCGTTTCCCTGTCGAATACCCCTTCCTTAATGAAACGGCGATTGAAATAGCCCAAAACGCCGCTGTGCTTTGACGACGAATAAGGCTCATAGATCAGCAACGCCAAGATCGCATAAAACATCGCGTAATATGCCCTGTTGATTATGGATCGAGGGCTCTTTTCGCCAGAAAGGAGAAATTTTGCTTCATCAAGGCTTTCGCCGGCCTGTTCCAGTCTGTATCGGGCAAGCGCTTTCTTGTCCGCCTCAACGCTCAAATTCTTATACCCTCCTTGCTTATTGATCTGTAAATGGGTGATTCCCGAAGTGGGCCTTCATGCAGTTCCTTGCTCCCAAAAATCACCGCAGATATGAGACAGTCATGATCGAGGTTGATTTCGAATACCAGTTCGTCAATCAGTGCTTCTACTTCCGGGGTGTAGTTTTCTACTTCAATCATAACGTCTATATCAGATTCAGGAGATTCTTCGCCCCGAGCCTTTGATCCGAATACACGATAGTCAACCAGACTTAGGGTCTTCTCTAGCTCCCTTTTAAGTTTAACCAGGGCGGCGCGTTCATTTGATTTCATTGCTAAGCTCCTTCATGTAATGGGGGACGTTGGTGCCTTATGACTTTATTTGCAATATTGATCTATTTCATTTTCATTGTCCAGGCTTTTTTCGCCCCTTCTAATGCCCCAGTACGATCTGCCGGACCTACGGGGCAGGCACCTGCTTACACTCTTTCTGCTAATCCCAAGCAGTTTGCCCACCTCTGACAATTCATACCCCAATTTAAGCACTGCCAAATAACAAACAATACCTCTTGCATGGCTAATTCTTCGCTCACGCTTAGAGAATAGTAAGTCCTGGATTTCTATGTAAGTATTGTGCGATACCCTCTTAACCAGTTCTTCGAGATCAACCTTGTAGCCTTGTTTTCTTCCTTCGAGCTCATTTGCCTGATGGAGCACATCTGATACAAAATCCCCGCCTCCCAAAATTCTTGCATCTCCTTCCTCGCGTTCTTCTTTCTTTCGGCCAAGGAGGCCAGTTTTGTTACCACCGGCACTCCTGATCAATCCGCCTCCCTGCAATTCGGGACGTCTGCCTTGTTCGATCCCATTCTTGATGAACTGCCGATATCTTCGACGGGCGGTACGGACAGTGTTGCCGAAATGGAGGAGAATGTCTTCTATGGTTTTT
>SDBT01000755.1_pt1 | contig 53066 bp, 52 predicted proteins | sample 2277101 | NCBI WGS metagenome assembly SDBT01 (sample SAMN10404973, study PRJNA504765) | marine sediment metagenome | isolation source: marine sediment core GS10_PC15, 103 cmbsf | place: Arctic Ocean: Southern Knipovich Ridge | collected 2010
CTAAATTTTTCTATGATTTCATTATTTAATACTTTTACAATTCTATTTTCTTTTAAAACTATAAAAGTTTTATTTCAAAATCATTTAAAATAATAATACAATTTATTATTGGTTCGTGAAATAGTCACTAATAAAATTTTTTATTATACAATTAAAGCAAAATTATGACTTATTAATAATAGAAAGGTGATATTAATTGAAATATTCTGAAGCTATGATTTTATTTAACTTAATATGATAAGAAATATAAAAAAATTAATAGACGAATTTATAGAAAAAGTTATGGAAGATATTATTGGGTTTAAGTTTATATTTGTATTCTATTTGCAATTTAATTTAACGCAATAAAGCAAAATTTATATAAATTGAATTTTAAATATAATTATATTATTTTGCAGTATAATAATTGACTGAAATCCGAATTGGAAGTGAAGAAATGAAAATTTTACACACTTCAGATATACATTTAATGAATCTTGATGATGATAGATGGAAAACTCTTCTTAGATTATTAGAAATTGGAAAGCAGGAAGAAATTGATTTATTTGTTATTAGTGGAGATCTATTTGATAAAGATGTAGCTGCTGATGAATTAAGAACAAAAATTAGAAGTGCTTTCTCTGGTAATAATTTTAAAATTATAATATTACCGGGAAATCACGATAGTGAATCATATAAAAGTGGATACTATTATGGCGATGATATCATAATCATTAATGATTTAGAGAAGCCATTTGAATACAAGGAGACAAGAATATGGGGATTACCTTATGAAAATCTTGAGGGAGATGAAGTATTAGAAAGACTTTATGGAATAAGAAATAAAATTACAGATGATAAAACAAATATTCTACTATATCATGGAGAATTAGTTGATGCATTTTTTGCGAGGAGTGATTTTGGTGAGGAAGGAGAAATAAGATATATGCCAGTAAAACTTTCTTATTTCAATGATTTAAATATAGATTATATCCTTGCAGGGCATTTTCACTCAAGATTTGAAGTCTGGAAAATTAATAATAATAAATATTTTGTTTATCCAAGTTCTCCAATATCAATAACAAAAAAAGAAGTAGGAGTCAGAAAAATTAACTTATTTGAAGTTGGAAATCCACCTAATGAATATGTTTTAGATACTCCATATTTTAAAAATATTAATATTAAATTTGATCCAATAGAAGATTTAAATCCTTTGGAAAAAGTGGCAAAATGTATTGAGGATACACAATCTTATGCTAAAATTTGCTTAAAAATTGATGGATATTTGAATTGTGCAGACATTGGAACAAATGAAAGGGATCTTACATCTGATTTAAGAGAAATGTTTTCTAACAAATGTTATGAAATAAACTATGAATTTAAGGATATTAGTGCTATTCTCGATGATGATTTATTTATAAAATTCTTTAATAAAATGAAAGATCAAAACTATAATGAATTCAAAGAAAACCAAATGAAGGATTTATTAATTAAAGGAATGATGGGACTAGGCCTATGAAAATAAAAGAAATTTCAATTAGAGAATATGGCCCTCTACCAGATCTAGGGCGTCTTAGTTTAAACGATTTTAATTTGTTTTACGGAAAAAATGAAAGTGGAAAAACACTTACTATTGATGCACTTATTAAATTATTGTCTGGTAAAAGTATTGACCAATTTAAATCTATAAATAGAGTAGATGGAAAGCCAGAAGGCTATATAATTATAAAAGATGATAATAATAATAATATTAAAATAAAAGATAAAAGAACAATAGAAAACCTTATTGATATCTCTCTTAATGAATTTTTCAATCTTTTTATAATTAGAGATAGTGATCTTTCTATCCATAATGAAAGTGATTTTTTTAATAATATAACTGATCATCTTTTAGGCTTAAGAATTAATGACATAAATAGACTAAAAGATAATTTAAGAGATATTGGAAAGCTAACACCTACTGGAAAATTTAGAAATATAAAAGAAGAGAAGTTTGATGATAGAATAAATGATGCTACCGAATGTATTAAAGATGTAGAGAATATTCATGATAAAATCATGGAAGAACAATATGATAAGCTTGAAGAGGAGGTGATGAAGAAGAAAGAAGCGATAGAAAAATTTGAAAGGGACATTAAAAACTATGAAGATGCTAGAAAAAGAGACATTTATGAAAAAGGCTTGATAGCATTAAAAATTTTAATGGATAATAAGACAAAAATTAGAGTTTTAGATGTTTATAACGAAAATGACAAACAAAAATGGAGAGATGCTCAAAATGATCTAAAGATTTATAATGAAAAAAAAGATGAATTAATCTCTAAACTTAATATCTATAAAAAAGATTTATTGATTAAAAATAATGAATTTAAAAATAGAGAATTAGAATTCAGAATTCCTGATAAGAAATTTAAATCCTATGATGATGATATTAAGCTCGAAATTAAAACTTATGAAATAAAGAAAGGAGATTTAGCAGGTCAAGCTGAAAAAAATAAATTTTACACATTGATATGGATTACTTTCACAGTTTTGTTTGGCATTTTTCTATTTGGAGGGATAATCAGCTCCAATATTTTCGCATATATTTTAGCTTTTATATTCGCAGCTGTAATGGCAATTTTTATCATATATAATCTTCTATATATAAGAGAAAAAGCATGGCTAGATGGTTTTATCGAAAGAATAAATCTTAAACTTACAAAATTGGAATTGGAAGGGGGAAATTTCAAAGAAATTACCTTAAATATTCAGAAATTCGAAGAAATTTATGAATTAGCGAAAGAAGAACTACAAGATTTAAAGAATTTTGTTGAAAAACTTGAAGAAAAAATAATAAATCTTGAAGATGAACAAGTTCCAGAAATAAATATAAAAATAGAGAATAAGGATAGTATAATCAATAAAATTAAAAGAAATTCTAATGTGGACTCGATTCAAGATTACGATGAAAGTTTGAATTTGAAGATTCAATATGAAAAAATAATAGAAAATCAAAAAGTTATTTTAAAGAACTTATTTAATTTCGCTAATGAGATTGATGAGAATAATATCTCATATTGGGACAAAGAAATAAAGAAGTATGAATTATATAAAGAAAAAGGTATAGGATTAGAATATAATGAGGAAATTATTTCAAGTTTAAAAGAAAAGAAAAGTGAATTAGAGGATCAGTTAAACAAGAAATTTTTAAAGATGGATCAAATAGCGAAAGAATTAATGGAAATAGAGAGGAAAGCTAATAAAGCACTTCAATATAAAGATGATTATCTCCATTGCAATACTTCTAATGATTTAGAGAATATAAAAGATAGATTAAATTTATTTTTAAACGATAATTTTTCTAAAAAAGAATGTATTTCTGACGTAATCCAAATTTTTGATGAAATTGAAAACGAGGAAAGAGAAAAAATATCAAAACTTTTAAGTAGTGAAAGTTCTTTACCAGAATATTTTAGTGAAATTACCGAAGGTTTTTATGATAAAGTTATTTTTGAAATGGAAACTGGAAAAATAAAAGTGAAACGTAAAGATAATGAATTACTTGATGTAGAACAATTATCTGGTGGTACATATGACCAATTATATTTTGCGATGCGAATTGCTTTAGGTGAGCAAATTTTAAAAGATAGAACTGGTTTTTTTATAATGGATGACCCATTTATAAAAGCAGATTCAGAACGGTTAGAAAAACAAATGAATCTATTGAAAAAAATTTCGACTTTAGGTTGGCAAATTTTATACTTCACTAGTAAAGATGAAATAGTAGAAAAACTTAGAGAAGAGATTAATAACAACCATATTAATTTTGTTCAATTAGAAAGTCTATTAACTCCAAAATTAGAATAATACAAATGTAATTTATTAAAATATTATTCTATGATCATGGAACGATTAAACGGATATAAGTGTTGAAAAATAGTTTTTAAATTCCTAAGATATGATTATTTGCATTTCAAAATTATATAACCATTTAATTAGAATTTCAATCCGTATAGGTCTTAAAAAGCATTTATCGTAGGGATAACGTGAAATTAATCGACGTACTCTAATAAAGTATATATAACAATAAAAATGTTCATAAAATTTCAATAATTAGACAATATCACTTTTTTTCCTCTTGTTCTTTATTACCATTTAATCTAAAGCTTTTTTATAATCTCTACAAAGGTATTACCTTCGTATTATAAAACTTTTGTGGTGTGTCCCTAATTAATCTAAGTTATTGATTAAATTATTTTTCATTATATCAAATTTACTCAACTGATGTCAGCTAAGTTAAGGTCCGCAATCTCACATTAGAGAAATTTTATTGAATCATACAACTGCAATCACGCTAGTTAATGCATATTTTAAGAAAGACCCAGGTTAAAAGAAAGGATTATGACGATTTCTTTCCAATTATACTTATCCTAATTTTATATAATTATTATGATTAATATTTTAATATGACATCTAATCCTCAATTAAATTGCATTTTTTGTAATAGTCCAATTACAAAAAGAAATAAAACAGAAGAGCATATAATCCCCGAAAATATTGGAGGTAAGCTTAAATCTAAAAAAATTATATGCTCTAAATGTAATAACCAATTCGGAAGGCAATTAGATGATGCTCTGCTTGAGAAATTTTTGGTTATTGATACTTATTTAAATTTAAAGAAAAAAAGAAAAAAGTCCAAAAAACTTAAAGGAACCTATAAGGGAAAGACATATATTCTCCCAAGTTCAGGCCCACCAGAAAGAATTCCAGAACAAATTGAAAATGAGAAAACTGAAAAACAATATATATTTACTTCAGAAGAATCTGCCGGGTATTATTTGAAAAAATATGCTAAGAGACAAGAAAAAATTGGTAAAATAATCGATATAGAAAAAACAATTCAAAATGCAAAAAGGGAAAAAATCAGTTTCGAAGAACCTATTATGGTTGTTGCTGATGGTGATAGTGATAAAATTTGGAGATGTTGCGCTAAAATTGTCTATGAGTTCTTATTTTTCCTAAAAAGGGACTATAAACCATCAAGCGCGAAATTTAATGATTTAATTCAAGGGAAATTAGATATAAAGGATTATCCGATTTGTTTAGGAAATATAAATTATATCCCAATTAATAGAGACCCTGATCACCTCTACCATACTATTATTATTGAAGGACGAAAAGAAGAAAAGATCCTTATTGGATATTTAGAAATTTATGGTGCTTTTTATGTTGTAATGGTTTTAGATGAGAAATATGAGGGAGAAGATTTTATCATTGGATATTGCCATGATTTAATCGAAAATAAATATGGATGCATTAATCCAAATTCATTTCTACCTATTGAGACACAAGTTCTTAAAGATTTAATAAATCATTGTTCAGAAACTAATATCCTTTATGATTTACAATCTCAGTTATTGCATTCTACAACAAATATTGCTTTTTTAAAGGCAAGGTACTATCCAATCAAATCACTCTTATTAAATTTAAGCAAATTAATAAAAAATGAAAAATTTTCATCTAAAATCGCTTCATTAAAAAAATGCATGAAAAATATTGAAGAATTATTAAATAAACATGGAATAAACATTGATGATGCCAAAAAAATAAGAGACAATGATGAAAGATCTGAATTAATTAAGAAGATTATAAAATTATTAGAGATTTCAAGATGTACTCTATATTATATTGGATTGGATGAAAATTTCATCAAAGATTTAATTGTTTATTTTAATAAATTGCATTTGTAAGTAGTCCCTTCTGAAAATTGCTTTGTATTATAATTCATCGTGAAACGATTATTTCACGAATTTTAATAATAATTTAACTTTAATCAGGATTTAAAAAACATTATTGATTTAAGCATAAAATTATTTGTAATACATTTATTACAAAAAAGTTGATTATAATTTAGCTAAACACAGAACAGAAATCTTTTAACATCTGTAAAACTTGCTTATCAGATATAGGAATAGGTGGTTCAGATGTAATATCAATTTCATAAACAATATCAATTACATTTTTAGGCAAAATATTTCCTTTAAAAGAGTTAACAGTTATTCTTGGAAAATTATCATCAACTACATAAACTCTATTTTCTTTAATTTGATATCTAAAATTTTTATAATATTTATTATCATTTATCGAATAGCCTAATTCGATTAATAAAGAAAGTAATTTAGTATGATTAATACCCATTTTTTTCAAGGATTTTATAATATTGGGGATATTTTCTCCTCCACTTTTAACTTTCTCAAGTTTCATTGTATTTAAATATAAAATTCCCTTTTCTGGAGGAGTTAATTGATTTATACCGTTGATCCAAAAAGTTCTAACCTTTTTAGTTGTTGTTTTTACTTCAATATCCAATTTTCCATTTGAAAAATCATGGGGATCTCCTTGGGGACCAACCCAATAATCAATTGCATTTAAATCAACATCAGTAAGCTCTCTCAAATACCATAATTCTCCAAAAATACCTTTAAGTTTTTCTTCTGAAAGCCTACGAGGATGTGATTTTGCAAGTAATTCACGCCATCTTTCGATTACAATTTTACATTTTTTATATGGAAATTTATTATCTGCTTCGATTTCATTCAATATTTCTGATATGATAAAATACAGCAGATATTAAGGATGATATAGAATTAATCAAGGAATATACTTCACAGTTTGAGGGACTCCTTGAAAATCTTGAAGATATTGAACTGTATTTAAAAGATCATCTTGCTTCAGATTATGAAAAACTTAAGAATTCATTTAAAGAACGTAAACTGAAAAAGATTAGTAGAAAGGAACTCGCTAAAAGAATTGCTAAAATAATAGGAAAAAATGCTCTAAAAATTTTAATTAGCAAGATTTTATAAAAGTGTTAAAAAATTTAATGTAATTTATATTTAGGAGAAATAATAAAATGAATAAAGCTACTGAAGAAATGTTTAATGATATGCTATCAACAGCAAAAATATTAGTTGAAGCGCCTAATAATGTTAATTGGGATTTAGCTCATTATATTGCAGATAATATTATTGGAAAGATTATAATGTTAAAATTAAATGAAGATAAAGGTTATTCGAAAAGTAATGTTGAAAGTATTTCGTTTCCAATGTTAGTAGAAGAGTTTGAAAAAGAATTTCCTTCAATTGGTTTGGATTATGACGAAATTAAAGCACAACATAGTAAGGGGCGAAATCCATTTCAACATAAACTAATCACTAATTATTTAGGGATAAGACAACCTCAAGCGCGATTATATGTTCAACTCTTGCATCAGTTAATGGAAAAAATAGGTATTTATATTCCAAAACCAGATTATAATATAATACCTAAAAAGGAAATACCTAATTATCCATTAGATTCGAAATGTGAGTTAGAATTCTTTATTGAGAGGTTGAATCTTAAAGATTATGAAGCTATTCTGAATAGGTTTTATGATTCTGAGTTTAAAAAAATATTCAAAAACCTTTTTACTGAAATTAAAATGGGTACTGGTCATTTAGAACTTATTAGTAATTCATTTGCCTTCGTTCTAGGCGTAGATAAAGTAATTGTTATTAAACCTTTATTTAAACAGAAAGAAAAATATAAAGTGAGTTGGGATAATATGGTCATTACCGAAATGGTTCAAGTCTTCATAATCGATTTTAAAGAACGCGTGAAATTAATTTATGGATTTGATCTATAATCATAATTAATATTAAAAAATAATGAGAAAAAATGACAAATATCGAAATTATTAGTAAAATAAAAGATCTTAATGGATTTGTTAACAAATATAAAAAACTACTGTCAATTAAGGAAGATATAGAACTTAGAAGTTCAACTCAACCAGGAGATACTTCAATTGTTTGTGATTGTAATAATAAAAAGTGGATTTTAATTTATTTTCCTGATGATCCTATTTTTTTATTGATTCATGAACTAGGTCATCTTCATTTAGCGATGATTACAAAATGCGTATATTTTGCTAAACAACCTAATTCTAATATAAATAGAGGGATTTTCCAATTTGTTAATACTATAGTGGATGCCATTGTTAATTATAAAATTTCTCGATTTGATAAGATATATCCTTTTTTCATCAATTATATCGAAACTGTATTTAATGCTACTAAAGGTGGCATCAATATTGTAAATATGCCCTTCCCACTAAGTCATTACATTGACTATTATTTGGAATTGAAGTTTTATTTTAAAAAATCAGAACTCGAGAGCTTAAAACCAAAAATAGAACGATTTCTAAAAGATTATGAGAACCAACTTATACTAAATAGAATTTTAGATGGAAAAAAATTATCTCTAATTAAGGATTCATTAGAAAAGTTATCAGAATACTTGGATAGTGCTGAAAGTAGCACTTTTATCTATTGTATTACGAAAATATTAAAAATTATAAAAATGTGGTCTAATGGATTAATCAATAAAAATATTAAGAATATTTTTCAAAAATAATAATGAGACTTTCACATTAGGAAATTGGATATTTTATTCCACTTTTATAGACAGGTACTCCGTCAGCAGCAGATGTTCCTGCTCCAAAGATAAAAAGTGTTTTATCCATTTTTTTCTGACCCCTTAATAGAAATACATAATTTGATATTGTTGAACAAGATTATGTTTAGTCCATATTTTCAAAAATGAGTTTAAGGATTCCAGCAATTAATACGAGTATTCCACCTATGAGGTTTCCACAGACAATAATAATAATTCCAAAGACGATCAAATAAATCCAATTATATGGTATCGGGTTATCAGGCTTAAAGACAGAGAATAGGACGAGAATTCCGAAGATTATTGTCAATAATTTTTATTAATCTTTTATTAGCAATAATTAATATGAGCACTGTTTTTTGTTTATATAAAACTAAAAAATTTATACTCTGATTACTCTTTAAAATTGGGAATAATTAAATAAAAACTAAGGATTCTAGTTAAAAATTTTTAAGATGATAAGAAAACAGGAAGATTTATTAATTTTAATTCAAGACAGAGGCATAAGTGCCACCCATCCTATAATTTTTAAAAGAAATGAAACCGAAATTATAGTTTGTAGTGTATCAGATAAAAAAAGATATAATTATTCAATTATTTTGCCCACATCTCGAATTAGAAATTGGGATTCAAAGGATAAAAATTATTTTTTACATTGTATTAACGAAACAAAACATTATTTATCTTCCGCCGCAGGTCATGATCTAGCTCAAGAGTATGGAATTTCTAATGATTTAATTGAGGAAGTTAAAAAATATATTAAAAACTAAGGATTATCGAAAATGGAAGAAAATATAAGCGAAATAAAAGATTATATAACTTTACAGGAAGCTGCAGCATTATATAACAAGTCTGTACATAATATATCTTATTTAGTTCAATATTCACGAATTAACAAATTTTACAAAATAAATAATAAAAATTACGTAAATGCTAAAGAAATTAAGAAACAAACATTGAAAAAAAATCTTATACCATTAATTTCTGTAATAGAGTTAAAAAATTATTATAATAAGATTAAAGAAAATGAAGAAGAAATTATAAAAAAAATTCCGAACTGTAATAGAGATTTATTGTTCTTTGATATACCAGAAAAAGAAAGAACTAAACATGTCCACAGATTGCATCCTTATATGGGAAAATTTATACCTCAATTAGTCGAATATTATTTGAATAATTATTTTAAAGAAAATAACTTGATTTTAGACCCTTTTATGGGAAGTGGGACTACTTTAATAGAAGCTAATGTAAAAAAAATCAGCACAATAGGAATAGATATTTCAAGGTTCAACTGCATGATTACCGAAGCAAAAATTAATGAATACAATTTAACAAAATTAGAACATGAAGTAAATGACATTTTAAATAATTCTAAACTATTGTATAAAAAACTAAAACATTCGAAAGGTAAAACAATAATAAATAATTATCAGATTTTAGATAATTTCCTTGAGCCTCAGATGATTGATGATGATATTTCATTGGATAATATTGATAATGAATATCTACAGAAATGGTTTGCTCCTAAAACAATTAAGCAAATGCTAATATACAAATCATTAATACCTGATTATGATTATAAAAATCTACTAACAGTTCTGCTAAGTCGATCGATAAGGTCTGCTCGTTTAACTTTTCATTTTGAATTAACTCGTTTAAAAGAGCCAATTTATGAGCCATACGTGTGTCATAAACATAAAAGTAAAATTTGCGCACCAACACAATCCCTTTTTAGTTTTTTAAATAGATATTCCAAAGATACAATTAGAAGAATAAAGCAATTTTCAGAAATAAGAACTAATAATCCATATGAGATAATTAATGCTGATTCAAGAGAAATAGATTTATCTCACATCTTATCAAAAAAATTTCAGAATAAAAAAATTGATGGAATTATAACATCACCTCCATATGTAGGATTAATAAACTACCATAAACAGCATATTTATGCTTATGAATTATTTGATATCGAAAAAAAAATTGAAGAGGAAATTGGTAGGGAAGATTTAGGAACAAATATTTCATCCAAAAAAGAATATCAAAATGGAATTTCAGAAGTTTTTAAAAATCTAAAAAGATTTCTTAAAGAAGGAGCGAAAGTGTTTGTTGTAGCTAATGATAAATGGGAATTGTACCCTAAAATCGCTGAATTATCGGGTTATGAGATAATTAATCGAGATGAAAGACCTGTTACGAAAAAAGCTTCAAGAGAGCGATCATTTTACTCAGAATCCATCTTTCATTTTACTCCTCTTAAATAGAATGTAGATTTTTAACTTAAATGTAAAATTTTGGGATTTTTTCTTTTTTTACGTTTACTTTAAAGATTTTTTTTCAAAAATCTTCACAATCTATGAATTATAAGTATAAATATGATTTTGAACCGATTTTTGAAAGCCTTACTGATTTTGAGAGAAAACTTTCAAATTTGGAGCAAATTCGTTATATTGAAGGGCCAGAACACTTTTATAAGGAGACTGCATACTATAAAAAAGTTGATGGCAAAATTTCATATTATTATTTATATTCAAATATAAAATCTAGAAATTATATTAGAGGATCGGGGTATTTGACTCATGGTTTTGATTTCTATAAAGGAAATTTTCATGGTCAAATGATAAGGGGATTAATTAATTTTTGTAATTTAAAAAAAGGCTCGGTGATCCTAGATCCTTTTTGTGGAAGTGGAACAACTCTAATTGAGGCAAAATTGTTAGGCTTTAACTCAATAGGTATTGATATTAACCCAATAGCTTGTCTTAATTCATCAATAAAAACGAAATTATTAGATGCTCCAATTAAATATTTGTTAGATAATAATGAGAAGTATTTCAATTTAGCTTATTATAAAAAATATTCCCCCCTGAAGATTAAATTTCAAGATTTTCTTAAATTTGATATAAAAGAGCTCTTTTATACATTCCTATTTACACGAGCTATTTCTGATCAAGTTTATGTTTCAAAAAATAGAAATAGAGCATTTCAAGATAATTTCAACAATGTAATTGGTGTCCTAAAATCTTTCAGACAACTTAAAGAGGAGATTGAAATAGATTTAGGTAAAATTTCTAAAATCTATTTCGATGATTCTTTAAGCATATTAAAGAAAATTAGCTCAAATTCAATAAATGCCATTATAACATCTCCTCCTTATGTTAATCTTATTGATTATATTGAAAATGATAAATATCAAATAGCTAGTCTATTAACTCTTGATCATATTAAATTATTAAGAAAAAAGTCAATTGGTCGAGATCTAACATATCAAAATTTAACTGAAAAGGTATTCTGGCAAGAAATGAAAATTTTTTTTGATGAGATATATCGGATTGTGAAAAGGAATAGTTATTTTATTATCGTTGTAGGTGCCTACAGAAAGATGATAGAGAATATATATGATATAAGTCATAAATGTAATTTCAAAATAGACCGAGTACTTGAAAGAGATGTTATTAATTTAAAAAGTAAGAGAAATTTTGAATATGTCTTTTTTCTAAGAAAAGAATAAGATTTTAAAATTATTCAAATTTAAAAGCAACTTTTTCGAAATTAATACCGAGGTTTTTACCTACCAGTTTATATTTAATCAATTTTTCCTCCTGATCATAGATTTTAATTACAATATTGTTTTTAACTAATTTATCAACGTAATTATAAGTTGTTTGGGGATATTTTATATCATATTCCTTAAAAATAAATTTATGTAATTCATTTAAACTCATTTCACGTTGACATAAAAGATTTAAAATCCTTAATTTAATTGGTGAGCTTAATGCTTTGATGATTTTAGAAAGTTTTGAATATGATTCCATAATATAATACTTAATTATATTAGTCAAAAATAAGTCTTTTTAGCAAAAATAAGCTATTTTTATCTAATAAGGGCTATTTAAATTTTAAAATTCATTTAATTTCTTATTTTTTGAAGAAGGTTTTCAAATCATAATTGATTTTATTTTAGATCTTATATCACTCAAAAGTTCATCTCCTACTTCTTTGATTAACACAATTAATTCATCATAGGTCCCATCTCCACCTATTAAATCCCAGTATTCTTTTCCAATTAGAAATTCTTTGCCTCTTTCAAAATAGTTTCCTTTAGCAAAATGTTGATATGGTTCTGGATAATATGGATTATATGGAAAAGCCAAATAGGTCCTTACCTCTTTATTTTTTAATCTAGCCCTCCATTGTAATAATTTCATTTTTGACGCTATAAATACATCTTTATTGGGTTTAGCTGTTTTGATCTCAAATAGATATATAATATTATTTTTTTCCATAGAAAAATCTACAATAGAATTGACTTTAATTTTTTTTCCATCAGATTCATCGCATCCTAAAATTTCCTTGGTTTCTAAATCATAATTAGCAGATTGGCCCTTTTTTGTTAGTCTTTCAATGATTTCAGCCGCTTTTTTAATTTGATGATCAGAGAGATTTGTTGTTTCATAAAGTTTCATTTTTCCACAATTTATATAGCCATTTGCTACAGCAATAATTTTTGAAATTTGCTCATATACTGACATACCAATTGAAGTAGACAAAGAAATCATAAAAGAATTTAATCTAACATATTTCAGAGGGACAAGTCCGGTTAAAAATGGATTAAATGTCGTAGCAGGTGTATAAGAGTCTAGTTTTTTTCTTATCATTACTTTTAATGATCTTTTTATTTTTGTCTTTGTATTAGATTCCATTTTATTAGATCGATTATATTTTTATAAAATTAAATTACTGGATTTACTGATTAAATTTCAAATGAAATAAAAAAGTTATTTGCACAATACAGCTAAAAATAGCTAATTTTGACTAAAAGGATTTCTTAAATTTAAAATAAAGGATATTACTTTATGATTTCTAATGAAATATTAAAATTATTAAATTAGTATCGTTAATTCGTTGAATTCTTTTTTTTTAGAGTTTTTCTTTAATAAATTCTGTCATAATATAACATTCTTTGGAGTATGCACAATTATTTAATATACAATTTCTTTTGTCTTCTACAAGGTCTTGCTTACCAAAACAAAACATTTTCTCTTTATTATTATACATCTCCAATACTTCAACTCCACTAATATAGGGATAACTTGATTTTAGTCCATTACTTTTAGTTCTGGAGTTGATTTTGAACCTATTACTTTGTTTTTTAATGGATCTTTTATATTGTCTCCATGCTTTACAAATTTTATTAGTTGCGATTGGATCATTCAAATTACTAATACATGAATAGTGATAATGATAATTTCCAGAATATTTGATAATTATTTTTAATTTATCCTTATTAGTTTTATCAATATTTCCATAATATTGAATATCTGGGCATTTTCCTCTAATAATTTCAGAGGGTTTATAATGTTTGCAATGATATAAACATTTTATATGCTTTTTACGGTATGTTATTGGATTATTCATATCTGAAAAATCCTTTATAACTTTTTTGCAAAATAATATCCATTTTCCACAAATAGGACATCTTGGAGGGATATTTGTGTTTTGAGTAGTAGTAGTTGGTTGTTTAGTCTCTCCGGAAAATGTACCCGATTGAAATTCTTTTCCACCACCTACTTCTACACCTATTAATTTTTGATCATGTAAATTTGTTATAAGTTCAATCTCTTTGACAATAACCGAGAAAATTTTCTTATCATAATCAATTATCATGAAATCTGGTGGTTTTAATATTTTATCAAGAGAATAAATTCTTTGTGTTAATAATAATGGTAATACATATCCAACATTAGTTTTTAATAAATTTAGATATACAATTAATTCATTCCACAATCCTCCACCTGTTTTGGGTAATATTGAGTCCATATATTCATCTAATTTTTTTTTGATTTCTTTTCCTTCTTTTATTGAGGGTAAATCTTCTATGGGTGTTGGAAATCCAATATTTTCTCTGATTCTTAATAAATTATTATGTTCTTCTTCTCTATCTTCATCTTTAAAAAAAATATTCTTTCCTATCTTTTTTTCTAATTCAATTATTACTTGATCTCTTAGATTTTTCTCTACGGTTAATGAATCCCAGATAAGCAATTGATTAATGATTAACAGAATAATTTTAAAAAAGTCACTTTTCTTTTCAAGTAAATTTTCATCATTTTTATGTCCTAGAAAAAAATGGTATAATCTACCCGTAAAAATATATTCGATAACATCAGCTAAAATCATTTGCCTTCCATACCCATATTTTCCTCCTTTTTTTCCTCCAACATATAATTGTTCTGATAGAGATACTGCTTTTTCTTCCCATTTTTTATCTATTTCATCAATTTCCTTATTAATTTCTAAATATCTATCTTTTTCATTGTGACTGAAAGAACTAACAACATCGTCAATAATCTGAAGATGTTTGATCGAAGTTTTTAATTTCTCTAATAAATTTTTAATTATATTTCCCCTTTTTAGTCTTTTAATTGAATTTCAAATTATTAATTTAAAAGATTATTTAGTGGAAAAGGGCTAAAATTAACTAATGTTGGCTAAATTGGTTTATATTAAAAACATATAAAAAACAAGACTTTATACACGATAATTCTACTTAAGTATTTAAAAATCCAGCATAATGAACTTAACAATATTTGATTCCAATTTTTTCATCTTCTTCCGCTTCTTCAAGGCGTTTCAATGAGGCATCACAAGGCGTCTTGAGAGGCTCCAATAATTTCTTTTTGTACTGTGGTTCACCCTTTAAGCAATTCAATTCACCGTTGCTTTCAATCCATGAAATGAAGTCTGAAACGAAGGGATCATTTGATTTTGATTTATGTCCCTGATTCTCTTTTCTAATCGACCACAATTTCTTTGGTAACTCTAAAGGATTATCTCCAAAGTAATAAAAATGATCGGAAATTAACGCAAACATTCCACCCAAGTCTCTTGCTTTATTTTTTTCGCTATGAACAGCTTTCCGCAATTGAGGATCTAACCCAATAGAATAGTCATATATACAATCCCCGACTTTCTTTTTAAAATCTTTTTTTTCCCAATCAGGTATTTTGTTGGGATAGTTTTCTTTGCAATATGAATCATATTCTTTCATTGAAATCTTATCAGTGATCTTCATTGCATAAACAACAGACTTAGAGATATCCCCGATAGGCGAATTTTTCGATCCTATTCCTACGACCCAATCTCCTACATTTGCTACTCTACGAATGACAGGTTTGCAAATAACTAATGTACAAATCCCCCAATAGGGATTAGGTGCTGCTCCATCATCAATAGGCATACAATACGTAAATAATGTTGGATTATTTGTAGTGCTCATAGTATAAATAATTATTAGTTTAAATATAATTAAATCATTACTTTTTTCATTGATTTTGTAGAAATCCAAGGCTTGAAACCGAAATTTTCAGTTTACTTTTTTTGAGATATAAATAGTTTCATAATGTTTTCGTTAATTTAGATTAAGTGCTATTTTTATTTTAGGGTAGAGAATATATATAAACACTTCATTATAGAGATTATACCATTAGTTATCAAACTCATAAAATTCAGGCATTTTAACAATATTTTATTACATAATTAAAAATTAAAACGAGGATTTCAAGTGGCAGATACCAAAAGAGATACAATAAGTCTAACGTTATTAGGCGGAGTGAATGAAGTAGGAGGAAATATTGTTTTATTGGAGGATTTTGAGTTAGATGTAAAAATTCTTATAGATTTTGGGATTAAGATTGGAAATTTCTATGATTAGTATGAGCGCGGAGAGCATCCCGCATCTACAGAAGAATTGATCCATTTAAAGTTAATTCCTAATGAAGAGTATATCCAAATTCATAATTTATATACAAAAGTATGGAGCAGAATAGAATTAATTGGTCTAATGAATATTGTTTTTTAATTTTTTTTAATGGTTTTTCTGTCCTTAGTAGAGGATTTCTAATTATTTCTGTAATTTCATACTGCATTTCATCTATATTTAGAGGAATTTCATTATTAAATATCAAAAATATCTACATTTTCAATATATCTTCATCAATACAAAAAACTTAATAATAACCTATTTTATCACATTTATAAATCATTAAAGCAAATTTAAATGGGAAATTCCAATGAGTTTCATAACTTATAAAGATAGGCAAATTGAAATTAAAGATGGTTTACTAGAGTTAAGTAATAGAGGGATCAAAGATATAAGCGAGATTAAAGGTTTAGATAATGTTTTAAACTTAAAAGAACTACATCTTGCTTTAAATCAGATCACCGAGATCAAAGGCTTAGATAACCTTATTAATTTAGAAGCATTAGTTCTTGAGGGAAATCAGATCACCGAGATCAAAGGCTTAGATAATCTTAAAAATTTAAGATGGTTAAATCTAAATAGAAATCAAATCAAGGAGGTTAAAGGTCTAAAAACTCTTAAAAAATTACTTGGATTATATTTAAATAAAAGTCAAATCACCGAAATCAAGGGCTTAGACACTCTTATAAACTTATCGATATTAGATCTATCAGAAAACCAAATCACCGAAATCAAGGGCTTAGACACTCTTAGAAACTTATCGGAATTAGATCTATTAGAAAACCAGATCACCGCGATAAAAGGCTTAGAATCGCTTGAAAATTTACAACGGTTATCTCTTAGTGGAAATCAAATACCAGATCAGGTATTAAAAGAATTAGGATGGTCAGATAGTGATGGTTGGGCTAATACCCCTCAAAGATTTATCGAATATTGCCGTAAAGAAAAGATGGATGTTGTAAGAGCTAGTGATGAAAAGAATAAATATAACGATGCTCCATGGTTTGAACATGAATTATATCAATTAAAAGAAGTATTATTTGGTACTTATGATAAAAACTTAAGAAATTTGGCTAAGAAATTCAATAGAAAAGGATATTCAAAATTAAATAAAGAAGAATTAATAGATAGGCTTGTAAATTTCATGAAATCTCAAGAATTCAAGCAAGAAGTAATAGATAGGCTAGAAGATTCTCAAATAATTTTGCTCTATCTCATTTTAATTGAAAATGGATATAGATATGATAAGGATTTATTAGAAGTTTTCCTTAAACATGGGTCAGAACACGAATATGAAAAAGCTCTCCTAAATTTACAAGATTATTTTATAGTTGATTTTATTAGTGATGAGAAAATTGAAAATATTGAGGACGCCCTTATTTTTTATGTTCCTATAGATTTGGGTGAGTATTTAAAAGAATACATAATTGCAAAAGGTCAAAAAATATTGGGTATTGAAGATGATCTTGTTGAAAAAAGAGCAGATTCAAAAGATCAAGTAGTAATAGATGAGAAAGAAACACAAGAATTGAATAAACTTGAGGAGTCAATTTTAAAATTTGTAAACGATACAGATTTTAATAAAGAAATTTTAGTTAGTTGCTTATTAGCTTTATTTGATATTCCAATTAATTTTACTTCAATAAAAAAATTAGAAGAGGATTCACTATGGAAATATCTTAAGAATTATTTAAAAATAAGATTTAATATATTTGATAATCAGTTTGAAAAAATTAAAGATAAGATTCTCTTTACTATTAAGGGCGAAGGTAAAGTAGACCTATTAAGATTAAATGCTAGTGATAATTCTCAGCAGCTATATGAAAAAAGACAAGAAATTATTACATTTATTTATGATGAATTTAAAAATATTATTCTTGGTTCAATAGAGCAATCAATTGGGAGTATGGATGAGCTCTCCAAATTTATCCTTTATATTAATATTAATTATTTTATGGAGAAGGATCAATATGGAGCCCGCAAAATCTTTTGCATGCAAAATTTTGAAGAGGATCATAACATAATAAAAGATTTTAAAAATATTTTAAAGAATTTACATAATATAGAAATAACTAGTGACGAGATAATAACAGGTTTAATAAAATCAGGTATATACACAGAACACGATAGATTAGTTGATATATTTGGTTTTATCAATGAAGATTTTTTAGAAAGGATTAATAATGAGTTTCTAGATGGACTTGTAGAAGAAAATATAGCAATCATAACCAATCAAATAAAGAAAATTCTAGAATTTATATCAAAGAACCAGAGAGAACCCACACCAAAAGAGATGATTAAGGAGTTAGATTTTCATATTGGAGGTACAGAATTTTATTTAAATTTATTAAAAAATCCAATGGAATATAAGAATATGATGGAATCTTTTTTAAAACCCAAAGCCGAAGAAGCTATTAGAAAATTTGACAATCCTACTTTATTCGATTTAATTAACACTTTAGGATACGATTATATTACTGCACTCAATGTTGGTAAATATTTAAGGGAAAAGGGATTGATTGAAGATTTTCCAATAATTCCTGAGATTAGGAAAAAAGGGGAAGTGAAGGATCTAGCTCAGATGGAAATGGAAAATCAGCTACAAATATTTGTTGGGAGATCTGGTGTATGGGAATCGAACATTTTTAATTTTAAAGTTAAAATTCAGAACAATTCAAGTGTTAATATAACAAAATTAAACGTGGTTTTAGATAATTATCCTTCTATGCTTAAATTAAGGGATGATAATATTAAAGCGATTGAGACTCTACAACCGAATGGAGCAATATGGACACCAGAATTTAGATTAAGTGCTAGAAATGAATGTGTGTCAGGGTTAATTTATGCAAGTGCAAAATATTTCGACCCTGAAAATAGACGACATATAATTGATATCAATCCTTATAAAATTTCTTATATTTGCCCTTTAATTGAAGCAAAGCAAATAGATGAGGTATCCTATTTAAATAAAGCAAGAAAGATGTACAATCAGGAATATCATATTGCTTTTGAAACGGTTGATGATCGTGATCAATTTCAGGAAGATATAAAAAGAAAATTTAAAGATATGAACTTCGAACTTATAGAGCTAGAAGATCCAATAGACGATATTTTAGGATACGCTATTGATAAAATCAATAAAGATGGATTAGGTCTTGAAACGAAATTAAAATCATTAATTGATGGTCAAACAGAAGTGATTGTAAAAGCTTTTTGCGAAATAGAAAGTAAATGTGCACCTCTCCTATATAAAGCTGTTCAAGGGATATCAACTATTGAGTTATCCGTTGAAAAAGGACATATCATGAATAAACTACAAATGTTTATTGACAAACCCAGAGATTTAACAATTTATTTTAAAAGGATAATAAAAGCTGATGATTGGTCTGATGAGAAAAAAGATCAATGGGCAGAGATCATTCAAGAAATCCTCGCGGATTGGAGGACAGTTGAACCTAAAAAATGGGAAAAAATTGCAAAGGTAATACTAAAAATTGCATTAGGTAAGGTAATAGGAGAAGATTTAAGTGGATATATAACTATAGGGATTGAAAATCTTTTCAATTGGATAAGATCAAAATTATGAAAGACATATTAGTTCTTTCATTAAAATAAACTGTAATTGAATGTAATAGTCGAACCTTTTTCTAATTCAATCTTAAAAAAAATGGTAGAAAATCCTTTTTTAATTTTGGTAAGGGTAAAATTATAAATTTGTAGTTTTTGATGTTATATTTAGACAAGAAAAATATCCAGTGAAATAAACTTGAGTTCAAAAAAAGAAGAATTTCTCGAGATTAAAGTAACCGACCTTGATGAAATCGACGATTTAATGAGAGATTTAGGATGGGCAATAGACGAATTCACTTATTTGAACTTGTTTAAATGCAACACGCTAAAAGAACTATTGGTCTGGAATTTCAACATAAAAATCAAGAATGAAATAATTTTTTTTACCGGAGATCATTTTTCATGTTCTATGATAGTAAAAAACTTGATTGAAGAGGATGCAGAGATAATTGAACGATATGTAAAAAAGGTGATTCTAATTTATGCTGAAATTCAAGGGTGGATAGGGGAGACTAATCCTTGAGATATACATGTAATAATTCACTTATACATTTTGATAAAATTCAGCAATAATTTGGTTAATTAACGCGCTTATAATATCTTTAAGTTCATCAAAAGACTCGTTTTTCTTACCCGTATCTTCGTTCATATAGAGCCCACGATTTATCTCAATCATTATTGATTGAATCCGTTTATCTTTTCCAAGGAATTCTAACGGAACATAACAACCCTCAAACGGTGTATTAATCTCAGTTGGTAAATTATTATGTTCAAAAAAGTTCAAAACAAATTCCGTTAAGTATTGAGGGGTATGAAATTGATCAGTTCCTATACAAATTTTAGGTCTTTGAATATCATGATTGGTTTCATAGGGTAATGGAACAGTGGGAAACGAATGTCCGTCGATGATAAGACATTTGCCGAATTTACTCAATAATTTTTGTACTTCATTTGATATAGCATTATGGTATGGATCATATAAAGTTTCCAGAAGTAAGTTTCGGTTGTTTTCATTTATTTCTCTTAATGTTACACCATTAGAGGCATTAGTATAAATTACACCCATACCTTTTTTAGCCATATGTTCTTTACTATCATCTCTAAATCGTTCCGGATCTAAAACTAATCTACTATAAGTATATATAACAGAAATACCTCCTAATTCAGCAACACATGAAAATATTTCGTCAGTATACCTGTCGGTCATTTTCAACAATTCTTCTTGAAGATTGTCATTATTTAATAAAAGCGAGTTTCTTATTTCTGGAGGGATAAAAGTAGAACTATGGGGGATGTTAGCTATAATTGGGGTGGTAACATTGTTCCTTTTAATCTCATATGGGCATTTCATTTCACTGAATAATTTAAAAAGATTTATTTTTTATCTTTTCGTTAATTAATACCTATTATAGTAGATATTTGCCAGACTTAAAGTTATTTCTCATCAGACTTTTTTAAGTACCCTAAAGCTAATTCTTTCCAAAATAATGCCTCCTCAAAATCCGGGTCAAGTTCAAGTGCTTTATCATAATATTCAAGTGCTTCATTATATTTCCCTAAATTTGCGAGACCTAAACCTATATTAAACCAAGCCTTTACATCATTTGGATTGAAATCAAGTACTGTCTCATAGCACTCGATTGATTCTTCATTCCTCTGTAGTTTACTGAAGATAAAACCTTTATTATGCCATGTTTCTATATCATTAGGATCAAGTTCAAGTATTTTGTCATAGCATTCAATTGTTTCTTCAAATTTCCCTAAATTACTTAAAGTCATTCCTTTCGCAACCCATGCATGTTTAAAATAGGGATCAAGTTCTAATACTCTTTCATAGCACTCGATTGCTTCGTTTTCTCTCTTAAGAATACCAAGGGCCATAGCTTTACCGAACCATCCATCTCTATAGTTCGGATCAAGTTTAATTGCTGTGTTATGACATTCAACTGCTTCTTCAAAATTCCCTAAAGCACCGATGGTCATACCTTTTCTAAACCATGCTTCTTTAAATTTTGGATTAAGTTCTAAAGCTTTGTTATAATTTTTAAAAGCTTCTTCATAGCTTCCTACTTGATAAGCGGTTAATCCTTTATTATACCAATCATCACTATTAAAGTTGTTTTCTCCCATAATTCTTTCCGAAGTTTATTATTATTTCCAATTTATGCTTATCATAAGATTTTCCTTTTAAAAATAAATCTTTAAAGGAAGTTTGAAATAATTTACGAAATTGTCTGTCTCTGATTAGATATTCTTAAAATTACTATATATATATTGATCATAGACAGATTTAAGCTATTAAAAATGTAGTATAACCAAATGCTACTGATATAGATGACTATTTTTCAAGAATTAATAATATTAATTATTATTTTTTTTTATTACTATCCTTTAGGAGAATGTTGGTTTTTTACCTTGCCAAGTAGCCAAATCTTCAAATGCTTTTAAAGCTTGGAGTTCTGAAAGAAAGAACACTAGATTCTTTTGTAGTTTATAAAATTGTTGTCAGGCAATTCGTTACTTCTCTTGTTTCATAATAATAGCTGAGTGATTCAAAAGGTATTTCAAAAAATTATTTGTTTCTAAAATTTCAATCATTACAAAAAATTAAATGATCTGGTCTTCTAAAACTTCTTTTAAGTAAGATATCTCTTTCTTTCAATAAACAACTTCTATTGTGAGCTATTGCCTTATCAATTTCCCCTTTTAGCCAAGCTTCCTTACATAAAACTCCCTTGTCGTTAAATGGATCGTTATATTGAGGTATATTTAATTTTGAAACGGCAGTGGCCTTTTTTTCATATCTCCTTTCATTCAATTCCCTTTCAAAAAGAATTTCTTTATTTAAACTATGGAAAAATACACCCATCTCAAAATTACAGTTAAATGCATAAAATGGTCTTTTTAAATTATCTAACAAAGGAGAGATTTTATCCTCTAATTCTCCTAACGATTCTTTATTTTTCGCACAATATATAGATAATCCACTATTATCAATGAACCCGAAGATAACCGACTGGATTTGTTTATATATTCTTGAGTCTTTATACTTATTACTAAATTCTCCAATTGTCTCTATATCGATAATTGTCCCATCAAATTTTGATTTTATCTTTTCTTTTTGTATCAATATCATAATTCTTATGACTCTTGTTCTTTTTTGATCTGTTATTTTAGTTGGATTAAATTTTTATAGTATTTAAATAGGAAGTGTGAAGTTATTTCTAGAATTATAAATCAATTTAGAGAGTAGCTCCTCTCTAAATGTGTAATGAAATCTTTCCTATCGAGAGAATCTTATCAATAGGTTAATACTTTTTATTTGGACATTAATAAAAATAACAAAGAGATTGATAATGTTAAGCTAGTATGTTGTGATTGATTTAAAAATGAAACGAACTTACTTATTTAATTTAATTACTTGATCCCCTTCTGATAACAGTAAATCAAACTAAGTTATAAATATCATATCCATCCGTATATATCACTAATATGGTGTAGTTTAATAATAGTTGTGTCAGGTATTTCTGACCCATCAAGACAATCGCAGTAATTTACTTCAGGATTTACAAATCTGCCTAAAATGGAACATGTATCGTCATTTTCATAAAATTTATCATCTGTTTTATAGATATCTTCATCAATTAACATTTCTATACTATCTATGAAGGGCCTTTGACCTAAATTACTACAATCCTTACAAGTTTTTATTTTGGACAAAACAAATTCAGCAGCTCCAAGTTCATTGAGTTTTTGTTTTGAAAAATTAAATAGAAGTCCCCCTTCCACAATATACTCTTTCAAAGAGTCGGTACAATCCTTGAAACGTTTTAAGATTTCTTTTTTAAGAGTAAAAATATTAATTTTTTTAGAGTTATACAATTTTTCAAAAATTAAAATACTGAGATTGATATTTGGCCCTTTAGCAAGATATTCTAAATCAACATTAGAGATTTCTTTAAAAACTACATCAGCAAAGAAATCCTTAGCATTTTCAAAATCCGTTTCCAACCGATTGTTTAACTCATCAAAAATGATTTCCTTTTCTACTTTATTTTTTTTATAAAAATCAATAAGGAATTTTAATACATTTTCTGTATCAGGAATTAATCGAATATAACTTATAGCCCCAATAGAATTTAATTCTTCTTTAGTTAAGTAATCTAAATAACCCTCAATAAGAAGAAAATGTTTAACATTGTCAGAACCCTCTGCGAATCTAAAACCAATTTCATCTTTAAATACTTTTTTAGCTTGAGGGTCTCCTACCTCAGTTAATCTTTTTAACAATGGAAATGCAAGATTACTATGTATTATTCGAGAATCATATCCATTTTCTATCCATGCTTGAAGATTTGAACAGTGGCCCCAGAATTCTTCTAGGGGGTGTATATTGACTCTTACATTCTCCTCAAGTTTCTCTACGCCAATCTGTTCATTTTCTTGCCATCCTAAATAGTCTGCTACATCGTCAATAGAATCAAAAGTATCATAATCACTAATAGCTTTAATAGGAATATTAATTAAAAGATACTTACATTGTATAAACATTTCACCCATTACATATATCTCTGTCTGGTCATCCTCTAATTTTAGAGTGATGTATTCATTTAAAACAAATTCTTTAATGTCATTATTTTGGGCATCCATTTTAATTCTCCTCTAAATTAATCATTTATTTTAATTCCTCCTTTAAATGTAGAGTTGATTTATTTGTGATTCTAATTGTAAAGTTAATATCTTTTTTTTAACCTCTAAAGCCTTACTGAAGCCAGAATCAATATCTAAAGCTCTTTTAATTTCCATTAGAGCTTCGTTAAATTTACCTAATATAAGACCTAAGACACTAGCTTTAAATACATAATGTTCGACCGCAGATTCAGAGTCTAACATAACAAGTTCATCCAATGACTCTAATAACTTGTCAAAACGACCCATAAAAAAGAGTATTTTATTTTTAAATTTGTATAATTTCAAAATCTTAGGTCTTAATTTAATCGCTTTATTAATAGATTTAATAGATAAATGATATTTTTTCATTTTAAACAAAATTTTAGTTTTTAAATGATAATAACCGAAATTTTTTGGTGATAAACTAATAACCTTATTAATTATTAATAAGGAATCATTAAACCTCTCTGTTTTATATGATTGCAAAGCCTTATGATAAAAATTCTCAGCGATCTGAGAGTCTAATTCAAAAGGAATTAATCCTGAAGGTTCCCCTTTTTCTACTTTATTTTTAAAAATTTTATTTTTTATAAACATAATATTATTTATTGTGTTTTAATAATATAATATCGAACCAACTATTTAAATGTTCGTTTTCCTTAACCAATCTTTTATGCAGAGAATCATTATAGATTTATATGAGGAGAAAGTCTTTCACACATAATGTTTGCAGACAAAATATGCAGAAGACGAACTGTATGCAATGTGGGGAGAAATCTCTAATAGATATACCTTGCAGAAGAAAGGAGGAGAAAGTGTTGATAGGAGATCTAGATCAGATTATATGGGATAAAGTTTTAAATTGTGAGAAAAATATGCAAACGTTGAATTGCATACAACATGAGGAGAAAATATTGGAAATATATTTGAAAATTTATAATTGGACATAACCTATTTAACAAATATATTTTTCAATTTTTAGAAAAATGAATTTAAGATTTTCGGGTTATTTTAGCAAGAAATATAGTAAAAGTATTTTATTTTAAAAATATTTATGGCTAATCATTTTAAAAATTAATGCCTCCCCGCCCGTAAGATCCGACAAAAATAGAAAACTTATTGACTCTAACTATTTAAAGTCCACGATTTCTTTTAATGTATTTATGTCCGAAAATATACTTGTGAATGGATTGATTTAATAACAATTGAGGAGCGTTATCTTTTTTGGTGGTTGGGTCGATATCCAAGTCAAAAAGATTTTAATAAGATAAATAATTTCATGCGAATGATTAGAGCAATACCTGTAAATGTTTCAAAAAACTCTATTGAACTTAGAATGTTTATCGAAGATACTTTATCAGTGCATATAATAATTTCCAGAAAATTTTGGGGATTCTCAATCAATACGCATATAGATATTGGAATTCATTATCGCACGATTTTTAACATCCAAACGCTCAAAATTCTATCAAAACTTTACGTGCATCTTAATAAAGTGAGTTATGGTAAGTGTTTTTTGCTGCCCCGTCAGGAACAGGATTTTAAGAAATTTATGAAGCAGGGTAAAAAGCGTTGGAATTTAATTTAAATACTTGAAATATAAATACATGTTTTAATAAGACCTTTTTAAAGATTGATGTTTTTCTCGATTATATGAATTTTATTCTATGAATTTTAAAAAAATTCAGCACTAATTTGGCTAATTAACATGCTTATAATATCTTTAATTTTATCAAAAGACTCGTTTTTCTCACCCGTATCTTCGTTCATATAGAGTCCACGATTTATCTCAATCATTATTGATTTTATACGTTTATCTTTTCCAAAGTATTTTAACGGAATATAATAACCCTCAAACGGTGTATTAATCTCTTTTGTTAACTTAGCATTTTTAGGAAGTTCAAAGTAAAATCCCTTAAGTATTTAGGGGTATGAATTTGATCAGTCCCTATACGAATTTTTGGTCTTTGAATATAGCGATTGGTCTCATAGGGCAACGAGATAGCGGGAATAGAATGGCCGTTAATAATAAGGAATTCACCAGAATCATTAATCAATCCTTCTGCTTCCTTTGATATGGCATTATGGTATGGATCATATAAAGTTTCCAGAAGTAAATTTCGGTCGTTTTCATTTATTTTTCTTAATGTATCGCCATTAGTTCGGGGGTTAAATTAAATAAATGAAAATGGTCATCATGATCTCCTATTAATCCTTCAATTTTAGATATTGCGGACCTTATTGAAATTTCCATGGCCGCCCAATAATAAGTGTTCTTAAAGAGTCTTTTTAGAGCAAATAATCCTCCTTCAGATTGAGCTTCAGTGTCCCACCAATTATAAATATCTTTTTCGCCAATTCGGGCAATTTTTATTCTTGCCTTTAGATATTTATTATAAAAATCCTCATTATCTCGAGTAGAATTATTATTATTCATGATTTATGTACTTAATTTTTGATTCCTCTTCTTTATTTTATTTTATCCAGAATAAAATTTATTGATAATTATTAATAATTCATTAATCTATGAATTAGACATATTTTGTTTCTAATTTGCATAATTTAAGTCTTATAATTAAAAATAATGTTTAAGAAGTATTTAATATTACAGCTTTAATTCTCCTTTAATAGAAGATCTGAAATTAAATAAATTTAGGAGATCCTTTTATTTAACTCATACACGATTTTTATTGCTCTTTTTTCAAGAAATTCGTTGTAATCGTCATTCCAAATACCAAAGGCGCTTGGATCGTCAATTAAATGAGAATTTAGAGTTTTCTTAAATTTTGGATTAGTCTTGTAAAATTCTTTCATATATTTTGAAGGTGCATTATCTTTTATATCCTTAAGATTAATTCTTTCATTTATTAATGTTATATTCACAATTGAATTTCTTTTTGAAATACCTTTTGATTTCAAAAATCCTTTTGGAAAGAAATGATGATAATTTTTACTGTTAGATCGTTTAAGCCAAGAATTATCTAAGATAATATTTGAACCATTTTTGAAAGATGAAGGATTTTGTTGAGCAAATAAGCAAAGAATTGCTTTACAAAAACTATTACCTATGCTAAAATTCAGATTTTTAATATCTTCCTTGTTAAGATATACCTTGAAATCATATATAGGTTCTTTGTTTTTAATAATAAAATCCATTTTTTCAGAATCTTTTTTTAATTTAGAATTAGTGGCACTAGTAAATCGATGAGAAAGAGATGATAACCAAAAATATTGTTTTAAAAATTTTTCTTGTGTAAAACTAGGATCTTTAAATTTATTTTTGTAATAGAAATATGAAATAGGCACAATTAATGAATCATAGGGTAATAATTCTGAAACTGGAATATTTAAATGGGTTCTCAGGAAATCTACAGAACATTGAATACTTTTTAAAGTATCATACCATTTATTTATAATTTCGTCTTCCTCTAAGCTTAATATTGCCTTTCTTGTACATTCACCATTAATAATTAATGCTAAAATGTTCAAAATATTTCTTGGTCTAATTGTATCATAATGGGCTCTTTTTAACTCTTTTTGAAATTTTTCGTATTCTTTTTGCATATCGAATTTTTTTTCCTCATCATAAGTTTTTGCCACCATAATTTCGAAAAGAGTAAGTACTGTCCCAGTTGTATTTATTCTTGTGAAGATTTCCACTGCAGAATCTAAGGAAAAATCACGTACCTCAATAATAGAAAACTCATATGCATCAAAAATCTTCTTATATTCCTGTATTTTTTCTCTAATTTTTCGGTCGAATTTATCCTCAAAATCTAATAAATCTTTATTCAATAATTCATATACGCTAATATTAATTCCTTTTTTTTTAGTAGATATAATTATATCCTCATCATTGTTTTCATTATCTAAATTAACATAAATTTTTCTATAATCTAATTCTTTATTTTCCCTTTTATGTTTATTTCCTTCATATACCACAAATAGAGAAGCAATTCTTTGTTGACCATCCAGTACATATTGTATATTATCATTTTTATGAGGATCAGGAAATAATTCTCCTCCTAGTTCTTTTATACTAGCCATTCTTTCTCTTGTAATCCATAAAATGAATGTACCAATCGGATAACCTTTTAAAATACTATCTAATAATTCGGCAGTATCTTCAAGTTTCCAAACAAAATCACGTTGAAATCTTGGAATCCTAATATAGCCCTTTTTAATGTTTGATATAAGATCTCTAAAATTTATTCGATTAGGCTTAGGTAATCTCAAATTTTACACTTTTTTTTTATTTATTGATGCGAAGTTATTTTGAAATTTTTGTCTATAAACTTATAAAAATATAATATATTTATCATTATTATAATTTCGGAAGTTGATTCAGTAAATTTTTTATTGCAAATATAAAATTTAATTATGCTAATTTGTATTATCTTAGTAATAATGCAAAATTGACCTTAATTATAAGATCTACTTTATTATTTTGGAACAATTTTACACGTGCCTCCTGGAACAGTTGTAAATTTTGCGAAGACCTTGGTTTCTTTACCGACGATACAATTGGTTCTAATCGTAAATTCTGATTCATATAGGTTTCTGGTATAATTTTTAATATCATCCGCATCGATGAATTGACTTTTGGAGTCATAATGATTCATTTTCTCAATAATAACTGAGGGTATGCCGATTTTTTCGTATTTTTCTTTTTTAGCGTCATATTTTGCCTTATAAAGTTTAACGGCATCAAGGGGCATATATTGGGCTCCTTTTAACATAGATCCTACTTGACTATCTTTATCAACTTTTCTTCTTTTTTCAAATACAACTATATGTTGAGGGTAATTTGGAACACTACCTTTGTCAATTAATGTTAATTTTACAGGGTAATTATCTAAAGAATAATCATGTTTATGAGAGATAAGATAATCTTCTAATTCATCAAATGCATCAATAAGATCTTCAATAGTATAGGCGGAATTAATTCTTAGTATTTTTCTAGGTATACTCATACCGTTTCCAGTTTGTTTTATTACAACTTTTTTATCTTTTCCAAAACCCATTTCCTTAAATGTCTGAGTTTGTAATGATCCTTCAAAACCTACCTTTAAAATTTCAATTTCCTTCCTATTTTTGCTGTTTTTAATAGCGTTCAAAAGCTCGATTAATGATAATTTGGGATTGATGGTAATTCTTTCTACTTCTACCCTTTCAATAATGCCTTTATCATCTGGTTTAATATCTTTGTACATTATCTTTTAATGCCTCCAAATCTTTAGTAAATTTTGAAATAAACTCGTCTTTTGAATCTATGGTCTTTAAAAATTTCTCAATATGTTTTATAGAGTCAGAAATAAAGCCTTTTATTCCGGCTATTAGCTTTCTTTGTTCTTTTAGTTCTTCTAATTCTTCTTTGTAATTTTCTTCCTTTCTATTAATAGCAGGAAGATCTATTCTGGCAAAACAAAATGGACATACTCTAATATTTTTTTCCTTAGTTCTAGATATCAATAATCTTATATCAGAGAGCCCAATTTCAATATTATTTATATTCGTCACTAATTTTTCATAAATCTCATTGCTAGCGTATTTTTTATTTTCTTTTTCTAACAACTCCAGCATTAATCCACTTTTTTTTATGATATCTTCGTTTTCATCTACATGAGAAAATTTTACTTTTTTAAAAGCATCGTTGTTATATACTTCATTAATCTTGTTCTCTAATTTCTTAATTATATCATTTTTACTACTAATCGTCTCTTGAATTTTTTTTTCCAAATCTTTAATTCTTTGTTGTGTAATCTCTTTTTGTTCTCTTTCTCTTGATTTATAATAATCTATTTTAGCTGAAACTCTTGCATTAATTTCAGCCAAACTTATGGTATCTTTTTCTAATTTATAGTCATTATACATTTCAATCATACTTTCAATAGCAATCTTTTTAGTTTCAATACGATGTAATCTTGCAATTTCATAAGCAATTGTGAGTGGTAATTCATTATTTTCTATAGCATTCTCTAAATTTTCAGGAATATTCAATAAACTAAGCCTTTTTCTTATTGTTCCTTCACTAATCGAATATAAATCAGATAATTTTTTTGTTAATTTTGAATTATATTGAATAAATGAATCAGAATCATCAAACTGTTCATAATCTGGAAAAATTTTCAAACGAGTTAGATACATTTTAGCTTCTTCGATAGGTGTTAAATTTTCTCGTTGAATATTTTCCATAAAAGCTAAATCTATAGCTTCTGTATCATTAATCTTTTTAACAGCACACTCTACTTCTTTTATACCGAGATCTTTTAATGCATAATACCTTCTCATGCCACATATTACTTCATATTTGCTTTCATTCATAGGTCTTACAACTAAGGGTTCTATAAGCCCATAATTTTTAATTGACTCTTTTAATTCTTCCAATGAAGCGCTCCTGAAGAGTTTTCGAGGATTATAATCATTTGGTACTAACATATCAAACTTAATAATCATGATTTTTCCCTACTTTTAATTTGATTAATTCTTAATTATACACATAAAATAATAAACTTTATTAACTTAACAAGCTTAACAATTTTAATAATTATAATGATGATCACCTAAACCTAATGTTCTCACCTCAAATTCATATTGTTTTTAATTCAAGAGAAGATGAAAGAATAACTAAACCTATAGTTGAGAATCCTCCGAATAAGTTATATTATTTTAAAGCTATTGTTCGAAAGACAAATCAAAAAGATGTAAATTTAGAATTTTTCGAAAAGAATATTAAGTTTATAATGAAAAGAGTACCTTCATTGGAAATTATCCCAAGAGAAGTGGATTATACAAATTATATTGAAATTATACAGGAGTTATCAAAAATAATTCAATATGAAAGAGAAAGCAATCCAAACTGCCATATCTTTATAAATGTAAGCTCAGGTTCAAAAATGACATCAATTGCCTCTACAGAGGCGTCCAGATTATGGGATTGTGAAATTTATTATTTATACTCTTCTGAATATGTTCCCAATGGTATAGGGCCTAGACATAAAGGAGAATTTTACATAATGGAACCAATAACTTTTCCTATAAATAAACCTGATAAGATCTACGTTAAAACTCTAAAATTAATTCAAGAACTTGTTACAAATAAGTATAGTAATAAAGATTATGATACTTTAAAAAGGACATTTATCTATTTAAAAAGATTAATTGATGAGTTAGAATCAGAAGGATTTGTTAAACTTAATATTGAACATGATGATCCCCGAAGCCGAAAGTCTGCGTTATATATGAAGATTAGACACTTTTTAGATCCTTTAATAGTTGATTTGAATTATATAGAATTATCAAATGACAAGAGAAATAAAAAAGTGTTCTTAACTGAAAAAGGAAAAGAAGTTCTTAAGATATTTAAATATTATATCTGATTCTATTTAAAAATTATATTTTTTCTCCTCAGATCATCTTAAAACATTTTCAAATTTTTCATTAAACCACTCGGGATTGTTAGTATGTATAGGTATAATATATTCGAGATTAAGGTCTCGAATGAAGTAAAACTACCTGAGAAAAATTTACCTATAACTCTCTAATTTAATAACAAACATTATAACAATTACTATTTTCCCACTCCTTTTTCCTTTAAAAATACCAGATATTATATAGTAGATAATAAGATTGAAATAATATCTACAAAAATCGAATATAAGTTTGAATAATGGCATTATAGGGATTTTTTTAATGAATGAAGTGTATATTTTTGACATTGATGGTTGTATTATGCCTCCAATTATCTCGAATTTTGATGAAAAAGCAGAGCCAAGGGATAAACTGGTTAATGAAGCAAAGAATATTGGACGAAAACTCAAGTTATTCTCTAATTTTATAAATTACTACGAGAAATCCTGTAAGCATGCAAAATCAGTTTTTTTTATAACAGGTAGAAAATATAGTGAATTTGGAAAGTTAACAGAAAGTAAATTAAACTCACTAAAGAAACTAAGAGCATTCCAAATAGTTTATTATCCCGAGAGCAAATTACATGAATCTCATGAATATTTTGAATGGAAATCAAGGAGCGTTCAAAAAATAATTAATAAATACATCGAGAGAAATGAAAACGATAAGAATTACGGGAGTAATATTATGTTTCATATTTTTGATGATGTGAATGATTATTTTCCAAGTTTAAAAGAATTATATGAAACAAATGGGTTAGATGTTAATTTCTCATTAATCGAAGGAGAGAAAAGCTGGAAAGAATTGGTCGTTTAAATTTTTATTCTAATTAGATTTATCAAGGTCTTTTGAACTAATTCAGCTTCAACAAAATAGTCTTTGCTCATTTTTTTGTAAAATTATAAATTTGTAGTTTTTGATGAGTCAATTCCTCCCTTTTCAGAATCTACTGAACAAAGAATTTCTCCAGGAAGAAACTTGGTATTAGATTACTTAAATTATGGAACGTGAAAAATTAATAGAATTTTCTTCTCTTTGTATTTAAATTATTGTCTAAGCGAATTTAATTTCGCTTAGAATTATAAATAAAGATTTTAACCTTTCTTATATGTGGACAGTTTAGACTCACAAACTCTTGAGAAGATATTCGAAAAGTTTTCAATAAAGCCAGAATTTAGAAAAAAATTACAGGATCAAACAATCACTTTTGAATATGATAATTGGCAAAAAATTCTTAACAAAATTCCTTCAAAACTCATAATTAATAAATTTTTATATATATTCATCAAAATTAAGGAAAAATCAATAATTAGTATATATATTGGGAAATCAGAGGCAAAGAAAACTAATCGTCTTAAACAGCATTTGAATGGATTAAGAGAAATTCATGAAGGAAAGAAAGATGTATCAGACCCATTCTATGATCGATTTTACAATTACTTCTTTCAAAGTGAGACGGAACTTCCAGTTCATCTCTTAATTTTTGAATGGAAGAAGCTCAGAGTATTAAAGAATATCTTACCGTTTGATATGGAGGTAAATTTAGCTAATGCTGAAGCATTATTAATTTCCACTTTTTCTTCTATGCTGAAAAAGGGAATTGTTAATCATGAATTTATAACTCGAACTAAATGGGCAGCTAAAAATATTTCTCTGGATAGTCTAAATAAGAAAATATATTTAACCATTAATGGCATTGACCCATCGTCTCTTTGGGATAAGTGGTGTGAGAATTGGTTTCTACTAAATACTTTTTTGCCAAATAAAAGTGAAGATTCTAAAATCATTCATATTGCTTTATTTGAAACAATTTCAAATAAAAATATTGTGAACACATTCCAAACTAAAAGTGGAAAGACAATATTAAAAAAGCATCCCCTAATGATTCAGAATGTAGTAGATTCAGTTAAAATTGTTAAGAAATCATATGATTATTATTCCAAGTTAGATTCGGGAATTAAAAGAATAAATTCAAGCGCTCCCCTTTTTACAGATGGTCTTGTCTATTCAGCATATGTTCTCAATTCGGATTTACAAGAACATCCAGAATTTTCTGATATGAAATTTAAATCGGATATTATACCATTGTATATTGGAAAAACTGAATCACTTGGGAGGAATGGCGGATATTCAGCTAACTTAAAGGGTGTAGATAGAGGAATAAATCATCAATATTTTGCTCGATGGGGTAATGACGATGCAAGACATTTCGGAGGATTAAGTCTGCGGTTTTTTAAAGTACCAAATGCTTACCCAAGTACTAACTATGAATCCTGGATTTCAGTTATGTTTGATTCTAAAGATCGAGATAAAGGTATTCCTCGATTAAAAATCCCTGTATATTTTCGCATGAAACCTTGGTTTCCATTTAATATCGCATTTTCAGAAAAAGTTGGAATATTTACACCTGAAATAGAAACCATTCTTATTGCATTATGCAGAAATATTTTCCCCGAAATGCTAGTTAACAAGCACAATCGTTAAACTTTAATCTGAGTTTTCCTCAAATAATTTATTGTAAGCATTTTTGAAGCAGCTCTTACATATATTTAAAACATCATATCCTAAATTGCATTTGTGTATAAAAGGAAACCTACGTGGATTATTCGAATTAGGGAGCTCATCTAAGAGAAATTCATGATCTTCAGGATTCAATTTGCCTAATTTTTTATCAATCTCTAATAAATCTTCCAAAATGACCTGCCCATTACAATTAAAACAATAATACACTTTCGGTTTATTTCTTTTGCTCACATAATCACTCTGTATCTTTTTTTGTAGTATCATAAAGGCCTATTCAGATGGTTCTTTATAAACAAAAAATATTCTGAAAAAGGATTTAAAAATCCCTCAAGAAATTAATGAATTATAGCTAATTTTATTTTAAATAACTACAATTTAATATTTAGAAATGTCTTTCAATGATTTTTTTAGAAAAAAGGGAAATTACGAGATTTTGAAACTTCTTAAATGCAAGGGTCGAAATTATAATTCTATAAAGAAAGAAATTACTAGTGTATTTTCTGCCAGAACTTTAGATTTTCGTCTAAAAGAACTTGTCGAATTAGAGCTGATTAAAAACAATGTTATAGAAGATGTTCAATTAATCAGGAAAAGATATTCATTAACAAGCAAAGGAATTATTGTCTTAACACTTTTTGAAATGACGGAACAACTATTAAAAGATGAGATTACATCTAAGTCCTTTCAAAATCTCTTTTCCGTTAATTTATCAATAAATAGAAGTTTAAATTTTGATTATGTATGGGTTCTACTGAAAGAAATACTCATAGATACTGAAATTCTCTATACTCTCAAACAGAAAAAACCTAATAAAATATTAGGTATGGATGATACAGGGATAATTGTACAGACCGAAAGAGGCGAAAATAAGATATACATTGAGATGATTGAGGACGCATGGTATAATTTAGCTAGTGAAAAATCTTTAGGGCGCAGCGATCATGAAAAATCTACATATCGAAGCTCATTTATGTTAGCCCTATTTTCTCAATTACCTTTTGTAGAAGTTGAGAGAGGTCCACCACTTTCAATCAAATTTTGTAAAAAATAATAGAAATGTCTCACATAAATCTTTTCATTTAATATTTTAGATTGAGAATATCATCTAATTATCTAGTTAGAATGGTTTTAAGAATTCAAAAAATATTGAACATTGATCGTAATGCTGCCTCAGCTCCCGATTCATTGACTCAACATCTATAAAATTACTTAGTAATATTTTTTCAAATAGTCTTTGAAAAACGGGGTCATTATTTCTCTTTAGTAATTGTTCGAGGTAATCTGAATTAACCAAATAATTACTTTTACGTAGATTGCATTTTTGACAGGCTCCGACAATGTTCCACATCGGAGAATCAAAGAGATAATCGTAAGGAATAAAGTGATCTGCGTGATGTGTCTCTCCCATATCCCCCTTGCAATAAAAACACTCATTTTTCTGATATTCAAATAACGCTCTTTTATATTTGTCAGAGATATTTCTTTTTAGACGAAAAGTTCCTGCGGCAACTGATAATTTTCTATATAATTTTGGAACGGTGTTTAATCCTTCTAAGAATTCAGTGCAAACCCCTAATGTTGCCTTTTCTAAAATTGGAAAATGGTGTTGAATGTATGAATGAGATTCTTTAGTTAGCCCCATATACTTAATATGAGAGGGATTAACTAATTTCTTGAATTCTTGCTCATCCTTAATTTTTACTTTTATATCGATTAATTCTTGGTTTCCATCATAAAAATCATAAATATGCATGTCCTTACGTAATAAGAATAGAACATGCCGGAAAAGTAATGTTTTTACTTCGGACAACCCTTTTTCAGTAATATCTTTGTCTTCTAATTTTTTAGAGTAAATATTTGGGAAGTACTTTTCAATTATCCCATAAATCTTCACATTCTGCCACGTACTGTTTAATTGCCTTAATTTAAATCTTCTAAACAATACATAATTTAGTTTTAAAAATGTTTTAGCAACATCATCTATTAAGATATAATAAATTCCATGATTTTCCTTACCTATATTTTTTCTTAGGATGATTAAAATGGATTCAAAAATAATTGGTTTATAACTTGAAGTAAAACGTTTTTTCTGAAAAAATCTTGATATTTTAAAACTAATTTCCTCAAGGTTGTTTACTTTTTCCATTTAGAGACACGATATTAACGCATTTATACAATAAATATGTTAGATAAATTTATTCCAGATTAATTTAAATTTCTTTTTCTTTAAATAATTTGATGTTAATAACAATGCAAAACAAAAGAGACAGAAAAACGAAATGAAAATAAAAAATGTAAATCTTACTGACAAAGTCATCAGGGAAAACTACTATCGCTCAGCCTTGCCTCGTTCAATGGGACCCAGCCGCCCTATTAAAAGGTTTTTTGAATATATATCAGAGAGAAATATAAATATAGAGGCAGTTTTAGATTATGGTGCGGGAAAACGCCGGGATGCTGAGTTTTGCATTAAAAATTTTAGTTCATATACACCTCATGATATTTATAAAGAATTTAAAATCCAACAACCAAAGGAGATACTCAAAAAACAATATGATCTTGTAATATTCAATTATATTCTAAATATCTTGATTCCGGAAGATAGAGGCAATATTATAAATGAAATTAAACTATATTTGTCAAAAGGTTCGATAATTTTATTAGCTGTCAGAACAATTGCCGAGATTTGTGAAGTTAAACCAGCTTGGGTTAATTATCAAGATGGATGGATAACTTCAAGAAAGACATTCCAGCATTTTTTTGGTAAGGCAGAAATACACCTTTTATTTCAAGAGTATTCAAGGAGAATAGTAAATTTAGAAAGAGGCGCCTTTATATTATTTCCAAAATAAATTTTAGACAGATAAATTATATCAAGGTAGTGAAGAAATCTATTTATTTGATAATAAACAGTCCTCGTTTTTGCGATAATTTCATGGATTTAGGTAATGTTATCCAAAAGTTTGCTTTAATTTTCAATTCTTTCAATTGTTTTAAATTACCTAATGAATCAGGGAGTGTCTTGAGTTTATTATTGTTTAAATTTAGCTTGATTAAGGATGTAAAATTACCAATAGATTCGGGAAGCGAAAATAAATAATTTGAACTTAAGTTAAGGTATTTGAGTTTTGAAAGAAGTCCTATGGAACCTGGCAATGCTTTTATCTCGTTGATTCTCAAATCTAATAATTCCAGCTCAGATAAAAAGCATATTAATTCAGGCAGCTCTTTTATGTTGTTCCTTCTAAGAAATAGCTTTTTGAGAGTTTTTAACATCATAACTTTAGACGGGATTTCCGTGAGCCCGCATTTAAAGAGGCTTAAGGCTTTAATTTCACCATTTTCGCATACATATCCAGTGATATTTGGTTTTAATTCATCTAATAATGGGATATGTTTTTGAATTTCTCTTTCAATAATTCTAATAACATTTTTTTCGGGAGTATGATGTTGTAGAAAACTTTTACTTTTATCGAAATCATTTGATAAATGATTTTGTGGTAAAGGCTCTCCGCATTTAGAACAGTATTTGATTTGAGGAGAACACAGAAAGCTACAATGAGGACATGGAATCTTGACAATTTTTTTAAAAGATTGATGGTTATTATAATTCATTAGGATCTTTCAAGTATATGATTCTGATTTCACTATTATTGTAGGAACAGAGCTTTTAAAATATTTGGATTTTCAGGATTAAAATTTATGAAATTTTAAGATTAAATTTGTCAGAAAACTTTTTATTCATAGATATTGTAGGTTAAATCATACTGAGGATTATTTATTGTTCAAGCGTGATACGCTTGAAAAGAAAATTGAGATAGTAGTAGTAGTAAAGGATTTGGATATAAATTTTGAATTATGAGCTTTTAGAAATTTCTTAGCAAATTTCTTACAGGAAGAACTTCCTCATAGTGCTATAAAAGATCCTGAGAAATATCCATGGATTTTTCAGCTTAAAGATCCTAAAGTTAATTTTGATAATCCAATAGTAATTGACGCTAGTTTAAGAGTAAAATTGGATGCTTTCAAGGATAAAGATCCTAACACATCAATTTGGTCATGGTTTGTTCAATGTACAAGAAAGGTATCTGAAAAGGATTTTAAAACACTAACTAATTTTTAGCAAAAATGATTAGAAAAACATCTAAAATGCATTTAAAGATCTGTCATATGATACAACAAACTAAATAATGAAAGTCCTAATTTAGAGGATTAAGAACTTATTAATATGTTTTTCAATAATATTGGGGTACTAAATTTATAGAGTCTATTAATTTATTACCTTATAAATTATTACTTAAATAATGATATTTCATAGGCAAATAAGATGTTGCTAAATTGGACATTAACTCCACAAGGGCTTTCAGCTGATAACAATTATGTATTAAATTTACAATTTGAAAACAATGAAAATGAAAATTATTGGATTTATAAAGTTAACGTACTTTTTCCAGATTACAGTAAAGCATTTTATGAAGAAATAAAACAAGAATTCAAAGCACCAATTTTCGGATTAATCAATAGAAGAAAAATAGTACCCATCAAGATTAAAGTAGAAGAAAATGTTGTTTTACCTCGTAGATTCTTTGTAATATTACAAGTAAGTAAATTGTTAGATGATCAATGGACTCCTATTTTTAATTTAAAATTACCCCTACAAGTTTTACAAATAAAACCATTGCCTTTATATCATGCATTTATAAGTAGAAGTATTAGAGAAGATGAAAGTAAAATTCCCGACTTTCTTAATAATATAATTTCAAATTGGGCTTTTACAACCTCTACAATCGGGATTACCCCCTTAATTAAGAATTTTTCAGATGATCAGTTATTAAAAGCAGTTATATCAGAAATTAAGAAATCTGACATAGTATTTGCTATTGCAACTAAAAGAGATCAATTATTAGAGAATTTACAATGGAGAACATTCGAATGGTTGCAATCTGAAGCTGCTTTAGCTTATGCGTTAAAAAAAATAATTATCGTATTTGTTGAGGATGGTGTTGAACTTTCAGGTTTAGTTTCAAAATTGAAAGTAATTAAATTTCATCCAAATAAGTTCGAGTTAATTAAAAAATTTTTTGACCAATACATGCCAAAAGTAAGAGCCCTTATTGGAAAGAAAAAAAATACAGATTTTTTTTTTGGTTTATTAGGAGCTGGAGCTATCGTTGGTGGTATTTATATAATTGGAAAGCTTGGTTATGAAATGGGTAAAGCAGATTCAAAATCAGATTAAAAAATTGATTAAACTAGGATATTCCAATTTACTGTTATATAAACTATGAGAAAAAAGATAATAATTATTAAAAAAGCTAGGTAGTAAAGAATTTCCGATGTAGATATCATTAATCTCGGAATAGAATTAACTTCTGATTCGTAAGACTTAACATTCATCTTAAAAAGTTCTTGGATTTTTTTCGAATTCTCATTAAATTCTTTTACTTTACTTTCATATAATTTTCTAAATAATCGTTCACGTTTTAAATAATAAGAATCTAAAACCCAAAACATTGACATTATAAAAAATAATACTATAAAAATTAAAATGTTTATTATAGAATAGGTTAGAACTATTATTGCCGCAAATAAAGTAGCTGTCCATGTTTTTATTTGAAAAGAATTTTTCGCCATTCTTTCAATTACTCTCTGAATCATCTCTAGATATTTCACAAAAATCTCATCATTTATATTATCAACCATCAATTAGTTTAAAATCAATCATTATTAAAAATCTTTATATATATGTCAAAAATAATATTGATTAATAGACAAAAATATGGTAATTAAAATGAAAGTTTTTTTAAGTTATAAATGGGAAGATAGAGAATGGGCCAACGGAATAGATGGTCTATTAAGTAATCCAAATAATATATATCGACATCTCACTGACAGAGAACGACAGGATCAGAGAAATCAAGGCGAGAATGTGGTAAAAAACTATTTAAAAGGGATAATTAGAGAAAATGATGCATTATTATGTCTAATTGGGAATGACACTTATAATGCTTTTGGTGTAATATATGAATTGGAGGTTGCTAAATCACTTGGAAAAAAAATTATTGCTGTTAGAATTCCAAATACTACTGGAGGCTTGCCCAGTTTACTTAGATCCTGGGATATTTCAGAAACAAAATGGAATGCAAGAGATATAAATGACGCATTGAGCCGATAATAGAAATTTTACATTATATTTAATTTAAAAACAATTTACAAATATTTTTTTAATATTTCTTTTTAAAAAAGAAATTTAGAATTAGACTTAGTATAAGATGTAAAGTACTGTGGGATTATTATGAAAGTTAAATGTCCATTTAGTACTTTATGTAAATATTGTGATAATTATTATTCAAATATATGTTGTTTATACAAGACTTATTCTGAAAGTGATTTTAAAACATGCAAAAAAATAGGATTATGTCCTAACTTAAATTTATGTCAAACTGCTACAAATGGCAACTTGATAAGAATGTCTCTCTTTAATAAAATAATTCCTGATTTAGAAGATGTAAAATCAATCAGATATAATGTAAAAAAACCTTTTGAAAGTTTTAATATTAGATTTATTCCTCGAGTGGATATATTTGGAGAAAATTCTAAAAATCAAATTAATATTATAAAAAAGTTAGGGATTGATACCATTGCAATAAGTCTTAATAGAATAATTTCAAACAAGGAAGAGATAATAATCAAATCAGGATTTAAGAGTAATTTACATGACAAACTTGATTTTGATGGGAATATTTTACTTCAGACAAATATACCTGATTGTTATTGTATTAAAATTATGGAAAATGCAAAAGAGTATATAAATGATTTAAATATTCTAAAACCAAATATCATAACCACTTTTGATGCTAATTTCTATTTGGATCAACCATTATTTGCTACATCTATTCAAACTGTAAACATTTTAAAATCAAATTTATTAATCAGTAATATTAATATCCCACAGATATTTTTAATTCCTCCTGCGCCAGAGCCTTTTTTTAAATCAATTTTTGAAGTTTTTATGAAAAGTAATCATAAGACAATTTGTATTCCTCTAGGAGAATTTACTAAATCGAAAAACTCCTATGCTTTAAAGCTAATCAGATATATTAATCAACAAAAACAAATTGCTAATAAAGGTTTTGAAGTTCTTTTAATATCAAAGAATCCTGAAAGAAAGATGATTGCAGATTGTTACTCATCACATTCATGGGCAAAAATGAAGAAAAAAGATGATAATACTAATAATATCAAGAAAATGGAGTCTAATCTGAAAAAATGCTTAAAAAAAGCTAAAACTACAGAATCTCAAAAATCATTATTTGATTTTATTAAGAAAAGGTGATTTAATTGGGAGGAAGTATTAATGTTAGAGAAAGATATAGAAATCCTACAACATCTGTAAAACGAAGAAAACCAGAATTCATAAAATCTCCAAATAAACCTATTAAGATCCTGCTTGCACATGACAATAGATTAGACTATCATACAACGAAAGCCCATAATTTCGCAGAATGGTTAGATCAAAAAAAAGAATTTGAAGTAGTATTCGATAAAAAAATGTGGAAAATGGGAGAAAAAACATCGAAAACAGAAACAGACAGACGAGAGCGGGAGATGGTTAAAAAGGCAGACATTATAGTAAGATTAATTCATCCAACTTCTAAAACAAGAGAAAAACGTCATGAAGGAGCTAGGCGAGAATTTAGGAAAGCAATGAGAGCTGGTAAACCAGTAATTGAATTATATTACATGGGAGCAAAAACAAGTCCATATAGACGTATCCAAGAAGTAAATTATAAAAATAGAATTAAAATATCTTTAAAGCGTGGAGAAAGATTAGAAAAAGCAATTAATAGAGGTCTGGAGATATATAAAAAAACCAAACAAGAATTTTAAGGCTTTTATTGATTGGGATTATCGAGATCGAAATAATACAAAATATTTGTTTTTTGAAATTAGAAACTATTAGAGAGAAATGATAAGAAAAAAAAATTTAAATAGGTTGGAATTTAAATTCTTTTATAAATGTAATGCATAACATTTTAAAAAATGTTTTAAATTCCGATAATTTTATTTAAGTTTAAGAAATCCCAATATTCATATGCGGCTTCATAACCCCCATCGTGAGCACCACCATCAATAAAGATTGCACCAAAAAATGCTTCAATTATTCGATGTTTAACTTTATTATTAATCATCAGACCTCTTTGATGTTCAATATGTTTTTCTAAGTTTTCAAATTTAAGCAGATCGTAAATTTTAGCAAGCCCATTTTCATCTAACCATGTTTGACGTTTGTTATCCATTTCCTCTTTATTTAATTCAGTTTGATTATATAGTCTATCAAAAAGAATAAAATCTCATAGCCTATCCCCAATAGCTTCCAATCGATTATTAGTTTGGGTTTTTGTATTGTCATATGAAGGATCGGTGAAAGCTTTTTGAAAAATTGATTTTTTCAGTCTTTCTTCAATATATTTATGTATACTAGTAAAAAATTTTGTATTTCTTTCAATTATCTCTTGTATATTGTTCACTCTTAATCACCTCCTTTTGCTAATTTCAATAAATTCAAAAAGAATTGCACATTACTAGTAAAAAATATAGAAAATGAAGAATCATATGATTCTAATATCCTATTTTCAGGGGGTACTGATAGTATGTGTGGAGCATACCATTATGTAAAAAAAATCAAAAGAAAAGTGATTTTTATTAATAGCTTAAAAAATTATAATCCTTAAAATATAAATAGAGTTTAATAATATAAGTTTAAGTTCATAAAGTCTTAATATTCAATTTGATTAGAAATAATATGCTTTCTGAGTATTTTATCTCATTTATATATGAATTATCAAGAGAAGAATACGCAATTAAAATTGAAAAATCCATTATAAAAGAATTAGAGAATTATTTTCACACAAAGGTATGTAATTATTTTGATACTTCTTTTAATATCCTTCATAACCAAATTGAATCCAATGAGGATGGTCCAAAAATCATAATTTTTTTTGGAACTAAAGATTCTAAAAAATCTATAGAATGCTTAGGATTATTAAATAAAGGAATCGATTCTGGAATTTTTATTATACCGGTAATTGATAAACAAGGGGATATTAATAAATGCCTTCCAGATATCTTAAAAAGAATTAATGCTTTTTATTGGAAAGAGAAAAAATTTCCTGAAAAACGGTTGATAAGAAAAATTTTTGAAAATTTGGGATTAGAAGAAAAACAAAGAAAAGTTTTTGTAAGTTATAGGAGAAAAGATGGATTGGGAATGGCGGATCAAGTCTTAGATCTATTATCCCGTCAAAGATTTAAAGTCTTCCTTGATAAGTATGATGTAGAAGTAGGGTATGATATTCAGCAAGAAATTTATGAAAGTATAGAGGATAAATCTTTCCTATTAGTCATTGAATCACCTGATGCTCATAACTCCAAATGGATTTCAAAAGAAATACACTATGCATTAATCCATGAAATTCCTGTTTTTTTAATCAGTTTTTGTTCCGAGGATGAAGAAATTAGCGATGCTATAGGTTTACCTAAGAAAAAATTTGATATAAATGATGATTTAATTAAAGAAGGAAAATTTTATATTATAAAAGAAGATCTAATCGAAGAGTTTATATGTGAGATTGAGGCTTATCATTCTTATGGGCTTAATCAAAGGAGGAATGACTTTATTAGAATTATTGAAAAAGATTTCAAACCACACTTTGGTAGTTATAGTTATTTAAAGAACTGGATTATATACTTTACTCACAGTAAAAGTGGAACACCAGATATGTTGATAACAATTACTCCACGTATTCCTCAACCTTACGACATTTACGCATTTGATAATTTTTCTAAGAAAATCGAAAACTTTAAAGAAGATTCGAAAAAACTTTTATATCACAAATCAGAAAATATTCCAAAATTTCATCATAAACTAATAACTTGGATTTTGGAGAATAAATCAAATATAGAGGTATTACTTTATTAATATAGTGATGTAATTTATGATTCTTGATAAAATCAAAATGACAAATGAATTAAAGGATAAATTCATATTTTTATCCGCAAGCCTTCCTTCGGCGGATAGACATCATAAATATTACATCGATACAAATCCATTAAATATAACAAATGCAGTTGTTGCATTTATAGAAAAAATATTAAAAAAAAATGGAAATTTAGTTTTTGGAGGACATCCCACAATCTCTCCATTAATACTTACGGTAGTAAAAAATTTCATCTCAATGCTTAGTGATGAAAAAGATCCAATAAGAATATACATTTACCAATCTGAAAAATTTAAAGATAAAATAAGTAAGTACACTAATGAACTATTAGAACTAGGGATTGGTAAGATAATTTGGACTGAAAATATTAATGAAACAAGGGATAGAAGTTTATATCATATGAGAATTCAAATGCTAAAAGAACATAACATATGTGCGGGAATATTCATTGGTGGCATGGAAGGTATTGAGGAAGAATTTAATTTATTCAAAGAAATTTATCCTGAAAATCCAATTTATTTAATTGGATCTTCTGGTGGAGCATCAAAAATATTATTTGAGAATTATTTTAAGAAAGAAAAAAAGTGGGTCTTTCCATGGACTTATAATATGAAAGAATTAAAAAATGAACTTTATAACTCAAAAATATATCCTTCATTAGCTAAATTAGTAATGAATGATATTATTTCTAGAAGATAAAATAAATTCCAAAAAGTAATTTTTAGTTATTATAATTTGTTTTTATACGCTTCTTCTACCCACTCTCCTAATGGACACTTATGATACCATTTCTTTTTTATACCTTTAGTTATATAAGATAACCAACCATTGAATTTTTCTTTCTCTTTATTTAAATCTTCCATATCAGAAACATCTAATTGTAAAATCCCATTATCGCTTTCAATACTTTTTTCATACTCATATTCTACATATTCACTTTTGTCAGTAGTACTAGTTATTAATATTACCGTCACAGAAGTCCCCTTAAGTCCTTCTCTAATCTTCGTTTTTATGTAATCTGGATTGGTAGCTAAAGATTTCTCATATATAGAATCATCCCAATAACCAGTGGAATTTGCTTTTAAAATATTATTTTGATTTCTAATGGCATTTACTCTAAAGATATCAGGATGATATTTAAAAGAGAAAAAAACATGTCTTGCTATTTTAAGCACCTCTATTTTATAATTTTAATGTTAAAATTTTAGTTATGTAAAGATATTGTCAATTATACTTTAAATTTTTTTACTTTTTTATATAAAATTTAATTTATTACTATCAACGTACAATGGAAATGCCAAAATTATTAGATCTGCTTTATCAACTATCGAAAATAGCTCTTTCTGTTTTTTTTGTCGATTAACTAATCTGTGAATGAATGCCTTTTCATTTGATAATCCTAGTTCTTCTAATTTGTGGAGCAGGTAGTTTCCAAGAGATGCTGATGTACTACTTTCACCTCTCGGGCTTCCCACCAATAGAAGTACGTTCTTATAATGATTCAAGCTGATCCCCCTACTTTTTTTAGGATTTTATTAAATTCACTTAAAAATTTTACGTTGTTTTCTTGTTTAACATATATTAAAGTTTCATGAATAGGGGCTCTCATATTTAGCGAATTACACTGAACTAATGTTTTAAATACAGTTTCTTTCTCACTATCAGGCGGATATGTACTCATTGCCAGAGCAAGATATAAATTATTTTGAAAAAGTTGATGAGAAACCAAATAAATTAAAGATTGGATACAGCCTGAATTTAGGTTTTTCTAAAGTGATTGATCCCGATGTGAAGGAAAATGTGCAGAAATCGGCCGAAAAATTCAATCAACTTGGGTGGGACGTGGAAATGATTAAATTTAAGATTAAAAATCCTGAGCGGTGTTTTCTGGCGTTTTATGGAGCTACAGTGTATTTTGATTTGATGAAAGACCTACAGAAGAATCCCGAACTCCTTGATCCTGAACTTGTAAAAGGGGCACAATTGGGAGCAGGAATGACCGGAGTAGATGTTGCCAGAGCGATGAGTCTTCGTAAGAAATATTTCGACCAATTTTATCATTATTTCCAAGAGTATGATATCTTAATCACTCCTACTACGAATTTACCCGCTTTTGAGTTAGAGCAGATTTATCCCTCTATGATTGATGGTAAAATGGTGTCTCCTTTATCACCAGACAGTTTACGATGAGATTCATTAATAATTGATGCTTGAGTAGACTTGATTTGTCCTACTATACCTTCTTGGTATTTTTTTTCTTTCTTGACCTCTTTTTTTTTCTTGATATTAAGCCTTTCCTTTTGTTTTTCATCAATTAATTCATCTTGGTATATCATAATTTTAGGTGGAGTTCCCTCCCATTTGGAGAGATGTAAGTTGTATCTAAAGGGTTCTAAATATGTTCCGCATAATTTCCCCTCACACTTAAAAGTTAAAACGATTTTTTCTATATCTGTCTGAAATTCTCTGACATAAGGTTCCTGACAATTTTCACAATAAGGCTCAAAGAAATCTTCTAATTCAATATATTGATTTAATATTACAAAAGGTACATCATTCTTTTCGCATTCTTTGTTCCAAAATGAGTATTTGCTGTAGAGGGGGCCAACATCTAATTTTTTGATCTGGGTTTTATTACAATTGGGACAAAAATTCCGGTGCTTGGAGTCGATTTCAGATTTTAGAATAAAATTCATAACTAAATAAGCTCCTTTTAATATGTTAACTGAAGATATTGGAGTATTCTGTCTTGATATGAATAAGATATAACCGTTATTTAAATTTTTATCATCACTACTTAATAATGCATGGTTATGAAAAAAATGTGTAATTTAATAATCTAAAATATTATTTTATAACATTATTTTTAGCTCTAGCACTTTGAGCTCTTGATTTAAAGTGCTGTTTTCTACCCGTTTTATCAGCATGACATTGGATCTTTGAAACTGCTTTAGAAGTCATTTTGTGCATTCTCAATATTTTCATGTATAGAATAGGGGAAAATTAAATTCCTCAAGATTATAATTCTACAAAATTAATATATAAATGATTTTTTATATATTATAAAAGCCTTAATTCCAAAATAATAGAGAGCTAAAGCTAATAAGAACTAAAGAATTTTGAATTTGATATGGATAACAATAAAAGTGGCATGAAAAAGCCACTGATAATAATGATTCATAGAGTTGAATTTAAAAGTTCTAAAATTGATGAATCTTATTATCAAAGAAATTTAGTTGTTAGTATTAAAGATTTAATAAGATTCTTAAAAGATTTTATAAAAAATGGATATTCATTTGGATCTTTAAGCAAAACTCTTCAATCAAATAGGCATTTACATTTAACATTTGATGATGGATATAAAGAGGATCTCTTAATTGCAAAAAAATTAAAAGAGATATTTCATCTTAAAAAAAAACATTGTTCCTTTGCAATTAATATAGGAAACTCATTGCGTTCTAACTTTTCTGGTATGGATTTAATTTACAATGTTATAAAAAGTAATCCTTTAAATAAAATAGTCGATTTTTTCTCTATAGGCAAGAATTTTGATGTAGAGAATATTAAAGATATATATATTAAGATGAATATCCAGGAAATTGAAAACCTTAAACAAAATTTTAATTATGACAAAGATTTTCTAAAAAACCAATTCTTAAGTAAAGAAGAAGTTATTGGGTTATCAAAATTATTCAATGTTATTAGCCATGGAATTTTTCATAGAGATCTTAGATTCCATTGTTTAGAATCAGAAAAAGAAATAAAGGATTCCAAGATACTTCTTGAGGCTCTATGTAACAACAGAATTGATATGATGTTCCGTCATATATCGAAAAATGTTTATAATATCAAGCATAGAAAAAGAATAATATTTCTAAGAAATAACAAATTTTTCTATGCTACGGGTAACAAACTAACCAGAAGGAAAAAATAATAAAGATTTATGGAAAATTTGTAAGAATGCGGGTTATAAAAATGCTTTATCAATAAATCATGGACCTGATAATCCATTTAAAATTGGGAGATTTTGTATAAACCGAAATCTAAAAGAAATATTAGGTGAACTTAAAGGTGTCCAATAAAATTATAGGAGTTATTGGTGATGCTAATCTTAGCAAAGATGATATAAAATGGAAAACTGCTTTCGAAATCGGTAAATGCTTAATTGAAAATAAATATCGTTTAGCAAATGGAGGGATGGGTGGTGTTATGGAAGCATCTACATTAGGAGCAAAATCCTCAGATAAATATCAAGATGGAATGACAATTAGTGTTATTCCAGACTATGATAAAAATATGGGAAACGCACATGCAGATATTATTATCCCTACAGGTCTTGGCCTTGCTCGTAATGTTGTTCTAGCAAGTATGTGCGATGCTATAATAGCAATAGGAGGTGGTTCAGGAACTTTAAGTGAAATTGCCTTAGCATGGCAAATGAATAAATTAATTATTGCAATTGACTTAGAGGGTTGGAGTAGGAATCTGAAATCAATACAACTCGATAAAAGAAGGACGGATAAAATATTTAATGCAAAAAACTCGATTGAAGCAATTGAAATACTTAAGGAGAATATTGACAGTTATAATAAAAATTATAAAGGTATAAAACTTGTAAGATTAGGTGAAGCTAATGCAAAGAATATTATTTCAAAAAAGTTTAAAATCCAAGATCAAATTATTTTAATTGGAAAAGGATCTGAAGGTTATATATTTAGAAATAATAAGACAATATACAAAATTTTTAAAGAAGATAGCTCAAATTTGAGTAAATACTGGAAACTTAAGGCATTATCTGAAAAAATCTATAACTCTAGACTGAAACACCTTTTAAAATTTGACGTTTATTATGAAGATAATATACTTATTTTAAAATATTCACATTTTAAATCAAAATCTTATACGGGTAAATGCGAAAAAGATTTGATTTTAATTGCGAAAGAGCTAAAAAGTATAGGTTGGGTTTACACTGACTTTCAACCAAAAAATTTAAGAATTAATTTAGAAACAGGATTACCTACAATAATTGATTTAGGTCACTCCTTTGAACCTTATTCAAAACTACTTTTTAGGAAAATGTGTCGAAAGATGTATATATCTTCAATACTCGGAAATCATAAGAATATTAAACCTTACTTAACTGATACAAATTCATCTGAAGAATTTTTATTATTAAAGGAGTTAGGATATGAACCAGAATTAATAAATAAAAACTTTAAATCATTTTACAGCAAAATTATGACCTTAGACAAAAAGGATACTTTAAATCCTTTAATATTAGAAATCATTCAGGAGCAAAAAGGTATTAAAACTTTGTTTGATTATGGTTCAGGAAAAGGAGATATCTCATTTGATATCAAGAAATTAGGAATTGATGTAACATCCTTTGATCCTGATGTCGAAACATACGAAAAGTATAAGATGATATTTTACCAGGGAATAGAATTTATTTCAAGAGAGACTCTAAACTTTTATTTAGAAAAGCATAAGACATTTGATTGTGTTTTATTATCATTAGTATTGTGTCATCCTTTACATGAGGAAAAGAAAAACAGGGAGTTAATAATCCATAAAATCCTGAAAGAAATATATTCACTCTCTTCACATTATGTTCTTATAGTGATATGCAATCCACTATATTCTATGAAATTGAATTCAAGCTTACAAACTAAAAAAATATCACAAGATTTTCTTTATTTCAAGGAAAATATAATAGAAAAACAAATTAAATCCTCTAATGGTAAAAGATTTGATTATCATAGACCAATATCTTATTATGAAACATTATTTCATAAGTATAATATGAAGGTAATTCAAATTGAACAGACTAAAGGAGAGGACTTAACTCACCCTCATAATTTTTATTCTGATTTCCTAATATTTCTTCTTGAGGTGAATTCTTCTGAACCAGAAACATGATCCAGTTATTGTAATAATTGCCACCTCAATGAATAGGACAGATTTGTTAATTGAAAGATCTTTAAAATCTGTATATCAACAGAAAAATGTAAATCCTAAAGAAATTTTTATAATTGACGATAATGTGAAAAAGGATAAGAATGACAAATATTCGACTGAATACCATAATATCAAATGGAGAGTTAATAGTTTTAGAAAAGAATTTTTTGAAATAAAATTTAATGATGGAAAAATACCTGAATGGCATTTCCATACTAATATATTACCTAATAAACGTACGCATGGAAATTCAGGTACTGGCGCTTGGAACACTGCAATTTATCAATCTCTTAAATATGGAAGAAATAACTACATAGCTATTCTTGATGATGATGATGAATGGGATGAAAATTATCTGAAAAGATGTCTTAATGAAACCAAAATAGATAGAAAGAAAACAAACAAAGAATTTGTGTTGGCAGTAATTAGTTGTATTCTTCGTCGAGAAAGAGAAAAAGATATTGAAATGAATATCAATGAAAATAATTTTAATAGAAATGAGTTTTTCATTGGAAATCCAGGATTTCAAGGGTCAAATATGTTCATAAGATTAAGAGAATTACTGATGATTGGTTGTTTTGACGAAAGCTTAAAAAGTACAACCGATAGAGATGTTGCTATAAGATTGATAGAATTAAAAGAAATGAAAGAATATCCAAAATTTAAATTTATAAAAGAGCCTCTTGTATTACACCACGCCGAGGATGAAAATAGAGTAACAAATAAATATACTAATAAAAAATTAGGTTTGGATTTATTTTATAGAAAATATATTCATCTGATGGACAATGAAGTAAAGGTGAAGTCTCTTGAAAGAGCTAAAAGGTATTTTAATTATGATTATTCTGAAGTTAAACAAAAAAATGTTTCCTCCTCTGATTTTAATGAATATAATGCTAAACCCTTCAATTTAATAATTGGTGTTATTTCATCAGATTTAATTGCCATAAAGGAATTTTTAAAATCATTTAATCAAATTTTTAAAACAGATTTACTAAAAGATTATAGAATAATAATTCTAGAAAATACTGATGATGAGTATGAAATTAGACCTATTATCTCTTATTTTATAAATCAGAAACAAATTAATATCGAATTAATAGATTTAAATAAACAAAAAGAAATCATCAAAGAATACCCCTTTCATTATCTTTTTAATGAGGAATCAATTAACAAGAAATCTATAGCATTTAGCCGTTCTTTTCTTCAATGGATTCTTTATAATAGATCTATGGATTTGTATAATGGTAATTCTATAGTTTGGATAATCGATGATGATAATATGTTCAATAATCTAATTTATGATGACAAACAAAATAAAATTGAAATAAAAACAAGAGATTTTTTTTCAATTATATCCCATTTTAAACATAATGGAAAAATGGATGCTATACTTGGAACAGTAACTGATGCACCCCCTCTTCCATTCTTAAGTACTCTAAGAACACAAGCCTTAGATCTCCTTTTTAATCTAATGTGGTTTTCAAAACAGAATCCTAAAAATAATTTTGATAGATTTATTCATCATAACTTTTCTTTTATTGAAAATAACCGAGATTTTTATTATGATTTATCAAGCGAATATTATGAACATCTAGAATCTCCTTTTTGGTGGTATCCAATTGGAAGAAAATGTGAAAAAAATGATCAAGCATTTAATATATTTCTTGAAGAAATCACTTTAATTAACAAAGGAACAAATATTTTTCGACCTATTATCCTTAATAATTGTGAGTGGGGTAATATTAACGGGAAATCAATTTATAGAGGAGGAAATACAATAATTTATGACCTTGAAATGCTTAAAATTCCAAATATTATACCAAATATCTCCAAAGGTAATAAAAAATTAATAACAAGAAGAAGTGATTTTAATTGGGCTATAATTAACAAGTATATGTTTAATAGGAATATTTGTGAAATAAAATTGCCACTTAGACACCATAGAAGGTTACAAAATACAAAAATCTTAGCCAATCAAGAGAAGTTATCTAGAGATTTATACGGTATGGTTTTTTATAGAACCTTAGAGGAGATTCTAAGAGAAAACTATGAAAAAGACAGAACGAAAATATTAAAAAAGGCTGTAATTCTTTTTAAGAAAAGATATCGTGATTATATTAATAGAATTAAAGTTAATCTATATCGTACTGAATTTTTACTTAAAAAAGCTGTTAAAGTCTTAAGGGATAATAAAAATTGGTGGTATGAAAATGAATATCGTATTTTTATGAATGACAATATCCAAAATGCTATATATTCACTTGAATCTTTGTCATATGAAATAAGCAAGAGGAAAATGCAGAAATATATCAATTTAATTAAAAATGATGATAATTTGATGAATTATGAAGTTTATAACGAGTTCATAAATTTTCTTGAGGATATCAAAAAGAAATTACTTATATCAAATCTTTTAGAAAATAGTTTTGAAGTTTAGGTTTATCCTTTTTTATGGAATATCCAGAGGAATTTCTCAAAGCAATACTACTTTTTACTTTACAATAAAATTAATTGTTTTATTCCCTACTAAAAGTTTTAGAGAGCTTTTCTTTCATTTTTTTAACTTTTTCGTTAATATTTTTCTGTAATTTTTTTAAAAACACGGAGGGCTTTACCATATAATCGCGTTCTACTTTACCTATTCTCTTTTCCAGTCTTTTCTGTTCTTTCCTTCTTTCCCTTATCAACTTTTTCAGTTCAGTATCATTAATTGCCAACAT
>SDBT01000756.1_pt1 | contig 53026 bp, 43 predicted proteins | sample 2277101 | NCBI WGS metagenome assembly SDBT01 (sample SAMN10404973, study PRJNA504765) | marine sediment metagenome | isolation source: marine sediment core GS10_PC15, 103 cmbsf | place: Arctic Ocean: Southern Knipovich Ridge | collected 2010
CCAATGTCAAGCCGGTACCATATCCCGCCTGAAAAATCAGTATGCAAGGTTCCCATCCTGGCAATTCCCTTCAGTCCAAATACAGAAACACCATCCCGCAGGATCTCTTTATCAACCATGAAATCATAATTCAGGATCACATCATTATGGACCTGGTTATCCCATCCCTTTGGTGGATTGGATGGGGTGATCCGGTGAATGATATCCTGTGCAAAGAATCCCAGCGCTGCCGGTCCCAGAATACCCACCCTTAAACCCGTAGTAAACCTGATACCGCTTTCCGGACGATTGACAACTCTTTGCTGGGTCAGGGTAAGAGTGGCTGCATAGGGAAAAAGTAATTATCTGCATCAGTCTTCCTGGGAAGAGTTGTTTGTGATAACAGCACATTGGCAATCAGATATTCTCTTTTTTAAAGATGAACTCCGTTTTTTTCAAGAAATTATTGTTGAATACTTCCCTCAGCTATTAAAACATAAAAGTATTATTTCTTTAAAACCACTTGATGAACATTTTATTCATTTGGTAAAAACAGCAGATGAGTTAACTCAAAGTTTCGAGAAGCATAGAAGGCACATTGAAGAATTAATGGATGATCCTTTTGCTTATGATGATAATAAATTTAGAAAAGAGCACGAAATTCTGGAGAATAAGTTTGCGTCTTTTGTTTTGGAGTTTCAGGAGGAAAAAAAACAAATTTATAGAATAACAGAAAAAATTATTAGATACAATAAATGATTAAAAAATTAATAAAATAAAACCTCGGCAAACTATGAGTCACTGCAGATCAATGAACTGTAGTGACTCGTTAAAAAATCAGAATAACCAAAAGATGCTACAAATGATTTAATCCGGCAAACCAAAAGCAAAAAAGAGCTCTCCTGGATAATTTTCATAAATGCCTTCCATCATTACTCCACCGTTTTGATGTTTTAAGGCTTTTCTCAGATCATCAACGGATGAAACCTTTTCGTTGTTGATACCAGTAATAATAAACCCTTCTGTAATATCAGTCTGGTTTTTCAGGATACCCCCGTTCAATTCTTTGACCACAACACCTCCCTCAATGCCTAATTGTTCAGCCTTTTCTTTATCAATGGTTTCAAAAGAAGCACCCAAAACGTCCAGGATATCCTGCTGGTTGTCGGCAATCAATTTCTTGATCCCCTTCTGGTTTGCCAGTGTGACCTCATAGGACAGTTCTTTCCCAGACCTGTTTACGGTTACACTAACCTGGTCTCCCGGCCTGCGCCTGCCAATCTGTTCAAGCAGGTCGGCGGATTTCTTGATGGGAACATCATCCACGTTGACCACCACGTCTCCGGCTTTTATACCGGCCAGGCCGGCTGCACTTTTATCAGTGAGACTGTCTACAAAGGCTCCTTCACTGATTTTTAGATGTTGGTCTTTCGTCAGGTTTGCATCAATATCCCTTATCAAAATGCCCAGGTAGGCACGCTGTACCATACCGTATTTCATAAAATCCTCCACTACCTTGCTTACAATGTTGACAGGAATGGCGAAACCATATCCTGCATATGAACCAGTGGGACTGGCAATGGCAGTATTGATCCCGATCAGCTCCCCGTTCAGGTTCACCAATGCACCACCGCTGTTGCCCGGATTGATGGCGGCGTCTGTCTGAATGAAAGCCTCAATAGCCGATTTATCATCAATGATGTTGATATTTCTCCCTTTTGCGCTGACAATTCCAGCCGTTACCGTTGAGTTCAGGTTAAACGGATTACCGACTGCCATTACCCATTCACCGACTTCAACCTGATCCGAGTTGCCAAGGTGCATAGCCGATAGGCCTTCCTTTTTAATTTGAAGTAAGGCAAGGTCGGTTGAGGGATCCGTTCCGATGACCTTGGCCTTGTAGCTCTCATTGTTAGGCAGTGTAATCTCTATATCATCAGCCTGATCAACGACATGATTATTGGTGACAATGTACCCGTTGCTGTTGATAATGACACCTGACCCGGCACCCACCTGTTCAAATGGTTCAGGCTTTGAACGGTCTGGTTGCTGCCGCTGGGGATCGCCATAGAAATACCGAAAGAATTCATCTCCGAACATGTCTCCAAAAGGATTTCGTTCGTTGAAAAACAACTGGTTTGATACCTGAACTTTACGTGTCGATTTGATGTGTACAACACTATTCATAACCTCTTTTGAGACGCCGGTAAAGTCTAGCGGAACGAATTTCCCGTTTTCCTTGACGGTATAGATAGTTTTGTGCACCGGTACAGGATCCAGCCCGGTATGAAAAACGGGGTCAAGATTTCGATTGAGGCCGGTTAACATAAAGACCGCAATCGTAAGGCCGCTTCCCAGTATGGAAGGGACCAGCATTTTTATGATTTTTTTCATTTTACATTCCTCCTTTTTAAATTAATTTCATTCTTTGAATTTTTTATGACTTGATGAAAACTCAGGATTACCTTGAGCAGGCCTGGGTTGATCATCTGGCAAGAAAGTATTGTATACCTGAAGCCCCGGTTTAAATGCACCTCTGAAAACCCTATTGCCAGTACCCCTTTCTCATAGTCTGAAAGGGACTCTTTATCAATCAAATGCGTTTTGAATGGTTTTTCATATTCCAATGACCGTGGCGCTTCTATGATCAGGTTATTTTCCTGCAATAATGCATTTACCTCCCGGTCATAAAGGAGATCGCTTTCCAGGAAAATTACCAGCTGGCCTCTTTGGGTATCTTTTAAATAATCGATTCTGCTTATCTCCAGGTCATTACGTGATTTAATGACATGGCAGAATTTTGAATCAAGTGGACTGTGATAATATGATTGATGAATATTCATGGCTTTGTTATTTAATAAGAGAAAAAATAATAAGTTGATGTTTATTACGGACCCGATTACTTTCAGGAATCGGTCAGATTTGCAGTGCAGGCGGAGGGAGATCAATAAGGGTTGGGTTAGACAGAAGTTTATCAATAAACAATGCTGTGAGATTCATATCCTTTTGGACCGGAGTCTCTTCGAACAGTGTAATTTTAGCTGATTGATCTCCGGTATCCCATGGATTATTTTCCGTCACATCCTTCAGACTCCATTTCTCAGTGTTAAATTTTTGTATTTCCAGGTATTGTTTGTTTGAACTGCAACCGGGACATGGAATGGAATAATTATTCAGAAGAACCAGACTGACAAATAAAATCACTAAAAATGATGATATGTATAAATGTTGTTTCAATTCCTGGTGAAATTTATAAACCTGTACAAAGTTATATGTAAAGGAGGGGGGATGTTAGTAAATACCGTTAAAAAAACTTAACGGTCTGTTAAAAAAACATAATTAAGGGATTACAGCCGGCTTTCAATCAGGTTGATTAAAGTCTCTATCCCTGCTCCTCTAACCTATTTTCAATGATAGTGTAAGGTAAAAATTCCTGGGCATCCCGGGATAATAATAACGTGGTGGAGCCCCTCCAAAGGAGGGAGCATTGATCAGGATCATGGAGGCATAGGATTGGTTAAGAATATTATTGATCCCCAGGGCCATGGAAAATCCAAAGTTTGATGACAGTTCATGTGTATATGAGATGTTCCAGTCAAGTGTCTGGTAAGCCTGGTATATCCCTTCATTGTCATCGGCCAGGTATTGTTTCCCAACCATGTGCAATGCCATACTGGTTTCGATATTCAATGCAGTGAGCCATTTTAGTATGAGATTATTCTTATAATCCGGGATCCCCGGCAACTCATTCCCGGAATAGTCCGCATCATCGTCCACGAATTCGACAAAGCTGTTCCCCGAATATTGAAATGAATGAAGCAGCTGCAGACCGGTCCCCGGTTGATGCCCCCTCAATATGGTCCAGCTGATCAAAGATTCAAGTCCCGCGTGATTACTCCTTCCGGCATTGATCCCGGTAAATATTTCCTCTGAAATGCGTTTGGTGACAAGCAAATCTTTTACAAACAGAATATATCCTGTTATATCGTAATTGAACCGCTTATCCCATACATCCCCTCTCATCCCGAGTTCCAGGTTCCAGCCTTTCTCAGGCCTTAATTGATCATTTCGTACACCTTCGGGCAGAAGGGTTTCTTCAAAAGATGGTGTTGAAAAGCCATGACCTGCAGACGAGAATAAGGTCAGGTAATGGCTCAGCCGGTAGTTTATACCCAGCCTGGGAGAAAACACCACAGGATATCTGAAACTTCCTTCCTGGTATCCGGGATTATTGGATTCGACCAGCCTGAACTGTATAATTGCAAGGTTCACCCCGGCCTCCAGCCTGAACCTTTCGCTTACTTTCCAGTGATAGAGGTTAAACAGGTTGGTGTAAAACCTGTTCTCCCTTATGGCATCCAGGAGATCTCCCTGCTCACCCTGCAGGGTTTCATAGGTGGACCAATCAATGTTCTCGCTTAATAATTCGAAACCCAGGATGGCCTTGAGGCTAGAAGTTTCAAATTCTAACCTGGACCTGATGCCGAGATTCATGGTATTGTCCTTAAGTATGTTGAATGGTCTGGATTCATAAAGGTTTTTTTCACCCCCGAAAAACACAGTTTTCATCCTGAGAGCAGTCCCGATATCATTGCTGATGCTGATTCCTGTAAGGTATTTCTGGTATTTTTCATAACCCTTAATGGCATTCCAGTTTTCCGCAGCTGCCTCCGGATTATTCTTAAAAGTCTCATCATCAAGGGAACTTGGAATATGGGCTTTGAGGTCAATATAATTAAAGAGAACCCCCACCTGGAAATGGCGTGTAAAAATATCTCCGGTCAACATCAGGTGATTGTTATAGTAGTTACTGTTCTCCCTGAAACCATTTGACTGTTGTCTGCCCAGATCGATGGCAAGAGAGGTCTTGTTTTTTTTAAGATGGGCACTCAATGCATGTTTTTGCAATCCAAAACTGCCTGCTTGATGCAGTGTATTTATGCCAAAGCCCTTTTCCCCCGGATAGGGCGTAAACAGTCGCAAAGTTCCCCCCAGTCCCGCACCATACAGGGCAGAAGCGGGACCTTTTAGAATTTCAATGCGGCTCAGTCCCGTGAGAGAAAGATCTTCCAGCACGGTCACGCCATCTCCACCCGTGATCGGGATATCATTAAGGTAGGCCTTTACCCGGTTACTTCCATAAGGATCCCGGGAACCCATCCCGCGTATGGTCAGCCGGTTGGTACTATATGTACCGTGATGCATATATATCCCGGGGACCAGGTTCAGCCAGCCCGAGATATGTTCCTGGCTGTTGAACCTGTTGTTTTCCCTGATCAGCAGACTGATGTTGCCGGACTGGTTTTTCAGTTTTCCGGAAAACTGGGTAGCACTGACCTGAACCTCCGTTAGTTCTTTTGGGTCAGGCAACATTTCAATGAGTATGTTCTCCTTATCCCGGAATATGTATGGTTGAGGAATATACCCGAGGTAGCTTACAAGAAGCTTTCCCTCATGCCGATCTTCCGGCAGATAGAAGATGCCGGCGACATTGGTATGGACCATAGTGCTGTCGGGTAGTACCACCCTCGCATTTTCCAATGGCAATCGGGTTTGCTGGTCGATGACCAGTCCACCGGTCTGTGAAAACACCCAGGCCGGAAGGAAAAATAAGATAAAGACTGCTGATCTCATTATAACATACAATATTATTACATGTTTATAGTTTCACCAGCATTTTTCCACTTTTCTCAATCATAGATGTATTGATATTTGACCTGATACATCCTATTTTTCCGTAAATTTATATAATCGTTAGTGCTGTTGCACTTAGAGATTAAAACCTAATCATGGCAGATATGGGTAAACAATGGCAGCTGGGGGACAATATGGAGCAATTCTTCTGGGAACTCGCTGATTCCTTTCGTTTTTCGGGTAAGGCAGTCAGGGAAATGTTCAGAAGTCCCTTTGAATGGGGTGAATTAGGGCGCCAGTGTTATTTTGTCGGAACAAAGTCACTTGGACTGATAGGGATCACTGCATTTATTATGGGACTCGTACTTACCATGCAGACCAGGCCGGTCTTGCTTGAACTGGGAGCTGATTCACTGTTACCAGGAGTTGTCATGGTATCTATGTTCAGGGAAATCGGTCCGGTAATCACTGCCATTATTTTCGCCGGAAAGGTGGGATCAGGCATAGGTGCCGAGCTTGGATCCATGCGCGTGACAGAACAGATCGATGCCATGGAGGTCTCCGGCATAAATCCCATGAAATACCTTGTTTCTACAAGGGTAATGGCCACCACACTGATGCTTCCACTCCTGGTATTCTATGCAGACGGCATTGCCTTGCTTGGCTCCTTTATTGGTATGAATATTGGCGGAAATATCTCCTTTGATCTGTACCTGTACCAGGCATTGGACCAGATCTGGTTTCTGGATTTTATACCGGCTACGATCAAAACCTTCTTTTTTGGCTTTGCCATTGGTATAGTCAGTTGTTACAAGGGGTATAATGCAAAGGGAGGAACCCAGGGTGTGGGTATTGCAGCGAATACGGCGGTGGTAATATCCTCCGTGGTCATATTTATCCTGGACCTGATGGCGGTGCAGATTACCGAACTTATACTATGAGTGGACAGACTGTAAATAAAGAGACGGTTATCACAGTGAGGGACCTTTACAAGATATTTGATGACACACAGGTGCTGGAAGGGGTATCTTTCAAACTGAACCGGGGAGAGACCCTGGCAATTCTCGGCAGGTCAGGTCAGGGGAAATCTGTTTTAATTAAATGCATAGTCAGGCTTATCCTTCCGGATGCCGGGAGTATTGATGTGTTAAACTTCGATGTTCTGAACCTGGAGGAGAGGGAATTGAATGAACTCCGCATCAGGGTTGGATACCTTTTCCAGGAAGGAGCCCTGTATGACTCCATGACACTGGCTGAAAACCTTATGTTCCCATTGAACCGGAATAAACCCGGTTTATCCGATACAGACAAGAAGAACCTGGTCGAACAGATCCTGAAAAGTGTCGATCTCTTCGACGCCATCGATAAAATGCCTGCTGAACTTTCTGGAGGAATGCGCAAAAGGGCCGGACTGGCCAGGACCCTTGTTTTGCAGCCAGAAATAATCCTTTATGATGAACCTACAACAGGATTGGATCCATATACAGCACGCGATATCAATGATCTAATCATAAGGATCCAGGAGATCTACAATGTTTCTTCCATCGTGGTAACCCATGACCTGAAATGCACCAGGAGGGTTTCAGATAGGATCGTTATCCTGCAAAATGGTAATTTTATAGCACGGGGGACTTATGAAGAACTTGAAAATCACACAGATGATATGATTCGTAATTACTTTATATAAAACTTTAACAGATGAAACAGACCCGGAATAGTACAATCCGGCTCGGAATGTTTATTGCCGGAGGAGCATTGCTTTTCATACTAATAATATACCTGATTGGAGGCAAGCAGAATATGTTCACATCCAGTATGAGGATAAGCACTGTTTTCACAGATGTAAAAGGCCTCCAGGAAGGAGCGAATGTCAGGTTCACCGGGATTGATGTGGGAGCGGTTAATAAACTGGCAATTCTTACTGATTCATCGGTTATGGTAGAGATCTCCCTGGACAGGAAAGTAGCAAAATTTATTAAAAAGGATTCCAGGGTAACCATCGCCTCGCAGGGTTTAATGGGCAATAAACTTATAATCATTACGCCCGGAAGTGCTGATCAACCTTCTATCGAACAGGGAGATAACCTGCCGTCTGCAGAACCGGTTGATTTGGATGACATTATGCGGGATATAAAAATATCCGGGGAAAGAATTGGTGAAGTCTCAGCAAATCTTATTAACATAACTGAGAAAATGCAGCGTGGTGAAGGGATCTTTGGTAAAATATTCACTGACACCAGTTTTGCCTACAACCTTAGCAGAACGAGCTACAACCTCAGGGTTCTTTCAGACCAGATCAACCGTGGGGAAGGATTTCTCGGGAAGCTCCTGGTTGAATCGGATTTTACGTCTGAACTTGATTCAGCGGTAAATTACATTTCCGCTATTTCTCAAAACCTGGAAGAAATTACAGATAAAATAAACCGGGGCGAAGGATTAATCGGCCGCATGACCACCGATACCACCCTCACTTACAACATATATCAGGCCAGCCAGAACATGAGTGATGCTACCCGTAACCTCGAAAAAATGACCGGAAACCTGGCTGAATTCACCGAAACCATGAATACCGGCCAGGGAATGCTTAATAAAATGCTTGTTGATTCGGCATTTGCAGACAGCCTTGATGTGGCCCTGCAGAACCTTAATAAAACTTTGATCGAACTCCAGTCAGCTTCTGAAGCGATCCAGCAAAGCGGTATGGTCAGGGCCTTCTCAAGAAAAGCCAGGAAAGAGGAAGAAAAAGCCAGAAAGGATGAGCAGCAGGAAGAACGATAACCCTCAAGACCAACTCAGCTCAATCTCTTTTTTTTATTGCTGAAATGCGGCCATCATAACTGATCTGTTCTCGCAGATTACTTGTAATACCGAGGGTGCTGGAACCGCTCCCAGTAATCGTATAAATACATTTATACTGGTCTCTTCCACCATTAACGGTAAATGTCAGGTTGATCCTGCTTTTTTTCTTGTTGACCGAGAGGTTAACTCCTTCCATCGGACCTTGGAATTTAATGCCTCCTGATTCTGGGCTATAGGCCACACCACCATGGGCCCTCCCAAAATAAGGAAGGTCTGCCAAGACTGAATCATTCGAGATCTCAGCAAATGCATTATGAGTGGCAAGGTCAATGATCCGCCCCCTGGAAGGAAGGGCTCTGAGAGCAACGAAATGGAAACTGCCTGATTCAACCAGGCTCCTGGTCTCTGCAAATTCTTCAGCTGCCTTTTGTTTTTTCAGTTCCTTCTTTGACTGGGCATGAAGGGGCATCATAATCAGGCAGGCAATTACCAACAATAGAATATTTGTTTTCGTTCGTTTCATTTGATTGTATTTATGAATAAAGTTTTCACAAAGGCTCATATGAAAAATGATACTTTTGAAATCCTCCGAAACTGAAATCCCAGTTAATCGCTACCATATTTTGGTTCAGATCGTATTCAAAATGAAGATCTGCATCAAAACCATCATTCCCCTCAAATTTACCGTCTGTTAGCAGTCCAGTCCCATCATATTCAAAGGTGAGTGTACCGTTCAACCAGTTATCGAAATTATTCAATTCTCCAGACACAAGCAAACCGTTATCATCATAACGGTAGGTCTCCGATCCGCTTCCTCCGTCAGACCCCTCAAATGTCCTGACCAGGAGCTTCCGGTCTATGCTGTACCAGTAATGAAAATATGCACTGTCCCCATCATGATAATCCCGTATAGATGATCGCAATATCCCGGTGGAGTCATACTGGTAAGTAGTCCGGGTAGTTAACCCGTCTGAGCGAATGAATTTCTTTTCGACCAGCCTTCCCTCATCGTCATATTGGTAATGGGACGGGCCTTCGGTCTCATCGTTATAGGTATATTCTTCCTGTTGTACTCTGAACCATTTATCTTCACGAATAAATACATTGGAGCTCGTGAAACATTTTGCAGCTTCCTGCTGATATTCATAAACGAATGTTTGGTTCCACTGTCCATTAAAATCCCAGTACTCCCCAATCCGGTTCCCGAAATAATCATAACTGTATTCGATAAAACCAATGGAATCCCCCCCGCGGTATATGCCGGCACCCGTTTTCATTCCCTCGCTGTCATAATAAAATATCAGGTCTCCATGAAACCAACCGTTCAAACCATTGCAGCTGGCAGCGATACACATATTCTGATCATCATATTCATAGGTTGTTTCTCCGGTCACTCCATCCGACCTGGAAAAATCCTCTCCCGTTAATAATCCCTTTGCATCATAATAAAAATGCTGATCAGAAGTGATACCATCGCTGAACTCCCTGTACTTCCTGGTTTGATTGCTGAGTGAATCATATTCATAATGGTTCACTGAACTCCTTGAACTGTCTTCCAGCTGCCAGTGTGCCAGGTAGTTTTTTCCACTGATATCATAAAAAAATGAAGTAATGGCAACCTCCCCGGTGGAATTTTCATAGTAAAGTTTAACCGGGCGGCCTTCGGGAATCACTCCTGATGATGGTTCTTCTTCCACAACCTTACAGGAAAATAGGAGTATGGCAATAAGAGTCAGTATGGTAACCAGCGTGATCAGACATGCTGAGAGGATGGATAAAAAAAATTTCATGAGGCTGATTTATAATATGTTGAGTATTGTTACCTTTACAATAAAGATACAGAAATTAATCCACTACCGTCATGAAAATACTTATGCTGCTGTTAACTATCAACTTTCTTAATGCCAATCCAATGGAAACTGAACTTTCGAAAGATGTCTTCGATACAGGGGACGGAGAACTTGCCATCACTTTTATCGGGCATGGTACGCTCATGTTCGAATACAATAACATGGTAATTCATATTGACCCGACCATGCGTGAGACCGATTATGCCAAAATGCCTGATGCGGACATTATCCTGATTACACATCATCATGGAGATCACCTGGACCTGACAGCGATCAATCATATCATCAAAGAGGATTGCCCCGTTGTAATGACACAATCATGCCTTGACCAGCTTGAGGATTTAAAAGGAGCTGTCTTAATGGGAAACGGCGATCGAAAAACAGTAAAAGGCATCCCCATTGAGGCCATTCCAGCCTATAATATTGAACATAAAAGGTCAAACGGACAGGCATTCCATCCAAAAGGCATAGGGAATGCTTATGTTGTAAACATCGGAGACCTTAAAGTACTGATCGGGGGCGATACTGAAAATGTTCCGGAAATCAAGGCACTGAAAGATATTGACATTGCCTTTTTGCCCATGAACCTACCCTATACTATGACCCCTGAAATGGTTGCAGATGCAGCCAGGGCCATGCAGCCAAAAATACTGTATCCTTACCATTACGGTAAAACTGATCCGGCTGAGCTGGTAAACCTCCTCAAAGATGAGAAAAACATCGAGGTGAGGATCCGGGACCTGGAGTAGAACCGGCATTATAATCGCTGGGGTCATTGATCATTCCTTGATCAATCCCTGACCCTCTATCCACGGTGCACCCGCCTCTTTCAGTTCTTTCTCCAGTTGAGGAATGGTCACTTCAACGATTTCCGCCAGGCTTTGTTTTATTTTCGCCAGTTCCGATTTGCCGGCCTCCAGGGATTGCTTATGCATCTTCGTGGGACCATAAGTCGTAGCTAAACCACTTGCAGCAACATTGAGCCTCCGTCCTGGTGTTGGCGGACGGCTCTCTCCAACTTCATTTGCAGAAGGACTTCCATGCATGAGGGAATAGAGTTCCTTCAGTTGCTCTGAAGTGTTGTAGATCCTTAATTCAAGTTCCTTTGCTTCCGAGTCCAGCCTCAACATGGCTGCCTGCATTGCCTTTAACCGCTTCACACTTTTATCAAGTTCCAGTGATGTGGCCAGGTGATCTTGCTGGAAAGTTTCTATTCCCTTTCTAAATGTTATTTTTTCTTCTTCGGACGCTCCTTCCAGAGCTCCGCTATACAATGGTTTTACTTCAAAACTCTGCGGACCGGACAATTCCGTCAACTCTCCGTCAATGACTTTTTTAAGTTCAACCGTATATGTTCCAGGAATGATGATTTGTCCCCGGGAAGATGCTTCCTCGCCCAGCTTTATTCCAGCTTTGGATGCATACCGCAGGTCCCAGCTTACCCTGTGAATGCCCTTTGCAGTCTTTCCCTCGATGGTATTCACTAAATTCCCCCGGGCATCCTTAATGGTTAACCGGATCTCAGGTGTTTTCTGAAGTTTTTCTGCATCCAGCTCTTCCCATCCGGGGAAGGGTATATCTTGGCCTTCCTTGTTCAGATTTTTTTCTTTCTTCTGCCTGACAGACTTAAGGGATGGAATATCTTCCGGTAAATAGTAGGATAAGATGGCACCAAAGGGAGGATTTTCTGCTGCATATTGTGATGCTCCCTGACCTCCTGTTATTGACCTCGGAACATACAACCAGGTCTCTTTCACAGGAAACAGAGTTGTTTCATTTAACAGGCCGCTGGCAGTTACTTTCCTCAGCGGGGAATAGTCATCCAGGATGAAAAATCCGCGCCCGAAAGATGCACATACCAGGTCATTTTCCCTGCGCTGAATGGTCAGGTCCCTGAAGGAAATGGTCGGAACCCCGCCTTTTAGCCTGATCCATTTATTTCCCCCGTCCGGGGTAAAATAAATACCATATTCAGTCGCGGCAAACAACAAATCCTTTTCGACATGATCCTGCACAAGCCTCCAGACCGGCAGATTATCCGGAAGATTTCCGCTAACGGAGGTCCAGCTACGGCCTGCATCGGTACTTTTTAAAATATAGGGTTTGTAATCCCCGAATTTATGATTATCAAGAGCCGTATAAACGGTCATGGCATCAAAAAGATCGGCCCGGATATCGTTTACGAATGCAGTGGACGGGATGTCCTTAATACTGCCGATTTCCAGTCTCCGCCAGTTCTCACCGCCGTCATCGGTCACCTGGATAAGCCCGTCATCGGTGCCGGCATAGATCAGTCCCTCCTGAATGGGAGATTCCGCCAGGGAAGTGATCGTGTTATACTCCGACATGGCACTTAAATCCCAGGGATTGTCCCAGCTCTGCTGCCTCCCCATAATGGGAAGGGACAGCCTCTCCTCGTCCCTGGTCAGGTCACCTGATATGGCTGTCCAGCTGTCACCACGGTTATCTGATCGCCATACCCGGTGGGAAGCAAAGTATATGTGTGCCGGGTTATGCGGACTCACCAGCACCGGTGAATCCCAGTTAAACCGTTCGGGGCCTTCCCCTTCTCCGGCTTGAGGCATGATCAGGATCTGTTCGCCGGTAATCCGGTCTATGCGATGCAATCCGCCTTGCTGGGTCTCCGCATACATAATGTAAGGATTTCCGGGCTCGGTAGCCGTCTGCTGCCCATCTGAACCCAGTATTTTAAACCAGTCGGCATTTCTGATGCCATGTACATTATCGGTGCGTGAGGGTCCGCCATGTGTGCCATTGTCCTGGGTCCCCCCATAAATGAAATAAAACGGTTCACTATCATCCACGGCCAGTTTATAATACTGGGTAACCGGCAGGTTCTCGATGAAACGCCAGGTTTCTGCCAGGTCGTAGCTTTCGTATATCCCCCCGTCAGTGCCGATCAGCAGATATGCGGGATCATCCCCGCGAAAAGCAATGGCATGATTGTCTGAATGCTTTTTATTCTCCTTCATGCGGCGGAAGGTTTTTCCGTGATCGTCTGAAACCTGGATTCGAACGTCCATCAGGTACAACCTCCCTGCTGCATGCGGTGAAGCATAAAGTTCCTGGTAATAATGAGGACCGGTTGCCCCTGAAACTGTATTCGATTGTTTTGCCCAGGTGGAACCACGATCGGTGGACATAAATAGCCCACCCGTTCTCCTGTCCAGTTCTATGGCTGCATAAACCATATCCGGATCCTGGGGTGATACCGCAAGGCCAATCTTTCCCAGGTTTGAGGTGGGAATGCCTTCTGTAAGTTTTTCCCATGTTTCCCCTCCGTCCTTGCTGCGGTGTATTCCTGATCCGGGACCCCCACCCATATATGCAGCCACGTTCCGATGCCTCTGCCAGGTAGCGGCATACATCCAATCCGGATCCCGGGGATCAACCACAAGATCGGTAACCCCGGTCCATTCATCATCCCCGAGGACCCTTTTCCAGTTCTCTCCGCCATCATTGGATTTGTAAACTCCACGCTCCCCGCCTTTCTTCCACAGGGAACCCTGGGCAGCTACGAAGACAATATCGGAATTATCAGGATGGATGACTATCCGGGCAATATGTTCAGATAATTTGAGTCCCATATTTTTCCAGTTCTTTCCTCCGTCCTTGCTTTTATATACCCCGTCGCCGATACCCACATGCCTTCCACCGACATCCTCGCCGGTCCCGACCCAGACTATATTCGGATTATTCGGATCAATACTTACACAACCGATAGAATAAACAGGTTGAGAATCAAAAACCGGAGTCCAGGTAACACCTGAATTAGTTGTTTTCCATACCCCTCCCGATCCCACGGCCACGTACCAGATATTTTTGTTTTCCGGGTGTATGGCAATGTCGGCAATTCGACCGGAGGAGAAAGCTGGACCGATATTTCTGAATTTCAATCCGGCAAAAGGGTCATCTGATGATTTTGTAGAAATTTCATCCTGTGCAAAAAGACTTGCACATGAAAGCAGCAAAACGAATACAATATTTTTCATTTGGTTTATGAGCTTGGGTTAATATTTAGGGAATGTTTAAAGTACACAATTATCTTGATTATTAATAGAATGGCTGTATGAGTTTTTAGAGCCATTTATTGTGATAAAATCTTAATTTTGATTATCCCGGTTCTCAGGGAAACTGACAGTTACAAAATTAAATATCAAATTCTTAAAACTGATACCCATGAAAAAAGCAATTATCCCTCTACTGTTGTTGACCTGTGTTGTTACCAATGCACAATCAATCCATGATAAACAAGCTGTCAAAGCCATTATGGACAGGGTAAATAAATACCAGTTTGAAAATCCCTGGCAGGAATTTGATGACAACTGGATACGCGGGACTTATTATGCCGGTGTCATGGCATGTTATAACGCTACCGGGGACAAGGCATATCTGGATCAATGTGAAGCATTTTGCCAATCCCTGAACTGGAAGTTGCCTGCCCTGCCTCCATGGCAAGGTGGTAGTGGGGCAAACCTGCTGACCTGTGGACAAACCATGCTGGAGTGTTACATGGCAGAGAAGAAAAAATACAAAATTGAATCCATCATTGCCCACCTCGAAGATCCTGAAATCAGGAATCCTGTATCAAACCCCTTAGAATGGTATTTTGAGGCAGGCAGGCGCTATGTCGACGGATTGTTTACCGGTCCGCCAACCCTGGCCATGCTGTTTGCTGTTACCGGGGAGGATAAGTACCTGAATTGGATGGGAACTTTTTTCTGGGATGTCTACGGCAAATTGTACGATATTGAAGAAAACCTTTTTTACCGTGATCATCGTTTCTTTCCGGATTGCATGGAGCAACGAGTAAATGATCCTGTCTGGGAGGGAAATCACCAGGTAACTGCCGCAGGTAAAAAAGTCATATGGTCAAGGGGTAATGGCTGGGCCTTTGCGGGAATTGCAAGGATCCTGAAATATCTCCCCCGGGATCATCCAGGCTATGAAAGATACGAACAGGTATTTAAAAATATCGCCGGATCACTTGCTGGCAGGCAATCAGAAGAGGGATTCTGGTATCCCAACCTGGCCGATCCTGATCATATTCCCCTGAAAGAAACAAGCGGGACAAGCTTCTTTATCTATGGATTAGCATATGGGATCAATACAGGGGTATTAGATAAAAACGAATATTTGCCAGTTGTCGAAAAAGCCTGGAAATCTGTTTGCGATGCTGTAAGTGAAGATGGTAAAGTTCAGTGGGGGCAAAGAGTAGGAGATCGTCCGGTAATGCATAAAAAGGAGGATTCACATGAATATATTTCGGGTACTTTTTTACTTGCAGCGAGTGAAGTTTACAAGTTGTAATACAGGTCATCAAAGTCCGGTTATCCACTGAGCGCAAACAACTCAGAAAAAAAAACTTTGCTAACGCTTGCCTTGTGCCCCTGTTATGCCGTAACTTTATAAAAATCATCAAATCCAGATAATCATGCCTACCTACATTCTTCTGACGAAATTATCTCCTGATCTTTCAATGCAGATGAAAGAAAGGGCACAGCTGGGAAGGACCTGGCTGGACCAGGTTAAGGAAACCTGTCCGGAAGTTAAATTCCTGGCACATTATGCATTGCTGGGTCAATTTGATTTCATGGATATTTATGAAGCACCGGATGAACAGGCAGCTGCCAAGGTTTCTATTATCAGCCAGGCAAACGGAGCCTTCCAGGCACAGAGCCTGCCGGCCATCCCTTATAAGAAATATCTCGAATTGATCAAAGAGGTTGAGTAAGCTGCCCTATTTGATCGTTTGAAGGGCCCTGTTGATGCGCTGAAGTACTTCTTCTTTGCCCAGCACCTCCATGATATCCATGAGTCCGGGACCGATATTGGCTCCCACAAGACTTAGCCGGAGTGGATTCATTAGCTTGCCAAAACCAATCTCCCGGCTTTCTGTCAGGTTTTTTAAAACAGGTTCAATCTCACCGGCAGTAAAAGGCTCCACAGGTGCCAGTGATGAGCTCAGTTCACGCAGGAGAGAAGCACTGTCATCCTTCCAAACTTTTCTGATGACTTTTTCATCATAACCCGAAGGTGATTGAAAAAAGAACCATGCCTGCTCCCATAGATCAGTAAGCAAAAAAGCTCTTTCCTTAACCAGGTCAAGTGCTTTGCTGATATATGGTGATGGAAATTTTAAATCCCTTTGTTCCAGCTCGCCGGTGAACCATGCTGCCAGCTCATCACCACTTTTCTTAACCAGATATTGATGGTTGAACCATTTGGCCTTTTCCGGATCAAACCGTGAACCGGCTTTTACGATCCGCTCGAGTGAAAAAGCCTCGATAAGTTCATCCATGGAAAATATTTCCTGTTCGGTTCCTGGATTCCAACCCAATAGGGCAAGGATATTGATGAATGCTTCCGGGAAATAACCTGATTCCCGATAACCGCTGGATATTTGCCCGGTATCAGGTTGTGTCCATGCAAGCGGAAAAACCGGAAATCCAAGCCTGTCACCATCCCGCTTACTGAGTTTCCCCTGCCCGTCCGGCTTCAGGGTAAGCGGCATATGTGCAAAAACCGGTCCCTGCCATCCAAATGCTTCATACAATAATATATGTAAAGGAGTTGAGGGTAACCATTCCTCACCACGGATCACATGGCTGATCTCCATAAGATGATCATCCACCACATTGGCCAGGTGGTAGGTAGGCATTCCGTCAGCCTTAAGCAGTATCTTATCATCCAGGGTTCTTGTATTGAACTCCACTTCGCCCCTTACGACGTCCTGAAACTCAACCCAATGATCCTCAGGCATTTTATACCTTATCACATAAGGTAGTCCCGTCCTTACCTTTTCTTTGACCACGTCTTCATCATGGGACAGGGAATTATTCAGTTTCTCCCTTACAAGGGAATTGTAGGTAAATGCACCCTTACGGCTTTCGGCTTCTTTTCTGAGCCTGTCCAATTCTTCAGGTGAGTCAAAAGCAATGTAGGCATATCCCTTATCGACCAGCATCTCTGCATACTTCCTGTACAGGCCCTTTCTTTCAGATTGCCTGTACGGGGCATGCGGGCCATCAGCCGTCACGCCCTCATCAATCTGTATCCCGCACCACTCCAGGGAATCAATGATATATTGCTCTGCCCCGGTTACATACCGTGCCTGGTCAGTATCCTCGATGCGAAGAATAAAGGTTCCCTTGTTTTTCCGGGCAAAAAGATAATTAAACAAGGCTGTCCTGACCCCTCCTATATGCAGGGGACCTGTGGGACTTGGAGCGAAACGTACCCGTACAGCCTGATTGCTCATTTGTTAGATTTTCGGCAAAGATAGTAAATTGTATGTGCAGAAAATCTTTAATTTTAAAAGACTTTATTTTCAGTGATGCGCATATTATACGATCTCGGAATAAGGCTTTATTACCTGCTGATTTTACTGGTTTCTCCATTTAATGTGAAAGCCAGGCAATGGATAGTGGGAAGGAAGGGCCTTATGGAAAAAATAGGAAGTACCATTGACCCGGCACTCCCGCTGATATGGTTCCATTGCTCCTCTCTGGGGGAATTCGAACAGGGAAGACCTCTCATTGAAAGCATACGCAAGCGGGACCCCGGCAGGAACATACTCCTGACCTTCTATTCTCCATCGGGTTATGAAATAAGAAGGGACTATCCGGGGGCAGATTTTGTTTTCTATCTGCCTCTTGATACCCGAAGAAATGCAAAGAGGTTCTTCAGCATGCTCAATATCGAAAAGGCTTATTTCATTAAATATGAATTCTGGTATCACTTGCTAAGCCTCCTGAAAGCCCAAAACATACCTGCCTACCTGGTATCAGGGATCTTCAGGAAAGACCAGATATTTTTTCGTTCCTGGGGAAAATGGTTCAGAAAAATCCTGGCCAGCTTTGATCACCTTTTTGTACAGGAGCAATCATCACTTGACCTTCTCGAACACATTGGAATACAAAACGTCTCTCTTGCCGGGGATACCCGGTTCGACCGGGTCCGGGCAATTGTTCAGGGAATAAAAAAGGACCCCAGGTTCACAGCCTTTACAGGTTCAACGCCCACCATCATTGCCGGAAGTACCTGGCCGCAGGACGAAGAACTGCTGGTCAGGTATATCAACCAAACAGAACGGCAAATAAAGTGGATCATTGTTCCACACGAAATCCACGAATCCGGTATCACCCGGCTTGCCGGTCAGATACATAAAAAATTCCAGCGGTATACATCTCTGACAGACAGTGAGTTACCGCAAACAGTAGTGATCATTGTTGATGCCATGGGCATCCTCTCGTCCCTTTACCAGTATGCTAAGGTTGCTTATATAGGAGGCGGGTTTGGCAAGGGCATACACAACACCCTGGAGGCTGCCACTTTTGGGTTGCCGGTGATATTCGGACCAAAGTACCAAAAATTTCAGGAAGCTGTTGACCTGGTGGCCACTGAAGCCGCCTTTCCGGTCCGCGATTATGCATCATTTGATGCCGTACTTTCCAACCTCCTTGATGATCCGATCTTCTTAAAAACCTCGGGGGAATCAGCCAAGAAACTGGTGCTGGATAACCTGGGAGCTACTGAGCAGATCCTTGACCTTACCCTGGATCAGCCTAAAAACGCCTGAAGCGGCAAAATCAAACAGGTAAATGTGATTTCACGAGGTTATAAAACGAAGGCCGCCGGTTTGACCGGCGGCCTAATTCTCTAACCCTTTTTGAAAAATTTATCCCAGTTTTTTCACCCTGGTTTCGGTATTAAATTACAAAAGAATGTCTGCCAAAAGTTAATAGTTGAGATTTTTTTGTTAACAAAATTTTTCACTATTAACAATTCATAACTTACCGTCGATTTCCCTTTATTTAAGGTTAATTCAATATTAAGTGAATATAAGATCTTATATTTCTTATTCAGAGATGTTTTTTCTATATAGCTTATATTATGCTAGTTACAAAGTCGAGTTGATAACTATTCTCATTTGTTGAAAATACGAATCAACTCAACTTGTACCACGAACGTTCTATTTTTAACTTGCCAATTCAACTTTTTTGTTTGAGTCCCCGGTTATTTTTTTAATTACTAATCAGTTATAATTTCACAGCATCCATGGAAGAATTGGCCCCGAAGAAGAATATTGATGTTGTCGTAGATAAGCAGGTAGAAGAACAGGAAAAGAAAGAAGCCAAAGACCAGGTCTCAAAAACCTATACTTTTAAAGAAGCCAATGAAGCTTCCAAAAAATATTTCAATGGGGATGAACTTGCGGCAACTGTTTGGGCCAATAAATATGCCTTGAAAGATTCCCTGGGAAAGATTTATGAGCAAACTCCCGATGATATGCACCACAGGATCGCCAGGGAGATCTCCCGTATTGAAAAAAGATATACCAACCCGCTTTCAGAAGATGAAGTATTTGATCTGATCAGGGACTTCCGTTATATTGTTCCCCAGGGATCACCGATGACCGGTATAGGTAATGATTTTCAGATTGCTTCTCTTTCCAATTGTTTTGTAATAGGACATGAGGGGAATGCCGATTCCTACGGTGGGATCATGAAAATTGACCAGGAACAGGTCCAGCTGATGAAACGCCGGGGCGGCGTCGGTCATGACCTGTCACATATACGTCCCAAAGGAAGCCCGGTACTGAACAGTGCACTTACCTCCACAGGGATTGTACCCTTTATGGAGAGGTACTCCAATTCAACCCGGGAAGTTGCGCAGGACGGCCGCCGGGGGGCTCTGATGCTGAGTATTTCAATTAAGCATCCCGATGCAGAGAATTTTATTGATGCAAAGTTAATTAAAGGCAAGGTAACCGGGGCCAACGTATCGGTCAAGATCAATGACGAGTTCATGGATGCCGTGGTCAACAACAAGCCTTTCAACCAGAAATACCCGATTGACTCTGATGAACCTGTCTACCAGAAAGATATTGATGCGATTAAACTCTGGGACAAGATCATTCATAATGCCTGGAAGTCTGCTGAACCCGGGGTCTTATTTTGGGATACCATTGCCAATGAATCTGTGGCGGATTGCTATGCCGATCTTGGATTCAAGACCGTATCCACCAATCCCTGCGGTGAGATACCATTATGCCCCTACGACAGCTGCCGGCTGCTTGCCATCAACCTCTACAGTTACGTTGAACAGCCTTTCACATCCAAGGCGAAGTTCAATTTCAACCTGTTTAAGAAGCATGTGGGACTGGCACAGCGGATAATGGATGACATCATAGACCTTGAACTGGAGAAGATTAATGCCATCCTTTATAAAATCAAGACCGATCCGGAAGATCCGGAACTTAAATGGGTGGAAAGACGCCTCTGGGAAAAAATCAAGCAAAAAGCCCTTGAAGGAAGACGGACAGGCGTAGGGATCACAGGTGAGGGAGATATGCTTGCCGGACTCGGGCTCAGGTATGGCAGTGAAAATGCTATTGATTTCTCAACCGAAGTACATAAAACAGTGGCCATTGAAGCTTATCGTTCCTCTGTAAACCTTGCAAGGGAAAGAGGATCTTTCCCGGTTTTTGACATCAACAGGGAAAAGGATAATCCATTCATCAACAGACTGAAGGATGAGGATGAAGGTTTGTATGAGGACATGGCCAAATATGGAAGAAGGAATATCTCTTTGCTGACAATCGCCCCTACCGGTACAACCAGCCTTATGACCCAGACCACTTCCGGGATTGAACCTGTGTTCATGCCGGTCTATAAAAGGAGGAGGAAGGTTAATCCCACTGACGGTAAGGCCAAGATTGATTTTGTGGATGAGATTGGTGACAGTTGGGAGGAATTCAACGTATTCCATCACAAATTTAAAACCTGGCTTGAAACGAACGGGTATGATTATGAAGCAGTAAAGAAGATGGATGACAAGAAGATAGATGCCATCGTCAGGAAATCACCCTACTACAAAGCCACCTCCGCTGATGTAGATTGGATCAGCAAGGTAAAAATGCAGGGAGCCATCCAGAAATGGGTTGACCATTCTATCTCAGTAACGATTAACCTCCCGAAAGACGCATCTGAAGAACTTGTGAGTGAACTGTATATAACTGCCTGGAACAGCGGCTGCAAAGGATGCACTGTCTACCGTGACGGCTCCAGATCGGGTGTATTGCTCAAAGACGATGACCAGAATCAGCATAAACGGCCCAAATCCCTGGACGCTGAAATCCTCAGGTTTAATAACAATGAGGAGAAATGGATTGCCTTCATCGGTTTAAAAGCTGGAAACCCTTACGAGATCTTTACCGGGATCGAAGATGAAGAAATGTTCCCTTTGCCAAAAAAGATCACCAAAGGGACTATCATCAAGAACCGGGATGAAGAAGGCAACAAACGGTATGATTTCCAGTACACCGATAAATATGGTTATAAAAACACCCTCGGCGGACTTTCACATATCTTTAACCCTGAATTCTGGAATTATGCCAAATTGATATCCAGTGTCCTGCGTCATGGTATGCCCATTCCTGATGTAGTCAACCTGGTTTCATCCCTCAGGATTGACAGTGAATCCATCAATACCTGGAAAGCAGGCGTTGAAAGAGCCTTGAAGAAGTACATTCCAGACGGCACAAAGGCCAAAACCAAGCAGAAATGCCAGGACTGCGGATCCGCCAGCCTAATTTACCAGGAAGGATGCCTGATCTGTACCAGTTGCGGTTCTTCAAAATGCGGGTAGTCCTTAAAAAGCAAAATCAGTATACCTCTTCTCGTTGCGCATTACAACTCGCCCCGGTAACCCGGGGCTCAGACAGTAATGCTTACTCGAAGAGCATACTGATTTTTGCCATGTAAACAATATTCCCGCATTAAGAAAATCCTCAGCATGTTCTGCGAACGAGCGGTACTGTCTGAACGCTGTGAGTTGCACCATGAGGGAGCAGAAGTATGTTAATGTTTTCTACTTAAGTACGTTTAGTTCCTTGCCGACTTTGACGAAGGCTGCAACGGCCTTGTCAAGATGTTCCTTTTCGTGGGCGGCGGATAGCTGAACACGTATGCGGGCTTCTCCTTTGGGGACAACGGGATAGTAGAATCCAATTACATAGATACCTTCCTCCAGCAGGCGTGCTGCAAAATCCTGGGATAGTTTAGCCTCATAAAGCATAATGGGCACGATGGCTGATTTGGTTGGCTTGAGATCAAATCCGGCAGCACTCATTTGCTGGTAGAAGTATTCAGTGTTGTGGTGGAGCTTTTCCTGTAATTCATTGGTCTCCCCCATCATCCTGAACATTTTGATGCCTGCATTCACAATAGAAGGCGGGAGGGAGTTTGAAAACAGGTATGGTCGTGAACGTTGCCTGAGCATATCTATGATCTCAGCCCTGCCGGTGGTAAACCCGCCTATGGCCCCTCCGAAGGCTTTACCCAGGGTACCGGTAATGATATCAACCATTCCCCGGATATCAAACAGTTCGGTAACACCCCGGCCGGTTTCACCCACCACCCCGGCCGAATGACATTCATCAACCATCACCATGGCATCATATTTTTCGGCAAGTTCGACGATCTTATCCATGGGTGCAACATTGCCGTCCATGGAAAATACACCATCTGTTACGATGATCCTGAAGCGTTGGGCCTGGGCTGTTTTCAGCTGCTGTTCCAGATCTTCCATATCGGCATTCTTATACCTGTACCGCTGGGCCTTGCACAATCTCACCCCATCGATAATGGAGGCATGGTTAAGTGAATCCGAGATAATTGCATCCTCTGCAGTCAGCAGAGGTTCAAATACACCTCCGTTGGCGTCAAAACATGCTGCATACAATATGGTATCCTCGGTACCATGAAACCTGGCGATCTCCTGCTCGAGTTCCTTATGCAGGTCCTGTGTCCCACAAATAAACCGCACGGATGACATTCCATAGCCATGGCTGTCAAGGGCCTGCTTGGCTGCCTCAACAAGGGCGGGATGATTGGAGAGTCCCAGGTAATTATTGGCACAGAAATTCAATACTTCTTCTCCCGTTGAAACCGCAATTTCGGCTCCCTGGGCAGATGTGATGATCCGTTCATTTTTATAAAGCCCGGCTTCCTTGATGTCCGCCAGTTCCTTTTCCAGGTGTGTTTTTATCTTTCCGTACATTTTCCAATTTTATTTTCAAATGATTATTACTCTAATGCACTGATATTTAATTTTTTACTTATCTCTTCGATCATAATTTCTGTAATCTTTTCCAGGTTGTAACGGTAAGAGTAGCCCCAATCCCTTGCCGCAACACTGTCATCAATACTCTGTGGCCAGGTTTCCGCGATCACCTGCCTGAAATCAGGTTTATAATCAATCTTGAAACCTGGAATATGTTTGCATATTGCCAGGCTCATCTCCAGAGGTGTAATACTCATCCCTCCCATGTTATAGGCACTGTGTACAGAAAGGTTGGAACGATCTGTCTCCATCAGGTCAATTGTAGCCTTGATAGCATCAGGCATAAACAGCAGGGGCAATGCAGTATCTGCAGACAGGAAGCAGGTATATTTTCCATTTCTGACTGCCTCGTAGAAGATCTCAACGGCATAATCGGTAGTTCCCCCCCCGGCTTCGGTCTTATAACTGATCAGCCCCGGATACCGAATGCTCCTGACATCAGTATTGTATTTCTTGTGATAATATTCACACCAACGCTCCCCGGCAAGTTTGGACACCCCATAAACGGTGGTGGGTTCCATGACGCTAAGCTGGGGAGTATTCAGTCGGGGGGTAGTGGGACCAAAAACAGCGATGGAACTTGGCCAGAAAATCTTTTTAACCTCATCGACCATTTTTGCCACTTCGAGGATATTCATCAGGCTGTTCATGTTGATATGCCATGCCTGCAGTGGTAGTTTTTCAGCATTGCCAGACAGGACTGCGGCCAGTTGATAAATCTGCGTGATCTTATGGCGGATGATAAAATGGATCAGCCGCTTGTCATCCATGACGTCCAGCAACTGAAATGGACCGCCAGCCATAATATCCGGACTGGCTTCCTTGATATCTGTGGCAAAGACATTATCGTTTCCGTAGATCTTCCGTAATTCAAGTGTCAGCTCCGACCCAATCTGCCCTGCAGCACCTATAATAAGAATTCTATCCATGTTTCTTGATCAAATTGTTCCCAGTACGAAAATAGGATATTCCCGCAAGGTTTTTTATGATGAAAAACAGGTTTCAAAATACAACTCAGCTTCTCACCTAGACATTGGAGTGAAGCTTACAGTGCAAAACGCATTTTTATGCCGTTGACATCTTCTTCATACTCCATGACACCCGGCCAGGAGGGAGGTTTCAACTCTCCTTCCCATTCTGCTAATCTGGTTAGTAATTGCTCCACTATTTCAGGATGTTTGTCTTTCAGATTATATTTTTCCCGCTTGTCGGTTCCGAGATCAAATAGCATCAACAAATTATCACGGGTATTTACGATCAACTTCCATTTGCCGTATCGTACGGTTTTATTAAAATCGGTGCGCCAGAATAAATACTCATGTGGCGGGTGTGCGTTCTCTCCGGATAAATAGGGAATAAGATCCACTCCATCCATTGGAATATTTTGTGGTGGTGGTACGTTGCAGGAAGAAAATGCTGTAGTAAAAATATCCATGAGTGATACTGGATCATTGTACTGCTGACCAGGAGCTAATGTCCCATCCCATTTCATAATAAATGGAACATTTAAACCTCCTTCAAAATTTGTGATTTTACCTCCGTTCAGATCTCCGTTTGAGGTAGCCCCAGTATAAGTTGCCCCACCGTTGTCGCTTGTAAAAAATATCAGAGTATTCTCTTCAATTCCTGATTTTTTCACTTGATCCATTATTTTTCCAATGGCATCATCAAGAGCTGCTATCATTGCATAATACACTCTTTTGTTTTTGTCCTTGACGTGAGCAAACTTGTCGCAATAGGATTTTGGGGCCTGGAAAGGAGTATGGGGCGCATTGAAAGGTACATACAAAAAGAAAGGATTCTTTTCATTCTGCATTATGAATCTGCAGGCTTCTTCTGCAAACCGTGTGGTCAGGTATTCTTTTACTTCAACCTCTTCACCATTTTGAATAATTGCAGATGGTCCTTTTCTTTTTTGACGCCAAATATGTTTATTCTGAAAGATCTTATGTTTATAATTCACAATTCCCCTGCTTCCTTTTGGTGCATATAAACTGAATGCCTCATAAAAGCCATAGAACTCGTCAATACTTTTATTTTGTGGAAGAAAGGGCTCGTTATAGCCCAGGTGCCATTTACTAATACAAGCAGTCCTGTAGCCGGCATGGTGCATAATTTCAAACAAGGAAATTTCAGACTCAGGCAATCCCTGTTTTTTTATTTCACCTTCGGGTGGCGAATACCAGGGATCTATCGATACATGGGGCGTGTATTGATAAAATACTTAAAAACAAAATATTCGAACTTGTTCTTTGCATACCTCCCCATGATCTGTCATATAAGGTTATATCATTCTTTCCCAGGTCATCAACCAGTATGATAATGATATTAGGTCCCGAATAAGTATCCTTGGACTGACCAATGTTTTGTAAATAGCTTATTTTGTCATCAAGTGTATTGGAATCCAGCAGAATTGTCGGGTATGCCGATTGGGCATTGGATTGAAAGCAGAAAATTAAAGTAAGCAAAACATGGGTAGCTGAAAGTGGAAAGGTAAATCTCATGGGAATAAAAATGGTTGTTACATCTTAATCCTTCAATAAAGAATGTGTTAAAATAATTCTTTTTTTTATGTGGACTTCGAAGGACTAATGCAATCCGGGTTTTCGATAAACCATCATTCATAATCTTTCATATCTTAAAAGTTACTTTAAAACTCACTTTTCAGATAATTTCATATATCTTTGTTTCATAGCTCAATTGTGAGCTTAAATCTCACAATATGGATATGAACAAAAATATATCATACCGATCATCTCAACTTCTAAACGCGCTCATTGATCAGAATAAGGACTTCTTTACACTAAAAGATGCTGTGAATATTCTTCCAGGTAAGGAAAACACAACCATAAGAAAACTGCTCAGCGACATGACAAAGAGGGGCATAATTATGCGTATTAAGAAAGGATTGTACCACCGCATCCCGTATGAGCAAAAACCGGATCAATATTTCCCAAACTGGCACCTTACTGCAGAAGCCATAGTACAACCAAAAGATTACTATATCGGATTTTACAGCGCCCTGGATATTCACGGCCTAATCACACAACCCTCTATGACAGAACAGGTTGTTACCAGAGAACAAGTGAAACCCAGAAACCAGCAGGTAAAAAATGTCCGGTTTGAGTTCATCACTTTAAGTGAAACCCGATTTTTCGGATACAAAAAACAGTGGACTGACGATTTTCACAAGGTGCATTGCAGCGATCTTGAAAAGACATTTCTTGACTGTTTATACAAACCAGACTACGGAGGAGGTATTGCTGAAATAACCAAGGCGCTTTTTAAAAGCAAAGAAAACCTCCAACCATATAAATTTCAGGACTATCTCGGAAAATTCAATACACAGGCAGTATATAAACGGCTTGGCTTTATTTTAGACCAACTTAATCTATATTCTGAACTGCAAAATTTCATTGCCGGAAAGATTAGTTCGTCTTATACTCCCATAGACCCTACCCTGCCGAAACACGGTACGTTTAATTCAAAATGGGGCATCATTGACAACATTGATTATAGAACTACACTTGATTCCATAATAACCTGAGACAATGATACAGCCAGGAGAAATACAATCCATATCTGGAAAAGAAGGAGTAAGAGATACGCAAATTGAAAAAGATTATATCATTTCATGGGTAATCTACGGCATAGCAAACAATCCGTTTCTTAAAGAGACCCTGATTTTTAAAGTAGGAACGGTGCTAAAAAAGGTTTACTTCCCCGATTATCGTTTTTCGGAAGATCTTGATTTCACTTATTATGGAAACGCGTTTAATATTGAATCTATCCGGTCAGCCTTTACTGAATTAATCGGATGGATATATGAGGAATCCAGAATATCATTGTCCATAGAGGGCGAAACACCATATGAAACTGGAAATTTCAATTTTTATTTATCCTATATTGGACCTTTAGGGGGATCTGGATCTAATAAGGACATCAAAGTTGACATCACCCAGGACGAACTAATATACAACACCCCTGAAGAGAAGCTGATCATAAACTCATATTCCGACCTTAAACATGAAGAATATAGCATTCTCTGTTACACGCTTGGGGAAGTAATTGCCGAAAAAATGCGCTCCGTAATGCAACGAACGGCGCCCAGGGATATCTACGATCTTTGGTATCAATTTGAAGTAGAAGGATTGGATATTGTAGATTACATTTTTGCATTTCAGGACAAAGCAAAACATAAAGGATATGACCCAAAAGAACTGATAACAGTCGTTGAACGAAAGGAAAAAATTTATGCAAAGCAATGGCAGAAACAACTGGTAAATCAGATGACAGAAATACCGGAATTTAATGATGCATGGCGTGAGTTGGGAAAGCATTGGCGAAAATTTCAGAAGTTCATTGAATAGATCGCCAAGGTTGTTCTGTACATTGGTGTGCTCGTTCCTGTGTTTGCCAATGAGCAAAACCGATAAACCCTGGTCACCCAATCTCTTTTTTCTTATCTATAACATATGGCCGGAACCTCGACATCCCACTAAAAATTGCATAACATTGGAATAGCAGGATCAGTATGTTCTGTGAGCGAGTGTTGCTGTCTGAGTCCCCGACCTGTCGGGGACGAGTTGCAACACGAGTCGAACAGAAGTATACTGATCCTGCTTTTAACTATTATCTTGTGAAACAATTTTTGGTGGTATTCAGAGTTCATTATTAACACATTAGGTATTTTTAACTACCCATTAATCCCAGGCCTTTGAAAAGAAGGATCATCATTATCATATGCCTGTTTCTTAGCCTGTCCTCCTTTGCTCAGGATCTGTCCGGTCTCCGGTCCAGGTACATCCAACTGCCAGGCGACAGCGTGAAACTGGACAGCCTGATGATCCTTCCGGGTTCAGTTTTTCTTTTTGACGGGGAAAATAACAGGATCCCTGATAGCCTCTACGAGGTTCTGCCTGTTGACGGAACATTAGTGATACACCCATCCCTGCTTGATGCAAGGGTGATGGTAAAATACCGGGTACTCTCACCTGCTCCTTTCCAGCCCTATTATCATAAGGATCCTTCGAACCTGCAGGAAAAGGTCCAGGGCCGGCCCGCAGATCCCTTCCGGATAACCTCTGAGGATCTTCAGCAGGGAGGTTATTATACCTATTCTGAATTGAATAAACGGGGTAGCCTGTCTCGTGGCATCACTTTTGGCAACAACCAGGATGTGGTAGTGAATTCCAACCTGAACCTGCAATTAACCGGGAAGATCAGTAATAACCTTAACATTCTCGCCGCCATATCTGATAATAATATCCCCATCCAGCCGGAAGGTTATTCTCAACAGATCAGTGAATTTGACAGGGTCTATATCTCCGTGTTCAATGAACAACTGGGACTGGTGGCGGGTGATTTTGAGCTGACCGGTTCTCCAGGCATGTTCATGAATTTTTATAAACGGTCCAAAGGGGCCATGTTCAATGGTAAGTTCAAGCTGGGGAATACTGATAAGGACAATTTCAAGACCACGGTGAGCGGAGCCATTTCCAAGGGAAAGTTCAGCAAAAATTCATTTATGGGGATAGAAGGGAACCAGGGGCCGTATAAGCTCCGGGGAAGCAATCATGAGCAATTCATCATGGTGCTTGCAGGTTCTGAACGTGTTTACATAGACGGAAGATTGCTGACAAGGGGCATCAATAATGATTATACTGTGGATTACAACAGCGCCGAGATCACCTTCACACCCATGCAGACCATTACCAAGGACAGGCGTATCATTGTTGAATTTGAATATACGGAAAGAAGTTATGCAAGATTTTTGCTGTATACGGCCAATGAATACCAGACCGAAAACGGGACTTTCTTTTTTAATGTTTTCTCTGAGCAGGATGACAAGAACCAGACCCTGCAGCAGGATCTCTCAAATGAAGAGAAGTATTTCCTGTCACAAATCGGGAATGACATCGATAAGGCGGTAGTACCAAGGATCGACAGTGTTGGCTATAATGAAAATGAGGTCCTGTACAGGAAAACCGACAGCCTGGTATATGATTCCATTTACCAGGAGGTGTATATCCATTCAAATGACCCGGAACTGGCAGTTTACCGCCTGCGCTTCAGTTTTGTCGGGGAGGGTAACGGGGACTACCTGCTGGAAAATTCCGTGGCCAATGGAAGGGTGTTCCGCTGGTATGCACCTGAGAATGACATCAGGCAGGGTAGTTATGCACCGGTGGTTTTACTGGTCACTCCGAAAAAGAAACAGGTGATCAGCGTGGGAGGATCACAAGCCCTGGGATCCATGACCCGGACCAATTTCGAATTTGTCCTTTCCAATAATGACCTTAATACTTTTTCCAGCCTGGATAAAGAAGAAAACCTTGGTTATGCGGTGAACCTTGAACTCTACCAGGAAATGCTGAAAAGAGATACTTCCCGCATCCAGTTAAGGGGGCAAGCAGCATACAGGCATATCAGCAGGTACTTCAGCTCGGTGGAAAGGTTCAGGAGTGTCGAATTCGAGCGTGATTGGAATCTTGAAGACAGTCCAACCCAGGAGCAGGAACATCTTGCTATGGTGGGTCTGCAATTTTACGAAGCGAAGGCCGGCCGGATCAGGTATAATGCTGAATTTATGAAGAGGGGCAGTGATTTTGAAGGGATCCGTAATACACTTCTCGGGAATTTGAAATACACCGGATTCGAATTTGATGTGAATGCAAGCCTGCTGAACTCAAGTGACCATCTTAACAATACAAAATTCCTCAGGCACCGTACCATGATTGCCAAACACTTCCGGCATGCCATACTGGGGATCAAGGAAGAAGGGGAACAGAACCGATGGACAAGCCGGAGGAATGACAGCCTCTCCCCCAATAGCCTTGCTTTTCAGGAATTCGAGATCTTCCTTACCCAGCCTGATACCATTCAGAACCGTGGATACTTAAGTTACAGGAACCGAAGGGATTACTATCCCGGGGATAACCAGCTGGTTTATGCTACATTGGGACAAGACCTTAACCTGGGGGCCAATCTAATGAAAAACCCGGCCAGCCAGCTCCGGGTAATGCTTACCTACAGGGAACTGTCCATCAAAGATTCTACGTTGAGTGAAAATAAACCTGAAAATTCATTGCTCGGGAGGATTGAGTATGGACTGCAACTGGCCAAGGGAGCCATTACGGCATCTACTTTTTGGGAGGTGGGATCCGGACTGGAATCCGAAAGAGAGTTCTCTTACCTGGAGGTTGCACCCGGACAGGGAGTTTATCAATGGATCGATTATAATCAGAATGGCCTGAAAGAATTGGATGAATTTGAAGTTGCCCAGTTCCAGGATGAAGCCAGGTATATCAGGATCTTCTTTCCCTCCAGCAACTTTATGACGGTATACAGCAACCAGTTCAATCAGACCATCAATCTTAATCCAGTCCGTATCTGGAAAACCAGGGATGGTTTTTATAAAGGTATATCACTTTTTTCCAACCAGTTCGCATACCGCATCAACCGGAAAAACACCAACACTGATATCCTGAAAAATCTGAATCCTTTCTTTTCCGACCTGAATGATCCAGACCTGCTTACCATTTCTACCTCTGTTAGGAACAATCTTTCATTCAATAAGACAGGCCGTGTATTCGGGATGGACTATATATACCTGCAAAACCTGAACAGGACTTTTCTTGCCAATGGATTCGATACACGCACCATACAAAGCCACGGCCTGCGGGCCAGGATCACCATCAATGATCAGACATCTATCATCAACCAGTTTGACAATGGGGAGAAAAGCTTTGCCTCAGAATTCCTTTCCAGCCGTGATTATGAGATCGATTTCATATCCAATAAATTAATCACCCAGTTCCAGTTTTCCCGGACTTTCAGGCTGGTGGCCGATTATGGCTATAAAAACCAGGTGAATCGCCTGGATGTCCAGCAATCAGAGGAGCATAATCTTGGCACTGAACTGCGCTACAGCAAACTGAACAAGGGTATCCTGACCTGCAGGGTAAATTATGTCCACCTGTCATATAACGATGATCCCGCATCCCCTGTTGGTTACGAGATGCTGCAGGGATTGCTTCCCGGTCATAACGGGACCTGGAACCTGCTGTTTCAGCGGACCATAACAGGGGGGATTGAAGTGAACCTGGAATATGCAGGCAGGGTTTCCGAAAACCAGTCTGTCATCCACACAGGAGGCCTATCAGTCAGGGCGAATTTTTAGAGTCCAAGATTCCGGCAGGATCAGTAGCCTCGGCAGGCAGGGACAGCACCCTCAATCAGGAAAGGTTTTTGTCCCATCAGGCTGGTACTGGTACTTGATGGTGAGCTCAATATAATCGGAGAGTGTACCTGTTTTTATCTGGCTATCCTTGATCCAGATCTTGGCAAATTTATCTAAAGCCGTTTTGACGGTCCAAATCTGGTTCACCTTAACCGTATCTGCCAGAGCCTTGAAATTATTTGTCGTAACTTCAAGATAACTATTAAAGAAGTTTTCGGCTTCAGCGGTGCTGCTAAAATCTCCATTTTTGTGAAATGCATCTTCTTGGTTTGAACTTTCCAATGTTATGACTATCGTGTCCGGGTTAAAATCATTATAAGTGACTGAAAGATCAGGCCATACGCTGCTGCCAGCTGGATATAGCTTTATCTGTCCATCCTCGAAAGTAAACCCGTAGAAAGACCATGATGGGTCAGCCTGTAACAATTCGGAACTCAGTATAAATTCTCCCTTATATTTCGGATCTTCTTTCTTCTCACATGAAAAACAGATCCCTATCAGTATGACTAATACTGCACTTATCTTTCTCATAATTTTTCCTTTAAAAAGCGGCCATCAACAGGTCAATATCCTTGGAAGGGATATCGAAATGATTGCCAATGAAATTATTTGTAAGGATCCCGTTGAATATGTACACACCGTTCCTGACACCCTTATCATCTTTTAAAAATTGTTTTATACCACCGGACTCTCCCATATTCTGTAAAAGCGGGGCAAAAACATTACTGATGGCGATGGAAGCGGTACGGGCTACCCTGGAGGGAAGATTGGGCATACAATAATGAATGATGCCATGTTTGGTAAATACAGGATCCACCTGGGTCTTGCACTCTGAAGTTTCAATGCATCCACCCTGGTCTATGCTGATATCCACGATCACCGAGCCTTTTTTCATCTGTTTCACCATCTCCTCTGTAACAATATAACGCGGTCCCTGTTCAATCAAGTACATGGCACCGATTAAAACATCTGCTGATCGAAGGGTCCGTTCCATAACCTGCCGGTGAAAGACAGAGGTATAGATCCGCTGGCCGATGTTATTCTGCAACCTGTTAAGCCGGTGTACAGAACTGTCGAATACCTTTACCTGGGCCCCCAGACCCAACGCGGCCCTTACAGCAGATTCTGCCGCCGTACCAGCCCCGATAATAATTACTTCTGTCGGGGTGATCCCTGAGATGCCGCCCAGCATTACCCCTTTACCGCCATGAAAATTGCTTAGATACTCAGCTGCAATGAGTATAGATATATTTCCGGCAATGGTACTCATGGAACGAACTACCGGGTAACAGTTATGTTCATCCTTGATATTTTCAAAGGCTATGGCTGTGACCCTTTTCTGCATCAGCTGCTGGACAAACTGTTTGGTCTGACTGTTTAGATGCAGGGATGAGATAACCACCTGCCGTTCACTGAGCAATTTAATTTCATCCATCGAAAGAGGGGCTATCTTGAGAATCGTGTCCGCCTGGTAGATCGCTGCCCTGTTGTCAAGTATAAAACCTCCCAATTCACTATAGTCTCTATCTGAATAATTGGCGGCATTTCCGGCCCCTGACTCGATGAGTACCTCATGTCCTGAGTTCACGAGTTGGTCTACAGCTTCCGGCGTAAGGGCAACCCTGCTTTCGAATTTCTGGATTTCCTTCGGGATGCCAATGGTGAGCTGTTTCTTGCTCTTTCCAACTTCCAGCATTTCCTCCTGGGGCATCAGGCTTGCCCTGCCAAACGTGAATTGTGCATCTGATGTGTCCTGTGGTATCATAAGCCTAAATTAACATAATTCACCATCATAGTCAAGTTTGGATGCATAACTTAAACCTCTACCTCCATGGTTCTTTCATTATTTCCGACAATCTGTAGATTCACATTTACCGTCTCCGGAGGTAGCAAGGACGCTACTTTATCGGGCCATTCAATAAAACAATATTGACCACTGTCAATATATTCTTCATAACCAATGTCATAAGCCTCCTCCAGGTGTTCAATCCTGTAAAAATCAAAGTGATAAATGGAATCATTCCCTCTGGTTCGATATTCATAGATCAATCCAAACGAAGGGGAACTCGTAACATCTGTAACCTGGAGTACCCGGCATAAGGCTTTGATCAGGGTTGTTTTACCTGCTCCCATCTCACCGTAAAAGGCAAAAATCCTTTTGTCGGGAAGGGTGTCAATCAACTCACGGGCAGCATCATCGATGGATGACAGGTCTGGTATGCTGATGATTAACATTGGGCTGGCAGTAATTTAAGATGGACTGAGGGTGACCAGTGGAACCATCATTTCTTCCATTGAAACGCCTCCGTGCTGGAAGGTATTCTTATAATAATTCACGAACTGGTTGTAGTTGTTCGGATATACCAGATAATCATGATTGGTGGCAAAAATAAAGGATGAGCTGACATGGGATTTGGGAAGGTGGATCTGGTTGGGATTTTTGATCTCGAAAACCTCCTCGGGTTTATAATTCAGATTCCTCCCCTGTTTATACCTGAGGTTTGGCGTGGTTTTCCTGTCTCCAATTACTTTCACAGGATTATTTACACGGATGGTCCCATGGTCTGTGGTCAGTACCACTTTGATGTCCAATTTGGATAGTTCCTTCAAAAAATCATAGAGATGTGAGTGCTCAAACCATGACCTGGTCAATGACCTGTAAGAAGGTTCATCATAAGCCAGTTCCTTGATCATCTCCAGTTCGGTACGGGCATGGGAAAGGATATCCACAAAATTAAAGATGATGGCCGTCATGTCAAAATCCATCAGGTTCGATGTATTTTCGACAAGTTTCTTGCCTCCCCTTGAATGGCTTATTTTATCATAATGAATCCGCAGATTTAATCCCATTCGCTGGATCTGGCTTTCAAGCAGGTCTTTCTCTTTCAGGTTCTTCCCGCCCTCTTCTTCCTCATCCACCCAAAACTGGGGATAGCGTTTCTCTATTTCCATTGGCATCAAACCGGCGAATATGGCATTTCTGGCATATTGTGTGACAGTTGGCAGGATACTGCAGATAATTTCTTCCGTGTCCACCGAATAATATTCCTCTATCAGGGGTTGCAGTATTTTCCATTGATCAAAACGAAGATTATCGATCACAATCAAACATACTTTTTCACCCTTCTGTATGATCGGCAGTACCCTTTCCCTGAAAATGCCCGGGGAAAGCAAGGGTATTTCCGGGTCCTTTCCTTCAAACCAGGAATAATAGTGCGTCTTGATAAATTTGGAAAACCCGGTATTGGCTTCCACTTTCTGCATACTATGGATCTCCTCCATACCGTCATCCATACTGGATTCCAGTTCAAGGTCCCAGTAAGTCAGTTTCCGGTATATCTCTACCCAGTCACTGAAATGATAGGCTGTATTGATGAGCATACGTATCTGGGCAAATTCCGACTGATAAGCGGAGGTTGTATGTTTGGTTACCAGCCTTTTCATATCGATGTTTTTCTTAATGGACAGCAGGATCTGGTTTGGTTTTACCGGCTTGATCAGGTAATCATTGATCTTGGCACCAATGGCTTCATCCATGATGTCTTCTTCCTCACTTTTCGTGATCATGACCACCGGTATTCCTGGATTCAGTCCCTTGATCACATTCAGTGTTTCCAGTCCACTCATTCCCGGCATGTTCTCATCCAGGAATATCAGGTCAATGTTTTGTTCCTTTACCAGCCTGATGGCATCATCCCCATTGTTTGCAGTCAGTACAGAATAACCTTTCTCCTGAAGAAACAGGATATGTGGTTTCAACAGGTCAATCTCATCATCTGTCCAGAGTATTTTAATTTCCTTCACCATAGCTGTAATGCTTTCTGAAAAATAACCAGTACTTATCCGGGATTCTGTCGCTGAGCAGGATTTCGGCATTTCCCCGGGATATTATAAACGGTCTGTAATTTACCCCTTCCAGGGTATTGCGAATGGCTTCATTCATGCGTGCCAATTCGAAGTAGTCCCTGGCATCTGTCATGTCCGGGAACTCTTTAACATACAATGCTACTTCCCCTTCCTCCAGGGCTTCATCAACGATATCAAAAGTGTTATTGGGAAAATGATCGATGTTCAGGTTAATAAATTCAAATTTGAGTTGATTCAGATTCACCCTGTTGTTAACGAATAAGCCGTAAAAAAACACACCGGTGGTATCGGGACTGTACATCTCCTCTGCTTCAATCTTTTGTGTTTCAGTTTTTACCTCCTGATCTGAGTTCATTATATATGCCAGTATCATGCCCGCCATGTCAGCGACCTGCGGATCAGTAGTTGTACTGGCCAGGCTGTCCAGGGCCATGGTAAACACAAGCACTTCCTCGGTTTTCCCAATGGCCAGAACCTTAAGTAATTCAAACTTTGGGATCAGGGGATCCTCTGCAAAACGCAGCACTGCAGTATCCACATCCCGGATGACACGGTCATAGTATCCCTGCTGGAATAATTGATAGGTATGTTCATAATAGTTATTCACTTCGTTTTCCTTGGCCAGCAATTCTGCCGCATAATTCGGATTGGTCAGCAATTGAGCTGGCTGGCTTTCAGGGAATTCCCGGACAATGGATTGTTTATATACATTGGCCAGCTGCATATTGTTTTCCTGGTTGTATATGGAATATAAGTTATAATAGGTATTCAGGGTATAGCCATTCCCCGGATACCGGTCAAGCAAGTCCGAATATGTAACAACCGCCCTGGGTATATCCTCCAGGTCATTTTTATATATGGTGCCAGCATTGAATAAAGCATCTATGATCCTTTCGTGGGAAAATTGCATCATGGAATCAGTCAGGGGAATATCCTGCAGATAGAATTCCCTCGATTTTTTGCTGAGTATTTTCTGCTTCTCTGCCATTACTCCGGACGAATCAACACCTCCTTCTTCCCCCGAAATAGTTTCGAAACTTATCTCCCTCTTGTTGGATCTTCTCCAGTTATCTTCAAGCTTCCGGTTACCCCATTTCATCCTGAATTCGGGCTGGCCAAAACCTTTAGCAGCCTGGTTATAAAAATACCATTTCCCGCCTTGGTCGGCAGTAGTACCTGTACGTTGGTTCTGGTTCAGGGCCATGCGGTTATATTGCTGGTCCTGCATCGCCCTTACCTCTTCCTCGCGGGCAAGCTGTTCTGCCAGTTGCAACTGGGCAATAATGCTGTCGATGATGGCATTTCTTGAAGCTTCATCCAGTCCCGCCAGCATCTGCAGGCTGTCTTCAAGTTGGATTATTTGAAGATTTTCAACGAGCAGGGATAAACTCATTGTTTTCAGGATGAATTCCTCATAATCCGGGTAATCATCGGTTAAATAGACAGCGGCACTATCATAATAAAAATCAGCCATCTCGTAATCCTGCCGCTCATAGAAAATATCTGCAAGTGTTATGCAGGTGGCGGTTTTCTGCTGCGTATTGCTGATGCTGTGGGCGGAACTCAGTTTATACATTTCAATGGCTTCCTCGATATTCCCTTCCCTGAAAGCCACATTTCCCTGTGCATAATAGATCTGGTCCTTGAAATCCGCATTCTTGTCATCTTTCAGCATCTTTCTTAATTCATCCTTGATCTCCTTTGCATTATCAGTCCCGGCCATGAAAACACTTGCCCGGTTGATCCTGGCATTGAAACTGAATTCATAAGGCGGGTTCATTTTAATGACATCCCTGTAATATTTCGATGCCTGTGTTGGATCACCGGCTTCCTGGTGCAACTGGGCAAGAATATATGTATACCTGATCCGCTGCTCCTTTTTCCTGACACCCTCAAGGGCCCTGGAAAGGGGTTCAATGGCACGTTCAAAATCTTCCTGCTGCATATACAAATCAGCAACAGTGGCATACAGATCGGACCTGATTTTTTCAGGAAATCCCACCGTCCCTGTCAGTACCTCCAGGATGTCTTCAGCCTCCAGGTACTCCTCAAGCATGATATGGGTGCGAGCCCGCCATACCTGTGCCTCATAGATGATATCATCATAATGGTACTCGGAGAGAACAAACTTAAAGGTCTCCAGGGCAAGGTGAAGATCATGGCGGTAGAGATAAGACTTGCCCATCAGCAGGTAATTGCCGGGGACATAGTTGTTGTATTCATTTTGTGCATAAAAGTCCTTTTGTTTCTGGTTTTGCGGACCATCTTTGAATTCAGGTTTGACAGTAATGGAATGCAGGGTAATGACCTTGGTGGCTTTTTGTATGGTTCTTTCCATATCGGGTGCGATGGCTGAAGCCATGCTTTTATCTGAAAACAGGAAAATGGGGAGGATCCTGGTAAAATCATTATCATATGAATCTTCTATCCTCTTGAGACCCTTCTTAAAACTTTCATTGCCATTGAAGAATATATTATACCTGGCAGTTACATTATGATAAGTCCGTGTCATGCCTGTATTTTTTTCCGTACTGCAGGATGCTGCCAGGAACAGGGACAGGATGAGACTATATTTGATGAAATGCTTTCTCAAGCCGGTTCAGGTATATGAAAGTCAAACGTAAGAATCCCCACACAATTGTGCAGGGATATTCAATCTGATGTTGAATCCAATATGTGTTACACGGGGATTAATCAACGGCGATTAACTCTTTCATTTCCGGCACCTCTTTTAAAAGGGCCTGCTCAACACCAGCCCTTAAAGTCTGGTAGCTGAAAGGGCACCCGTCACAGGCACCATGTAACTTCACTTTAACCACCTTTTCATCCGTTACTTCTTCAAGGGTAATTCCACCCCCATCTGCTTCCAGATATGGCCGGATTCTTTCAAGCGCTCTATTCACCCTTGCATTCAAATCATTTCTTTCTTTTTCCGTCATGATATATTGTATTAGGATCTATTTTTTCGTTATCTCTACCATTTTTGTCGGGGGCAAGTCAGCATTTCTCCTGTCGGTCTCCCTGATCACATTTTTTGCCAAATCGTCAAATGCTTCAGCCACAGGTGAATTGGAATCCAGAACGACAGGCTTACCCTGGTCACCGCCTTCACATATCCCCTGCACAATGGGAATCTGTCCCAATAGGGGAACATTCAGTTTTGCCGCCAGTTCCTTGCCACCATCCTTCCCGAAAATAAAGTATTTACTGTCAGGTAATTCCTCCGGTGTGAACCATGCCATATTCTCAACCAGCCCGATCACCGGTACATTGATCTTGTCACTCCTGAACATGTTGATCCCTTTCAAAGCATCTGCCAAGGCTACTTGCTGGGGTGTTGTAACAACAACGGCGCCCGTTACGGAAACTTCCTGTACCATGGTCAGGTGAATATCGCTGGTGCCGGGTGGCAGGTCCACGAATAAATAATCCAGCTCACCCCATTTTGTCTGGCTAATAAATTGTTTGAGTGCACCTGTGGCCATAGGCCCTCTCCACACCACTGCATCCTCCGGATCTACAAAAAAGCCTATGGACAACAAGCTGACCCCGTAGCTCTGAACAGGGATCATCAGCTCCTTACCGTCTTCGACTACCACTGAGGGACGTTGATTTTCTGCGTTCAGCATTTTAGGTATGGACGGCCCGAAAATATCCGCATCAATGAGTCCCACTTCATACCCCAGGCGTGCTGTTGCAACGGCCAGGTTTGCAGCCACGGTGGACTTACCAACACCGCCTTTGCCCGATGCCACTGCAATGATGTTCTTTACTTCTGGAAGGATCCTGTCAACAGCAATTATTTCTTTGGCTTTTATCTGGATATTGCCTTCTATTTCAACATCTTTCCCGAGGTATTTATGAATGGCTTTGACACATGCTTTCCTGACGGATGAGATGACCGGATCATTAGACCTTTCAAATGTGAGGCTGAATGCCAGTTTATTTTCTTCAATCTGTATGTCTGATACAAGGTTCATGGAAACAATATCCTGGCTCTTACCCGGATATTTCACCTTACGCAATGCCTCCAATACTTGACTTTCTGAGATTTTCATGGCCCAAATTTACAATTATTATTCCAAAAAATTTATCTTTATTTAGATTAATTCCGGGGACGGATCCCAGAATAAACTGCTGAAATTCACCACCCGGTCATCTTCGATCCTGACCCCTTCACTCTCTAATAATTCCTGCATTACGCGGGGACCTCCAAAATGATGCTTGCCGCTTAACAAACCTGTGCGATTCACCACCCGGTGAGCCGGGATGAATTCAGGATGGCTATTTGCCTGGTTCATGGCCCATCCCACCATCCTGGCTGCCTGGGGTGAGCCAATACACCTGGCAATGGCACCGTATGTGGTGACCCTGCCATGTGGAACCAGTTTTGCTATTTCAAAAACCCTGGAGAAAAAATCTTTATTCTCCTCCTTCTGCCTGTTCCATGATATTTTTGCCACTGGGTAGTCTGAATTGTAAATAATGAATATTTAATCCTTCCTCTATGAATTGCTTCTCATAAAAGGTCCGTATCCCATGGACCAGTTCCGGGTATTCACTGCCATAGAGGTTATTTGTAGCATATTCGACCCTGAGTTTGTTCAACCTTGCCAACTCCAGGGTGTATTCGTACAATATGGGATTATCCGTTTTCAGGTGAATGATCCCATTATCTTTCAGGACCTTGCGATAAAGGTTCAGAAAACGCGCTGCCGTAAGTCGTTTTTTATTGCGTCTCTTTTTCAGCTGCGGGTCCGGAAATGTCAGCCATATCTCATCGACTTCAGCGGGACTGAAAAATGAATTGATAAATTCTATCCTGGTGCGGATAAAGGCAACATTGAGGATCTTCTCCAGGTAGGCCTTTCTGGCACCTGTCCAGATCCGTGCCCCCTTTATATCGATCCCGATAAAATTAATGTCAGGAAAGCTTTCTGCCAGGCCAATGGTATATTCACCTTTACCACATCCCAATTCAAGGATGATGGGATGCTTGTTCCTGAAATAGCGGGACGCCCAATGTCCCTTAAACTCAAAATCTTTATGAAAAACCTGCTCGATTGCTGGCTGGAAGACATTATCAAATGTCTTCATCTCCTCGAATTTACCTAGTTTTCCCTTTCCCACCCTGATCAGGAGATCAATTTAAGCTACTTTCCCACTTCTATCCGTAACCCTACATCGAGTACGAATGGAAGTCTATCCATACGCATTCCCTGCTGGTATTCGATGGTATATTTGCCACGTTGGGCAAATCTTACATTATCCTTATAGATCTGCTGGAGATCCCAAATATCACCCAATCCGCTTCCAAGCCATTTTCCCCGGTCATCAGACAGGGTGATTTCAAAGGTTTCCCGAATGGTGTGACCTGAGGGAGCTGTCGTTTCGATAAAGAGGTAGAGATTGCTAAAAGGATAAAGACTTGTATTCCTGACGTTCACATACAGGTTGTGTGCACTGACAGTATCGTCGATAAAAACCTCAAAGCTTACCTTATTATCCTTGTCCCATATCCCTTCAGGAATTTTAATGTTCTTCTCATAAACCCTGCCGGGGTCACAGGAAAGCAGGATCAACAGGCTGCAAACAGAAAAAAGTAGTGGAAATCTCATGATCTGTCCTGTGACTTTTTCTTATATCTCTTTTTCCTTTTCTTCTTTGACCGGCTCCTGTTTTCATCAAACCTGGTCAGGCTATCTTTTCCCACATCATCCTGGAAATCCAGCTTTTCCTCCTGGAATGAACCCGGATCAATAAGGGTTTTAACCTTCTTGCCCTCTTTATTCAGCTGGATGATCTCCTTTACTCTATCTACTGGGACCGGCACCAGATTGGAGGCATTTTCCCTTTCAAAACCATACCAGAAAAGGTTACGGTAGATGTCTGTCTTCTGGTGGTATGCATCACCATCAACGGTTTCCAAAACGGTGTTCCGGTTTGGAAAATCCTTCTGGGCATCCAGGTATGAGCTAAGTTCATAATTGAGGCAGCATTTCAACTTTCCGCATTGACCGGCCAGTTTCTGTGGATTCAGGCTGACTTCCTGGTGACGGGCAGCATTGGTGGTTACCGAGACAAAACTGGTCATCCAGCTTGCACAGCACAGTTCCCTGCCACAGGAACCGATGCCTCCTATCCTCCCTGCTTCCTGCCTGGCCCCGATCTGACGCATTTCAATCCTGACTTTGAAAGCATCTGCAAGTACTTTAATGAGTTGTCGAAAATCAACCCGTTCATCGGCGATATAATAGAAGATGGCTTTTGTTTTGTCCCCCTGGTATTCTACATCCCCGATCTTCATGCCAAGATCAAGATCATCTGCAATCTGCCTTGACCTGATCATGGTATCATGTTCAAGCAGTATTGAATCCTTCCATTTATCTATATCTGCGGATTTTGCCTTACGGTAAACCTTCTTCAGCTCCTCGGAATCCTTTGAGATACCGTATTTAAATAACTGCCGGAGTACCAGTTCCCCTGTCAGGGATACCACTCCTATATCATGCCCGGGGGAAGCCTCAACAGCTACCACATCTCCACTCCTGAATCGTATATTGTGAACATTCCGGTAATAACCTTTTCGGGTGTTTTTGAATCTTACCTCAATAATATCATTGAAATCATTCGCGCCAGGAATATCTTTCAGCCAGTCAGTTGTTGCCAGTTTGCTGCAACCGCAGCTTTTGTTGTATGGCAATTTGTAATGTTCACCCCTGTTATTGCAAATATGTCCGCTCTCTGCCATAATGGTAACAAAAATAAGAAAATTCCTGCATCCCTATCTGATCAGCTTCACCAGCTTGAGTGCAAAATCGAGGAATACTATGCGTGCATAAGCATTTGCTTCAATATGGATACTGGCTTCATTCAGTTCCTGCACAATGACAGGAACATTTCCATCATTGATAAAGGGGAAAAATTTTTTAGAGAAATTTGACTCATCTGCCGTCATACGCACCAGTTCTCCTTGCTCCTTATTCAAAAGGTAGTTTTCCCTTATCATCCTGATCGCATAGGCCAGGAATGCCTTCTGCCTTTCCCTGCCCAGTCCCGACAGCTCTTCCACCCATTCAAAGATCGCCTGGAACTCCCGGGAATACGTCAATCTCATGATCCGAATGAATAGCTCCAACTGGTAAGCTGAATCCTCACTAGTCATGAGGTTTTCCTCTGCTTTAACAAAATTTCCCCCGGATATCTTCACAGCACTTTTCAGGATTTCATCAGAAACGGAGTGTTTCTTTTTCAAGGCATCCAGGAGGTCTTCCTCAGCTATCCTGGGAACCCGTATCATTTGTGTCCTTGAAAGGATGGTCGGGAGCATGGGACCGGTATCCTCAGGTACCAGGAGAAAAATGGTCATCGGGGGTGGTTCTTCGATCAATTTGAGCAATTTATTGGAAGCTGTCGGGTTCATTTTTTCAGGCATCCAGATGATCATGACCTTATAATCCGATTCGTATGATTTAAGCTGGAGTTTCTTCATGATCTCCTCGCTCTCCCTTTTAATGATGGATCCCTGTTTGTTTTCCATCCCGATGTAACTGTACCATTGATTTGGTGTTATATAGGGACTTTCAAGCAGGGCATTGCGCCATTCTGTGATGAAGTCATCACTCACCGGGTCTTTTTTGACTGATTTGGTAGTGAAAACAGGAAAGACAAAATGAAGGTCGGGATGTACCAGCCTGTCATATTTCAGACAGGAAGGACAGAGCCCACAGGAATCTTCCTCCTGGCGGTCCTGGCAGGACAGATAAGTAGCATAAGCCAGTGCTAAAACCAGGGATCCGGAACCCTGGGGTCCATGAAACAGCTGGGCATGTGGTACTCTCTGTTCAGCGACTGACTGGACCAGTTGCTGCTTTAAATCAGCATGCCCTGCTACTTCTGAAAAACGCATAGAGATAAGAATTAAATAAAAGAAGATCAGGGTTAAAATTAAAATACTTTTTTAACTTTGGCGAACCATTTTAATTAATCCTCAATATTAGTATGCAAACAATTGATAATTACGGCTTTACAGGCAAGAAAGCGATCATGAGAGTGGACTTTAATGTCCCGTTAAATGATAAATTTGAAGTAAGCGATGATACCCGGATCCGGGCAGCCGCTCCATCAATCAGCAAGATCCTTGGTGAAGGAGGTTCAGTCATCCTGATGTCTCACCTTGGCAGGCCGAAGGAAGGACCGGAAGAAAAGTTCTCACTGAAGCATGTAATCCCCTACCTGTCTGAAATACTCGGAACAGAGATAAAGTTTGCCACAGATTGTATTGGCAGTGAAACCCTTGAAATGAAAAAAGCATTGAAGCCGGGCGAGGTACTGTTGCTTGAAAATCTCAGGTTCTATAAAGAAGAAACCAAAGGGGATGAGGAATTTGCAGGTAAACTAGCCGAGGGAACCGATGTATATGTGAACTCTGCTTTTGGTACTGCGCACAGGGCCCATGCATCGACTACCATTGTGGCTCAGTTTTTCCCGGGTGACAGGATGTTCGGTTACCTGATCAATGACGAACTGAATAGCATGGACAAGATCCTGCATGGTTCGGAGAAGCCATTTACTGCCGTGATGGGTGGCGCCAAGGTTTCTGACAAGATCCTGATCATTGAAAACCTTATGGAGAAGACAGACAACCTGATCATCGGCGGAGGTATGACCTATACCTTTATCAAGGCCATGGGAGGTAATATCGGTTCATCTCTTTGCGAGGAAGACAAACTGGACCTGGCACGTGACCTGATCGCAAAAGCAAAGGACAAGGGGGTCCAACTCCTGCTTCCGGTAGATAATGTTGTCGCTGATAAATTTGAGAACGAAGCTGCCACTCAGACAACATCTATCGATGAGGTTCCTGAGGGCTGGATGGGACTGGATATCGGGCCTGAAAGCATTCAGAAATTCAATGAAGTGATTGCCGAGTCGAAAACCATACTCTGGAATGGCCCTATGGGTGTCTTTGAAATGGAAAACTTCCAGAATGGCACCAAAAGTATCGCCCTGGCCATAGCAGATGCCACTGCAAAAGGCGCATTCAGCCTGGTAGGCGGGGGTGATTCTGTGGCGGCCGTCAACAAATACCATTTAAAGGACAAGGTCAGCTATGTTTCAACAGGTGGCGGCGCCATGCTGGAGTATATCGAAGGCAAAGAGCTTCCCGGCATCAAGGCAATACGGGGCTAATAATTCAGTAAGAGGTATTTAAACGCCACTGAATTTTGCGACACTAACCGCAAAATGTAGGTGGCTTTTTTAATACCCCTTCCTGATACCAACCACATAATTATTATTGAAGTAAAGCTCTTTGCCGTCGCTTTTCTTAATTTTACAGGATGGTGAAGATTTCCGCGGATCGGATCTTTGGCATCAGCAGTGATGAGCAGTTTCGTGAGTTGGCATTGGAGGTCTTTCAGTTCCAGGCTGCCGTAAATCCTGTTTATAAAGCCTACCTCAACCACCTTGGGATACTTCCGGAAAGTATAACATCCCTTGATGAAATTCCTTTCCTGCCCGTGGAATTCTTTAAATGGCACAGGGTGGTTACAGGGGATCTGGATCATGAGGTGATCTTCGAAAGCAGTGGTACCACCAGCGAAAACACCAGCAAACATTATGTCTGTGATCTGGATTTATATCAACGAAGTTTTACCTCGGCTTTCAGGCTGTTCTACGGGAATCCCTCAAAATTTTGCATCCTCGCCCTGTTGCCCGCCTACCTGGAAAAACAGCATTCTTCCCTGATATACATGGCCAATGAATTAATCGGGCTTAGCGGGCATCCGGGCAGCGGGTTTTACCTGGATGGCTTTAAAGGCCTGATCCACCAGCTCGAAACACTGGAAAACGAACAACAACCGACCCTTTTGCTCGGGGTCAGTTTTGCCCTGCTTGATCTGGCTGACCACTTTCCTCTAAATTTGAATAATACTATTGTCATGGAGACCGGCGGAATGAAGGGGCGCCGGGAGGAACTGACCCGCAAAGAACTGCATGAGAGGCTGTGTCTTGGACTGAAGATGGGAACTATCCATTCAGAATACGGTATGACTGAATTGCTTTCCCAGGCATATGCAAAAAAAGACGGGATATTTCATTCACCTCCCTGGATGAGTGTGCTGATCAGGGATCCCTACGACCCCCTCAGCATGATGTCCCAGGAAAGTTCAGGTGGCATTAACATCATCGACCTGGCCAATCTTAATTCCTGTTCCTTTATCGCCACCCAGGACATCGGGAAAATCACCCCGGATGGTGGATTTGAAGTTCTCGGGAGATTTGACAACAGCGATATCCGGGGTTGTAACCTGATGCTGGAATAGATGACCGATCCTCAATTGCATTAATCTGGCCTGAATGACTAGATCAATTGGAAGAAGAAATCTGGTTCAGGCCCTCGGTAAGTTGCAGGCTGTAGTCTTTCCAAAGAAAAAATCCAGATAAGGAAGCGGGCATATAGATCTCGCCTTTGATATCTGAATCTCCTTCCCGTTGCAAATTCAACCTAATTATACCTTTTGGATGCGGAAAAGCTATTTCAATCGACTGAAGTTCTCCAAAATTAGGTTGGAGAATCACGCTTTCAAACCCTGGCTTCTCCGGGAATATTCCAGCCACAGTGTGGAGAAGGTCAAAACAGGGACTGGCACTCCATCCATGACATTCGGAGCGTGGATTTATATCCCTTTCGCCAAAGGTGGTCATGCCTTTTTCCAGCATGTGGTCCCAGGGTCCAAGTAGCTCCAGGTATTTATTCCCCATCCCGGTTTTTTGCAATGCCCTGAATAAATAGAATTTGAAATAAATGGTACATTGGATCAGATCTTCTTTTTCCAGGATTCTTTCCATTAATTGTCGCTGTTGATCCTCAGGAATTGTGTTGGTCAGGATGGCCCATATGTTTGTGTGTTGGGAAAAGAGTTTTTTTTCCGGTGTTTCAGCGATTAGTCCCGATCCCCTGTGGTAACACTTCTCGAAGGTTGCTTGCTGTACGGCCCTCTTCTGCCCATTAAATTTCTCAACTTCTTCACTGTATCCAAAATACTTAAAAATATCTGCAGCATTTTGAAGGGCGCAGACATATTGGAGAGCCACATTAGCAGAATACCCGTTATCTGCTCCTGGAGGGATCCCATTGGTAAAACCCTCTGCCCAGTCTGTGAAGTTCCACCATTCCAGGTCTGTTATCATTCCTGTGGAGTCAACCTTATCAGCAAACCAGCCCAGTACAGTTTTAATCCCCGGTAGGAATTGCCTGATAAACTCCGGATCATCTGAGTACATCATATAGTCGTGGATCATTCCAATCCAAAGCAGTGAATAGGTGGGGATCACCTGGACAATGTATGAAGGGTACCGGCTTTGGGTGAGGCCATTGGGCAATCTGGAGTTATCGAACTGCTGGATGGATTTTCGCATCAACCGGTCATCTCCGGATACGTAAATTGAGACCATAGACTCAATCCTTGCGTCACCAATGTAGTTGAGTTGCTCATAATAAGGATCAAAGAAATTTTCACCTGAGGAATTCTCTATGGTTCGCCAGGCTGCGTTCCATATTTTTTCCAGTTTCGGATTGTTACTTTTAAAAATGGCCTTTTCATCGAATGGATAGTTGGTTCTTATATTATAATAATCGTTAATTACCAACGCTTCATCCCCGGTTTCAATATCAAGCTGCACATACCTGAACGTTTTACGGGACAGAGACTTATACTTGCGTAAGTTTCCACCATCGGTTATGATACAGTCATAATATCCCAGGATACTTTTACCTTCAATGATGTTCCGGTTCCCCTTTCTGTCGCCTGGTTCAAAATGCTCATTAGAGGGCCTGGCTCCATAGCTGCCATCCAGGAAGAGGGCCTCAGCATATGCTATTTTTATTTTAGCCCCTTTCCCTTTGCTGGTGATTAGTTCCGGAAAACCGGTTGAATGGACCCTGTTGTCCAGCAAAATGGATGCTTTTGTATGTGCCGGGATGACGGTGTTAACAGATCCCTTGATGAACGGCTTCACATGATCCAATCCCTCCACCCGAGAAATCTCTGAAAAGCGTTCCTGAACCTCTTTCAACATAGGGATCTGACGAGGAACAAGGAACCATGTACTACCGTAAAGGAAACCTCTGCCAACGGCAAATTCAATGGTTCCGGGTTTGGGATCCAGCCATTCTGAATCATCGAATTCCCGAGATTTCCACCCCCACGGATACCTGGCAGCATCGATGGCCTCTCCTGGACCTGCAGCATAATAGGCATTTAACGAATCGCTGGTGAAGGGTATCTGAGTGTAGGCACTATTCCGGATAACCCTCCAATTACCGGTACCAGTATTAAGAGAAGCGCTAATTCCGGTGGACTCATCCGCCTGCATAATAAATGCGGTCTGAAAAGTCTGTTGTGCAGCTCTGCGATATTCACCGAAGTTTACGACCTCTGCCGCAATTACATTGTTTCCCCTATTCAGAAAATGGGCGATATCAATTGTCTCATACCGGTAGTTGTTCAGATCTCCAATGGCGGGCCCAAAACAAATATATTGTCCATTTACATAAAGACGGATACGGTTATCAGCTGATACATGGATGATAAAACTGGCAGGTATACTGTCCAGTTCAAATTTATTTCTGAAATGAAAAACTCCGTATTCCAGTGTAGATTCCCAGGGATGGGTAATCCACCGGGCGGTCCAGGCATGCTTGAGTGAGGTAAACGCTTTTCCCTCTGAATTTACTTCGACGTTGGACTCCTGACCTGAAGTCAAAGTCAGGCTGAACATAAGCAATAAAGCAAAGATTGTTCTTTTCATTTCAGCAATCGATAAAGTAAGGCTCCGTAGGATATTGATTATCGAAAGTACGAATAGATTATAGAATATTGAAAATGTATGCTCTGAATTATAATCACAGATAAATGGTTCAGTTCTATGGGTACACTAGCCTGATTCCAGAATTTCCTTGAATTGATGGTATGATATAGATTCGTGAATTGACATTAATCCTACAATACATTATGGGAAAGGAGTCTGATAACATGACCTTTTCTGTTGAGCTTATTCTGAGTAAAATTAATCAAATCAAGGGTTGCAAAGTAATGATAGACAGAGATCTGGCGATCCAATCCCCGATCAAGTCTTCCGGGATACTTCCACAGATGACAATAGTGTTCCAGTGCCGCTTGTTGATGTAATAGGCCTGTGCATATCCAGGGTATTTACACCTTGTGTCTATTTAAGTGTCTCTCTTTTTAACCTGGGCAGGCTTTCAACAACAATTTTGTATGAATGGTCAATCCATTCTTTCAGCTGAGTATCGCTGATGCTACCTTTTAGATTTACCCCGTTCCAGTGTTGCTTGTTAAAATGCCAGGCAGGCGTAACCTCAGGGTGCTGCTCCCGCAGTTCAATGGCCAGTTCAGGATAACATTTAAGGCTTATTCCCCTGCTCTCCTCAGACAGATCGAGCAGGCCAAACATCTTTCCGGCCACTTTGAAGACCATGGCTGTATCATTAAACGGGAATCCTTCTGTAACTCCTGGTTTAGCAATGCAGTATTCGCGGATCTCTTCGAGGTTCATGGTGGTATGTAAATATTAAGTACATTTATAAGTAACCTTCACTTACTAAACATCACTCAAGAAATAGTTTTGATATACTCCTTACATGCTTTATCTATACTGTTTTTTATTTCTTTCCAGCTTATCTCTTTATTCTTAAGTAGTTCAGGCCAGTCAGCAATGTTTACATCATTATAATAATTCAGACTTTTCAGGGCATGCATTGCATTTCTTTGTGTGTACTTTGCCTCGTAGTTCTTTAGTAGTTTTTCGACTTTATAATCATGTTCACTTACCAGGAAATACAGGTCAATGAAATCTTTTACCCTTGTGCCATCATTTGCTATAGAATTAACCTTCATTGCTGATATATCATCGAGGGATGCGATTCGTAAATCTTCAATTTCTAATCTTTTATTGATCATGGGATACTTATGAGCCAAAAAATCCACTTTTACTCCATCTGCATAACCTTTGATCGTATTCTTTTCAATAAAATCCATGCTGAAATCAAAATCAGATTCAAGCTTTTCCAACAGGATCTCAGTATCAAAATCCCTGGTAGTAAAAAGATCAATATCTTTCGATTTACGATGGCCAATCATTAGTGCAAGTCCCGTATCTCCGACGAGAAAAAAATGCTTCAGATATTCCTTTTCCTGTAATGCATAGAGTAAACTCAGTACTGCTTTATCTACTGATTCTTTTTGTAGCATAGAAAATCACTTGGTTTGAGCTGATATGTATTGGAAACAAAATGAAGGGTCTTCTTATCCAAACTGCCTACCTGAACAACAGTTTTCCTTATTTCATCCCAGGAATAACACTTATTTACATATTGAAATTCTTTAATATTGCCTCTTGAAAATACCCTCTCAAGAATCAACCTTTTGTTCTTTTTCAGATCAAGGCTGTTTTCAGGCAGATCCCAGAAAAGAGATTTTCGGAATCTAATCTCATTTCCTCCATCCATGAGTATGATATGTTCTGCTTCTAAATCTGACATTGCAAATTTCCTTTACTAAAGATACTAAATATTGAGTTCTATGACAATTCCAGTCATGGAGTAGAGTGCGGTTAACAGAACCTAATGTCCTGCAGTATAAAACTAAATGATAATAATCTTATTAAAATGATATGCAGGTGTAACCTCCGGGTGCTGTTCCCTCAGTTCTATGGACAGTTCCGGATCACATTTAAGGCTTATTCCCCTGCTCTCCTCAGACAGATCGAGCAGGCCGAACATCTTTCCTGCAACTTTGAAAACAAGAGCAGTATCATTAAAAGGAAAACCTTCGGTTACTCCTTTTTTTGCGAGACAGTATTCTCGTATTTCCTCTATGTTCATGCTAATTACCCTATTCCAGTGCATAGAGCTGCCATTCGGCAATGGCCGGGGGACCTTCGGCACGATCCACATACAGCCTCACCCGTCGGACCTGTATGGGGTCAAATTTTCTGACCAGGCCATGCCCGTTGGTTTTGGCTGATATGATTTCCTTCCAACCGGTCCCGGTATCCACTTCCATGCGGATGTTTTGCTTGTACCGGGGCCAGCGATCAGGTTCATCCAGTCCAACAGCATGGATCCATGTGGTACCCCCCATATCAAATTCAAGATAGCTTTCCCGGATGGTATCTGCGGATTCCCAGATATGATGACCGGATCCGTCAGCAGCATTGGTAGCCGGGTGATCAGGATGCTCACTTGACGCCAAGATGCTTTTACCTTTTGAAGCGATTGGCATGGTCACCGGTTCCTCTCCCAGTTTAAGAGTAACAACCGTGGCCACCAGGTCGGGTGCCTCAGCCGGCAGATCAATCACAATCCGCTCAGGTTCTTTGCTGATATTCAAGGGTTCATCCGGATTCACCAGAAGTGCTGCGCTGACCGCATCACTGGTTATAGGCACATGCAGCTTACCGTTTTCTGGCCAATCCGTCACATGCAGGTACAACAGGTCTCCTTTCCGTGTGGCGGCCCCCCAGGACAGGTAATTGAAGGGGCCTGCAGTGGTCCCATAAATGGATTCTCCATTCACTTTCAGCCAGGCTCCCATATCCTGCAGCCTCTCAATGCAGGGTTCGGGAAACTCACCCTCTGCGGTGGGGCCCACATTTAAGAGAAAATTGCCCCCTTTTGAACAGATCTCAATCAGCTTATGGATCAATTCCTCAGATGACTTCCAGTCATCATCGTAAGCATTATAGCCCCAGTGCCTGTTCATGGTCATGCAGGTTTCCCAGTCCCCTTCATGGCCGGTAACCGGCACAAATTGTTCCGGGGTTTTGATATCGCCATCTATACCGAGCCTGTTGTTTGTGATGATATCCGGCCTTACCTCCAGAGCTTCCACAAAGGGCCGGGTCCGTTCCTCATTCATCCATGTAGGCGTATCCCACCAAAGGATATCCAGGGGATAACGGGACAGAATCTCTTTTGCCTGTGGCAGGGCTATCTTTGCAAGGTAAGCATCAAAATCCCCCTTATGTGCCTCATCCCAGCCGTCCCCTTCCTGGAAGCGTGACTTGGCACCTCCCGGGTGATTCCAGTCCTGGGCCTGTGAATAGTAGAATCCCATTTTCAGACCGGCTCTTTTTGCCTCATCCACCAGCGGACCAAGAATATCTTTCCCATAAGGCGTAGCATCCACCACATCCCAATCGGTAACATCGGAGGGGTAGAGGGCAAAACCGTCATGGTGCTTGGAGGTGATGACAATATAGCGCATTCCCGCCTCCCTGGCTACTTTTACCCAGTCCTCCGGATCATACTTTATGGGATTGAACTGGCCAGCATATTTTTTGTACTCGGCAGAGGGAATCTTTGCACTGTGCATGATCCATTCCCCGTGGTTGGTATTATCACCATACTTTCCCGCGGGAACAGCATATACGCCCCAGTGAATGAAGAGTCCGAATTTTGCTTCACGCCACCAGGCCATTCTCTCCGCATCACCGGAAGGTGCTTCCACCTCACCTTTGTTTTTAGGAGTAGTTGAACAGGCCATCATCAGAATAAGGACAATGCTAATGGAGAGTAATAGAGCGGATTTTTTCATCATGATTCAGTAGAATTATATTTACTCGAATGTCGCGATTTATTTCTTGAAAATCAAATAGCTACTTTCCCTATAAGGGATAATTTGCCGTCAAATTACGAATTTTCCTTTCATCGCCTCCAGCCGGTTTGTTTAGTAAAGATATTCACTAATTTAGGGGAAATAATACACTGCATTATGAAGAACTATTTTATCGGGACTTTACTCCTGCTCCTTATTTCCACGGCATATTCCCAGGAGAGTAAAATTGATTATTCCGATGCTTTCCGGATAATCGAAGTATGGCTGGATGCACAAAGAGACTATAAGCAGCTACCCGGTATTTCTGCCCTGGTTCTTGAGGATCAGGATATTCTCTGGTCCGGGGCTTTTGGCCTGGCCAATATTGAGCAGAATGTGAAATCAGAATCTTCCACCCTATACAGCATTTGCTCTATTTCAAAATTATTTACCTCGGTTGCCATTATGAAGTTATATGATGAAGGTAAACTCAGGCTGGATGACAAGGTAAGTGACCTGCTCCCCTGGTATGATCTTGACCAAAAATTTGCTGACAGCTGGCCTATAACAATCAGAACACTGCTGACACATTCCTCCGGCCTGCCCAGGGAAGCTAATTTTCCATACTGGACCGGGCCGGATTTTCCTTTCCCTTCAAGCGAAGGGATCAGGGCAGAATTAAAGAACCAGGAAACCCTGTACCCCTCTTCCACCTATTTTCAATACAGCAACCTGGGGTTGACCTTGCTGGGTGATATCGTGCAAGAAGTTTCGGGTGTTCCTTATGATACTTATGTAAAACAGAATATATTGGATCCTCTGGGACTTGAAAACACGCGGACTGAGCTTCCGGAAAGCATGTATGGACAGGATCTTGCCAT
>SDBT01000757.1_pt1 | contig 52993 bp, 41 predicted proteins | sample 2277101 | NCBI WGS metagenome assembly SDBT01 (sample SAMN10404973, study PRJNA504765) | marine sediment metagenome | isolation source: marine sediment core GS10_PC15, 103 cmbsf | place: Arctic Ocean: Southern Knipovich Ridge | collected 2010
TGCATCGGATGCTCGCCAGCACGCAGAGGCGCGGTGCCTGGGGCGAGCGGATGGCCGAGGACGTGCTGAGGCTGGCCGGCCTCCAGGAGGGAATCAACTACACCAAGCAGTCATCGGCGGAGGTAGAGGCGGGCCGGCCGGACTTCACCTTCAACCTCCCCAACGAGCTGAAGGTCAACATGGACGTAAAGTTCCCGCTGGAGCGCTACAAGACCTACCTCGACGCCGAAACCGACGAGGGCCGGGCAACCGAGTTGCGCGAACTGGTCAGGTCAGTTCGCGGCCATGTCGAGGCGGTTTCCAAACGAGCTTACATTGACCCGACGGTTCCGACCGTTCCCTACGTGATTGTCTTTATTCCTTCCGAGCAGATATATGGCCTGGTGCTGGAGGCCCAGTGCGACCTGATCGACGAGGCCATGCAGCGAAGGATTGTGCTGGCCAGCCCGCTGACGCTCTACGCGATGCTGGCCGTCATGCGCCAGGCGGCGGAGAACGCCAACGTCATGAAGGCAGCCGACGAGGTTATGGTGCTGCTGAATCAGTTCTACAATCAGTGGCAGAAATACAACGAGGAAGTCGATCGTCTGGGCCAGCGGATTCAATCCGTCGTCGGACAGTATGAAGTTGTTCGGCAGAGGCGCAGCAACCAGCTCCAACGGCCGCTTGACAAGATTGAAGAAATACGCAACTCGCGCGCCCTGCCGGAAGATTAGCAGGGACGCAGAGGATGCAGGGGATTTCGCCAGGGCCAAGGGTTTGGAAAATACCGGCGTTAAGTTCCCACAAGGCCCGGACGTAGTGGCCGATATCGAGCCAACAGACTGACAGGACGATCGGATGGCATTTCCAAGGGATTTCCTCTGGGGCGCCGCGGCAGCATCGTACCAGATCGAAGGCGCCGCCTTCGAAGACGGCAAGGGGCTGTCGGTTTGGGACGTGATGTGCCGCCAGAGCGGGCGTATCCGGGGCGGGCATAGCGGCGAGGTCTCATGCGACCACTACCATCGCTATAAGCAAGACGTCGCGCTGATGAAACGGATTGGCCTGCAGGCCTACCGCCTGTCCGTTTCCTGGCCGCGCGTGCTGCCCGAAGGGACAGGCAAGGTCAACCCGAAAGGCCTGGCATTTTATGACCAACTCATCGACGAGCTGCTGTCGTCCGGCATCCAACCCTGGGTGACGCTGTTCCACTGGGATTATCCCTACGAGCTGTACCGCCGCGGCGGCTGGCTAAACCCCGAAAGCCCCAACTGGTTCGCCGAATACACTAAAGTGGTCGTGGAGAAACTTTCCGACCGCGTCCGCCACTGGATGACGCTCAACGAGCCGCAATGCTTCATCGACCTTGGGCACCGCAGAGGCCATCACGCCCCGGGCGATAGCCTGGAAATGAAAAAGGTTCTCCTGGCGGCTCATCACACGCTGCTGGCCCACGGCAAGAGCGTCCAGGCGATTCGTGCATACACCAAGACGGACAGCGTGATCGGCGTCGTGCCGGCCCCAGTGGTTTGCCTGCCCTCCACCGAAAGCGACGCGGACGTCCGGGCGGCGCGAGAGGAAATGTTCGCCGTCACCACCAAAGATGTATTCAATAACGCCTGGTGGTTGGATCCGATCTTTTTCGGCTCTTATCCGGAGGACGGACTGGCGCTCTTCAGAGAAGAACTGCCGCCCGTCGCTGAGGGAGATATGACGATGATCTCCCAGCCGCTCGATTTCCTCGGCCTGAACGTCTATTTCGGCGCTATGGTCCGGGCGGGCGAAGACGGCCGGCCGGAACGTCTCGAATTCGCGCCGGGCCATCCGATAACGGCCATGCGGTGGCAAGTCGTACCGCAGGCCTTGTACTGGGGGTCAAAGTTCCTCTACGAGCGCTACAAAACCCCCATCTACGTCACCGAAAACGGAATGAGCAATCTGGACTGGGTGTCCCTGGACGGGGAGGTGCACGATCCGCAACGCATCGACTTCACCAGCCGATATCTTCTTGAATTGGGCCGGGCCATTGAAGACCGCGCGGACGTCCGCGGCTACTTTCACTGGTCGATCATGGACAACTTCGAATGGGCCGAAGGATACGGCCAGCGGTTCGGCTTGATCTACGTCGATTACGCCACGGGCAACCGCATCCTCAAGGACTCGGCCCACTGGTATCGCGACGTAATCCGCACCAACGGCGAAAACCTCCCCGCTATGCCCTCGGGATAAAGACGGCCATCGCTCCGGGCTTGCGGTTGTCCCACAGGAAATATGGAATCGCTTTGATCTTCACCGGGCGCGACTTCGTTTCGGCAGCCGGGCGATAGAGCGCCTTCTTCCATTCTCCAAGCGAAGGGGCTTTGCCAGTTCCCTCAACGACGATGCAGCCGTTAAGTCCCGACAAGCCGGGATCAAAGCGGGCGGTGAGCTTGGCCTGATCCGGCAGCATGATGTTTCGGACATCTGCGGACTGGTCGCATCCTTCCAGGCAGTAGACGATCGGCCCGCGCTGTATGGCCACCTTCCCTGCGCTGGCGGCCACGGACGGATGCGCGGCGATTCGTTCAATCGGCATGGCCAGCGACAGTTGCACTCTATCGCCATCCGACCAGCGCCGGCGCAGCTTGAGGTAACCCTTGATAGAGCTGACAGTTAGAGACTCATCGTTCACCCTCACTCGGTATTTTCGGCACCAGCCCGGCAGACGCAGCAGCAGGGCGAAACTTCTCGGTTTTTCCACGCCGATGGTGATCTTGACCTCACCGGACCAGGGATAATTCGTTTTCTGCCTGAGCGTAACTTTCTGCCCGGCGATCTTCGCCGCGGCCGAGCCGCCGACGTAGAGGTGAACGTACGCAGCGTCGTTGGCGGCGGAGTATATGTACTTGCCCAGCGAGGCCAGCATGCGCGAGAGGTTCGGCGGGCAGCAGGCCACGTCGAACCACCCCTTCCTGTGATGCCCGCCCGCCGAGGCAAGCGGATTGACGTAGAAGAACCTTCTGCCGTCCAGGCCCACGCCGCTGAGGACCGCGTTGTAGAGGGCCCGCTCCATTACGTCGGCGTATTTGCCGTCGCGCTCGATCTGAAGCATGCGGTGGGCAAAGAAGATCAGCCCCACAGCGGCGCAGGTTTCCGCGTAGGCCGACTCGTTCGGCAGCTCGTAAGCTTCCCCGAAGGCTTCACCGGCTTGCCGGGCGCCGATTCCGCCGGTGACGTACATCTTCTGTTTCGTAACGCTCTGCCAGAGCCGCTTGCAGGCAGTCAGCAGCTTGGCGTCGAGAGTTTCGGCCGCCACGTCCGCCATGCCGCAGTAGAGGTACATCGCCCGCACGGCGTGGCCGACGGCTTCTCGCTGCCGGCGCACTGGCTTGTGGGCCTGATAATAGTTGTAGAGCTGCGGGAGGTTCTCCGGCCTTTCGCCGCGGGCCATGGCCTCGATCTCGAAGTAGCTCGGCCGACGGCCGCGATCGTCTATGAAAAGCTTCGCCAGCTTCAGGTATCGCCGCTTGCCCGTGGCGCGGTACAGCTTGACCAGGGCCAGTTCGATTTCTTCGTGGCCTGGATAGCCGCGCTTCTTGCCTCTGCCGGCGCCGAACACTCGGCCGATGCAGTCGGCGTAGCGACACATTGCATCGAGCAACTTGCGATTGCCGGTGGCTTGGAAGTGTGCGACGGCGGCCTCGATGAGATGGCCGGCACAATACAACTCGTGGGAGTCGCGGAGATTGGTCCATCGTTTTCCCGGCGCAACGGCAGTGAAATATGTGTTGAGATAACCGTCCGGCTGCTGGGCCGAGACGATCAGATCCACGACCTCCTCCAGGCGCTTTGTGAGCCCGCCCTCCGGGTGGGTCGCCAAGCTATAGGACGCCGCTTCGAGCCACTTGGCCACGTCGGAATCCCAGAAAGGGTGCGGCCGGTGCGGCTTGGGCGGCTTCCAATTGACCCGGAACGCGTCGAATCGGCCGGTCTTCTTGCACTGCCGGTACAGATAGGGAATCGTGACTTTCCGGTTTGTTTCAAGCCGTGGTGACCAAAAATCGTCTTCGATTCTTACCAATGTCGGGTCGAATGGCTGGAGGAGCTTCTTCGCTGCGGCCACGACTTGCTTCCTTCCTGAGTTGACGATGCGAAGTGTAATCGCCTTATTGACTGTTGCAAGTCAATAAGCTTCCAGCCTTGCAGTCTGGCCGGATATCCTCGCTTGGAGGCCCCTGAGAAACTTGCATGTGTCCGGCCGCGCAGTAGTATGTCAGATATGGGCGATATCAAATTGCAGGTCGCGCTGGACTTTGTGGAGTTGCCGCGTGCGCTGAAGGTGGCCGAGGCTGCGGTGGCCGGCGGGGCGGATTACATCGAGGCCGGTACGCCGCTGATCAAGTCCGAGGGCCTGGACGCAGTCCGCAAGCTCCGTGAGATGTTTCCCGACCGCACGATCGTCGCGGACATGAAGACGATGGACGCCGGCCGGATCGAGGCAGAGGCGGCCGCCAAGGCCGGCGCCAACGTCATGACGGTCTGCGGCACGGCCGGCGAGGCGACCATCCGCGAGTGCGTCGAGGCCGGCCGCCACTACGGCGTCGAGGTGGCGGTGGATCTGCTGGGCGTGGCCGAGCCTATCGAGTTCGCCCGCCGCGTCGGCGAGCTGGGTGCGTCCTGGCTGGACGTCCACTGCGCGATCGACGCCCAGATGCTCGGCGCCGATCCGCTCGGACTGCTTAAAGAGCTTCGCCGCGCTACGGAGCTGACGCTCGCTGTGGCGGGCGGGCTGAATAGCGAGACGGTTGCGGCAGCTGCCGAGGCCGGCGCGGACGTCATCATCGTCGGCGGGGCGATCACTAAGGCCATCGACGTCAAACAAGCCGCCGCCGACATACGCAAGGCCATCGACACACGCAAGCCCGTGGCGAGCGAGCTGTTCAAGCGGGGCACGGACGATACCATCCGCCAGATCCTCCAGACCGTTCGCACGGCCAATATCTCGCAGGGCACGCACAACCAGCCCTGCCTGGAGGGCATCCGGCCGCTGATTCCAGGCATGAGCTGCTGCGGGCCGGCCGTGACGGTCCGCACCGTGCCGGGCGACTTTGCCAAGCCGGTCGAGGCCATCGACGCAGCCAAACCCGGCGACGTGATCGTCATCGATGCCGCCGGCCAGCCGCCGGCCATCTGGGGCGAGCTGGCCACGGAGAGCGCGAAGAACAAGCACCTGGCCGGGCTGGTCGTAAACGGGGCCGTCCGCGACATAGCCGATATCCGCAAGCTCCGCTTTCCCGTCTGGACGAAGCTGGTTACTTCACACGCCGGCGAGGCCAAGGGCCACGGTGAGATCAACCAGCCGATCGAGATCTCCGGCCAGCGGATCCTGCCGGGCGATTGGATCGCAGCCGACGACGACGGCGTGATGGTCCTGCCGAAGGAAAGGGCCGTTGAGATGGCCAACCGTGCCGCGGACGTCCTGGAGATGGAAAACCGCATCCGAACCGAGATCCGCGACGGTAAGACCACGCTGGCCAAGGTGGCCAACCTCTTGCGGTGGGAGACGAAGACAGGCCACAGCGATGCCGGATAAAAACCATCTAAAAGCCGCCGGGCAAGACCTGGTTCGCCAGATCGAAGCGGTGATGGAGAAGGTGGACTGGGAGAGCTTCGTGAGTCTCAGCCGGATGCTGCCGCGGATGCGGCGGACCTTTGTCACCGGGGCCGGGCGAAGCGGGCTGGTGGCCCGCAGCTTCGGCATGCGACTGATGCACGCGGGGCTGCCTGTCTTTATCCCCGGCGAGACGATCACACCCGCCGCCGGGAAGGGCGATCTGCTGGTGGCGATCAGCTGCACCGGCACGACGGGCTTTACCGACTACATCGCCAGCCGAGCACGGCAGCACGGGGCGAAGGTGGTGGCCATCACGGCGGAGCCCAATTCCGCACTCGCCCTGGCCGCCGACAAGGTGCTGTATATTCCCGCCGAGGCGGAGGACATCGTGCTGCGGGCGGCCATCTTCGAGCACGCCACCAGCCTGTGCCTCGACGCGGTCTTCAACGTGCTTTCCGAACAGCTCAAGCTCGACCTGGCCGCCTACGGCGACCGCCACGCGAATCTTGAATAGTTCTGTCTGGTTGAGCTGCGGGCCTCTGGAATTGTTTGCGTAATTGGCCTTTTTCGTTTGTACTGTAGCAGAATGGGCGTATATTGACTGGTCGCGTTTGCGGAGAAATGCGCGGAATGATCTGGCACGTAGAATTTGAACGGTGGAATCGCCGGTTGCGGTGAGTGGGCGTGCCATAGCTGCGTAACGGAAAATCGCAGCCCGCTCACCGAGACGTGAGCGGGCTTCTTCTTCCCGAAAAGAAATCGTTCTTGAAGCCCGCATGCAAATTGCGGGCTTGTTTGTTTTGCAAGGCAGGGCATTGGCGATGCTTTCCAAAACAAGGATGTTATGGCAGATGATGCGCCAGCGGCGGCTGCTGTACGCCATGGCGATCGTCGCCCTTACCGCCGGCGTGCTGATCGCCTACCTCGGCCCGCTGGTGATGCGGGCAACGATCGACAGCATCATCGATTCAAAGCCGCTCAAGGCCCCGCAGTGGGTCATCAAGGCTATCGAGGCGCTCGGCGGGCGGTCTGTCCTTGCGCGGAATCTCTGGCTGTGCGGGCTGGCGATGGCGTTGATCGCCGGTAGTAGCGGCATCTTCATGTACCTCAAGGGCCGCTGGGCGGCCGTGGCTTCGGAATCGGTAATCCGCAAGCTGCGCGACCGGCTTTACGATCACTTGCAGAATCTGCCGTGCCGGTTCCACGACAAGGCCAAAACGGGCGATCTGGTCCAGCGGTGCACCAGCGACGTCGAGACGATCCACATGTTCCTGTCGCTGAGGCTCGTGGAGGTCGGCCGGGCTACGATCATGATTCTGGTGGCTGTGCCCCTGATGATCCGGATGAATCCGTCGATGACGCTGGTGGCGATGGCGCTGATTCCCGCGATCGTGATCTTCACGATGATCTTCTTCGCCAAGGTTCGCAGGGTCTTTCAGGCCAGCGACGAGGCCGAGGCGAGGATGACCGGCACCATTCAGGAAAACCTCACCGGCATCCGCGTGGTGCGGGCCTTCGCGCGGCGACGGTTCGAATGCGAGAAGTTTGCGACAGTCAACGCCGATTTTCGCGATTTGGACTACCGGCTGGTTCGCCTGCTGGCGTGGTATTGGTCGCTTTCGAGCGTTTTGTGCTTTGCCCAGCGAGGGATCGTGCTGGTGCTGGGCGGCTGGTGGGCCATGAACGGGCGAATCACTATCGGCGAGCTGGTGGCGTTCTTCGCGCTGGTGGACATGTTCCTCTGGCCTGTTAGAAGAATCGGCACCACGCTGACCGAACTCAGCAAGGCGCTGGTTTCGGTTTCGCGTCTGGAGGAGATCTTCAGCCAGAAGCGGGAGGACGAAGAGGCCCGGCCGGCCGGTCCGGCCGAGCCGCTGAGAGTGGAAGGCGAGATCGTCTTCGAGAACGTCTCGTTCGCCCACGGCCAGGACGACGTCCTGAAGGATGTAAGCTTCCAGGTCCTGCCCGGACAGACGCTGGCGATTCTCGGGCCGTCCGGCTCGGGCAAGAGCACGATCGTCAATCTGCTGCTTCGTCTTTACGACTACGAGGGCGGTTCGATTCGCCTCGACGGGCGAGACATTCGCCAGATGGATCGCCGGCAGCTCCGCAGCCAGATCGGCACCGTCATGCAGGAGCCGTTCCTCTATTCCAAGAGCCTGCGGGAGAACATCCGACTGGGCAACATGCACGCCGGGGAAGATGAGATCATCTCAGCGGCAGAGACGGCCTTTTTGCATACGTCCGTGGAGGGTTTCGAGCATGGCTACGAGACCCTCGTCGGCGAGCGGGGCGTGACGCTTTCCGGCGGGCAGCGGCAGCGCGTGGCCCTGGCGCGGGCTATTCTCAAGACGCCTCCGATCCTGATTCTGGACGACGCGCTCAGCGCCGTGGACACGCACACCGAAGGGATGATCCTTCGGGCCCTGCGGAGCCGTCACGGCCGGCGGACAACGATCGTCATCGCCCATCGACTTTCCACGCTTGCGTGGGCGGACTATGCCATCGTCCTGGACGCCGGCTGCGTCGTCCAGGACGGCACGCACGAAAGCCTGATGGCGAAGGACGGGATGTATCGACGACTCTGGCAGATTCAAAACGTGCTGGAGGACGACCTGGATAAGGATCTTCGCGGCGCAGAGGCAAGCTAGCACCGAAAGTAAACGTCATGACAACGGCAACGGCACAATCTCTTCACGAGGAAGAATTCGTCGGGAAGGTTGACTGGCGGCTGTGGGGCAAGATCCTCCAGAAGACCAAGGCACACCGCCGCGTGCTGATCTCGCTGGTGGTCAGCGTGATGGTGCTCTCGGCAGCCGATGCCATGTTGACTCTTGTGCTGGGCGGCGTGGTCAACGCCGTGGATAGAGGCGCCGCGGTGGGCGAGCTGGTCTGCTGGGGCGGCATCTACACCGTGTTGGGCCTGGTGTATTGCGGCAGCGTGGCGGCGTTTATCTGCTTTGGCGGCAAGGTCTCCACGCGCGTCAGCCACGACATCCGCCGCGACGGCTTTGCCAAGCTCCAGGAGTTGTCCTTTTCCTACTTCGATCGCCGGCCGACCGGCTGGCTGATCACCAGGCTGACCTCGGATTGCAAGAAACTTGCGCGCATCCTGGCCTGGGGCACGCTCGATTTGGTCTGGGGTATATGCGTAATCGTGGGCTTTGGGGTGATTATGTTTATCCTCAACTGGCAGTTGGCGATGTTGATCCTGGCGATCCTGCTGCCAGTGGCTTATATAAGCGGGGTCTTTCAAAAGCGGATGCTGAAGGTCTCCCGGGAGGTGCGGAAGACCAACTCCAACATCACCGCCGCCTACAACGAGTCCATCGTCGGCGTCCGGACCACCAAGACGCTCGTCCGCGAGCAGGGCAACCTCGAAGAGTTCCAGGGGCTTACCTCCTCAATGCGCGCGGCGTCCGTTCGAAGTGCCCTATATTCGGCGATGTACGTGCCGATGGTCGCGACGATCGGCAGCCTCGGCGTGGGGCTGGCCCTTTGGGTGGGCGGCGTGCGCGTCATCGGCGGCGAAATGCCCATCGGCCACATGGTTGTGTTCATAAGCTGTGCGGCCCAGATCGTCTGGCCGATGCAGCAGATGGCTCACGTCTTCGCGGAAATCCAGGGCGCCACGGCCGCGGCCGAGCGTATCGTCGAACTGCTCGAAACCGAGCCGGAGATCAAGGACTCCCCCGATCTCATCGAGGCGATGGCCGCAGGGCAGTTGCCCCGGGCAAGTGAAGGGCTAGCCGTAGAGGGACTCTCCGAGCGGATCGAATCGGTGGAGTTTCGCAACGTCAGCTTCGCCTACAAGCAAGGCCGGCCGGTCCTGGAGGACTTCAATCTGCGCGTCGGTGCCGGGCAGACCATTGCACTGGTCGGCCCGACCGGCGGCGGCAAGAGCACCATTGTCGGCTTGCTTTGTCGCTTTTACGAGCCGACGGCCGGTGAGATCCTCATCAACGGCGTGGAATATCGCCAGATACCTTTGCGGTGGCTGCAGTCCAAGCTCGGCATCGTGCTCCAAACGCCGCATTTGTTCAGCGGCACGATCCGCCAGAACATCCGTTACGGGCGGCTGGACGCTACCGATGAGGAGATCGAATGGGTCGCGAAGCTCGTACAGGCCCATAATTTCATTCTCGCCGCCGATGGCGGTTATGACAGCCAGGTGGGCGAAGGTGGGGCGAAACTTTCCACCGGGCAGAAGCAGTTGGTCTCATTCGCCCGGGCCCTGCTGGCCGACCCGGAAATCTTCGTCATGGATGAGGCCACCAGCTCGATAGATGCCGAGATCGAGCGGATCATCCAGACCGGCATCGAGACGATCCTGAAAGGGCGAATCGCCTTCGTCATCGCCCACCGCCTCTCCACCATTCGCTCGGCCGATCGGATTGTCGTCATCGACGACGGGCGGATCATCGAAGAGGGCGATCATCAGCAATTGCTGCGTCACCGCGGCCGCTACTACGACCTCTACGCCGAACAGTTCGCAAGGGAAAGGCGGGCCTCGGTGCTCGAAGGCCGCTAGCGTGTTGCTCCAGCCGCCGGGCCAGGCAGATTCCTCGGCGAACTGCCCCGGCGAACCGGCCGGAGAAGTTTCGCTACCGGCGGGGCTTGAAACGCTTTTCATTTCGGCCCGCCAGCGTTAGTCTGTCTGCCCGGAGACAAGTGAAATGGTTGAATACCAACTGGGTGTGATCGGTGCGGGCAACATGGCCGAAGCGCTGCTGCGCGGCGTGATCGCCAGCGGCTTTCTGCCGCGCGAGACCATCGTCGTGTCGGATCCGGCCCGGCAGCGCAGGGAGTTTTTCGCGCGCGAGCTGAAGGTCGAATGTCTAAGCGATAACGCTGTTCCCGCCGGTTGCCGGCGCGTGCTGCTGGCCGTCAAACCGCAGGTGATGACCGACGTGCTGAAAGAGATCGCGCCTGTCGTGACCCAAGAGGCGCTGGTCATCTCGATCGCCGCGGGCGTCAAGACGGCCCTGCTGGATAAGGCCCTCGGCGGCAAGGGTCACCTGGTGCGCGTGATGCCGAATACGGCGATGCTGGTATCGGCGGGAATTGCGGCCGTCGCGGCCGGGCCGCGGGCTACCGGCGACGATCTGGACTGGACGGGGAAGCTGCTGGAGGCCAGCGGCAAGACCTGCGTGGTGCCCGAAGAGGCGATGGACGCCGTAACGGCCGTATCCGGCTCCGGGCCGGCATATTTCTTCTACCTGATCGAGGCAATGATCGCCGCCGGCATCGCCGAGGGGCTCGACCCGGAGATCGCCGCGCTGCTGGCCCAGCAGACCTGCGCCGGGGCGGCCAGGCTGCTCATAGAGACCCGCCAGTCGCCTGAGGCACTGCGGGCCCGCGTTACCTCCCCTGGCGGGACGACACAGCGAGCGATCGAGGTCCTCCAAGCCGCGGGCGTCAAAGAAAAACTCATCGAGGCCATCCGCGCCGCAACCGAACGCAGCCGCGAGCTGGGAAGGTGAACCATACTGCCCGACAGGGCCGAGAGACACTTCTCTACAGCGCTGCTATAAGAACTACGAATTTCCAGATCCGGATTTACTTGGCGAGGAATTCCTCGAACATTCCGCCGAAGAGGTTTCGGACGTCGCGGCGGATTTCGTCTTTCGTGCACCGCCAGCCGGCCAGGAACAGGTCCGCGTATTTGTCGGCCAGCACGTCGGCTACGATCGTCCGCGCATGGGCCCACTTGTAGATGAGCTGGTCCAGCACGCGGGCGTCGCTGTGCTGGCAGGTAAACGTCGCTCCCAGCAGCTCCAGCCGCTGCCGCGTTATCTCCTCGATGATGCTCGGATTGTTGCAGAACCACCAGCAGCCGAACAGATGCAGATTGGAGAACTTCCTGGCCGCCACGCACAGCTCGTGCTGGTTGACCCGCGAGAGCATGGTGACGAGAAACTTGTTCTCGGGATTCATGCCGCAAAGGTTCGTCACGGCCGAGACGTCCGCGACGCCCACGCCGTCGCCGGCCTCGCCCAAGGCGGGGTTAAGGCCCCTGCGAACGCCGATCATCAACGCCACGGGCATGCCGAGTTCGCGAGCGGCCGGCAGGACGACCCCCTCCAGCACGCGCGTGACCATGTCATCATTTGGGTAGTGAAAATCGGCCGGCATGGACGCGGCCAGGTATACCGGCTGGATCCTCTTGGCCCAGTCGGCTAGAAATCTGCGGGCCTCTGAGAGGCTCCTCTTGTTGGGCTCTTCGGCAGTGTCGTATCCGGCGGTCAGCATTGTCGCAGCCGCGACCGGCCAGTCGAGGATCAGCGTATCGAGCCGCAGTGCAGCCTTGAGGTTCTCAACGCCTTCGGCTCCTGCGTTCCAATAGCTTGCCTCCTCGGCCTTGAACGGATCGTTGGTCATCACGGCGTAGTCGATGTTGGCGATCTTGAATACCTTCGGCAGGTACTCCCCGGCCGACTGAGCAGCAAACCACTGGCGGATGGACTTGAGGTCGCGGCCGGCGACGTCCAGGCCTAGCGCGCTGAGCGTGGTAATCACGCCGCGGGCCGCCTCGCTCAGCGCACCGTGATGCAGGAAGACGTGCTCCCAGACCAACTCGGCCTGGGCCTGCTTGGGCATACGCCAGAACCGCTCCGGCCTCAGCTCGCGCGGGGCGACTGTGAATAGCTCGGCCGCCAGATAGTGATAGGTCAGCAGCTCATCAATGCCCCATCGCAGCAGTTTTCCGTGGGCGGGTGGAAACAGGTGCGTGTGTACGTCGGTGACGGTGGTCTCGGCAACGGCTTTACGGGCCTCAGCCTCGACCGCGGCTGCTTCCTTCAAAGTGTTCATTTCGCACTCCTGTCGAGAGGGCAGGATAGCAGCATCGCCATCGAGACGAAAGCGCAGCGTACCCTGCGCGTGCTTGGCTATTCGGTCGGAGTGGGGATGAGGTTTCGCCCGTCGAGGTCGGCCGGGACGGCCCGGCCGAGCAGGGCGAGCAGCGTCGGCATAACGTCCACAGTCCTGACCGCTTTGACGTGGCCCTTGGGCACACCGGGCCCGGCCAGCAGCACCGGCACGAGCATATCTGCCGGCCGAACGCCGCCGTGGCCGGCGCGATGCTTGCCCGAGAAGTCCCAGCCTGGCGCGGCAAAGACAGCAATGTCACCCGCACGGCGGGCGCGAAAGTAGGCGAGGATCTGCTCCGGCAGGTCTGGATAGTCCGTTTCCAGCGTGGCCTGGAGCCACTGCCGGCCGGTGAGGCCCTCGCCGGCCAGCGCGCGGGACGGGACGGTTTCTTTCCACCCCAGCGGATCGTCGCCACTGATGAGACGGTAGGAGATCTCCCCCCCGCGCCCGGAAGGCTGGCGGAACTCCACCTCGCCGCTGCTGTTTCGCACGCGCACGCAGTTCGGCCCATTGGCGTGGGCCACCACGTCCACGGCCTCCTGTGCGACCAGGATGGATAAGAGGTCCTTCTTTTGCGCCCGGATGCGTCGGGCACCGAACAGGGCACCCAAGAGCGACGGCTCGTTGCCGACTGGATATGTCTTCAGGTCACTGGCTGCGGGTCGATGGGGCCAAGCCTCGAAGCTCACCTCGCCGGAAGAAGCGCCGCTGGGCTTTCTGAGGCAGATTGCCCAGTAGCGCTCGCCGCTGCCGTAGAGGACTGCCGAAAACTTGCTGTAGTACTCGAGGCGCTTTTCAAACGGCTTCTTCTCCCAGAACCTCTTGCTGGCGATATTCAATCCGACATCGTCCCGGAGGAACTTCTCAAGTTGGAAGTGCTTGGTCACCTGGCAGAGGCTGTGGTCGCTGACGAGGGCGATGATGAGTTTGTCCAGCAGTTTGGCCTTCTCCAGGTCGCCCAGCACCCGGCCGATCTGCCTGTCGGTGTGCTTGAGCGCCCGGCGGTATTGCTTGGAATTGACGCCGTAGTCGTACGCGCGAAAATCCGGGGCCAGCAGGTATGCGATTGTGACGGCCGGGAATTCCCGCCGCTTGCGGGCGACGTCCATGACGATGTTGAATCGGCTGAGAGTCAGGCGGTCCACAAACTCATACCATCCGAAGACGAACGGCGGGGCGGCGGAGGTCGGGTTCTCGATGAACTTCGTCGCGCGGCGATGTGCCTGGAAAAAAACCGAAAACGTCGTCCGGCCGGGAAAGTGCTCGTAGAGGTTCGTCGAAGTGTAATCGCCACTCAGCCTGTTCTTCTGGGCGATGGTCTCGTAGTTTCGCCAGATCAGCCGGTTGCGATCGAACCAGTTGATTCCGGTAATGCCGTGATGGCCGGCGAACTTACCCGTAACGAAGCTGGTGAGGTTGACCAGCGTCACCGACGGCGTGCTGGCTACGGCCCGCGGCGCGTACAGGCCGCGATCCACGAAGTATTTCTTGATGCCTGGAAGCTCACCGGCATCGAGCATCTCCTGGAAGATTCTCGCGTTGATTCCGTCGACGTAAAAGACTACCGCCCCCGAAACGTCAACCCCTTGCGGCATTGAGAAATCCAGCCCGTATGAATCGGCCGGCCCGTAAGCCGCCGGCACGCCACAACCGATCAGGCCCAGCGGCAGCAGCAAGACCAGCCGGCATATGCTTGGCGGGAAAATTGCGCGGCCGGCCAAAGGCTAGCCCTCCTTGTCACGGTGATGCGGGCAGTTTTCCACCGCGCAGCCTTTGCGGGCCATGATCAGCGGAAAAACAATATCACTGGTGCAGCACGGCACCCAAACAGCCACGAACAGGAAAATCGGCACGACGATGATCTCCACGCCGAATTCCCCTCCAGCCTGCCAGGCCATCAGGAAATGCGACAGCGACGCCCACGTGCTCAGCAGCACGTGTCCGGCGTGCGGTATCTTTGTTCGGGGGTAGAAAAACGCCACGGCCACCCCCGCCAGCGCCAGAGGATTGACAAGCCACCACTTCTCGATAAATCCGATGTGAGGCTCGGCGTGCTCGAGGCCGATCAGAAGCTCCCCGAGGTAGGGGATCAGCGAGTCGCTCAGCGTGCCGATCCCGACCGAGCCGACGTAGCCTACGATGACGGTCACGATGAGACTTGGCCTGGCGTGCATCCGAAACATCGCCGTCGTGGCGATCGCGCTGACGAAGACGTGAAACGGATGCAGCGTGTAGAAGACGTAGTGCGACGCCCCGTGCAGCCTCGGCAGATATTCAAAGACAATTAGGATACCGATTGCCGTTAACGTTCCCAGGAGTGTAAAGGGCATGTGGTCTTTGAGTTCGCTGGCGATGCCCCGCAATACGCTCCGCACTGCCGTCATGTGCATCGTCCCTTTTGCCGATCCGCTCTGAGGCAAAGCCCGGCGCCAAACCGCCCAGGTGGAATGGTCCCAGGGTTCCTGCACTCACTATAGCGGCGGGTGGAATCTTTTGCGACCGCAGGTTTTCAGAGGGGTGCATATTGATTTTGGGGGTATGTGCTGCGCAAGAAAAAGCCTCGCCGGAAAGCGAGGCCTGTCATTGGCTTTGCAAAGCCTACTTCGGCCGCTTCATGCCGTTTGCTTCGGGGGTAAAGTCGTCCTCGGTCAGCCCGACGTTGAACTTGATGTCTTTGTAGATGTACCGGCATTGAGGCCGCTGGTCCCAGTTGTAGCCCTGGATGCAGATCGGCACGAGATAATCCACGTCGATGTATGTGATGGTCTTATAAGCGGGGTAGTCGTTCTTTGCCGGCAGGTAGCGAATCAGGACCAGGCACCTGCGCCCGGCGATTTCGGCATAGTTGCCGAAGGCCGTTTTCAGGTCACCTTCGGCCTTGGCCTGGCGGTAGACGTCGATGAGGCTGCTCAGCGCGCGTCCGAAGCCGAATTTGTTGACCGGGTGGAGGGTACTGCGCATCGCCTCGGGGCCGTCCGGCGTGCGGAGCACCGACCAGCCCGCCAATGCCCTCAGAATCGGACCGTTTGGCCGGACACGCATCTGGTTGTTGTCCATGCCCTCTCTATACAATACGCGGTCGCCGAGAGGGGCGTTTTTCGTCCAGGCCATCGCCACCCTGAACGGATAGGCCATGTGCTTTACGCTGATCTCCTGGACCTTGCCTACCACGCCATGGATCCGCTCCTGCTTGATGAAGGTGCAGGTAAAGTCGCGATAGTTACTGTTGTAGTTGGCCAGGCAACGCTCCAGAAGGGCGATGTGGTCGGTCCTAGCCAGGCGTTCAAGCTCGCTGACTACCTCCGGGGCGTTCCGGCCGAATACCTTGCCCCCGATGGAAACAATATACTTCGATTCGTTGATCGCTTCGGTGCGGGCACACTGGATGCAAAACAGCCCCGCCAGGAACAGTCCCACCAGCAGGCGGACCTTACGATTCGTGGGCCGGAGCAGTTGTTTCCACATCAGCCTAGTACCTTCGTTTTCGCGCCGCAGGCGCTCGAACCGACAACGAACTCCCCGGCGGCCTTCCCGTCCACATGGACAAGATCGGCCTGAATGTCGGCTCAACTTGAGCTATATTGTATGGTCCAGCGCCTTGCGAGAAAGCCAGCCTTTTTGGCCCTGGCGCCGCCAAGCCCTCGGTGGACTGCCGAGTCCGCCAAGATGTTCGCGGGAGTATATGGACTTCAGCCATGGGAATCAAATCTTTTCCGGAAATCCCCCCTCTTTAACCCAGGCGATTCGCTTGGGTTCCCCCCCAGGGTGGCTTCAATGGATGGCAACTGCAACCTCTTTGCCATAAAGGCCGAAGGATGCCGCTCCTGGCCAGGGGAAACTTCCCTTGACGCCTGTGGGCTTAATCCGTAGATTCTTGCCTCTGCTTTTCCGCCAGGGGCGGGTAGGTTTGGCGGCTTGTTGCTGAGGCTCTGAGGAATGAATCTGATTACAGGCGCAACCGGGCTGCTCGGCAGCCACATCGTGGAGAGGCTTTCGGAAGCCGGCCAGCCTGTCCGTGCCCTGGTTCGTCCGACCAGCGATACCCGCTGGCTGGACGAGCGAGGAATCTCCAAGGTCGCCGGGGACATCACCGACCGCCAAAGCCTCACCGACGCAATGAAAGGCGTCCGGACGGTCTATCACGCCGCCGCTCAGGTGGGCGACTGGGGGCCCTGGAAGCGATTCGTGGCGATTTCCATCGACGGCACGCGGAACATGCTTGAGGCTGCTCGCGATGCCGGCGTTAAACGCTTCCTCTATATCAGCAGTATTTCCGCCTACGGGCACCCCAACAAAGAGGGATTGGTGCTGGACGAGACCGCCCCGCTGGGCGTGAACCTGCATAGGTGGAGCTATTACAGCCGGGCCAAGGCCGAGGCCGAAGCGATGGCCTGGGAATACTACCGCCGCGGGGACGTACCGCTGACCGTGGTCAAGCCGAGCTGGCTGTATGGCCCTCGGGATCGAGCGTCCATGCCGCGTCTCATTCGGGCGATTCGCGCAGGAAGGGCAAGACTGATCGGCGACGGGGGCAATCTTCTAAATTTGACCTACGCCGGCAACGAAGCGGAGGGTTGCATACTTGCGGCGACCAACGAAAAAGCCTTGGGCGAGGCGTATAACCTGGCCAGTGACGGCCAGATTACACAGAAACAGTATCTCAACAAGATCGCTGAATGCGTCGGTGCCAAGCCGGTGACCAAGAAGGTGCCATACCGCGTGGCACGAGCAACGGCGTTCGTGTTGGAGGCCTTCGGGCATGTGTTCCGTACGAAAAACCCGCCACTCGTGACACGGTATGTGGTGTGGTTGATTGGCCGGCAGTGCTTTTTCTCTTCCGAGAAGGCCCGCCGGCAACTCCGCTGGCGTGCGACCGTAGAATACGATGAAGGAATCGAGCGCGCGACAAAGTGGTCTCTTGAGCATTTCCAGTTTTGACAACGAAAAAAACACAGCAATTCTGTTCTCGAACTCTCAGGTAAATACCCGGTAATTGGAAAGCTGGCAGGGCGTGGGCTCAGGTAGCGCCCCGATGACCGGGCCGTAACGACATCGACAATTGGCCACGTTATAGCCAGCCGGACACCCAGTCAAAGCGAGCCAGCTCTGGCCGATAGGTAAGTGAGTTAGACAGGTATGCGAACGGCCCTTCCGCGAGGCTACGCAATCGTGTTAAGAGCTTGGGTTGGGGCCTTATTTCGCGGTTGCACGCGCCTGTTATTGTCCTCATTTCCGGTGCAACCCGCCTCTGATTCGAAATGGCTGGCTTACAGTGAGGCTTCCACCTCTTTCATCAACCGGTCCATATCCAACGGCTTGGTAAGACAGACCCTTGCCCCCACCTCGAGGATCCTGGCGGTATTGGCTTCTGAGGGATAGGCCGTTATGGCCACGACGTCGGTGTTCTCGGTCGCGGCTTGGGATTTGATCAGGCGGCAGACCTCGAAGCCGTCCATTCCGGGCATTCGCAGGTCGAGGATGACCACGTTCGGCCGCAACGTTGCGAGCATCGCACCGGCCCGAAAGCCATCGTGGGCCTCAATAACCTCATAATCCGGATGCTCTTTCTTTATCGTCAGGGCGATCAATTGCGTCACTGCGGGATTGTCGTCAACGACCATAATGCGGGCGGGAGGAAGTTCTAATTCCTTCGGTATAGGCATCTTGTGTTCGCGCAGGAAGTGGACGAGATCCTCTGGCGCTACACGGCGATGGCCGCCGGGGGTCCGATGGGCCTTCAGCAGACCGTGGTCGATCCAGTTGGCCACAGACCCCGGATCGACGTGTAACATCTTCGCCATGGCGAATGTTGAAAGATCCTTGGCCATTACCGTACTCTTGCTCCGGCTGGTGCCATTAAAGCAAAAGGAACCTGCCCCAAACCATTCTACCCTTCCCTGATCGGCTAATTCAGGTGGAATCTAAAACAATTTCCATAATTCAGATTGTTCTGGTTTTGCCTCACCTCTAGCCGCATCCTGCTCCGCAATCGAACGGGCCCTGGCCACCGGCTGAGGCATTCACCTCATCCATTTGCCCGGAGGTGAACCTTGGGGTAAGTCGGAAGCTCGAGAAAGCTACTTTAGCAGTAGAGGGCGGAAGTCGCGCGCCGGCAGCGAGCTTTTCAGTGAGTGCCCCCAAGTTGTGATCATCTGGGCGACGGACGATAGGTCGAGAGCTAACTGGCGCTTGAGTTGGTTATCGCGTTTTTAGCCGGACTGCGTGTAATGCCGCGACTTTGCCGCGCTTGTAGGTGGTGCCCTTGACAGTTTCCAGACGGCTGGTCATAATCCCCGCTTCGGCTCCAAGACTAACCGGGAGGAGAGGATATGGACTCTTCGCAGGTAGCATTAGTTACAGGTGCGGCACGCGGGATCGGCGCTGCCATCGCAGCTGAATTGGCTGGCGAAGGCTTTGACGTGGTCGTTTTCGACGTGCTGGAGGCCGACCAGGTCATCGCCAAGATCGACGCCGCGGGCCAAAAGGGGCTCACGGTGCGGGGGGACGTCGCCAGCGCCGCCGACCGGACTGCGGTTCTGGAAAAGATCGAGCAAACGTTCGGCCGGCTGGACGTGCTGGTCAACAACGCCGGTGTGGCCCCGAAGGTCCGAGCGGACATACTGGCCGCCTCGGAGGAAAGCTACGATCGTCTCATGAACATCAATCTCAAGGGACCGTACTTTCTCACCCAGGCGGTGGCAAATTGGATGATTCGGCAGAGAGAAAAACGCAAGGACGAGAGGATGTGTATCGTGAATGTCTCCTCGTGCAGCGCCTACATCGCCAGCCCCTCGCGCGGGGAATATTGCATCTCCAAGGCAGGGGTATCGATGGCGACGAAGCTATACGCCGCCAGGCTGGCCGAGTATGGCATTGGTGTCTACGAGATTCGCCCCGGCATCATCGCTACGGACATGACGGCCGTGGTCAAGGAAAAGTACGACAAGCTCATTGCCGAGGGCCTTACGCCCATCAAGCGATGGGGCCAACCGGAGGACGTTGCCAAGGCCGCGGGCGTTTGCGTCCGCGGGGACCTGGAGTTCTCGACCGGCGAGATCATCAACGTCGACGGCGGCATTCATCTGCAAATTCTCTAAGCACGGACGGGTGGCAATGTTCCAGACAACGATCGATGTCGAAGGAGTGGAAGCTGCCCTTACCTCTGCCAACACGGTGATCGTCGGGGCAGGGGCAGCGGGGATGAACTACGCGGTGCAGTTGGTGAAGTTCTGGCGTGCCCGGGGCGTGGAAAAGCCCCAGGAGAAGCTGCTGGTGGTCACCGGCGGGCTGTCTTTGGGCGCATCGCGCATGAGCGGATCGGACAAGCAGACATACTACAAGATGGGCACGAGCCCACGCGTGCCGGATACCGCGGAGGATTTCGCCAAAACGTTGACGGCCTTCGGCTGCTGTCACGGTGATACCGCGTTGGTTGAGGGTATCTGCTCGCTTCGCGGGTTTTACAACCTTGTCGAGGCCGGCGTGCCTTTCCCGCACGATCTCTTCGGAGCGTTCATCGGCTACAAGACCGATCACGATCCCTACGAGCGTGCCACCTCGGCCGGGCCGAAAACCTCCAGGTTCATGAGCCAGTGCCTCCAGGCCATCATCCAGCGCGAGGGCGTTCGGATCGTCGATCAGCACCCTCTCGTGGAGTTCATCACCGCTGGTGAAGGCAAGGCCAAGCGGATCATCGCGATGGTTTGCATCGATCGCTCGCGTGCCTCGCAGGACGCGCTGGGTTTAAGCGTCTTTGTGGCAGAAAACTGGGTGCTAGCCGCCGGCGGGGCGGGCGAAATCTATGCCACCACGGTCTACCCGCGCGGGCAGATCGGCATCCACGGGGCAGCCTTGCTGGCCGGGCTGGAGGCCTGCAACCTCACCGAGTCGCAGTACGGCCTGGCGAGCATCAAGTTCCGCTGGAACGTCTCCGGCACGTACATGCAGGTCGTGCCGAGAATCTTCTCGACCGATGCGGACGGCGGCGACGAGCGTGAGTTCCTCACCGAGTACTTCGACGACATGCCCTCCATGGCGACGAACATTTTCCTGAAAGGCTATCAGTGGCCGTTCGACGCCCAGCGTATCACGGGTCGGCAGTCCTCGCTAATCGACATGGCCGTCCACCAGGAGAGGGTGGTTCGCGGCCGGCGCGTCTGGATGGACTTTCTCAAGAATCCCATCGGCAAGGAAGGCTGGGAGGAGTTTCGCATCGACGCGCTCGGCAGCGAGGCGCTGGATTATCTAACCAAGACCGGCGCTTTGCAGGTTATGCCGATCGAACGCCTCAAGCACATGAACCCTCCGGCGATCGAGATCTACACGGAAAACGGCATCGACCTGACGTCCGAGCCGCTGGAGATCGCCGTCTGTGCCCAGCACCACAATGGCGGATTTGCCGTCAGCAAGTGGTGGCAGAGCAGCATCCCCCACGCGTTCGTGATCGGAGAGATGGCCGGCACGCACGGGGTGAAGCGTCCGGGCGGCTCGGCCCTCAATGCCGGCCAGGTCGGCGCAATGCGTGCGGCCGAGTACGTTGCCAACGTCTACGACTGCGAAGATCCCGATCTGGACAAACTCCGGCCTGCCGTAGCGGCGGGGCTCAAGGCGACAGTCGGCAGGCTCCAAAAGCTACGGCGCCAGGCCAGCTCTGCCGAACAGTCCTGCCAGCAGGCCATGGACGAAATCCGCCAGCGGATGACGCTCTGCGGCGCGCACCTGCGATCCAGGGCCGGCGCTGCACAGGCCCTAGCAGAGGCCATAAAGCAATACAAGAACCTCCAGGAAAAGGGCATGAAACTCCCCGATCCCAACCGCCTGGACGTAGCCGTAGCAACGCTTCAGCAGTGCCTCACGCACATCGCGATGCTCAAGGCCATCTGCGGCATGTTCGAGCGATCCGCCGGCTCCCGTGGCAGTCACTGCCTGCTTGACGAGACCGGCATCGAGATGCACCCAGCCCTGATCGACCCCGCCACATCCAAACCCTACCGCTTCAAGGAAGAAAACGAAGCGCTTCGCCGGATGATCCTGCACGCCAGGTACAACCCGGATGCCGAGGACCTTTTCGACTTGTGGGACGTCGAGCTGCGACCGATCCCATGCCGCGACATCGCCTTCGAGGTAGCCTGGGCGGAGTTCCGCCAAGGCAAGATCTTCCAAGTGTAGGGCTCGAACATGCTCCGCACCGGCGCCGCTGAAAGGTTTGGCCTGTCTTTGCTCCTTGTGGGTGTGGCCGCAGTCTGGGGTTGGACGTTCGTGGTCGTCCACAACGCGGTGGCGGTTTACGGTGTGCTGGCGTTCCTGGCCGTCCGCTTTGCCATTGCAACGGTGACCCTCGCGCCGTTCTCGGCCCGCAAGCTTGATCGGCGAACACTGAAAATTGGTATCGCCCTCGGCTTGGTTCTGGCCTCGGTCTACTTCTTTCAGACACTGGGGCTGAGATATACCAGCGCAAGCAACTCCGGTTTGATCACCGGGTTGTTTGTCGTCCTTGTGCCCTTTGTGGATCGGATCTTCTTTGGCATCCGCACGAGGTGGTATCTCTGGGCGGCCATTGCGGTGAGCCTAGCCGGCATGGCCATGCTAATGGGCCAGAGCCCCAAGGCCTTTCGGACGGGCGACGCGCTTACACTTGTTGCGGCCGCGGGCTGTGCAGTGCAGATTTCGCTGCTGAGCCGCTACTCCAGAGGGCATGATTCCGGCGCGCTGGCCATGGGCCAGATGCTCACGGTCGCGGTAGTCTTCGCGATCGCCTGGCCGTGTTTCGAGCCGCTGGAACTGCCCACACCGGAGGTCTGGCGGGCGCTGCTGATCACGGGCATCTTCGCTTCGGCGCTGGCGTTTACCGTCCAGGCATACGCCCAGAGGCGTCTGCCGGCTGTGCGGGCGGGGGTCATCTTCGCGCTTGAACCGCTGTTCGCGGTGATCTTTGGGTTCCTCCTGGCTGGGGACCGACTGAGGCCTTTGCAGATTGTCGGTGCCGCCTGCCTTCTGGTGGCCGTGACGGTCGCGGAGATGGTTCCACGCATGGAAAGGAAAGGCCCTAGCTCCCGGCCTGGCGAGGTCGATCTTTCCGGCCGCAAGCGATAAACTATCGCACCGCCACACGAGCTGAATTATGCACGTTTTGAAGATTATAGCGCTTGCAGTGGGTTTGGGCATGGATGCGATGAGCGTCTGTGCGGCTATCGGCGTGCGATGGCACGGTACAAGGCAGAGGTTCCGCCTGGCCTGGCACATGGGGCTCTTTCAGTTTCTGATGCCGATACTGGGTTGGCTGGCTGGCAGGCAGTTGGCCGAGCTGCTGCGAAGCGTTGGTTCCTACCTGGCCGCAGCGCTACTGTTCGCGATCGGCGCGAAGATGCTCTACGAAGCCCTGCGAGGTCACCCCGGCATCATCGAGGAGCAAGCCGAGGAAATGGTCCAGCGCGCCGTTCACATCAAGCGTCGCGATCCGACGCGCGGCTGGTCGCTTATCCTGCTGTCGGTGGCAACCAGCCTGGACGCCCTGATGGTCGGCTTTTCGCTGGGACTGAAAGGCGAGCGTATCTGGCAGGCGAGCATTGTTATTGGCATCGTAGCGGCCCTGATGGCCCTGATCGGCGTAGCCCTCGGCAAGCGGGCGGGCAGGGCGTTTGGAAAGCCGGCCGAGATCGTCGGCGCGATCATTCTCATGGCCTTGGGGGTTAGCTTCTTGTGTCTATAGCACCCGCGGCGAGCCGATCTGGCTACCTAGAACTTTCCTTGCACGCTTTGGGCTGCTACTAGGATCTCCACGGCGATTCGCTTTTCGAGGTTTTCGTCCCGTCCAAGCGGGACGGCGGATTGCGGCAGGGCGTTTTGGGTGTAATCGAGCAATCTCTTTTTTCGGCTCCTGCTGCCCGGCAGGTTGAATAAGTCCAGGGCTTCAGAGGTGCTGGTAACTCTGGGGTTCGGCTGGTCGGAGCGGTATGTTTGGACCTCCACCATGGCGTAGAAGCGGTCGGCGTAGATCGGGTCCGGCCGAATCATCACCTTCACCTGGCGATAGAGGGTTTGGATTGTTCCTTCGGCCAGATCGCGCCGGGTGGCCGCGTCGCGTCGCCAGAATTCGCCGGCGTATTGGCCCGTCATCGGCCGCGTGACAATGATGCCCGCCCGGCGATCTTCGCGATCCAGCGTGAAATAATGTTTCCGCAGCACCCGTCGGCTGGCCCGCCAGACAGCTTCGAAATTTTGCTCGGCCGCGGTCATCTGGCGCCGCGGGCTAGCCGGCTCGGTGAACTGCGCGCAGCCGAACATCGCAGCCGCCAGACAAGTTCCAATTGAAACTTTCAGCAGTGTTCGCATGGGTCTTCCCGGATGCTTTTGGCCATATTTGTCTTTCCGCCAAAAAGCCTTACCTTCTTGGCTCGCCGGGACATTGTATCGTATTTTTCTTCTGGTACAACGGTTTCGATTGTGCAACCGCAAGCTGGCCTGCATGAAGGTCCAGCACCAGTGCCCCCAAGCCCCGGCTTCCCCCCTGCAAGCCGGGGCGCCTTTTTGCGCCCCCGCCGCAGCTTGGCCGAGAAACTCCATATCGCCCCATGCCCGATCCGGCCTATAATCCGGTTTCGTCCTGTCGAGACAAGCTCTCGGCGAATAGTAGGGCCTCGAATCATGCGGATTCTCGCTGGCGTCTACAAAGGCCGCAAGTTGCTGCCCCCGCCGGGCAAGAGCACCACTCGCCCGATCACCGGAAGTGCAAAAAAGTCGCTCTTTGCGATGCTTTCCGACCACCTGGCAGGCGCGACGGTGCTGGACCTCTATTGCGGAACCGGCACGCTCGGCCTGGAGGCGCTGTCGCGCGGGGCCGGGCGATGCTATTTCGCCGAGCGGGACCGGGTGGTTCTGGAGAGGCTCCGGCGGAACATCGAGACCCTGGGTACAGCCAAGCGGTGTGTCGTGTGGCGCGGTGACGTGGTCAGGCGGCTCCAGCGGTGGTTGGAGCAGCTCGAGACGGATGTGGATATCGCATTCGTCGATCCGCCGTACGCCCAGGTCAGGAGGTGGAATTGGTCTCGGGCGGAAACGAGTATCTTCCAGCCGCTTGGGCGAAAACTCACTGCCGACGCATTTGTCGTGCTCAGAACGCCACAGGGCCTAGAAGTGCCCGATCAATTGGGGGAGCTGACCGCCAGGCGCTCCAAAAGATATGGCGGCATGGCCGTGACGCTTTACGGGCTCCGCGGCCAATCGGGCGAACGCGAAGAGGCCAAATAGCGTCACGTTCGACGCCGGTGTCGCAGATAGTTGCGCGCTTGCGAATAGCTCCAGTTGGATCGCACGCCGCCAGCCCAGCCGTTCGGTTAAAGGCGCTTGCAAGGCACTATCTCTTTTTGATCGTGGTGGTTATAAGAGTTGGTCATGGCCAAGCCTGCGGACAAGAGGACGGCCCTTTGGGTGCTGAGGTGTCTGCGCAGCGCGGGGCACAAGGCGTTGCTGGCCGGCGGCTGCGTCCGCGACATGCTGCTGGGGTTGCGTTCGACGGACTACGACGTAGCCACAAGCGCCACGCCGCGGCAGGTCAAGCGATTGTTTCGCCATGTGCTGCTAATCGGAGCGAAGTTTGGCGTGGCGATGGTGATTCATCGCGGCCGAAAGGTCGAAGTCACCACCTTTCGCAGCGACCTCTCCTACAGCAACGGCCGGCGGCCGGACGCTGTGCGATTTGCCACCGCAGAAGAGGACGCCCGCAGACGCGACTTTACCATCAACGGCCTGTTCTACGATCCGATCGCAGAGGAGGTCATCGATACCGTCGGCGGGCAGGCAGACCTCCGCCGCGGCCTCATTCGCACCATCGGCAATCCAAGTGAGCGATTCGCCGAGGATTATCTCCGCATGCTTCGCGCGGTCCGGTTCGCCGTGCGCCTGGGCTTTAAGATCACCCCGGCCACCGCCCGTGCGATTCGCCAACATGCCCCCAAGATCACCTCCATCAGCGGCGAGCGCATCTTTGACGAGCTTTCCAAGATGCTTTCTCTGCCCTCGGCCGCCCAAGCCCTGCGCAAGATGGCCGAGCTTGGCTTGGCGAGGGAGATTCTTCCGGAGCTTTTGCAGCAGGAGGAACTTTGGCAGGTCGCCGTCGAGAGAGTGGAAAGCCTCGCAAAGAAGCGAACTTTTACGCTGACCCTCGGTGCGACGCTTGCCGAGCTGCCGCCGAGGACGATCTCGACCCTCGTCAGGAGATGGGGGGCTTCGAACGATCTGCGGGCGGAGCTTTGCTTCTACTCGCAGCATTTGGACGATTGGCGTAGGGCGGCCGATCTGCAGCTGTCTGAGTTCAAGCGTCTCATGGCCAGTCCGCACTTTGCCAACTTGCAGGTCCTGTGGCGCTGCCGGGAGCGGCGGCTGACCGGCCGGCAGGCGCAGAGCCGGCGCATCGCCCGCCGGGCCGCGGGCATCCCGAAGGCCAGAGTCGCCCCGACGCCTTTGGTCACCGGCAGCGACCTGATCAAGATGGGACTCAAGGAAGGCGCCAGAATCGGGCGGCTTTTGAAGCATCTTTACGATGAGCAACTAAACGAAAAACTGCGCTCCCGCCGCGAGGCGTTAGCCATAGCACGTCAGCTCATTCACGGCTCGTAAAGACCATGTGAAACGAAAAACCGCCCCGCTCGATCGAACGGGGCGTTGTGTTTGTTTTTTTGTTTTTGAATCGTCAATCGTAAATCGGCAATCGGATCTATCCCTCGAAGCGTCGGACAAGCAGGCAGGCGTTGTGCCCGCCGAAGCCGAAGCTGTTGGACAGCACCACATCGAGCTTTTTCTCGCGCGGCGTGTTGGGCACAAAATCGAGGTCGCATTCGGCATCGGGGTTATCGAGGTTCATCGTCGGGGGAACGACGCCCTCCAGGATGGCCAGGACCGATGCAATCAGCTCCACGCCGCCGGATGCGCCCAGCAGGTGTCCGGTGGAACTCTTTGTGGACGAGACGAGCAGGCCGTTTTTCGCGTGGTCGCCGAAGACGCGTTTGATGGCCTTGCATTCGGCTACGTCGCCCAGTTGGGTGCTCGTGCCATGGGCGTTTATGTAGTCAACCTCGCGCGGATCGATCTTCGCATCGTCCAGAGCGTGCTGCATGGCCAGTATCGCCCCGTGGCCCTTGGGGTCCGGAGCGGTGATGTGGTAGCCGTCGCCGCTGGCTCCGTAGCCGATCAGCTCGGCGTAGATCTTCGCCCCGCGATTTTTCGCGCGGACCATCTCCTCCAGGATCACGCAGCCGGCTCCTTCGGACAGCAGGAAGCCATCGCGGTCGACGTCCCAGGGGCGTGAGGCGTGGGTCGGATCGTCGTTGCGCGTCGAAAGGCCCTTCAGCGAGCAGAAGCTGGCCAACCCGATCCTTGTCACGGCGGCCTCGGAACCGCCGGAAATGACAATATCGGCCTCGTTGCGCTGGATGTTGCGGAAGGCCTCGCCGATGGCGTTGCCCGCCGAGGCGCAGGCGGTCACGACGGCGTGGTTGGGCCCGCGAAGCCCCCACACGATGGAGATGTTTCCCGGTGCGGCGTTGGCCATGAGCTTGGGGACGGTAAACGCGCTGACTCTGCCCGGGCCCTTTTCCAGCATCCGTTTGTGCTGGTCTTCCAGCTCCTGGAGTCCGCCGATGCCGCTGCCGAAGATCACCCCGGTCCGCTCGACGTCCTCGCGGGCGAAGTCCAAGCCACTGTCGTGGACGGCCTCAATCGCCGAGCCCACCGCGAACTGCGCGAAACGATCCATTCGCCTGGATTCTTTCGGATCGACCAGGTCAGACGGCACGGCCCGCCAGTTCTGGACCTCCCCGCCGATCTGTGAGCTGAAGGGAGCCGGATCGAAGCGAGCGATGCGGCGGATTCCGCTTTCTCCGGCCAGCAGGGCCGACCAGAAATCCCGGACGTTATGTCCCAGCGGGTTTACCGTACCCAAACCGGTCAATACCACGCGACGTTTTGCCATCGACGCACCGTCCTCCAAGCAATCTCTAGGCCTTGTCGGAGTGGCCTTTGATATAGTCGATGGCCTGGCCGACGGTCTGGATCTTCTCCGCCTCCTCGTCGGGGATGCTCAACTCGAACTCATCCTCGAACTCCATGACAAGCTCGACGGTGTCGAGACTATCGGCGTTCAGATCGTTGACGAACGAGGTTTCGCGGGTGATCTCGCTCTTGTCGACGCCCATCTGCTCGGCAACGATATCGATTACCTTCTGTTCAATTTCTTCGGGCACTTTCGTACCTCCCTGATAGTTTTGGCAACCTTAAATTTCAATCTGCCACCGAAAGGGCCGCGGTACTATATCGTGGCCGCAACGGCCTTGCAATACCAACTGGCGTCGGAAAATCAATCATGTGTGCATTCCGCCGTCGACGCTCAGGACTTGCCCGGTAATGTAGCCGGACGCCTCCGAAGCCAGGAAACCCACCGCCTTGGCCACGTCGATAGGCTCGCCGAAGCGTTTCAGCGGAATCTGCGCCATGGCCATGTCCTTGGCCTGCTGGGGCAGCACGTCGGTCATATCGGTCTGGATGAACCCGGGCGCGACGGCGTTGCAGCGGACGTTCTTGCCGGCTAGCTCCTTGGCCGTCGTCTTGGTCAGTCCGATCAGGCCGGCCTTGGAGGCGGCGTAGTTGGCCTGCCCGCGATTGCCCTCCAGGCCGCTGTAACTGGCCATGTTGACGATCGAGCCGGATTTCTGCCGGATCATGTACTTGCCCGCCGCCCGCGTGCCGAAAAACGCGCTCTTGAGATTCACGTTCAAGACGGCGTCCCAGTCGGCCTCGTCCATGCGGATCAGCAGGCCGTCGCGTGTGATGCCGGCGTTGTTGACCAGCACGTCGATGTGCCCGTACTTGCCGGCTATATCGTCCACCAGCTTCGTGAACCCCTCGCCGTCGGTGACGTCCAGCCGGTGGGCCTGGAGCTTCTCGCCCGGATTGCCAAGCGCCTCGCCCAGGGCGGCCAGCAGATCTTCCCGTAAGTCCACGGCGATCACGGTCATTCCCATCGACAGAAGCTCACGGGCAACGGCTAGGCCTATGCCGCGCCCCGCTCCAGTTACGATCGCAACTTTTTCGTTGTCCGTCATTTGTTGCTCGACCTGTTAGATAGAGACAAGCAGTGAAACCTGCAAATCCGAAATCCGAAACAAATTTGAATTCTCCTACTCGGCAAGTTTTTCCACGGCATCGCGGCTGTTGAGGCAGGTTACGGCCTTGCCGCGATCAATCCGTCGCATCAGTCCGGCCAGCACGCGGCCGGGACCAATCTCGTAGAATCTCTCCACGCCCGAAGCAAGCAGCATCTCCATGCCCTGTTGCCAGCGGATCGGACTGACAAGCTGGCTAAGGAGCTTTTCCTTGATTGTTGCCGCACCGTCGTAGACCTCTGCGTCCACGTTGGCCACGACCGGAATGGCCGGGCTGCGGAATTCGACGCCATCCAGCGCTTCGGCCAGCGCTTCGGCGGCCGGGGCCATGACCTGGCTGTGGAACGCCCCGGCGACTTTCAGCGGCACGGCACCAGATGCTCCGAGTTCCTTGGCTAGCTCTGCTGCGCGTTGGCAGGCGTCGACCTGGCCGGAGATGACGATCTGCCCCGGACAGTTGAAATTCGCCAGGGTGAGGATCTGCCCGTTGCTGGCGGCCTGGCAGAGCTGTCGGACCTTCTCCTCGTCCAGGCCGAGAATGCTCACCATGCCGGAGGGCCTACCGATGGCTGCCTGCTGCATCAGCTCGCCCCGTCGGGCGACGAGTTTGACGGTGGTCTGGAAATCCATCGCCCGCGCGGCGTAAAGGGCGGTGTATTCGCCGAGGCTCAGCCCCGCCGCATATGCCGGCTGAATCGCTTGCAACTGCTGCTCATTCAGCAGCTCATCCATCACGGCCAGCACGGCGGCCGAAACGGTGAAGATGGCCGGCTGGGCAATGTCGGTGCGTGCCAATTCCTCTTCCGGCCCCTCGAAGCAGAGCTTCTTCAGCGGCAGGGAGGTGCTTTCTTCCGCCTGGTCGAAGAGGCTTTCGGCGACGGGGAAGGCCTCGCAGAGGTCCCGACCCATGCCGACACGTTGGGCACCCTGGCCCGGAAATAAGAACGCGGTCTTCATCGTGCTTGGTCCGTTGGGAGTCCTCACAATCTGGCGACCGTTCCGGCCCAGGTCAGCCCGGCCCCAAAGGCCACCATCATCACTATCGAGCCTGGGCCGATTTTGCCCACTCTGCGGGCCTCTTCGAGGGCCAGTGGAATCGACGCACCGGAGGTATTGCCGTAACGGTCGATATTCACGTATATCTTTTCCATGGGGAAATTGGACCTTGAAGCGGCTGATTTGATGATCCGGACGTTGACCTGATGGGGGATGACCAGATCGACGTCGTCGACGGTCAGGCGGCATTTTTTAAGGCAGTCGCCCAACAGCCATTGCATCTTCTCCACCGCAAACTTATACACATCCCGTCCTCGCATCTTGACGTAGTGGAGCTTCTTATCGATCGTTTCGTGCGAGGCGGGCGTTCTAGCGCCCCCGGCGGGCACATGAATGAAGTCCCATCCTGCCCCGTCGGTGTGCATGACGGTGTATCGTATGCCCCTCTCGATATCGTCGGTGGCCTCGAGAATGACCGCCCCGGCTGCGTCGCCGAAGAGGATACAACTGGACCGGTCGGTGAAGTCGGCGAATCTGGTTAGAGCATCCGAGCCGATGACGAGGATCCGTTTGTACTTTCCGGTCTCGATGAACTGGCTGCCGACGGCGAGGGCGTAAAGGAACCCGCTGCACGCCGCGGAAAGATCGAACGCCGGCACGTTCGCAGCGCCGAGTGCGTCCTGGATGAAACAGGCCGAGGCCGGAAACATCATATCCGGGCTGACCGTGGCGCAGACGATCAGGTCGAGTTGATCGGCTTTTACCTTTGCGTCGGCCAGTGCGTTTCGCGCAGCTTCCGTGCCCAGCGTGACGGTCGTTTCCCCGTCGGAAACCAGGTGGCGCTGCTTAATGCCGGTTCGCTTGGTGATCCACTCGTCGGAGGTATCGAGGAACTTCGCGAAATCGAAATTCGTCATCACCTTCTCGGGTACAGCTACCCCGATTCCGGTAATCGCCGCACGTGGCGTCTTAGTCATGAACCATCCCCTGGCACGGCTGAGAGCAATTTGGTGATCCGCTCGTTCACTCGGCACTTTTCCAGGTCCAGGGTCACTCGCACGGCGTTCTTGATGCCGCGGAAGTCACTGGCCCCGTGGCAAATGACGCAAATTCCGTTGATGCCCAGCAGCGGGGCACCTCCGTATTCGTTGAAGTCGTACTTGGCTACGATCGAGCCGCCGGCCCGTTGGACTAGTTCGGCCTTGGCGGGCATGGCCGCAGTCACCTCGTGCAGGATGGTTTTCAGGACACCCTCGGCCATGCCCTCCATGATCTTGAGGACCACATTGCCGACGAACCCCTCGCAGACTATCACATCGCAGACGCCGCGGAATAGGTCGCGGCCTTCCACGTTGCCGATGAAGTTCAGGTGCGGATCGCCCTTCATCAGCTCTCGGGTCCGTTTGACCAGTTCGTTGCCTTTGCCGTCCTCGGCGCCGATGGACATCAGTCCGACGCGGGGCTTCTCCACCCCGCCGACGGTATTCAGGTAGACCGACGCCATCACGCCGTACTGATGAAGGTGCCGGGGGCGGCAGTTGACGTTGGCCCCGACATCGCAGATCGCGACCGGACCGTGATAGGTGGGGGTCAAAATCGTAATGCCAGGCCGATGCACGCCGCGAAGTCGTCGAAGCTGCATCTGCGCCGCCGCGACGCAAGCGCCGGTGTTGCCGGCTGAGACACACGCATCCACCTGGCGGGTCTTGTGCATCTCGAACAGCACGGCAATTGAACTGTTCGGCTTGCTTCGAAGTGCCTCGACGGGCCTTTCGTCCATGCCGATTACCTCTTCGGCGTGGTGAATCTCGATAAACTCCCGCCAGTTGTCCTTGCTCTCGGCCTGGAGTCCCTTGAGAAGTTTCGCCTCGTCGCCCACCAGGACGATCTGGTCGCCAGCCTCGAGCAGATCTCGGGCGGCCAATGCACCCTTGATCTCCTCGGCCGGCGCCCGATCGCCTCCCATGGCATCGATGCCGATCCGCATCGATCAGCTCTCCTTCTCAATTTGAATGCTCAGCCCCGGCCGAACGTACCCGCAATTGCTACAGGCTGCATGGGGCAGCTTGGGGGAATTGCACTTTGGGCACTCTACGTAGTTCGTCGCCCGCTTGGCGTGATGGCTTCGCCGTCTGCGGGTACGAGCGCGACTCAGCTTCTGTGTCGGCAACACCGTTGTCAACCTCCAAAAGATACGATTGCTTGCAATACAGGGCCGACCGAGCGGGCAACTCGGAACGCACACCGACCCGATTTCCGCAGGAAACTAGATATACAAACCGATTTTGTCAAGGAAAAACGCACTCCGTCGGTTGGGAGGCTCCACCTGGAATTCACCGCCGGCCCTGGCGGCCATGGCCTTTTCCTGAAGAAGTAGTCTGAAGTTCCTCCAGTGGGCGCTGTCGCAATCGACGGCCGCTCTCCGGCCAAGGCAGTCGGCATGTTCACGCCCAATGCCTGCAAGAAAAACGTGCAATCCCCTACACCTGCGTTAAAATAGCTCATAGGGCGCTAGTTGCCAATTCGCCCTCCCAGTGAACATAGGGAGACTGGACTTTGCGAGCAGGTAGGAAATGAAACTCAGAACCGCATTTACGCTGATTGAGCTGCTCGTGGTCATCGCGATCATTGCCCTTCTGGTCAGCATCCTCATGCCCTCGCTCCAGAAGGCCAAGGAGCTTGCCAAGGACATCGTCTGCAAGAGCAATCAAAAGAGCGTTGGCACTGCCCTTTTCCTTTACGCCGGCGAGTATAACGGCGTCTTCCCGCGGGGACACAAGCCCGAATGGGCGCGCAGCAGTACCTACATCCCGTTTTCTTGGCACGTCAAGATCGGCAAGATCCCCGTCCGGTACATCAACAAGAACTGGCAGGAGTGGCCTCTAGCCGAGCACCGCTTCCCCATCCCGGGTTCTGGTTACAGAGGAGACCCGAACACCACGGAGTTCAAGATTTGCGAGGAGGGCTACATCGACTACCTTTCCTGGGGCGACAACGAGATCGTCCCGTTTGAGGGCAGCTTCGTCTGCCCGGCCTTCGTCGATCAGGTGAACCCTAAGTCCACCTGGCCGGGCGGGACAAGCTGTCAATTCACACTCAACGCAGGCGGGCAGAAGGTCAGTGACGTCCGGGTCGCCGCCGTGCTGATGGGCGACGGCAACCTCAACGAAGGCGGGAAGCTCAGGGTCGTATTCAACTACAGCCGTGTCCCCCGAAACCACCTAACCAGGGCCGGCGAGCTGCGTGTCCTGAATACGCGTCCGGGCTTCAAGGGGCCGGACGACTTCGGCCCGTGGACACATCAGCGGCATGGCGCCCCGTGGAGTCTGACCCTGCCGTGCGACTTCTACGGCCATCCCGGCGAGCGCGCCAATATTACCCACGCCGACGGGCACGTCGAGGCCATGGCCGTCATCGACCACAAGGCCTGGCGAACTAGGTGACTTATGCACGCCGCCGCGCGGGCCCGGCGACCCTGACCGACAGGGCCGGCTATTTTCCCCAAGCCCCACCCTGCAAAAAACACGTGCAATTTCCTGTGTTGCCGATAAAATAACATAAGCGCAAGTCGTATGGCTCCGTAACTGTGGGCGAGGGGAACGTGTATGGCGTCAGGAGCTAGGAAGATGAATCGCCGAAGGGCATTTACGCTGATTGAGCTGCTCGTGGTCATCGCGATCATTGCCCTTCTGGTCAGCATACTCATGCCGTCATTACAGAAGGCCAAGGAGCTGGCCAAGGACATAGTCTGCAAGAGCAATCAGAAGAGCGTTGCATACGCCGTGCTGCTTTACGCCGAGGAGTATAACGACATATACCCCTACACTACCAAGACGCATGGGATTAGCGCTTACATCCCGTTTTCCTGGCACGTCAAGGTCGGCAAGATCCCCGTCCAGTACATCAACAAGGACTGGCTGAACTGGCCTCTTGGCAACCACAAATTCTTCATAAAAGGTGAAAGTGATACTGACCCGAATGCCACGGAGTTCAAGATTTGCGCGGAAGGCTATATCGACTACCTCTCCTGGGGCGACAACGAGATCGTCCCGTTCGAGGGGGCTTTCATCTGCCCGGCCTTCGTCGATCAGGTGAACCCGAAGTCCACCTGGCCGGGCGGGACGAGCTGCCAGTTTTCGATGAACGGAAATATCTCGACGACTTACGAGGAATGGGCCCCCGGCCCCAAAGGTAGGCTGACCGTCACGCAGACCAGCGACGTCAGGGCCGCCGCCGTCCTGCTGGGAGACGGAAGTGTCAAGCAGGGCGGGAAGATCATGGTTCGAAGTACGTTCAAAACGGAGGATCAGAAGGCGAAGTATCTCGGGGAGCTGTATATTCTCAATCGCCACCCAAGAAACGTGAAAGGGCGGAACAACTCTGGCCCGTGGACGCATCAGCGGAACGCGGGGGGTATACCCTGCGACTTTTACGGCCATCCCGGCGAGCGCGCGAACATCACTTACGCCGACGGCCACGTCGAACACATGGCACAAATCGAGCACAAGGCCTGGAAGATCAAGTAACTTCCGCACGGCCCGGCGTAACTCGACGGTCCTGAGCGATACCGCCCGCTATTCTCTCCAAACCCCAGCCCGAAAAGAAAAACGTGCAATTTCCCATGTTACCGCTAAAATAGCTAAAGAGGCAGCACGGATAGGTCAGTTATTGCATACAGGCGGAGCACCGCCTGCGAGGAGGTACGAAGATGAATCGCCGAATAGCATTTACATTGATTGAGCTGCTTGTGGTCATCGCAATCATCGCCCTTCTGGTCAGCATACTCATGCCCTCGCTCCAGAAGGCCAAGGAGCTTGCCAAGGACGTCGTCTGCAAGAGCAATCAAAAGAGCGTTGCATACGGCGTGTTGCTCTATGCCGAAGAATACAACGACATATACCCGTACGGGCTCAAGAAAAAGCGCGGCGGTAGCGACATCCCGTTTTCCTGGCCCGTCAAGGTCGGCAAGATCCCCGTCCAGTACATCAACAAGGACTGGCCGAGCTGGCCTCTAAACGAACACGCCTTCCCGATCCCCGGTGGTGCTGATCCGGATCCGAATACCACGGAGTTCAAGATTTGCGCGGAAGGCTATGTCGACTACCTCTCCTGGGGCGACAACGAGATCGTCCCGTTTCAGGGCAGCTTTGTCTGTCCGGCCTTCGTCGATCAGGTGAACCCGAAGTCCACCTGGCCGGGCGGGACGAGCTGCCAGTTCTCGCTCAACGGAGGGTTGACGTCGACATACAAGGAATTCGAGGATGACGAGCTGAGCGTCACTCAGACCAGTGACGTCCGGGCCGCCGCCGTCCTGCTGGGAGACGGCAACCTCAACCCCGGCGGGGACATCAGGGTCCAGTTCGCCTTCGATCGTTACGGCCCAGAGAACGCAGCCAGGGCCGGCGAGCTGCGTATCCTGAATATGCGTCCGGGCTTCAAGTGGGTGGGCGACTTCGGCCCGTGGACGCATCAGCGCCATGTCGGCAAGTGGGGCCTGAGTATGCCCTGCAACTTTTACGGCCATCCCGGCGAGCGCGCCAACATCACATACGCCGACGGCCACGTCGAGCACATGGCAGAAATCGAGCACAAGGCCTGGAAGACTAAGTGATTTTCCGCCGAGAGCGGCCGCAATCGGTGACCTCGCTGCCGCTCGGGTGGGCCAAGCGTTTCTTATCTGGGCTTTCCGAGGCGCAGGCGTGGTCGAAGCCCGTTGGGCCTCTCACTTAAGTAGATCGCGGAGGTAGTCTGCTGCGGCCTGGAGTGCTTCGGGGAGCTTTTCCGGCTGCTTTCCCCCGGCCTGGGCGAGTGTGGGCTTTCCGCCGCCGCCTCCGCCGACGATCGGCGCGACGGCCTTGACCCACTCGCCTGCCTTTAGGCCGCTGGCCTGCACCAGCTCCTCAGCCACCATCGCCACGAGCGTGGCCTTTCCCTGCGCCACGCCACCGAGAAAGATCGCCGCGGCGCCTCTTTGGCGCTGAATGTCGCAGATCTTGCGCATGGCGGCCGCGTCGGCAGTCTCGACACGCCCAATCAGGACCTTACCGCAGGAAGTCTCAATGACGAAATCGCCCTGGAAGTCCTCCGCGGCCGCCGACGCCGCCGGGCGCTTGCGAAGGGCCTTGATCTCCTTTTGCATGGCCGCGATCCGGTCGCACAGCTCCTCGGGCGGCACGCGCAGGGCCAAACCCGCCGAGCGGACGACCTCGTCCAGTTGCTGTACGCACCGGAGAGCCTCGCGGCCGGTCAAGGCCGTGATACGCCGAACGCCCTTGGCGACGGATTCTTCGGAAATGATCTTGAACAGCCCGGCCTGCGAGGTCCGCTGGAGGTGCGTCCCGCCGCAAAACTCGACCGAGGCGCCTTGGTCGCCCTGGGCCAGTCCAGCCGGGCTGGGATCGGCGCCGATGGCGATAACGCGGACCGGGTCGGGGTACTTTTCGCCGAAGACGGCCCGCACGCCGGGTATCTTCCGCGCCTCGGTCAGCGGCAGCGTATGGGCCGCCACGGCCTCGTCGGCGAGGATACGCTCGTTGACGAGCCGCTCGACCTCGCTTAGTTGCTGGCGGCCCAACGCGCGGTTGTGCGTGAAGTCGAACCGCAGGCGATCCGGCGCCACGACGCTGCCGGCCTGGTTGACGTGCTCGCCCAGGACCTCCTTCAGGGCCCAGTTGAGCAGGTGCGTGGCCGTGTGGTTGCGCATCGTATCGAACCGTGATGGCGAGACTTCGGTGTGTACCTTCCTGCCGGGAGTCAAGCTGCCGGCCTCCATGACGCCCACGTGAAGCACGCACTGTCCGGCGGCCGCGGTGTCGCGAACGGCGAAGCGCCCCCCGTCGAAGCTCAGCGCGCCGGCGTCGCCGACCTGTCCGCCCTGCTCGCCGTAGAAGTTGGTTCGATCCAGGACGACGGCGGCCTCGTCGCCGGCGGCCAGGCTGCCCTCGGAGATGAACTTCTCGGCCACCACCCAGCCGAGGACCGTCGCGTCGATGGGGTCGCGGGAATACTTGGCCGAATCGTCCGTCGCCGGCAGGTCGGCGATCGCCGCGGCCTTGAAGGCCTCGCCGGCGCCGCTTATCTCCCGGTGGCGTGCCATCGCCTCGTCGTAGCCGGCGATGTCAACGGTCAGTCCCGCCTCGGCCGCCATCAACTGCGTCAGATCGACCGGAAAGCCGTACGTGGCATAAAGGTCGAAGGCCACCTCGCCGGAAAGTTTTTTCCTGCCGGCCTCTTGGAGCTTTTCAGCCTGCCGCTGGAACAGCTCGATCCCCCGGTCCAGCGTTCGGCCGAAAGACTCTTCTTCTTCGCGGATCGTCTCGATGACGTAGTCCTGGCGGTCCTTCAACTCGCCGAAGAAATCGCCCATCAACTCGACGACTGTCGGGACAAGCTTGGCCAGGAACGGCCCGTCGATCTTGAGATATTGCCGGCCGTAGCGGGCCGCACGGCGGAGGATCCGCCTAAGCACGTAGCCGCGGCCTTCGTTTGAGGGGATCACGCCGTCCGCGATGGCAAAGGTCAACGTTCGGGCGTGGTCGGCGACAACGCGGCAGGCGACGTCGCCAATGTCGTCCTCGCCGGTTACGTCGAAGCGGTCGGTCAGGCCCCTTGACGCGCCGCCGGCGGTGAGCGCAGTCGAACCGTAGCGATGATCGGTGAGTGTCTCGATCTGCTCGATGATCGGGACGAAAAGATCCGTGGCGTACGCGGAGTGCTTGCCCTGCAGGGCGAAGCACATCCGTTCGAAGCCCAAGCCGGTATCGACGTGCTTGGCCGGCAGAGGCGAGAGTTTGCCGCTTTCGTCGCGGTTGAGCTGCATGAACACGAGGTTCCACAGTTCGATCACCCGCGGGTCGTCGGCGTTGACCAGCTTCGCTCCCGAGAGGTCGTCGGTCAGGTCGATGTGGATCTCGCTGGTCAGACCGCACGGGCCGGTCTGGCCCATCTCCCAGAAGTTGTCCTTCTTGCCGGCCAAGTGGATCTGCGATGGATCGAGGCCGATCTCCTCCAGCCAGATCCGGCGGGACTCTTCGTCCGGCTCGAGCCCCTGGGTCGGGTCGCCTTCAAAGACGGTCACGTGGAGGCGCTGCTTGGGCACGCCCCACACCTCCGTCAGAAGCTCCCAGGCCCATCCAATCGCCTCGCGCTTGAAGTAGTCGCCGAAGCTCCAGTTGCCCAGCATCTCGAAGAAGGTGTGGTGGTAGACATCGTGGCCCACGTCCTCAAGATCGTTGTGCTTGCCGCCGGCGCGGATGCATTTCTGGGTGTTGGCGGCCCGCTTGTAGCTGCGGGTCTCCCGGCCGAGGAAGATGTCCTTAAACTGATTCATCCCCGCGTTGGCGAACAGCAGCGTCGGGTCGTCGGCCGGCAGCAGCGAGCTGGACGGCACAAACTCATGCCCGCGCTGCTGGAAGAATTCGATGAATTCCCTGCGAATCTCTTGGCAGCTTTTCATGACTGTCCCTGGTGGTCAATCTGCGCTTGGATAGTCTACCATCGGTCGGGAGGCATTTTAAAGATCGGCAATTCTAGCCTTTTGCGCAAATCCCGCCAAGTCGGAGTCGCTCCGGCCTCATTCGATTAGCCGCGGAGGTCGCGGAGGGAGTAGAGGAAAAGATAAAACTTCTGGAGGATTGTTCAGGCGGTTGACTTGGCGAAATCGTCTTCGAGCTCTCTGAGCAGCTTGCGGTTGGCGAGCTTGGCCACAGAGCCCATGCGGTCAACCAGCAGCTTGCCGTCGAGGTGGTCGATCTCGTGGAGGTATATGCGAGCGGCCAGGCCCTGGCCGAACTGCTCGAAGACCTCCCCGTTGAGATTCATCGCCCGGATGATCGCCACGTTCGGCCGCTTGATCTTGCAATTGATGCCCGGAAAGCTAAGGCAGCCCTCCTCGCCTTCCTGGCCGCCTTCGACGGAGACGATCTGCGGGTTCACGTAAATCTGCCGGTCGGCTGGGTCGGACGTCGGCGAGGCCACGAAAAGACGCCCCGCGATGCCCACCTGCGGTGCGGCTAGGCCAACCCCGCGGGATGCGAACATCAACTGCAACATCTTCTCCGCCAGCCGGCGAACGGCCTCGTCCACAACCTCCAGAGGCGCCGAGATCTGCCGAAGACGCGGGTCCGGATAGTAAACGATCTTCAGGGAGTCTATATCTATCTGGCGGATCTGTTCATTTATGCTCATCATTTCATCTTAGCGGGCTCTCTGAGGTGCAATCAAGGCCGTCGGCCTGCATCGCCGCGATGGAAAAGCGGAAATGTCGGCTTAGACGTTTTGACAGCAGAAGAGTTGCGAATATAATAACATTGCAAATCCAATTCATGTTTGTCGGACCTCTGACGAAATGCGCCTTGCCGATGGTGCGGTTATGGCGGGCTTTGTCAGTGGCCCGGCCGGATGGAATTATACGTGGAGCCGGACACTCTCCAACAGTGTCAGAAGATCATCGGCTATGAATTCGCCGATCTGCAATTGTTGTCCGTGGCGTTAACTCACGCCTCGGTGGCACCCACTCGCGCCGAGAGCAACGAGCGCATGGAGTTCCTGGGCGACGCGGTGCTGGCGCTGGCTATTTGCCACGAGCTTTACGACCATCCCGACACGCTGCTTGAGGGGGAAATGACCAGGATGAAATCCTCGGTGGTCTCGCGGCATACCTGCGCGATCATCGCCGAGCAGATGGGAATTGCGGAGCTGATCCTCCTGGGCAAGGGCATGGGCCCACACAGCGGGCTGCCCATGTCGGTCTTGGCGGCCGTCTTCGAGGCCATTATCGGGGCGATCTATCTAGACGGCGGACTTGAAGCGGCCGGAAAGTTCATCCTCACCCACGTGCAGCCTCACCTCGAGGAAGCCCTGGCCAATGAGCATCAGCAGAACTACAAGTCGATGCTTCAGCAGCTTGCCCAGCGACGGTGGAACACTCGCCCGGAGTATCTGCTTCTGGACGAGAAGGGGCCGGACCACAGCAAATGCTTCGAGGTTTCGGTGGTTATCGACGGTGTACACTTCCCCAGCGCCTGGGGCATGAGCAAGAAGGAGGCCGAGCAGGAAGCCGCTCGCCAGGCGCTTCTTAAGCTGGAGCTGCTCTCGGCGGGCGGTGGCCGGGTGGGGGGCGAGCAACAGGATTGAGATGAATCCCGCCGGATGCCGATCGAGTAAGCCGCCGCGATCCCAAGCTCGTATCAGTCGTATCTAAAACGCGTTACGCACAACGATGAGGCCTTGGAGGTTTCTCTCTCTCTCCGCGCAGCGGCCTGCCTTGGAAGGCAGCTGGGACTCTGCCGGGCGGCGAGCTTGTCCGGTTTTGTGCAACGGGCGGCCGGCGGCTGGAAATCTTCCATTTTCCACGAAATGCTGATGGAATTTCTTGCCCTTTGCCGATAGCGACAGTAGAGTAACGACGCTCTAAAAGGTCCATGGGCGTATGTCGCGCCTGAATTTGTCGGGCGGGAAGATAGTGCTTGGCGCAAGGACGATCAAAACTTTAACAGCGCTTCTTGTTTCGATGACCCTCGGCGCCTTTGCGCTGATGGTTTTGGAAACTGCGCCGGTCCAGCCGGAGGCACAGCACCTGGCCGCGGTCGGGCCGCCCGCCGGAGGGGCCGGGCAGATCATCCGCCAAACCCTGGTGCCCATCCAACCGATCAAGTGGCGCAACATTGTGGTGCACAGTTCGGCCGCCGAGGCGCCCGACATCGCCAGCCGATGCCACTTCGTCGTAACGCCCGAAGGTCAGATCACGCCCACCAGCTTGTGGCAGCGGCAGCTTTCCGGCCACCATGTCTACGTGCCCGGACGGGACTTCAACGCCGATAGCATCGGCATCTGTCTGATTGGCGATTTCTCGCGCAACAAACCGCCAAGGAAACAGCTAGCTGCCTTGATCGATCTGACGCGGGCATTCCAGCCGACGTTCAGAATTCCTGCCGATCGCGTCTACCTCCACAGCGACCTCGATGCCTACAGCCGCTCGCCGGGCGCGGCCTTCCCGAGCAAAAGCTTCGATCGCGCCCTCTACCGCCCCAAGCGATAACCCCCCCCTGTTTGGCCGCCGTCGGAAACAACAACGCCGCCAACTTACCGTTCGTGATCGAAGAGGCTATTCTTCATTGCGCGACACGAACTCTCGCAGCCGTTTGATTTCGCCCCGGCGGCGCTTGGACTTCAGCCGGCGCTCTTTCGATGCCAGCGTCGGTTTGGTCTTGCGGCGGACCTTGGGTTTCTCGCAGGCCTTGCGTATCAGCCCAACCAGTCGCTCGATAGCATCCTGACGGTTTCGCTCCTGCCTGCGGAAGCGCCGTGCATCGATGATCAGGATGCCGTCGGCGGTGATCCGCCTGCCGGCCAAGCTAAGCAATCGCTGGCGGACGTCATCGCCAAGAGACGGGGAATGGGCTGCGTCGAAGCGAAGCTGGACGGCCGTCGAGACCTTGTTTACGTTCTGCCCGCCCGGGCCCGAGGCGCGGATGAAATCGGTCTGGATTTCACTCTCGTCGATCGCAATGCTGCGCGTAACGCGAATCATGGTAGCGAGCCTTTAACGGCTTGGGCGCGTGGCGGGGAGGCCCCGAAGATCGCCTTGTATCCACGGGGGCTGGCGGCCTGCATAGCCCCTGCAATCGTAGACCCGAATTCCTCCTCGGCTGTCGATCACGGGCAGCTTCAGTAGGCGTTCGATGGATCTGGAGCGGCGCTGGTCGTGCGAGATAATGTAGCGGATGTTAAGCTTGGCAAATTCTTTGCGCGCATATTCCGGCAGTTCCTCCGCGGGAGGCAGCAGGACGCCTCTGGCCCCGAAAATGGCCCCGAGAATCGGCTGGCGATAAAAGAATTCCAAGGACCGACCGGATGGGCGGCTGACATATCCGCCGACCAGTGGCTTGCGGTGAATGGTGGCCAGGTATAGGTCTTCGCCTATCCTGCCGCGGCCGAGATCGATTACGCCGTAGTGGTCGCGGTCATAGGCCATCTCACGATAAAACGGCGCTACGGGCACCTCCGTCATTTGGAACGGCACGGCCGAGTACTCCACAACAACCAACAACGTTATCAGGCCGGTCACAGCGGCGGCAGTCTGAATGGGCCACCGGCCCTTGCGCAAGATGGCACTGAGGGCATAGCCACTCATCACGGCAAGGCAGAGTTTGACCATGACGTCGAATCGTTCCGGATTGCCGGAAAGGCGGAATATCGGAACAAAACGATGAAGCAATAGATAAGGCATGGGAATGCGGTACTGCTGGCCGAGAAACCGTGGGTAGGGTCCCAGCGCGAATATCAGGAAGATCAGTCCGGCGGCGCCCCAGAACCGCGCCTTCGGCACGCGAATCAGCGCATAGATAGACAGGGCAAGTACGACATATCCGAGGTAATTTGCATTTTCGGAAAGGTCGTCGGGAAACTTCGACCAGACGGCTTTGGTATATTTCCCGTAACTGGAAGTGGCCGTTGGAACGAACAGACTGGCGATGTCGGCGGAGGTGATTTCCGGATTGTGACCGCCGGCGTGCTCCTCGGTTAGCCTTGAATGGACCATCGTTCCGATCAGCGGCCCGGTGAAGACCCAGAAGACACCAACGGCCAGGGCGGCCTCGGCGATGCGGCGCTTATTGGCCCACAACGCACGCCACCGTGCAAGTATCAGAATCACGGTCAGGCAGGCAGAGTAAAACAGGTAATACCACGAGCAGAGAGTTACGAGGATCAGAAAGAAGCCGGCGAGTATTGCGTTGCGGATGCCTCCTTCGTCCAGCGTCTTGATCATGAAAAGCGCAAAGACCGGCAGCCACTGCATCGCAACCAACTGGAGATGTCCCAGCGAATGGGCGGAGTGATATGGGCAGAAGGTAAAGATAGCTCCGGCGAGAAAGGCCGCGAAGCGATTCTTTGTCAGGTACCGCGCGAGGTAGTACATTCCCACCCCGGAGGCCACGAACGAAAGCAGAATCATCAGGTTATATACCGTCTTCATGCTGAACATGTACTGCAACGGGATCGAAACAAGTCCGTTGAATGGATTGAGCGTCTGGAACAACAGACTGTGCCCGATCGGATGGTACAAATACGTGGTGTGATAGGGGGTCGTGTGCAGTTCGAGCAAGGCCTTCTTGACCCAGTACATGTTCCACATGTTCTGGTAGTTGTCCCCGCCGTTGCCCGTGAACTTCGTGGTTAAGTTCCAGGTCACCGGGTAGGTCAGGGCGATCGTCATCAGCGTATAGACGCCGATAATGAGGGCGAACTCCCGGAATCGGCCGAGTCCGGCGCCCGTCGCAGAATCATCCGTCGGCTTTGCAGCCTGCTGTCTTTTTTTCGAACGGCTCATGAGAAAGCTCTGCGGTTTTCAGCGGCTCTTACGGCGTTTGCGCGGCCACTGGCCTGTATTCGGCTGTTGTTACGGCTGCGATCCGGGCCTTCTTCGCATACTGCCGGCAGCACGTCGCGGCAGCAACCTCTCAAAGACATAAACTGCCTCTAAGTTTTTGTCGAACTCGGTGACGTTCTTAAACCTGTGGGAATAGAGTTCCGGCCGACTGGCCTGAACGCCAAGGTCCCAGTAAATGTTAACGATCGCCCTCTGACGATAGCGAATCCCTTTTGTTGCCCAACTCCCAAGCATCGCTCGAATCCCTTCGACCTTGGGTCCGAAGACGAGTATGTAATCGGGCAACTCGCAGAAACTAAAGTGGATACGGGGCAACGCGGCGAACTGCCCCTGAAGTTCTGGAATGAACCGCCTGCCCTGCATTTGGGGACGTATCTGCCAAGCGTAGAGGGCCTTGGGGGCCAGCCAGATCAGCGGGTAGGGGGCGTAATGCGGCTGAACCCATATGCTTTGGCGCTCCTTGAGATTGGCATTGATCCAGTCGGCCGCGGCGGTGTAGGCGCTAGGCAGGGGATGGATCAGCTCCCCGGCGTAATCGACGAGCGTGGACCGCACGCCCTTGCCCCAGAGGAACTTGCCGTGCGTAACAGTGCTCAAGAACACCAGCATTGCCAAGGGAATGGTGATCTTGGGAATCTTCTCGGTCAAAGCGCGCAGGGACAGCACGCTCAAAGTGATGTAAAGGAGAATAGCTGGAGCGTATAGTCGCATCGGCGCCGTTCCGTTGGGGAGAATGACCTCCGGGGCCGCGATGCCCACCACCAGCGAGTAGGCCACGACGGCGATGAATCCTCTAAGCAGCCAGCGATTCTTGAACAGAAAAGAAAGCACCGGCGCGGCAAGAATGAGCAGAAGAACGCCGAATTCGCAGCGGTTTATGTCCCTAAAACTCCAAAGAAACATCGTGGCCTTGGTGCGGAACCAAAGCGCCGAGGGAAAATAGACGCCCACGTCCTTGTGCGGCATGTACGCCGAGACCAGTAGCGCCCCCACAACGATCTGCGGAATGAGGTAAACGAGCCAGTCCTTCCACTTCAGCGGCCGCTTCTTGCGATGCCATAAAACGTAATCGACGCACATGCACACGTGCAGCGCCAGGTAGCTCATGTAGTTTGCGGCCATGAGCACCAGGGCCGCGACGGACATCGCCAGCAGGATTCGCCACCGGCCGGCCCAGTGGAGGTAAAAATACGCCACGGCCGTGGAGGCCAGTATCGCCAGCGACCAGTAGCGGCATTGGCGAGAATAAAGCATGAATGAGACGTTGCCCAGAATGGCGATGGCCATGAGCCACCACATGCGGGTATCGGCCTTGTCGCGCCAAAGCCAGAAAATGACCAACCCAACCGTCAGCAGGCCGGATAATGCAAAAGGAAACCTCGCCGCAAAAGTGCTGCCGCCAGAAAGTCCCACGAATGGCGCGGCGAGGTAGTAGGTCAGCGGGGGCATGTAGCGATTGTGGAGGTTTGTCAGTTCCCTGCCTCCCCCGTAGGCGACGATATTATGGTCGACAACCGCGTACGTGTCGCCGTTGCGCCATATGCTCCTTGCAAATAGCGCGGTGTTGACTTCGTCGTCCCAGAAAGGGTAATGCCCCAGTCGGGTGAAAAGCAAAACCCCCGCGCCGACAATCAGCATACCACCGATAAGCAGTTTGTGTTTGGATACAACCATTGCGGTTTTGGCACTTCGCGGCCAAACGGATTAAGGATTCGTCGGCCGGAACCACGCCATAAGGGCAAAAGCTCTCCGGCAACGCCGGCCGCGGCGCTGCTTGGCATTCTAGGTCTGCCGGCACATTGTTGCAATCGGCATGTATTGGGCGGCGAGTGCCGGGTACCACGCCATGCCGACGTCACGTCCTTTGCCGGTAAATCGCTCAGCCACGACTTTGCTTCATCACTGCCCGTTCCATTCGCCTTGCGAATCCGGGGACGTACCATCGCGGATACATGTGATTGCGCTGTCTTTCCCTGACTTTGGGGTCAAGCGGTCGGCGTTGTTCAGGTGGGCGATTAAGCTCGCTGATGTCGAAGAGAATTACGAATCGCTCTGGCCTGCCAAACCCCGGAATGCGGAGCAGTTTTCCGGGACAGTTCTCCACGAGGAACTCGAAAGTCTCTGTTTTTTCCCGTCCCGCTGGCGGGCCGTAGAAAAGGTAGTACTTGAGTTTCCACCCTTCGGGTAGATGCTTTGCAAGTTCTGGCATTGTTCCGTGAAAAGGCTTCGTGAACGAAGGGTGGTACCAAGCAGGCCGGCGGATGTAATACTTAAGCTGCGCCGAAGCACCGGTGTTAAATAGTATGCCGACATTCCTGGGCAAAGCGTCTGGGCCAAGAGCCTCCGAGATGACGGCCGACGGCAGCATGTTGTGCGCCGTCAGGCAGCGTCGGAGACCTTGGACCTGCCCGTGGATTATGACCAATGCGCCTATTGCCACCGCCACGCGCAGTGAAACGGAAGTTCCTCGCTTCAGGCCCCAATGCAGCATGATGGCGACAGTGCCGCCGGTGACGAGAAACGTCAGCGGGAAAAGTTGGTTGACGGTGTGGGCGTGACCTCTGGCATGCGCGGGCAGAAGCAGGTACCACGCCGAAGCGGCAAAAACCGCTGCCAACAACAGCCCTGTGCTCCGCGCAACTAGGATGCTGCTGGGCTTGAACCGGTGGGCCACAACCAAACACCCTACGGCCAGCAACGGCAGGACAGTCCAGGGCAAGCTGTAATGCCGATGGCTATACTCTTGGAGGGTTGGCACGAGTTCAGGCCAAACTTCCCATCGGCTGTATCCTTTCAAATACCCCGCCCCGAGTGCGTCGCCGGCTGCGACGTCCCATCCGACGGCCCAGATATTCTGCAAGAAGTGCAGCCCCACGCCGAAAAGCGGAGCCAGGCCCAGAACCACCAGTGGCAGCCATGTCCTGCGTAACCGCCCCGTAGCGACTACGTACGTCCAGAGGAAAATCTGAGGATAGATAATAAATTCAAAGCTTACAAATGATTCGAGCAACAAGACGATCCAACAGCCCACCCACCTCCATAGGTTCCTGCCTTGCCCGTCAGCGGCGCCCAGAAACAGCAGGAAAAACAGCCCCAGAAAGAACATGTTATAGGCGTGGGTGTGAAGACTCATTCCATAGGAAGGGACGTACACGCTCGACGACATGAAGGCAAGTCCGCAGACGGCTGCAAGATGACCGACCACCTTGGCAAATGCACGGTACATGCAGTACATCCCAATTACGAAAAATAAAGAGGAAAACCTGCGCATCACCGCCAGTGAACTCACGCCAACTGCGCGCAAGAGGCCGTTGAGGAGGTTAGGCAGCGGTGGATAATGCAGATAGTACCCCGGAGTATCACTAACCCCTCCCACGTAGCTGACAGGAAGATAATGCAGACGCAAAAAACCGTGCGCCGCGAAACTCTCTCCGGACAGCATCACTTCCATGTCGCTGAAGTGGTCTGTGGGCCATACCACGTCCTTGGTGCTCAGCGACCAAAGCCACCCGTACGTGATAACAGCAACGCACACAGCGGCGATCTCGCAACCCAGGCGGAATTTTCTGCCCTCCCATGCCGCCTGAGCGGAGGATAAGTCAGCTTTGGACGCCATTTCGGGCGAGCGTTCTTTCGAAGGCCTCTTCTTCACTCTTGTAATTCCATTCTTCCGGCAGCTGCCGAAGGATCTCTCTCGCCGCGGCGTTGCGAAGCACGTCTCAAGGCGGATTCAACCGCCTCGATCACGGCGTCCGGGGCAATGTCCTGCATGCACCACCCTTCGTGATTGCACCACATTCCTTCGAAGGTCGTGAACATTCCCACGCACGGGCTGCACGGGTAGTTTTTCCAGATGAACGTGTGGCCATCGCTTTGCGGGGCGAAGAATCCCGGCCGTGTCGGGCCCCAGATTGAGACAGTCCCAACCCCCTGCGCGGCGGCCATGTGCATTGGCCCGGAATCGTTGGTCAAAAACGCCTCGAACAGCAGCAGACCCGCCAGAAACTCCTCCAGCGACCATTCTCCAGCCGCCAGGAATATCCGATCGTGCAGCGAGGCCGGGACATGGTCGAATAGCGACCTGGTGTACTCCCTCTCAGAAGCCGAGCCGGCTAGAACGATCCGCAGGTCCGCATGCCTCCTTAGAAGCTCCTCGACAACTGCACCGTATCTCTCGATTGTCCATCGGCGCTCGTAGGACAGCTCGGCCGCATTGACGTTGATTCCCAACAGGCGAGCTTCCGGCGTCCATCCGCGCTCGGCCAGCCAGGTTCTCACCGACTTCTCCCCCGCCTGGCCGGGATCGATTCTGCTGAGCCGCCGATCTTCAACCGTCACGCCCATCTGCCGCCCCGCCTCGCAAAACACGTCCACAAGGTGGCGAAAATAGTTGAAATAGATCGGATGCGTCACCAGAGAGTACCGCCAGAAATCGTTGAGGTGATAGCCGATGCGGATGTGGGCCCCGCTGGCCAGCGACAGCAGCGTGGAGAACTTGCTGAAGAACTCCAGGTCCACGACGGCCTCGACCTTCCGGCTTCTAAGCCAAAGCGCGGTCTTCAAAACGTCAAGGGCGAAGTTCCAGGCCGGGCTCGTGCGGATGATTCGCAGCTCCATGGGCGGAGTCATCCGCTCCAGCAGTTCCTTGTTGCTGTCAAAGGTCACGAACGCCAGCGGAGCGTCGGGGTATTGCTGCCGAATCGCCCGCAGCAGCGGGGTGGCTTCGATTATGCTTCCCATCCCGAAAAACTTGAACACCGCCAGCATCTTTTTGCCGGAGACTTTGCGTTTGCGCAGGGGAAGGATTCGGCGAGCGAAAAAGACGGCAATTCCCAGCAGGAAGCAGACGGGAAGTCCCACCCAGTGATCGATCCAACGCATCCTTGTCAGCGTGCGGTAGCCTGGATCGCGGTGCAGACCCGCTCGTCTTGCTCTGGCCAATCTGCCATCACCCACATGTGGGCGCCTGTCTTTCGCTCGATCCTTCAACGAATCGTCTCCATTGTTCAGCCAACCCTCTCTCGATCCGTTCGCCCGGCAGGCAAACTCGCACCGATACGTATCATCCATCTATTGTACTACTATCGCGTAAAACAGCAGCCTGGGTATTGGCGGTCTGTGTTTTTTTGGGAGGCCAAAACCAGCATTTCCCCGCAGCGGTAAGAAATCGGCCGGCGCCGCGCAGTCGGCTTCAAGAAGCGCCCTACGACGTTGAGCGCCGGCGTCAACATCCAATGAGGATATGTCTGCAACTGCTTGTGAAGATAGTCAAAGGTGAGACTCTTGGAGTGTCCGGAGATTCGAACCTTTGTGAATCCGGCTTTTTGCAGAGCCAGCCGCACCGCCCGGCTCGAGAAGTACTGAATGTGTTCGACCTTGAAGTGCAGCCAGTTTGCCCCCATCAGCATCCGAGAGAGCGAATCGATCCTCGGCGTTGTGATCATCAGCACGCCACCCGGCCGCAGGAGCACCGCAGCCGTCTGCAACGTCCTGTGAACATCCGGCAGGTGTTCGATCACATCTGTCATCGTGATGAGGTCAAAAGATTGGTGAGGAAAGTCACATGCGTTCAAATCGCCTTCATAAACGCGATCCGTCCCCAACCGCTGACGGATAATCCCGGCCGAATAAGGATTCGGTTCGACCGCATAGACCTCGGCGCCGCTCGCAGCCGCCATCTCCAGCAACATTCCGGTCGCGGCCCCGACGTCCAAAACCCGAAGAGCCTCTTGTCGTTTCGGGATCAATTCCCTCGCCAGCCTGAGCAGCGGGGCAAATGTGGCCCGCTTGGTGATACGCGATATCTCCTCGTCTTCGTCCAGGCCCCAGGGACGATAATACTTCTGGTCGTAGATCTTGGCCAGTTCTTCCGATGACGGCCTTGGGATGCGGTACCACGCCCCGCACGCCCCGCATGCAGCGACCTTTCCGGCACGGACGACTCGGCGGACCGCGGCAGGACGGCCCTGGCAGACCGGGCAGGATTCCACCCGTTGCAGTGATCGTTGAGAGCTGTTCATCGCTGCCTTCCCACCAGCTCAAATCTTAAAGAGGCGCCAGTCCTAGATACTTGCAAACCCTGCCGGATGCGTCAAGTAAAGAAACGCTCCGCGTGAACCAGCGAGGTATTCGCTCGCTGCACTGGCGTCTGCGGTCGCTGGTTCAACCACCATCTGGAATGCAAAGAAGGCCGGCCCTTCGGACCGACCTTCTTCGCATCGGGGCGACTGGATTTGAACCAGCGACCTCTGCGTCCCGAACGCAGCGCTCTGACCAAGCTGAGCTACGCCCCGTCAGGCGGAACAGTCTATCATCTCCACCGGCAGCGTCAAGCTGCGCGGCCAAACAGCGGAGGGCATTCCATGCCGTTGGCGGCGGGAATGGGTCTCAAAACAGCCCGGCCGGACGCGCTGTAAGCCGAGTTCTGTCCCGCCGTCCCGGTGGGCAATCCGAGGCGGCGGCGAAGGCCATTTATCTGGACCCGACCTTGCGATCGGGCTCTTCCCGAGACGCCCGCGGCTCGGTGAAATTCACCGCAATCCGAGGGCCGGGCGAACCGGGAAAGCGGCCTACCCGCGGCTTATGAGAATTTCAGACGCGGCCCTTTGCGTCTGAGTCTCTGGCCTGAACCACGCCTGAGCCCCGTCGTCGGCGAGCCGCCGGCGGGAGCCCATAGCCGCTGCTTGGCCTTGCACCCGGTGGGGTTTGCCGTGCCGGCGACCTCACGGCCGCCGCGGTGCGCTCTTACCGCACCTTTTCACCCTTACCCTTGGGCCCCGGCCGAGCGGGGCTTTGGGGCGGTATGTTTTCTGTGGCACTTTCCCGATCCCGATTCGCTTTGCTGGCGGTCGGGATGGTGGGCGTTACCCATCACCGTGGTTCAGCGGTGCTCGGACTTTCCTCCCCCCGTCCGCCTTTAGAGGCTCCAGAGGCCCAAGCGGGCCTTTGAAGCTCTCGGACGGGGAGCGACCTTCCACGCGTCCGGTTGTGAAAATTATACCGCGCCGCGCGACCGGCCGGCCGGAAATCTTCACCCCAGCTTGGCCGGCGGGCCCCGGCGCCGGCGGGCGAACGTTGACTTGCTGCCAGCGGCGGGCGAAAATGAATCGCACTTTTGATTCTTACCGTCTTTTCCGGAAGATACATAAGCGGTGCAGGCGATGACGGACAACGCTCAGAAGCAAGACATCCAATCCCTCATCGAAACCAAAGACTTCGCCAAGCTGAAGTCCGCGCTGTGCGAGATGGAGATTCACGACTTGGCCGAGCTGATGGCTTCGCTGGCCGACGAGGATTTGGCGATGGCGTTTCGCCTGCTGCCGCTGGAGCGGGCGACGGAGATCTTTGGCGATCTGCCGCTCGAACACCAGGAGGAGCTGCTGGCGACGCTTTCGTCGGAGAAGTTCGCCGCGATCCTCAATGAGATGCCGCCCGACGAGCGGACCGACTTCCTGGAGGAATTGCCCGGCGAGATGGCCCAGAGGCTGCTGAGTAGACTGCGCGGCGACGAGCTGAAGATCGCCCGCGACCTGCTGGCCTATCCGGAAGAGAGCACCGGGCGATTGATGACGCCGGAGTACGTATCCGTTCGGCCGGACTGGTCGGTGGAGAAGGTCTTGCGTCATATCCGCAGTGTCGCAGCCAAGAAGGAAACGATCGACGTCCTCTACGTGATCGACGAGGGCGGTAAACTTACTGACGAAATCCGCCTGGAGGAGCTTGTGCTGGCCGAGCCGACCGAAAAGGTCCGCGATCTGATGGATGAGCAGCTTGCTTCCTTGCAGGCCTCGGACGACCGCGAGACAGCCGTGGAGCTCTTCAAAAAGTATGACGCCGTAGCGCTTCCCGTGGTCAACAGCCAGGGCGTGCTGGTCGGCATCGTCACGGTCGATGATGTTCTGGACGTCGCCGAGGAGGAAGACACCGAAGACTTCCAGAAGATCACCGGCATGGAGCCGCTGGAGAGCAGCTACTTCGGGACGAACTTCGGCGGCATGCTCCGCAAGCGCCTGCCCTGGTTGGTGCTTCTGCTGCTGGCTGAGACGTTCGCCGTGATGGTTCTGTTCAGGTATGAGAAGTTCCTGGCGGTGCTGGCGATGTTCATGCCGCTGATCAACGCCACGGCCGGCAACACGGGAAACCAGGTGGCCGGGCTGATGATCCGCGGATTCGCCTTGCAGGATGTCGATCTGCGGGACTGGTGGCGTGTGCTGATGCGCGAGTTGGGGCGAGGGCTGACCATGGGGTTGGTTTTGGCAGTGATGGCCTGCGTGATCGTGATGGTCTTCCAAAACCAGTTTCCGATCGCGCTGGCTGCGGGGGTTGCCATGCTGATCGCGGTGACGCTGGGCAATCTGCTCGGTTCCATGCTGCCGTTTTTCTTCAAGCGGCTCGGCATGGACCCGGCCGTCACTTCCGGCCCGTTCATCGCCTGCCTCATGGACGTCACCAGCATCCTGGTATTTTTCTCGACGGCTACGCTCGTGCTTCACAGACTCGCCTGACGGACCGTTCGAGGCAGCGACGGGCTCTTGCCCCGGGCCGCCTGACCATGCCGCCACCGTCAAAGACCGAGGCAAACGCTGATGACCAAACGAGAGGTTGTGATCGAGGCCCTTGAGTTTCGCCGGCCGCCATACGTGCCCTGGGCCTGGGGCATGACACGGCGGTGCGCTGAGCGAATGAAGCGCTATCTCGCTACGGACGATCTGGGCGGTTTTCTCGATTCGCACTTTGTGGACGTTGACTCGGCCATCGGGCGATTCGCAACCGTCGATAAAAACCGCGTGCGCGACACCTACGGCGTCGTCTGGGACCGCACAGTCGATAAGGACATCGGAATTCCTTCCGACTGGCCCATCCGCAAGCCGGAAGACCTCAAGAGCTACCAGTGGCCCGACGCAGCGGACGACAGTTGGTACGCTGACATCCCGCAGCGCCTCGCCGCCCATCCGGAGCTGTTTAGCCGCTACGATCTCAGTTTTTCGCTCTACGAACGGGCCTGGACCATGCGCGGCATGACGGAGTTGTTGATGGACATGGTCGAGCGGCCGGAATTCGTCGAGCAGCTCCTGGATGAGATCGTCGAGCACAACCTCCTACAGATCGGCAAGGCCCTGTCGTTCAACGTCGACTGCGTCTACTTCGGCGACGACTACGGCATGCAGACCGGCCTGATCATGGGCATCGAGCACTGGCGGCACTTTATCAGGCCGCGGCTGGGGCGGATGTTCGAGCCGGTGCGCGAGGCCGGCAAGTTCATCTCCATGCACTCATGCGGGTGCGTGGCCGAGCTGTTCGACGATCTCATCGAGCTCGGCCTGGAGCTGTTCAACCCGTTCCAGCCGGAAGTGATGGACGTCTTTGCGTTGATGAAACGCTACCACGGGCGGCTGGCCTTCCACGGCGGGCTGAGCATCCAGAGGGTCCTGCCGTTCGCCGCGCCGGAGGAGATCCGCCAAGCTACCCAGAAGCTCATCGACGCCGGCCGCGATGGCGGTTACATCTTCTCCCCGGCACACGAGGTCCCGCCGGATGTCCCGCCGGAGAACCTCGTGGCCATGATGGATGTCCTCCGCTCCCAGGCGGACTACAAGGCCGATTGAAGTCAAATCAGTTCGTCCGCGGTCGTCTGGGCCGCTGCGAAGGTCTTCCGCACCGGGATACTCATGTACGGAAAGCGCCCTCATCTGGCAGAGCTCCTGCGCTGCCTCCGCCAGAAGTAGCCCTGCCTGCCTTTTGGCCAATCTGCTCCGCGAGACGCTTCCTCCCGGCCGTTTTCTTTGCACTTGGCGAACCAGCCGCCGCAACGCAGGATTTGGCATTTCCGATCCTTTTCTCTTAAAGTAACGTGCCAGCGCATGGTTGTTTCTATGTCGTGCGCTTGGCAAGCGGCCGTATTTGGCAAGTTGAGCGGACGTTCGTCCGGCCTTTGTCAGGATCCAGACGGAATGAGAAGAAATCGCATTGCCATTCTGGCGATCTTTTTGATGATCTCGGCCTCGT
>SDBT01000758.1_pt1 | contig 52962 bp, 72 predicted proteins | sample 2277101 | NCBI WGS metagenome assembly SDBT01 (sample SAMN10404973, study PRJNA504765) | marine sediment metagenome | isolation source: marine sediment core GS10_PC15, 103 cmbsf | place: Arctic Ocean: Southern Knipovich Ridge | collected 2010
CGGCCTCCTGCTCCCAAAGCAGGCGCAGAAAAACATATGAAATACGTCATCTAACTTCACACACTTTTTTAAGCCGGTGGCTCTGCTGCCGGCAGCAATAATCGGGGCAGTGGCGGAAGCGCAATTAGTGGTTAAACGCTGACAGTCGAGAAAGAGCGACTAAGGCTGCGATGCCTGACATTACTTGCAGGGACTGCGGTCCCAGGTACCGGGTAGTAATGGGAAATTGAACCATTACGAGGAAGGTATGGGTATCTCTCTTCAACAGGTTCTGTAGAATACAGTAACCCGTGCAGGTCCGAATCCTGCCTGCCCCTTTAATCTTTGACCGGCAGTGGTGTGCATAAAAGGTTACCAATAAGCGTAACCCTATTGCCGGTCAGCAATTCTAAACTCCGTTGAAGCCAGCGGCACCGTATTATTCTATCCCCCCCCTCATGCCGCTGGCAAAAAATAACTGGTACGGTAGCGGCGGCGTGTGTGATTAGCACGCAAGAGTTGAAGCGAAGGCTGTGCAGTCAGTCTCGTGTGCAATCTGTCAGCAGGTCTGACCAGCCAGAGTTATCAAGTAATGCGTGCTGGTCAATCCTGCCCGCGCCGTACCAGTTTTGATACTTTTCATCACCTCCAGACCCCGCATAGGGGTCTACCTCCTCCGCTTGTGGGGTCATGGATAACCCGTGGCCTCACAAGTTTTTTATTAACCCCTTTTGAAAGGAAGAATTATGGAACATCCAGAAGGTAAGACACTGCCTCAAGCAGAAGAATCTGGACAGGTAGCAGATGCCCAAGTGGGCGAAGAACAAACAATGAAAGATTTTTGTGATCAACTGAGAACTGACATCAAGCTTATTGCTGACCAAGTTCACAGTTTGAGAGTTCATACTCACTTTGATCGCAAAGAAACGTATCGCTTTCAACACAGCGAGATGTTCGCAAACATCATGCTGGCCTATCGTCACCTCGAAGATGCCCGCATGAGAGTGGGTAAAATCCTGCAAGCAGCGGGCGACGGTGTATCAATCTTTGACAAGTAGCACAGCGGCTGGGTAGCTCAATTGGTAGAGCGCTGCGCAGGTATGTCGGTTCGAGTCCTGCCCCGGCTTTGATGAAAGGTAAATATCATGAAACATAAATTTCAAGACCACTTTTTTCGCCAGTCGGCGCTCGAGATAATCGAGCAGGCGAACGAAATCGTAGAGAAATACAGTGAGCAGGGCTATGACTTGACCCTGCGACAACTCTATTATCAGTTCGTGAGCCGTAACTGGCTACGGAATGAGGAACGTCAATACAAGCGTCTTGGTTCAATTATCAATGACGCCAGGCTTGCAGGGTTGATTGATTGGGAGTCCATTGTAGACCGTACGCGAATTCAACGGCAGAACTCTCATTGGGAAAAACCCGCCGACATTTTATTTGCAGCGGCGGAGTCCTACGCAATTGACACAAGGGTGACACAGAAATATTACCTTGAAGTGTGGGTAGAGAAAGATGCGCTCATTGGCATCGTCGAGGCTGTATGCAGGCCACTGGATGTCGGGTTCATGTCTTGCCGTGGATACGTAAGCCTAAGCGCGATGCACGAAGCTGCTGGGCGATTTCACAAAGAGCCGGGTTCAAGAGTTTTACTTTATCTCGGCGACCACGATCCGAGCGGAATTGATATGACTCGGGACATACAGGATAGGTTGGATATTTTTGCTGCTAATGTAGAAGTCGAGCGCATTGCTCTGAGTATGGACCAAATTGAAGAATACTCTCCACCGCCCAACCCAGCCAAGGTCACAGATAGCCGCTATGACAACTATGTATTGAACTATGGTGACGAGTCATGGGAACTCGACGCCCTTGAGCCGCAAGTTTTGACGGCAATTATTGAGGCGGCGATCAAACGCTACACCAACGAAGTGGCCCGCAAGAAATTAGTCAGACGCCAAGAAACCGAGCGAAAGCAATTGTACAAGATTGCGGAGAAAGGATAGAAGCTATGGAAGTACACAAAAGGGCCCCAGGAAAAAGGTTCAGGGCAGTATGTGATTGGTGGTCGAAGTGGGCAGGGGAAGATAAATATCTGACCAATCGTAAGACAAAAGTCACCTGTGGCAACTGCCAGCGGATCATGCGGGCGAGAAAGGCTAAGCCATGCCAGAGCTAATGCGCTGTGCCGACTGCCAAGAACCGTTCATGGAAGATACCCTCGTAAGCTGTGAAGCATGTGGGCGCCAGATATGTTCGGGGTGTGTGTGCAAGCTACTGCGTCCCGATCCCGATGGGCATGACCTGTGCGGCAAGTGTGCGGACGCCCCGTGGGCGCTGCGTGACAAGTACGCCAGCCTGCGCAGTGATGTGGAACTCGCTGTAGAAATGACAAAGGCCGCCGCGCAGGAGCCAATAGTAATTTTAGGCCGAATCCGTGGCTTTTTGACGGCGGCGATGAATATTCATAAGGAGAAACGAGATGAGCAAAGAAACCAAAAACCTACCAGCAGTGCAGGAGCCGAAGTACAACCTCAAAACACTGCTGGACGATGATGGCTGCTACGAAGTGACGACACGCGGCGGCGTTGCTATGCCGGTAACGCTCAAGATGCTGAGTATGTTGACGACTGTGCCGAAAGATGGCCGACCGCCGAACAATACGGAACTGCTCATGTTCGCAAACCTCGTGCTTGAACACAAGCTCAATCCCTATACGAGAGAGTGCTGGCTCGTCCCGATGGGTAAGGGTCAATACGCAAAATACGAGCCTATCGTATCGGCGCAGGCAAAACTTCGTATGGCGCGTAGCTGCAAGGATTACCGGGGTTTCAGGCAGGGTTGGATTACGCAGGATGGGATGCGGCATCCGGGCGGAACCGAATCAAGGGCCTTGCCAGATGACATCATCGGTGTATGGGGCGAGTTCTTTCGAGAGGGACAGCAGCCGTTGTATCAAGAGACGTTCATCTCTGAGTTCCAAAAGTCTACGAGCGAATACAGTAGTTGGGGTAAGCTGCGTCTGACTATGACGCAAAAGGTCAACCGCGACCACGGCCACCGACTACTTTATCCAGAGATGTTCGACGGGCTTTATACTGAGAATGAAATCGCCCGAGCGCCCGATGCGGCCTACGAATGCACAACAGCGAAACGCGGCGATAGAAAACCTGCCGAGAATGTTATGGTGTCGGACCCTCAAGCCGGGTCCGAAACGCAGTCCGAGCCGGCGGCGCCCCCAGAGCCGCCGGTTGCGGATAATCGGCTCGTGCACGCGATGGTCGAAGGGCTAATGGTGAAGTTTAGGGAGCGAACAGAGGCATACCACATCAAGATACCTACTGAAGATTTGCCCCAACACTTTAGAGATTTCTGTTGCGGGATGTCTGGGGGATTGCCGGAGGATTATACAAATCCCGACGCGTTTACGACTGAGATATGCCAAGCAATCAATAAAGGGTTAGACGACGGTGGGCTATGCAACGTTTTCTTTTCCGAACTGCGTGAGCAGCTTATCACAGACGATCCGCCGCCGGAGGAGCCTGATCCGAGCGTGCTCGACGACATGCCTATTCAATTCATCTGTGTCGAGTGCAAGACTCAGCTGGCCGAGGATAAGGGCCACGGTATATGCCCCGAATGCGGCGCCAATAGCGTGCAACCATACGAAGGAGAGGAGGCTGCGGATGGCTGAGACAACCCCACTGGCTGACCAACTGCTCGGCCCGGCAAAGATAGAACTGCCGCCGATTATCGCCGACCGCTCGGCGCTGGAGAAGTACGCGACTTGCCCGCACGGGGCCTACCTCTGCCGCAAGCACAATATCACAGGTGGCAGCAAGCTTGCCGATACCGGCCAGATTGTACACGAACTGATCCACGAAGCCATAGTCTACTGCGAAGGCGACACGGACTATATCGCCGACTATTTTCTCAACGAACTGCCGAAAGTCCGGCCCGACATCCAGCCGGAAGCGATCAAGGCGGCCCGGTTCGTATGTGATGAGCTTGCCAACATGCCGATAGATCGGCTCATCGCCGTCGAGAAGCAGATAGACTACGTTCTACTGCCGGAGACAGCCACACCGCCGGGCATGGGGCGGTTTGTCATTACGACATGCCCGGACATGCTGTTTCATGGACACGATGATGCACTGGTTGTCTACGATTGGAAAACCGGCTTCAAGCGTCGCAATAACGAAGATGCCCGCGACGCGTACCAGACCTGCCACATCGTTTACATCCTCTGGCAGATGTACCCAACGTGCGAAGTTATACACTTTTTCTACAAGGAGACGCGTTGGGGGTCCATTGCCTATGCCAGGCTGGTCCGTACCGAGGAGCACCCGCGACTGCCGCACCTGACAACCGAGGCGGCGTTTGCCGGGCGTATCATGGAAGCTGCAAAACTGTGGCTTGCCGACTGCCGGGATGCCTGGCCCGAGCGAAAGAAGTGCCTGTGGTGCGATGCTATCTCCAAGTGTAAATTCGGCGACAAGTTGGCAATGGAAGTGAAGACGAATACCGAATATGCAGTCGATCATTATCAGGTATTGCAGGCTATATGCGATAAATACAAAGAAGCGTTTACAGACCTCATACAAGGCGGCGGCGAAGCGAAGGGCAGCGCCGTCTATATGCGACGAAAGAAACCCGCCAAGCCGAAGTTCACGCTTGAGGCGGCCCCGTTAGAGAAGGACAAACCAGAGAAAAAGAAGAAACCCAAATCAACCTCAAAACAGAAAGGAATTAAAGATGGGAAAGAAGCAAGCAAAACTCGGAAAGCACGTAACTGAAACCGCAAAGATCAAGAGTTGCTCAATCGGCATCCACGCCGACAACCTTGTCTTTTGCGAACTGAATTTCAGCAGCGAAGATCAGCAAGTCGTCTCGCAATTAATTAAGGGCGAAGACGCTGTTCTCGTGACCATTGAAATTCCCACGGACGCGAAGTGGCCGAAGATCACCGCCGAAGCGACGCTCAAGGCGTCGAAGATCTCCAAGACGTGCGACAATCCTTCGCTGGTCGGATTACAGTTTTCGACCAAACAGATCGGGCAGTTGACCAACCTGATACGCACCGAAGAAGAAATTCAGCTTACGATCACACAGGTGCAAGCTGAACTGTTCGACGAAAAGGCCACGTAGCAACAACGAACTGAGGCGGTCGGCATAATCGTATAGCCTCCAGGGGCCGCGTAACTCCGTGAACCGTGGCCCCTATATTGGAAAGGAATGGAATTATGGACTGGAAATGGAAAAAAGGCAATCATGTCGAACTGAACGAAAACCTTGAAGTCGCGTTTGAGCGAAAACTGAAAAACACACCGCGTATTCTAACAATCGTGGAACTTTGTCGACCAGATCGCCATTGCGATGCACCTTACTACCTTGTTGATGGTCCTTTGGCGGGTTTCTTTATCACCGACACCATGATTAAAGGCCTTGCCGTGGTGCGGGGCGATAGGGTGTTGGTGTGGGACGAAAAGAAATCCGATGCCCGTCCAAAAATCTTTTTGAACGAAACCCCAGGCACATTATACCCTATACAGACCGTCATAGAAGATGAAGAAGCGGCTTTTTTCAACGGCGAACAATTTGGTGCAAATCGATGGCAACACATGGCCCCCATCCCCCCGGAACCGGAACCAAGCGAGGCGGATATTGTAGCCAAGCTCAAGATCAGGATCGAACGGCTTGAAATAGGCCTGGGGAACATTGCGACAAGTAAACCTGCCCTTCATTTCTGCAAAGGCGTCGAAGAACTGCAAAAAGTTGCGAGGGATAGATTGGAAACCAAGTCATGACATTGACACAAGAACAAATTCATGAGGTTTGTGAATTCCAAGCCAGTCTTAATTACGTGGATGAATGGCTATTTTTCCATTTAGCTTGGGGTGGTAGTACAGCGGACAAGGTTACTTACGAAGACAAATACGAGATAATGCAAAGGTGGGATGAGTTTAAACCATGAAATCCCTCGGCCAGATCATCGGCGGCATCCTGTTCGTGTGCTTCGTAATTAAGCTCAGCTTTGTCTGGGCCAATGCGCATCAGGCCGAGGTAGCTATGCGTACTCATGCTGCCAGGCCCGAATCTATCAAGGACATCCAACACAAGGTCGGGGCCGACCCGGACGGCAAGTTCAGGTCTAAGACGCAGCTAAAATACGAGCAATGGTATCAGGACGAATCAGGGCGGTTTTGGTGCACGGAAGGCGGGATGTAATGGACGAAATAAAACACACCTGTGAAAGTTGCGTGCATGAGCACGATTCAGGTACTGAGTTTTGTGGCCCCTGTGGTGGTCCAATTGATTGTTGGGAAGAATCGGCTGACCATCAGTATTATAGATTGGCCGACAAACAGCAAGTCATTAACGCAAAGCGAAAGGAAGCCTTAGACAACCTCAAATCCGTGCTCTGCGACCCGGAAGGCAAGGTCTGCATTCATGGTACCGATGAGGACCGCAACATTATTCAGCAAGCGCTGAAGGAGTTGGAATAATGGTAAAACGCTATCGCTATGACATGATGGGGGTAATGCCTGACCCGAGGGGCCGCTTAGTCGAGTATTGGGACTACCACGCGCTCGAAGAAGAAAATACCAACCTGAAAGACGTCATAATATTGGAATGCGATCACTTTGTAGCCCTTGCGGCTATGGATGAACTTGGTAATTATGCAAGATTTGTGCGACGAATGGCTGAACAACTCGGCGATGTTATTCCAGAACTCAAAGATTTCGCGAAAGAATTAGGTGTCACGGATGGCGAAGAAACCAAACCTTAATTCTGCATGGAGGCAAAGACATGGATTCACCAGGAAAGATTGAGTTTTTCGTGCCGGGCATAGCAAGGCCGGGCGGCAGTAAGAGGGGGTTTTACGTCCAGAAACTCAAGCGCGTGGTAATGACCCCCGCCAACAAGAAAACAAAACCCTGGATGGACACGGTGCGATGGTACGCGATGAAGGCATGGAACCGCCGGCCGCTCTTGGAGGGCGCGATTCAGTGCAATATGACCTTTTTGATTCTACGGCCAAAATCACACCGTAAGAAAAGTGGGGGACTGACTAAATCCGCACCACGCTACCCCACTCCAAGGCCAGATACTACCAAACTCGTGAGGTCAACTGAGGATGCGCTGACAGGTGTTATCTGGCGTAACGATTCGCAGGTAGTAGTTCAGCACAACAAAAAAGTATACGTGGACAGCAACCCGGGCGTGCGGATTGTAGTTACTCCCTTGCCCGATGACCCGCCCTGTGAGGGGACATTGCCATGACACTGCCGCTTGCCAGAGTATTCCCGACCCGTACAAGCATGTCGCCGACCGACCGCGATGCGTATTTCGGCCTGCCGTCTTCATATCAGAAGCAGCATTACGGTGAGGTGCATATATCTGTCACGTTCACAAAGGACATAGACAAAGTGCCATTACTCAAAGATGAATGGACGAAATATGGAAAAGTCAAGATAGGCGGACCTGCTTACAATAATCGCGGCGGCGAATTTGTGCCGGGAATGTATCTGCGAAAAGGTGTAGTCATAACATCGCGGGGTTGTCCACGAAGTTGTACCTGGTGCTTAGTGCCAAGACGGGAGGGTCGAATTCGGGAGTTACCCATCACTGAGGGCCATATTATTCAGGACAACAACCTTCTTGCGTGTTCACGGACGCACCAGGAAAAAGTTTTCGCTATGCTGAAGAACCAAAAGCAAATCAGTTTTTCAGGCGGGTTTGAGGCTGCACTTGTGACGGATTGGACAGTTGAACAGCTTAAAGATTTGCGAATCAAGAACGTGTGGCTTGCGTATGACCATTCCTGTTACGCCGGATTGGTACAAGAGGCTGCACGGAAACTTAGTAGATATTTCCCTCGTGACAAAATCCGTTGTTATGTCCTGATTGGTTACGGTGACGACACGATCGATAAAGCCGAAGGCCGACTACGCCAAGCCTGGGACTTTGGTACATTGCCTTTTGCGATGTTATACCAACCTAAATCGTACACGCGTGATTGGATTGAATTTCGCTGGCTATGGTGCCGACCTGCTGTGATCAAGGCGATGATGAAGGCTAACCCATGACCCTGCCCGTGAACAAAAGAATAATTCTCGACCTGTGCGGTGGCACGGGGGCATGGTCAAAGCCTTATGCTGATGCGGGGTACGATGTAAGGCTATGGACGTTGCCAAAAATAGATGTATGTATGGTAAAGTTGCAGGCGTTACCTAAAGCTCATGGTGTTTTGGCTGCGCCACCCTGCCACCATTTTGCGGGCAGTGGCGCTCAATACTGGAAGGCAAAAGATGCAGATGGTCGCACGAAAGCTGCTCTTGATATTGTTCATGCCTGCCTTGATATAATTGAATATACCGACCCTGTGTTTTGGGCATTGGAAAATCCAGTTGGACGATTGGGTGGATTATTGAAACATCGTCTTGGTGAAATGTCGATGATTTTTAATCCGTGCGAATATGCAGGATGGGCAGAAGTGCCTGAAACTGAAGCATATTCAAAAAGAACCTGTTTATGGGGTAAGTTTTGGCCACCAAGAAAAAAACCATTCATAGCCGATGAGTTGGTTATCCGTGGTGAAATCAGTTATGAAACACCACTTTGGAAATACGGGGGCAAATCAGAACGGACAAAAGAATTAAGAAGCATAACACCGCTTGGTTTTGCACGGGCTTTTTTCGAGGCTAACCCATGACCCTGAACGAGATCGTGTGTGCTGACTGCCAGCTTACTCAGGACGAATTGAGTGAAAAACGCAAGCTCTTTGCGGCACAGCGCAAGGAATTATTCGCACAAGTTAAGGTTTGGGTAACGTGTATTTGCGGCAGGAAGCTTGTTCTCAGTCAAGCTTTTCGTTGCTGGTTTTGTGGTTTAACACTTTGCTCGTTTTGTGCTGAGGCACACTTTGGGCCTAAACCACCGTTCGCAAAAGTAGGTGATATATTGAGGTGACATGATGATGACCCTGAAGCAAGAATTAGCTACGATTAATAGGTGCTCAAGCCTCCTAACCCGCGCCCAGATTGCCAGGGATGCCATTGAGCGGATCGCCGAACTTGAGGCTGCGATAGAAAAGAATTGTCAAGGTTGTGGAGCACATGAAGACTGGGAATGTGATGGATGTGAATTAGAAGGATTGAAGAAAGGCGGTGGATAATGAGGACTATCAGGCTTGTAGGTACACTATATCGCGAGACATTGGAATGTTTACAGATCGCGCACGAAAAGCTTCAAGCAAAGAACAGGCGGCTTAGAAAACGGATCGCCGAGCTTGCGAGCTTATTGCAAAGATTGAAAAAATGCACGTGCACACGGTCGTGGCCCCGTTCAGGTCATCACGATCCAAGCGAATGCCACATAGCGCTAATTGAGAAAGTTATGAAAGGAGATACCTGATGCCCCCAACCAAAATATCATACGCAGAACATAGCTGGAACCCAATAGTCGGCTGTCCCCTGCCCCTGTGCAGTGATGGTTGTAAGCACTGCTGGGCACGGGACTTACACAACATGCGGCACAAGGCATATCTGGCTGGCAAGAAAGTATCGAAGATGTATGCGAAGTCGTTCGAGGTGTTGCAATTCCTTCCAGAGCGATTAGAAGAGCCACTTCGTCGCAAGAAGCCGACTGTGTATTTTGTTGGTAGCCAGACCGACATATTTCACGAAGACATTCCGGGTCATTGGATAGGAAAAATATATGGTCACATAACTACTTGGTGCCCCCAACATACATTTATCATTTTAACAAAGCGGTTGCGACGAATGGAGGCACATTGGGATTGGTCTGGCAAGTGTGAGGAACCTAATATTTTTCATTACCTCACCATCTGCAACCAAGCCGAAGCCGATGAGAAAATTCCGAAGTTTCTGGACATCTCGTTCGGCTTTCACGGCATCTGTATCGAGCCAATGCTCAGCCCTGTGGATCTGCGACCGTGCATCGCGGGCATTGACCATGTGATTGTGGGCTGTGAGTCAGGGCCGAAGCGCAGGAGCTGTGGGCGAACATGGATACCTGATATTGTAGCAATGTGCCGACTATATGAAGTTCCGGTATACGTTAAACAGATCCCGGAATCGAAGTGGGGCAGAGTAATAACAAACCCGGATCAATTCCCCGGTATTTTGCGGGAACGGCAACTGCCGTGGATAGTGAGGTGAAGATATGGCAAAGCGGAAAATGAAACTCAGGGTGTATAGGACAGGTTTTATTGGAGACTGTTGGAGTTGGAAGCTGCTTGGGCGTAATGGGACACTCATTACATGTGGCAGCCTTTATTTGTATCGTCGCACGGCCCTGCGCCAAGCTAAACTCATCGCGGACGGGAACGATAGGATTGAGATGGTGGTAGAGGAGTAGCTAAGGATGCCGGAAAAACGTGGATACATCTTAATCGCCCGGGCCATCGAGGAATCGGCCTTGTGGCGGGACGATCCACACACAATAAAACTGTTTTTATGGCTCGTGCTCAACGCGCATCACGACCGGTCGCCCAAGAAGTATGACGGGTTCGAGGTTCAACGTGGCGAGTTGGTCACAAGTCTTGCGAAAATATCCGAGAAATGCGAGTGGTTCGAGCAAAAGGGGACGCGTGCCTGGTCCAGGGCAAAAGTGTGCCGAATGCTCGAAAAATTAGGGCGTCAAGGACGTATAAAACTAATAGCGGACACCTACGGAACGCACATAAGACTTTGTAACTACGAGAGTTACCAAGATCCCAAGTGGTACAAAGCGGACAACGATGAAACGGTAGCGGACAACAGTGAAACGGTAGCGGACAACAGTGAAACGGTAGCGGACAACAGTGAAACGGTAGCGCGCATATACAATAATGTTAAACATGGTAAGAATGAAAAGAAGAAAGACTTTCGTCCAACCTCTGACGAGGTTCGACTATCGACCCTTCTTTTCGATCTTATTCGCCAGAGGAAATCCAACCTGCGCAAGCCGAACATCCAGAAGTGGTCCGTACACATCGACCGGCTGATTCGTCTCGACAAACGCAGCCCCCCGCAGATCGAGGCAGTGATCCGGTGGAGCCAGGCCGACGACTTCTGGCAGAACAACATCCTCTCGACCGAGAAGCTGAGAACACAAATTGACCGACTGGAGTTGCAGATGCAGCAGAAACCCAAACCCAAAGCCAAGACGCCAAAAACGTGTCATCGCATGGGATGCAGGAAAATGGGCACTGCGTGGGCTAAGGACAGCACGGACCAGGTTTACTGGATGTGCGATGAACACAAGCACAAAGGGGCCACATTGGCATAAGGAGAGCATTATGGCAAATGCAGATGAAGGTCACAAGATCAAACCGTATACCGAGACCAGCTTTGGTGATGGTTGCCGGCCGGCAGATACAAAGCAGATGACACCACATGAAGTCTCGAGCAGGGCACAGCAGGGCCTTGAGCCGCGCGTGGACAGTCCGATGGTAGCCAACATGCTGTTCGCGCCGAAATACAACGTCGGCGATATTGTCCGGCTTGGCTTGGTCGAGGATGTATTTTTGCACATTGCCGAAATATTCATGCACGTCACAGTCAACTCCACAATTTACCGCTACACAGGGCGATTGTACGGGAGCGTAGAGGGGCAAGTGGAGGTGCAAAAAGGGTACACGACGTTTCGTGAACTTGAGTTAGGGCAGAAAGTCGACAAATTAACCGTTTAATTTATGAAAGGGCAAAAAGATGAAGAAATGGATTGTGACAATGTGTTTGGTGTGTTTGGTTGCAGGATGCAATCAACTCGAAGAGCGAGGCGCGTACCGGAGTTTGGCCGAGACGGTCAATCGCTCTGTAGAGGCGCAGCAGTCGGCGACGCATGAGATTCTGGCGGCGATGAAGGACAACGAGAACCTGCCTGTCGAGGCGATAGAGGGCCTTGAGCGCAAGGTCGACGCTATGAACAAATACGTAGACGTCGCCCAGACAGCGGCCACTGAGGCGGCCAGGGTGTACGAGGAGAAGCGAGAGGAGGACCCTATCGCAGCCGCTGTCGAGGCCCTCCGTAAGGCCAATGAGATTAGTGCTCCGGTCAACCCGTACGCGCCGCTCATTGAAGGTGGTCTGGCAATTGCAACGGCGGTTGCAGGGCTATTCGGTGCGAACCAGTTCAAGAAGCGCCGCACCGCTGAGACCGCGATGAAAGAGACGGTCAAGGGCGTCGAGAACTTCATTCAGATCGACACCGGCGGTGAACTTTCGACTACGCTCAAGAAGGGATTAGCAAAAGCGCAGAGCACTGAGACCCGCAAGATGGTGGGTGCGATCCGTGCGGAACTGTGAGAAAGGAGGTGGCGTTTATGAATTGGGATGCGATAGCATGTGCCTGTGGTTGCCCGGTTGAGGAAATACCCCTTGAACTGGTTGGGATATTTGAGCAACTCGATGAAAAGATCAAGGAGGTAAATGGGTTGAGCTTCCAGTCACCTGAGAACTTTGGCTTACGGTCTACACAGGTCATAGGTTTGGTAGTTTTGCTTTGGCAATTAGGTGTATTGAAAGGAGGTGATGCCCATGTACTGAAACAGTAGATAAGTTAACGTAGTTCATCTGTAACAAGATTAAACAGGCGTAATTGCAGGCACGTGCAAGGATGCGGAACATTGGATTCTACCTGCAATTACGCCTATTTTCACAGGGGATATAACATGCGATATGTATATCACTTGGGAATGAGACTCACGCCAAGTCAGATCAGGCGGCTGAAACTGCATCGTCAGGGCTTGACTCAAGAGCAAATCGCTGAACACGAAGGGGTAAAAAGGCGCTCAATCCGGGATACTTTGGCCCAATTACGCGAAAAATTCGAGAAAAATGGAAAAATATGGCCGTGATGTACCGCCATTTTACCGCCATTGCCGCGTTTTCCTCCCTATAAGTAGAAGGGGAGAAAACATTGGCATACATGCGAGACAAGAGAGCGCCGAGCGGATTTAAGAACTTACCAGCCGCAGCGGACAGGATGTCAGGCAGTAATCCCGGGCCGGAGGCCATAGCAATTGCCCGGATTGATGAACAGTGCCCACATTGCGAAGCCTCGGTGGTAAATGGTGGGTTTCGGCTGGGTGATAAGGGTGAATGTGGTGAGTGCCTGAATTGCGGCTGGACCTTTTGTCTCGAATCAGCTCTTTGACAAGTAAATAGCGTTTGTTTGTGCCCGAGTGACGACCGGGCTAATCTAATGCCTCAACCTGCCGTTTGCGCGAATCGTTGTTGGTCTTGGCGTATATCGCCGTAGTCGTAGGTGAAGCGTGGCCGGCCTGGTCCTGGACAAAGCGCAGATCGTGCTCGATGTTGTAAAGCCGTGTGAGGTATGTGTGACGCAGCATGTGAGGGTGCAGGTGGCCGATACCAGCCTTTTGACCGATGCGGCGAATTCTATCATAGATTGTTTGGTAACATAGTCTGCCGCTCGCCTGAGAGGTCAGCAGAGGGTACTCGGGTGGGCTGTGCTGGCGATACAGCCTCACATACCGGGCAAGGTGTTGCTTGAGCCGATCGGGGATGTCTACGGAACGTGAGACGTGTCCTTTGCCGTCGCGAACCCAGATACAGTCCTTGCCGTGTGCTGTTGGCAGATCGCGCACACTGAGATTTGCCAATTCCATAGCGCGCAGACCCGAATCAATCAACACCTCGATAATGAGTTCATTTGTGACGGCCCGCTGACTACCTCTTTGACGTGCAAGGTCAGCTTGCTCCCGGACGTAGCGCCGCAGTTTCTTGTATTGCTCCTCGGCCAGATATTTATCCGGCGCGAGTCCGCCTTGATGTTTCATTGTACGCTCCTTAAATTAGTTCTCAGTACCAACATAAGACCTAAATCGAGGCTAAATCATGCAAAAACAAGCCTTACATTGGGTGCAAGTATCAATTTTCTGCCTTATATATTAAGGCCCTTAAATAACTCATGCTCTTAAGTTAATTTCTGCACTCAAACTAAAATACATTCCCCCTGCCCGGCCTCGAACCGAGCAGAGCGCCAAGCGTAGGGGGTTAGATCGCTTTCTTTGCGGCATAGCCATGAGAGCGTGGGCTAAACCCTGATGTGCCGTTAAGAAACTCATGTTTGAGACCATTGAGATCGTGGCCGATTTGTGCGGCGATAAAGCTTGGTTCGTTACCTTGCTCGGTCAAAGAGTCGGTCATGGCCCACAGGTCTGTTTTTTGGGGGGTCGACATTTTCATTAGCGTGATGCCTGCATCCATCCGGTCAAAGGGGAAAGTAGCTGCGGCGAAAATGTCAGCAATCTTCTGTTCAATCTCTAAATCGTTCATATCGTACCTCGACTTTCAAAAATGAGCCCACCGGTTGTGATGCTTGCAGACCGTAAGGAATGCAAAGCCCGGCAGGCTCAAGGTTATTGTTGTAACAGATTGTTGTCGGTCTTGCAAGCATCACACTTATATTATCGTCCAAACCTTAGCGTTTGCCAAGCACTTTTTTCAAACAATTTTATCGGAATCGCTAATAACCGCAGTTATACGTCAAAAACAAACAAACGCTTAGAAAAATAGCAAGATAGTGCAAAAGATTGTGAAGGGAGAACAGTGAAGATCGAAAGCATAGCAGTACCAATAAAACGCAGCCGAAGAAGCAAAAAGGCTAAACGCCCGGACAAGAGACCCGCAAGGGTACGGTATTGGGCGAAAAAACAGCTTGAGAAGCACAAAGTAGCGAATCTGGTCAAATACTGCGGATACACCAAAGAAGCAGCAACGAAAAGGTGGAAACGAGGATATAACACGAAAGCCGGGATTCAGATGCCGGGACGAACCAAGAGAATGAAAGCGGCGTGAATTTGCAAAAGCATATTCGTATCAAAGGATAAAGAGCAAACAGAAAGAACCCAGAGAACAGTCTAAAGCCTCGCCAACATAGGTAAAACAGAGTGAAACAAGGGTAGAACAACAAGGCAATAAGGATGAAGGTTTGATATTAGGGTGAAAGTGAAGAAAAAGAGTTAAAGACGGTGAGAGACAGTTGACATTCCAGAAGGGTAACAAATACGGTAAAGGGCGGCCAAAGAAGCCTGAAATAGAGCTTTTGCGCAAAGCAATGGCGAAGGCGAAGTCAGAGCACGGTGGCATCGGTCTGCTCGAGCACGCTGTCAGTATCGCCTACAAGGACTCTACTGTGCTCGTGGCGCTGTTACGCAAGGTCCTGCCTGATCTGCGTAACGTGGAGAGCAAGGTCGAGCACATCAACGATAAGAGCCTGACGGACGAGCAGGTATGCGAGATACTGCATATACGGCCCATCACCAAGGATACAGCCGATGCACTGGCTGGGTAGCAGGACACAGATACTGTAGAGTATCATAGCGTATCGAGCGTGATGAGGGGCTATAACCTTAGCAGCTATGAGGTATTATCTTAGCGTATGTATGATGCCAGAGAAGCGATGCAGTAGCGGGGCAGAGGCCTGGGGGCGACCCCCGACCCCCCCCTGTGGCGTGGGTGGGACTCCGGGTATAGGAATCCTACCTTTTAGTGCCCTACCTCAATTTGGCCAAAAGTTACTTTGCCGTATTTCTGAGTAGTTATGAAGGATTTTCGGTATGGATGAACGGAAAGAGGCCCTATTTTGGCTCGGTTTCCTGGCTGGTTTGATAGTCATGGGGGTCGCGGCCTTGGTTTTAACCTGAAAACGCGGGTGCAAAATGTATTCTCCCGTATTTCCAGAGCCTCAGGGCGGTTTTTGATAAATGCTCTCTGCCAGCGGCAGATAGTCCAAAAAGGCTTATCACTGAGCCCGCCTGGCGAATCAGCGATTTTGATTACCATGAGAGGCCGGCCAAAGGGTTCTGTCCCGCGGCAATGCCTCTCTTTTGAAGGAGAACGGAAATGTCCGAGACGAAGCAGGTTCAGCCGGGGACGATTGAAGGTGCGGCGCTGAAGTGTATCGAATGCGGCGGTGAGGTTGTGGTAAGCCGCGAGGGGGCTTATTGCAATATGATAGTGATACCGTTGGCGCTCACTTACAAGGCGGCGAAGAAGATTAAGGCTCGGCTTCAGGCTGTAATAGATGCGGGCGAGAAGCTTTCGAAGCAGAAATATTTTCCCCCGATAGTTCGGATTTTATGGCCGCTGGACCTTCCTTTGTGCTCGAAATGCCGTCGCAAGGTATTCGATTCGTACGAGGGGGCGGTTTGATGGGTGAGGCCCGCAAACGTCGCGCCAAGTGGTACGCCGAGGATATGATTGCCCGGGCCGTCAATGACGAGGTTGTGGAACGTATCGAGGATTATCGTTTTCGTAAGTTGGTTGGTGCCGGGATTGTGGTTCCCGAAGACCTGCCGCCGCGCAGGCAGATGAGATTGGAGAACGTAACTTAGCTCTTTGACAAATGGCAAGACAAACCATGTACTCTCAGATTGCGGACCGCATACCGTTTGAGCGATGGGCCGCGGACAATCTGAAGGTTACCGACGGCATGATGCTGGCCGGAGGGGGCATTGTGCCGCTTGACCTCAATCCGGCGCAGTTTCTGGTCGACGATACGCTGACGAAGTATCAGTGGAACCGTGGCCTGGCGGTCCGTGCGCTGGTTTTGAAGGCCCGGCGCGTAGGGATTTCGACGTGGACCGAGGCCCGGTTTTTCCGCGAGATCAATCGGCTGTCGAATCATTACGCCTCCGTGTGCTCGGCGGACATCGATGCGACCGACAAGGTCTTCAAGATGGCAAAGCTCTTTCAGGAGCTTATACCGGCCAATATCAAGCGTGAGACCGAGTATTCCTCACGCAAGGAAATAACGTACAAGGCCCCGCATCGTTCTTCTTTTCAATGCCAGACGGCGGGTAAGGACGTTCTGGGCCGCGGCGGTTTGACGCACCTGCTTCACTGCACCGAGTTTGCCTTCTGGTCGAATGCCAAGGACCAGTTGGGCGGTGCCCTGCAGGAAGTGCCCGACGAGCCCGATACGATGGTAATCATCGAGTCGACGGCAAACGGGGTCGGGGACGCCTTTTATGATATGTACATGGACGCCATCGACCGGTGGCGGCGGACGAAGGACCCGTCGAACTTTCTGCCGATATTTTTGCCGTGGTTCATTTTTCCGAAGTACCGCCGGCCGCTGCCGGGGGGATTTACACTCGACGAGGAAGAGCTTTCGATAAAGGCCGAGCACGACCTTGGCGACGACCAGATGGCGTGGCGGCGGTGGGCGATTGTAAATAAATGCCAGGACGATCTGGCCCTTTTCAGGCAGGAGTACCCTGCGACGGCATTAGAGGCGTTCCAGGCATCGGGTCGCCCGGTCTTTACGCCGAAGATGATCAGTACCCAAAAGACCTTCGCGGCGGCCGAGCCGCGGTGCTGTGTTCTTGCCAAGAACAAAATCGAGGACGTTAATCGCTCGTTCAACTGCTGGCAGCTTGCGGCCCTTCCGAACGCCAGTCATTCGTATGCGATGGGTATCGATACGATGGAGGGGCGGATTTCAGACGTTCAGGACGAAAAGAGCAAGCTGGACTGCGATGCGGCGCTCATTTTCGACCGGACCAGTGGTGAGTTTGTGGCGATGTGGCACGGCAGGGGCCCACAGAAAGACGTGGGTCTTCAATGCCTTCACGCGGCCAAGTTTTATAACGATGCCTTTGTGGCCCCGGAGATACCGGCTGCGATGGAATTATTGAATATCTTCCGTGAGGCGGGTTATCAGAATATTTACAACCGCCAGGTGCACGACGAGCAGATTGCTACGCAGGAATCAGAGAACCTTGGCTGGCGGACCACCCTTGTCACCCGCAAGTGGCTGGTGGACTCGTTCATTACGGCACTCAGAGATTTGGCGATAAAGGTTATTTTCGGGCCGCTTATCGAGCAGATGGAGACGTTTATCCGGGACAAGACCGGTAAACCCATCCACATGGCGGGCAAGAAAGATGACTTGTTGTTTGCGGCGATGATAGCGTTGCAGGTGCACCTTAGATGTCCGCTGACGGCACCTATAACGCAGACGGTTGTCGGCGAGTTCGGATTCAAGCCGCCGTCGACGATTGCATCGCTGGCATATTCCGGCGCGATAGACCCGGGCCTTGAGGGCGAAGAAGTCGAAGACGACAATTATACGGGATAGGAAGTGGAACGACGTCACGAACCAGATGATTGCCCAAACTGTTTTTGGGGATGCACGGTTATTAGAACGCACTACGAGAAGGGCAAGGTAACGAAGGTTGAGACTGTAGTTGAGTGTGGTCAGGATGGCAGGCCAAAGCCATGCGGCAGAGGGTGGTTTATTGAGAAGGCCACAGGCTAACAGGTAATTATACGGGATAGGAAAACATGGCTGACAGTAAACCGAACTGGCTGAAAAGGATCTGGCGGGGCAAAAAAGGCAAGTGCTGGCATTGCAAGTGGCGCAAGGCTGCCAAGTACGTGAGCTACACGACCATTGAGGACCGTGGCGAGCCGGGGTGTGTCGAGCCGGCAAACACGACGGGCAAGATATTTTACGACAAAGTGGTCAGTATCGAGATAAAGAAGCGACTTGACGAACTCAACCCGGACAACAACTGTGAGAACTGGGTGAGAAAATAATGATAGCGGGCATAGGTATTTCGATTGCGGTCATTGTGGGGCTTCTCATCGGGGTCTGGATATACAAAAAAGGTTACGAGATGGGCTTTAACGCCTTTTACCGGGCGAAGGAACTCCTGCCGCTGGAGACCTTTGAAAAAGAAATCGACCAGGAGGTGGTAGGGTAATGCTGGCAAACGGCTGTATAGCCCATTGGAAATTTAACGAGGGAAGCGGCACCGCGGTAGCGGACTGGGTCGGCGGCAACGATGGTACTATTCAAAATCCAGCAGGCAGTGCGTGGTCGGCCGGGGTCATTAACGGTGCCTATACGTTTGATGGTGTTGGTGCTTATCTTCCTACTGCTGATTTTCAAAGCGTGCTTCGAGGTAGTTTTACGATTTCGCTGTGGGCTAAGGCTGCGACGTGGCCGGTGGCTGACAATAGTTTATTAGGGTACTATCGAAATAGCGGTCCGAATGAAAACAATATGTTCATATATGTTTACCACGTTGGTAAAATTGGCTTTGAGTGTAGCTCTGGAGCTGATGGTTTAAGTTCCATCTTGCTGTCGGGTGTTGTTTTAACAAATGGCCAATGGAGCCACATCGTTTGCGTTGCCAATGCGACTACCGGCTTTCAGGGTATTTATCATAACGGAGTCCTGGTAAAGAGTGGTAGTGGTTTCAGTGGAGGTATGCCGAATTTTGTTACAGATGGTTTGACGATGGTTGTTGCTGGAGATCGTGGGGAGGAGGACGCTCAATATTTCTTTGCTGGTACAATTGATAATGTAACTTTATGGAACAGAGCACTTACCTTTGGGGAGGTAGAGATACTCTACAACAACGGGTGCGGCTGTGAGGACCTTTCCGAGCTTGATATTGCCGGGCCGGTGAGAAGGGCCAACCTTGCGGCCCTGCCGATACGGAAGAAATATTAGTATGCGACAAAGGACAATATACCAGAAGCTGAGGACTTATGTCGTCAATCAGGGCTACACATCGACACAGGTGGCTAATGCCACGCGGCAGCAGTTGAGAACGCTGATTGAAAACAGCGGCGTGACACTGACTGCTGAAGAGGTGGAGCAACTGAAACGATTGTGGCCGAGTGTCCAGAAGGTCCTTGTGAGAGACCGCGCCGATGCCGAGCGCCAAGCCGCAATGGAGGCCCTGGCTGCCCAGGTCAATGGATTAGGCGTGACGGCGGACGAGTCCATCGCGGCGGTCGAGGCCATATATGCCTTGAGGGAGGCGGAGTAATGGCTTATGATTCGCCCAGCGATCATATAGTGGTAATTGTAGGCGGCTTGGGTAATCAAAATTTGCGTGATACGACTCATGGCGGCGGTGCAAGACAAGCTGAGTGGGATGCTGGCTCGCCAAGTGACTTTATTGGTACAAATGGGCAATCGAAAGACATATCAATCGGGGCTGTTGTTTCTGATAATGGTTCCAGTGACGTTCGATTAACAAATGCCGGGGATTTTACTAACACAAACGTCGGGGTTTTGGTGGCCTGTAATAACTTTAGCGCTCTCTATGATAATGGCGTTTATGTTGTAACAGCTACTGATGGTTCTGATTATATTGACCTTGGAGATTTGAGTTATCAAGCACCTGGTAACGGTGAACCAACAGTAAATTGTATAGTTGGTGGCGCTTGGGATAATCTTCAGGATGCTTTGGATCATGCTGTAATTGACCGTGGATTTGGTGGATCAAGCCGGACTATTCTAACAAATTCTGACGAAACAATTGCTTCAACGATAAATGTGGACGCTCATTCAGGTAGTGCAGATTCTCATATCGTGATTAGGGGTGTTAATTCCAGTCTTGTCGAAGATGGTACGCGACCTGTTATAACGACCAATGCAAGCTTGGCTAACGGGCTTGTGCAATTTTTCAATGCAGTAGATTATACCGAATGGCATAATATAGACTTCAATGCGAATGGGGCGAACAAGGCGGATTATTGTGTGTTTAACCCCGGCGCGGAAAGTACTTCAAACTACCACGTCTTTGTGAATTGTATTTTCCGCAACGCGGTCGACGTCGGGGCCGTCCTCCACTTCTCAGGGAGATGGTATTTTATCAGTTGTGAGTTCTGTGATTCAGGTTATGGTATTTTGTTGGACGGCTCAATATCTGTTATGCTGGGGTGCTCTGTCCACGACAACACATCTCACGGTATACAGGTGAGCCAGCAGTATATGACCCTTGCTTACAACCTGATATACGGTAACGGCGACAACGGCGTGATGTCGGACAGTGCTTCGGATTACCTGAAATTGATACATAATACGTCTTATGGTAATACCGGCGACGGTTTTCAGATCGACGACGAAGCAGATATGAGTCTGGTTGTCAACAACAGTTCCGTTGGCAACGGGGCGTACGGCTACGATTTACAGGGCAAGATGATTAAGCCTCTTGCTTACTTTTCTAACAACCATTCTTACAACAACACAACGGCCCATTATTCTGAGGGCATAGATAGTACATTTGCTGACTTTAGACACGGCAGCAACCAGACGGGCAACCCGAAATTCACGGGCCCGACGGACTTCCTGCCGGACACGGGCAGCGACCTGATAGGGACGGGCCTGCCCGGCGCATTCATTGCGGGGGGTAGCGGTTCTGTGGATATAGGGGCGGTCCAGTCTGCGGGTACCGCCGAGCAGGCTTTACGCCGGTGGTTTTCGGTATAGACCAGACCAAACGAGACATTCAGGCCGCTTGATGCGGCCTTTTTTATTGGGAGAAAAAACATGCCAATGATGACAACGATGCAATCGGGCTTTCACCCGATGCGCCCGGAGGCGTTCAAGGCCAACGATGTCACCGCCGACGATACCTTTCTTGACGGGACGACGACCTTCATCGCAGACTTGACTGCACGGGATGTCTTTATGCTCGGCCCCGAAACCAACGGCGTCGAGATAATGTTCGACGCGTCCACCGGTGTAGACGGTGACACGTTTTCGGTGACAATATGGGAAGGGGTCCGCTTCAATAGCGGCAAGTGTGTCGCGTTGCAGGTCTGTGACTGCACGGGCGCGATAGGGGCAGCCTTTAGCCCGAGGTCCGACAGATTCACGGGGAGGACGGGCGACGGGACAAGGTACATCTGCGGCGACCTTACGATAACCGCCCAATATCACACCAAGACGGTAGGCATTGCCAACAATGCCGACAGCAGCGAAGGGCCGGCGAGACTCGTGTTCGATACGCTTGGCGCGGAGTGCCTGTACGCCGAGTTCTCTGCGGTCGGCGGTGCGAATGAGGTCGAAAACATCATGCCCTGGATCCGGACATTCTAAAAATGGCCAAGAAGAAAAAAGAAGAAAAATACGTCGGGCTGACCAAAACCGAAGCGCTGAATAAGCGCCTCGACGACATGGAAATCGCCGGCATGAACCGCACCAAGGAATGGTGCGAAATGTGGGCCGAGTCGCTTCGGTACTTCTTCAGCGACCAACTGCACGATAAAAAGAACCAGAAGGACTGGGACTGGATTATCGTCAACTATATCTGGCCCGCCGCGATCCAGGAGATAGCCAAGCTCTCGAAGAACCATCCGAAGATACTGACCAGCCCGTTCGAGGACTCCGACAACGAGGCCGCCGAGACGTGGCGGGGTATCCTGCAATGGCTGTGGGAAAAGGGTGTAAATAAGAGGGGGATGCGGCTTGAACAGATCGCCGCCATCCTGGACGGCAAAATCTTCGGATTCCGCGTGTCGAAGGTCTACTGGCAGGACAAACTGGCGTGGGACAACAAAAATAAGAAGTGGTCCGGCGACGTCAAGCACCGGCTCTGGCATCCGGCGGAGTTCTGGACCTCGGACAACGAGCGAATAGACGACGGGGCCTGCGGGACGGTCAGATACGTTAATCTGGACTGGGCCATTTCGCAGTGGCCGAACTTCGAGACTGAACTTCAGGAAGAGGCCCTGAAGTACAAGGACATCGAAGGTGCCGGCGGCGACCACATAAGGGGCCAGCTTGCCAGTCCCGGCCTCACGTCGGGTACAGGGGGCGTTGACGCCGGTCCGAGCAGCAACGACCCGACGAGACTTCTCAAACTCATTCTCAAAAGCGACAAGATGAGTTCGCAGCGGGATTCGGTAACCGACGAGCAGGACTTCGTTAAAATATCCGAGACCTACTTCTATGATTACGAGGAGGTCGACCAGCAGACTGAGGAGGACGTTCCCCGCGAAGAGTTGATAGAAAGCGGTGCGGCATACGTTGATGAGGTTGGGCTTATACTGGATGCCAAGACCAAGCAGGCGATACCCAGAGGTGCCTGGCCCAAGCGCGTGACAGAGAAGTGGTCCGAGCCGGTCTATCCGAACGGGCGGTATGTTATTCGCTGTGGTCATACGATACTCAACCCTGATGAGGCCGACCAGGTTTACCCGTACAGCCGCTGGCCCTTTATCGTGACGCCTCATTACCTTCTGCCGCATATGTGGCAGGGTATCGACGCGGTACAGATGTACAAGACATCGCAGGACATGATAAATGTCACCGTAAGCCACCTTGTCAACAATATGAAGATGTTCGGCAACCCGCGGATTGCGGTGGAAGGCAACGCAATCGCCACCAACCCGAAGACGAAGAAGGCATACAAACTGCTGAGCGGCGCAGGTGCGATTCTTCGGTTCGTATCCGGCGGTATGAAGCGGTTCAAGATAATTGACCCGGTACCACCCTCGGCGGCGACCCTGCAGCTTTACCAGTTGTTCGCACAGGAGTTCAAGAACAGTACCGGCCTGCAGGACATCAGCCAGGGCAAGCAGGGTAAGACTATGACGGCGACCGAGACGCAGTACCTTGCGATAAGCTCCAACGACCGTATAGCCCTGCAGACCGCGTACGAGGACGAATGGGTACGCCAGGTCGCCGGTATGATGGCCGAGATATGCCAGAGGCATTATTCACCGGAGCGCATGATTCGGATCGTCGGAGAGGATGGCAGTGTCGGCGTTGCGCAGATTACGCAGGGCATGAAGGACATACGGTTCGACGTTGACATTATCCCGGGCGCCACGCTTCCGTTCGACGAGGAAAAGCGGATAAACAAGTTTCTTACGGCCTACAACCTCATGGCGCAGCCGACGCCGAATCCTATGCTGCCGGAGGTTTTGAGGGTCCTTGAGATACCGAACTGGAAGAAAAAGCTGGCCGAGCACCAGGGCTGGATTCAGTTCATGCAGTTCTTGCAACTGTATGAGGCGGTAAAGGCCGGGCAGGTGACGCCGGAGGAAGCGATGCAGATGCTCGTTGCCGAGGCCACGAAGGTCTTTATGCAGGAGCAGGGGTCGCTTCAACAGAAAACGCAGGAAGGACAAACAAACCAACCAAAGAAGGGAACGGATGCCGTCGCTTCGGGCAGCTAAAGGGACAAGTGCCAATCAGCCAGTCCGGGGCGGTCAATCTCGTTCGACCGAAAGAGACAAGCGCTCAAAATGAAGATGAAGGAGTTTCATAATGTCACAAGAGGAAAAGACAGCAGAGCAGCAGACAGCAGAAGAAAAAGCAGTAGAGGAAAAAGCAGCAGAGGAAAAACAGGGTAAAGACTGGGACAAGGTCCAGCAGACGCTCGATCAGGAAAAGTCCAACCGCGTAAAGGCAACCGTTGAGCGGGACGCTATGGCCGAGCAGCTTTCGACGAGCCAGACCAAGATAGAGGCCCTTGAGGCCAAGATCACGTCGATAGCCGAGGCGAAGGAACTCAATGTAGTTGACCTTCTGGACAGCGACCTCGTGGATCCGTCCACGATAAAGGCCGTGACAAAGCTTTCCGACGAACTAAGGGCCGCCCGGGACCAGGTTACTGAGCTTTCGCAGTTCAAGACGTCGACCGAGCAGAGGTTTGCCAAGGCCGACGTGGACAACCGCAGGAAGGCGGCAACCGACAAGATACTGACCAAGTGCGACAATCGCTACGGTGCGAAGTATCGAAACGACGCCTTTAAGCTCGCCAATGAACTGGTCAAATCCGGCAACGAAAACCAGCCCCAGAACGAATGGGACGGTCTTGAACTTATGGAGAAATGCTACGAGCAGGTCAAGACCGAGGCCGACAAGACCCAGGAAGACCCCAAGACTCTTGTGACCGATACCGGTGGCGGTGGAGTACCCTTCGATGACACCAAGGTCAAAACAGGTTCACACGAAGATGTGCTCGCCGACATGAAGAAAAACAAGGGGAGTTGGCAAAGATAGCTCCCCGCACACTAACGGGAGCAAAGACAGCTTAACAAGCTCTTTGACAAACAAATATGGCAACAGCCGATGTATCGTTGGCGACGCGCGAACTGTTCGTGCGGACCCTTCAAACTGAAGTAGTTATGAAAACTCCTTTTATAGAGGAGTTACAAAGACGCCGTCAAGTCAAGTACAAGGGCGGTAAGTATATCGAGAAGCTGGTCGATACCGACGATGACCAGTCCGATATGATGCAGGGATACACCGCGAATACGGCGCTCACGGACGAGAAAAGGACCTCTCTTGGCAAGCCGAGGTTCCTTTGGCGGTTGGACCAGTTTCCGCTTCGATACGACGTCGACGAGTATTTGCAGAACGTCACCGCAGGCAAGGAAGAGCAATTGCTCGATCTTGTCGAGCACATGGTCAAGAAAGCGCGTCGGTCCACGAAGTTGTGGTTGCAGAAGTCGATATTCAACTACGGCGGGACTTCGCCGGTTGCTGACGGCAACCTGCATCGGGTCCAGTCGCTTATTTCGGCACTGAACCACGACAGCACCTACGGCACGGTCGCCCGAAGCTTCGGGACGAGTAACCCGTGGTGGCAGGGTGCGGACCCGGCGGCCCTGTGTGAGAACATCTCGGCCTCCGGTTCCAACCAGGACACGTCGTATCCCCTGACGATCACTAACCTTCGCAAGTGGATCAACGAGACGGACATCTCGCATTACATGGAAGGTGAAGACGACCTGATGGTCCTGATGTGCCCGACGCTGTGGGACAAACTCGCTGCGGAGATGGAGTCGAGGCTCGTCTACAAGCCCGGCTTGAAGCAGAAGCAGGGCATCAGGTCGATGATCTTCGACGGGCATGAGATTGTGAGCGTTCCTTACCTGCAGAAGACCGCGACCACGCGAACGTGGCTGTTCATCCTGAACCTTCGCTACTTCGAACTTCGCATTCACACCGCGCGAAACTTCAAGATGACGGACTTCAAATGGCAGGGCGAAGTTTCAAAGGGCCACGATTACTGGCTCGCAAGAATAATGATTGCCGGTAATTTCATGTGCTGGAAGCCGAATTCGTCGCTCTGGTTAAGTGCTGTATCATAAAGGACTTACGTCAATATATGATGAAAACGTGTAACACTTGTAAACAAACTAAACCAAGACAGGATTATCCCGGAAAACCGACAGGCAAGGATAAGTATTCAAACACTTGTAAAAGATGCACCAATGATAGACGAAAGGCCTTTCGCAGAAAGAATCCTGACATAGTAAAAAATGAATGTCTGCGCCGAACCTTCGGTATTACTCTTGATGAATACAGACAGATATTACTGGAGCAGGGCGGCGTCTGCGATATTTGTGGCAAACCTGAAACTTCAACGTTTAGGGGAAAGTTAAAGCATCTGAGCGTTGATCATGACCATGAAACGGGCAAGGTCAGGGGCTTGCTGTGTAATGACTGCAATATTGGTTTAGGTTGGTTCAAGGATAACGTTCAAGTCCTTAGAAATGCCATACATTATTTGAATGTACGGCGAGTTAAAGAAAGGAGATAGTCACTCATGGCTGTCACGATTAATCTTAAAAATGTTGTTTTGTACGACCGTTGGCCCGGCCATCCCGATCCGAATCTTGGTATGCCGACGAATGGTTTTGATGCGACAAGCGGCCACTCCTGCGTGACGGACGCGCAATATCCTCCGGGTACGAAGATTCAGGTTCGCCAAGATGACGCATCTCGCGCCACGGGACCTTACACCATGATTTACCTGCGTTTTGCCGCGATTTCAACCGGTGAGGCAATGGACTTGTCTAATGGCTGGGGTTTCGTATCGCACGTTGATTACACCAACAATGGAAATGCTGCGGATGGACTTGATTCGAGTAGCTCATGGTGGCAGTGCGCCAATAAGGCAAACAAGGCAAGCTGTGAAGTATCTGTTGCTTTCCCCAAGGCCATCGCCTGCAATACGGCGCTCGTCAATGATGCTGATACTTCGGTAACATCGGGCGTGTGGGGCTGGTTCTGGTGCGGCGGTGTGTGCCCGGCCTTCGACATCACGGCCTTCGATTCAGGGGCCGCAAATGTTGGTACCGAGGTCACGACCGATGGTAACGTCAACAAGAAACAGGAATTTATGTGGGTTGAGGACACCAGTCAGATTTGCATGGGTGGCTTTACCGCTGGTGAAACCACGGATACTCCCGGCGGCTGGGTCTTTGTCGACGACGCGTAATCGAAACTTTCAACCTTAAATCTCAAAAGAAAAGAAAGGAGTAGATTATGGCTGGAATTGACTTGGATGCCATGCGCAGCGGTACGATTCCGGGCCTTGGCCGGGTCGAGGGCGGCAGAATTGATTTTTCCGCCGGTTCTCGAACCGTCGAGGTCGTCACCCGTCTGAACACCTACTGGATGGGTTTCGCAATTGCTGATACGACGCAGAGTGGAAGTGTCGGTCAAAGCGGCACGCTTGTCGCCACTACAGACGGTGACATAAGTGCCAGCAATATCACGTTCACGCGTCACGGTTTGACGATCAACGCCGATGCCCGATTTAGGTACATGCTCATAGGCTGGTAAAGGGAAGGGCGTGAAATTTCCGTTCTTCCTTCTCGCGGGGGGTCTCGCTTTCGGCGCGGCCCCCTGTTTTTTGGAGTGACTAATGGCAAAGATATACTGCACCTGCACGAGAAAAAAGTGTGAGGGGATATGCCGCGAAAAGCACCTCGACCGCAAGCGCAAGCAGATGACCGAATGTCCGTGCGCGTACAGAGGGAATAAGAAATGGCATTAACCGGAACCGAACTCGTTGACGAAGTGCAGGCGCTCATCGGGCGGCCCGGTGACACGGCTTTGTGCATTACCGCAAGGGTTGTTCGCTGGCTGAATGAAGGCCAGAAGCGAATAACCAGGGCCGTACCCGGTCTTTCGTGCCTGGACTTCGACTGTACGGGTACGCACACGTGTATCAGTGACCAGGTGGACTATGCGATAAGCGATATTACCACGTACGACACCACGACGGACCATCCACCGTGTCACCTGTACGAAGTTCAATACGTTGACGGCAACGGTTCTTATAAATTGAAGTTCCTGCCGCCGGACGAGTTTGACGATGACTACCCTGATCCGACGAACACGGACTTTTCGCCGGATAAACCCGTGGTATGGACAAAAAGGGGCAACTCTCATATCGAGATATCGCCGCGTCCGTCGACCGATTACGCCGGTAAGGGACTTCGAATCATGGGCGGATTCTATCCGGCGGACCTTACCTACGATACGGCTGCGAGTGACCTGAGCGAAGCGGACGAAGGGCTTATCTTCTACGCTGCAGCCAAGGCGTGGGGTGCGATAGGCAACGCGAAAAAGAGTGACGAATGGAAAGGTAAATATAACGGATGGCTCGGTGAATACAAAGCTGATTCGGACATGATGTGGGGATGGGAGGCCAATTTGTACGGCTAAGAAGGAGAAAAAATGTTTGAAGGAAAAACGGTACTGATAACGGGCGGAACCGGTTCGCTCGGCAGGAAGCTGGTTTCGAGACTGGAAGAACACAAACCGAAGAAGGTCATTGTCTACAGCCGCGACGAGTTCAAGCAAAGCGAAATGGCAAGGGACTTCGCCGGGCGCGATGACCTTCGGTTTTTTCTGGGCGACGTTCGGGACGCCGGAAGGCTTACCCGGGTATGCCGAAACGTTGACTACGTGATTCACGCTGCGGCGCTCAAGCAGGTCCCGGCACTGGAATACAATCCGACCGAGGCGATAAGGACCAACGTCGAGGGGACCAGGAATGTCGTGGAAGCCTGCATGGACGCCGGTGTGGAAAAGGCGGTCCTGATAAGTACGGACAAGGCGGTAAACCCCGTCAATCTGTACGGCGCGACCAAGCTGGTGGCGGAAAAGACCTTTCTCGCCGCCAACGCATTTAACCGCACGCGGTTCAACGTGGTCCGGTACGGCAACGTGATAGGCTCACGCGGTTCATTTATAGAGCTCCTTTACAAGTTAAGAAACGACGGGGTCACTGAGGTGCCCGTCACGGACACGGCAATGACGCGGTTCTGGCTGAGTTTGGACGAGGCGGCGACGCTCGTCTTTGTGGCACTTGAATACGCGAACCCGGTGGTCTTTGTGCCGAAGATACCGACTATGCTTGTCACGGATGTAGCTCGGGCGATCATTCCCGACTGCACGTTCAAGGAGATCGGTATCAGGCCGGGCGAAAAGGTTCACGAGACGCTCATCAGCGCCGACGACAACAAGAACTGTATTGTTGTGTGTAGATCAGAGAATGGAACGGGGATATTCCTCGCACATATCAACGAATTGCACAGCCACACGGCAAGGTCTATGTCGATCGAGACATTCAGGAAACTCATTGAAAAGGAGAACGGAAATGATATTTGTAATTGCTGAGGTAGGTTCTAACTACAACGGGGACCTTGAATTAGCGAAGCGGTATGTTCGTGAGTGTGCCGAAGCCGGCGTGGATGCGGTAAAGTTTCAAACGATACGCAAAGACAAGTTGTATCGCAGCGGCGGTGAGGCGTTGGAACTTCCCGACGCCTGGCATTACGAATTAAAACGTGAATGCGATTCGTGCAATGTCGAGTTTATGAGCACACCTTTTTACCTTGAGGCGGTGGATTTACTCGAAGATGTCGGGGTCAAGCGTTACAAGATCGCATCGGGCGATATAACGTACTATCCCCTCATTGAGAAGGTGGCCTTAACCGGCAAGCCGGTTATTTTGTCCACGGGTGCGAGCACGTTCGAGGACGTAGCCGAGGCGGTTGATGTGATTCGGGATAACTCGCCTGTATGTGAACTTATTACCCTTTTGCATTGTGTGAGTTTGTACCCGGCGGATGTTACCGAATGCAACTTGTCGGTTCTTACGCGATTGAAGCGAATATGTGATGCGGTGGGTGTTTCGGATCACACGTCTGGGCGAACGATTGGGGAACTTAAAGGATGGTTGCCGCTCATTATGGCGGTTGCTGCCGGAGCCACAGTTTTTGAAAAGCACGTAACGCACGACCAGCAAGGTATTGGCCCGGATCATTCATTTTCTCTTCGGTTAGATTATTTGGCTTATTACGTCAACTACGCCCGGGAACTTCTGGCGATAATGGGCGACGGAAACAAGAAGCCGATTCAACGAGAGATGAAAATAATATCCAGGATTCGCCGCGACCCTTCGGACTGGTTGCGGCCCTTGAAGGAGAACGGAAATGAAGGACTGGAAAAAGACGCTTAGCCTGATACCTGAAGGCGTGCAGACGCTGTCGAAGCGGCCGTGCTGCTACGTTGACGATGTGTACCCGAAGTACATCGACCGCGGACAGGCGGCGTATGTCTTTACGGACGACGAAAGGTACATAGATTACACGATGGGGCTTGGCGCGGTACTGCTCGGCCATTCCTATCAGACCGTAACCGATGCGGTATGCAGTCAGGCCAAAAAGGGTGTTTTGTTCGGACTGCCCAACTACGCTGAGACGGTCCTTGCCGAGAAGATATGCGAGATTGTCCCATGCGCCGAGATGGTGCGGTTCGTTAAGACCGGCTCCGAGACCACGAGCGCGGCGGTCAAGATAGCGCGGGCATATACCAACAGACCTCACGTAATAGCGTGTGGTTATCACGGCTGGCATGAATGGTACAACTGGACAACCCCGAATAATGCAGGATGCGCGCCCCAGCCGGTGACGCGGGTCGAGTACAACGACTACGTAATGATTGATCGGATATTCGATTCCAACTCCGTTGCCGCCGTCATCATGGAGCCGTATATCCTCGAAAAGCCGAAGCATGGTTTTCTCAAGCTGGTAAGAAGTTTGTGCGACCGAAAGGGTGCGGTATTGATCTTCGATGAGGTCATTACCGGCTTTCGGACAAAAACCGGTACCGCCCAGAAGTTCTTCGACGTCACGCCTGATCTGACCTGTCTGGGTAAGGCGCTCGGCAACGGCTTTGCGATAGGTTGTGTATGTGGCAAGCGGGAGCTTATGAAGGTGCTCGAAGATAAATGTTTCGTATCTTCGACGTTCGGCGGTGAACTGACGGGTATAGCGGCGGGCCTTGCCGTTATAGAGGCGATAGAAAGAGGAGGTGTCATACAGCATATCTGGGAGATGGGACAACTATTGAAAGATGGTTTCAACAACGCGGCACAGGCCCTTGACCTTGATGCCGAGTGTATAGGATACCCGTGCAGGACGAAATTTGTCTTTCCGACGGATGTGCACCTGAGCCTCTTTTGGCAGGAGTGCTTGAAGAGGGGCGTTTTCTTCGGCCATGCACAGTTTATTTCGTACGCGCACGATAAGTTTATCCTGGAAAAGACATTGGACGTTGTCCGTGAGTCGCTTGAGGTTGTTGCCGGAAGATGGGACGAGCCGAAACAACTACTGCGGGGACATCCGACGAGGGTTACCAGATGATATACGACAGACTTGCAATAGGCACGGCCAACTGGGGCAAGCCCTACGGTCTTTCCGGGGTGCAGGTGCCGAGGGCCGAGCAGGAGAAGATACTCGAATACTGCCAGGATGTCGGTATCAACATGATAGATACCGCGGTCGAATATGAGGCCGACCTTACATGGGTTGACCCTTACTTCGAGATCGTGAGCAAGGGAACCGGCCCGGTAGAGGACGAAGTGAAGCGACTTGGACGTGAGAAGATATACGCCTATCTCGGGCGCGAGAAACCAATATCTTCGACATCTAAGTATACTTTGAAGCGCACGGGTGTGTCGCTGTATGAGACGGAGCCGCCGTGCTTCCACTTCACGGATATTGTGCAGGCTCCGTATAGTTTGAGGGACAGGCGATTCGAGGCGCTTTTCCGGGAGTGGAAGGAAAGCGCAGACCATTGGCAACGCCCCGAGCCCGAGATTCATGTTCGCAGCGTATTCCTTCAGGGCAAACTCCTTGACTACATCTTTGACCGTGGGCCTACCTTTAGCCACTGCGTAGCAACGCCCTTTCAGTGCCTGAGTTTCGTATTGATGAACCCTCACGTCGACCGGGTGGTTATAGGCGTCGATTCGCTCGACCAGTTGGCGGAAAACCTCGAAGAATTTCACAGAATGGACTCGCTCAAGACCGACGACCGAAACATTACCGACCCAAGGAGATGGAAGAAGTGACTACCCAAATAATACCAGAACTGGAAGTATTGACATGGGAGGATTGCGACATTGTCCGCAAGTGGCGTAACGACCAACTTGAAACACTTCGCACCCCTTACCCCCTGACACTCAGGCAGCAAAATGACTTTTATGAGAAGGTCGTCTGTGACAGGAACTCACCGCACAGGTATTGGGCCATAAAGTGCTTTGCAGTCTCAAAGCTGCTTGGCATGGGCGGGCTGACGAACATTCAGTGGGAAAACGGTATCGCCGAGATAAGCCTTATCGTAAACCCGCAAAACAGACGGCAGTGCGTCGGCGAAAAGGTGGTCGAACTTCTTCTGGATCAGGCGTTCAACCATATGCGGCTCCAGACGGTGTTCGGTGAATGCTATGCGTGCAACCCGGCATACAAGTTCTGGCTGAAAATAGTAGAAAAGTACGACGGCTACACAACAACCCTGTCAAAGCGGAAATTTTGGAACGGCAACCATTACGCCAGCGTCTATTTTTCGGTGGATGCAGATGATTTTAGAAAAACACACAGCCCTGTATAGTGACCTTGACGTCGAGTACAACCAGGCCATGAGCGGCCCCTACGAGGACCTTTCTTTCCGGTCCGATGAGGTCGAGGTCATAGCCGCGCAGAAGGACGGTAAGATTACCGGATTCTGGCGGCCTGTTGTAATCTTCGGTGAAGATTCGTTGCAGAAGCTGCACATCGAAAGACTCTACGACACCTGCCGGAATGTTTTTTATCAGGACTACCTGACAGGCGACAAGTTGTCGGTGGTAAGTGAATTTCTCATGCGGCAGGGGTACAAGGCGACGCCTTATTACACCCGCGTCATAGACCTTGCCAAACCCGTCGAGCAGTTGCACAGTGACATACGCAAGAGCTACAAGTCCCTGGTTAACAAGGACGAGAGACTGATCTACAGCGGGTCAATAAAATGGATTAAGAAACTCCACGAAACAGTGAGGGGCAAAAGGCGGAACGGTGAAACGTGGGACATTCAACAGAAGATGATCCACTGTAGTGAAGCGTTTTCTGTTGTTACGGATGCTGCCGCCGTTTTGGTTTACCACAACGAGCATAGTGCCTATTACGCCTGCGGGGTGTCGACTGGAAATTCACACGCAGTCCTGTGGCACGCGATACTTATGGCTAAGGAACTTGGTTGCAGGTCTTTCGAGATGGGCGAGCAGGTATTCAACGGCGACAAAAAGGAAGTGAATATATCGAAGTTCAAACGCGGCTTCGGAGGGAAAACCGCAATGAGGCTCAACCTTGAGCCGGTAATGAAATTGCTTTGAGAAGGAGAAAACATGAATACGGTATATATGTTACACGGCATGCTTGGTTCCGGGAAAAGCACGTGGGCTAAGAAGTACGTCAAGGATCACCCCGACACGAAGATAGTCAGTGCCGACGGTTTCCGTGAGATGTTCAATGGTGAGTACGCCTACATCGTCGAACTCGACGACGTTATCACAGAGAGCATGATCGCCGCGGCGGATAGCCTGTTGGCCGCTGGGTACAACGTGATTATCGACTGCGGCAATCTGACCAAGGAAAGACGTAGGCCCTGGATGAACTTGGCCGGAAGCAAGATCGCTGTCGTTATGCCTTGCAAGGAGCTAAGTTGGCACGTGAGCAACAGGCTGAACAAACCGCATTGCTGCGGGAAAGATTGGAACGCCATAGCCGAGGGCGAACGCAAGTCGCTTGAGCCGTTCCCTATTAGCGATTTTGACCACGTTATTCATGTAGAAGAGTTTTGAGAAGGAGAAAACATGTCTAAGAAGAAAAAGACAGTCAAGAAGGCCGGACCGCAAAAGGTCAAGAAGAAGATTCTCATCCTGACGGCGTCACCCGTAAGGGACAAGTACATCGACGAGCTTATCGCAAAGAGGCTAACGGCGATGGGCCATGAAGTCCACGTACATGCGTGTCTGAGGCAGGGACGCGACAAGGTACTTGAATTGCAGCCCGACGTTGTCGTTGTGCCCCCGATACGCAATCCGTATTCGAGGGACTTCGTCGAGATGATGAAGGGGTGGGGATTAGGGATCGTGACCCGGCACACCGAACCTTCCTGCGACTGGCAGGACTTCAAGAAAATGACCGAACAGCAGAAGAACGATATAATCGGTCGCTGGCAGTACACCGTTGACGCCGAATTAGTGTGGAGCGATGACGAGGCGCAGATACTCTCAAAGCGGCCGTGGCCGTTCAAGGTCCATGCGGTAGGTGCGATAGGGCTGGACATATACTTTGAGGAGGACTTCAAAACGCAGCTTCGCAACACGGAACCCTTCAACAAAAGGTACAAGCTTCAGGACGGCAGGCCGACGCTTTTGATCTCGTCTCAGTGGGGATTCGCCGACAGCGCCCCGGACCTTAACATTGACGAGACGGGCGAGGCGATGAAGGACATCCAGGGCAGGGACCGCCACCTTGGAATGATACGGGCGGTGCACAAGGCCCTGAAGGACGAGTGGAATATCGTTATGACGATACACCCGGGGGTCATCGAGGACCGCTATCGCAAGTTGGCCGAGGAACTCAGGATTCCGCTGGATTCCAAGTCGCCGATGATGGCGATGCTGATGAACTGCGATGCCCTTATCCACGCAGGTTCGACCGCGGCCATAAGCGCACACATCATAGACATCCCGGCGTTCCAGTTCGGCGACGTGAATATCAAGGACTCAAGGAACTGGTGGGGGATGCCGGACTCGGACATCTCGAAGGTTTCGCCTTACTACAAGACGGTCGAGGACCTTATAAGTGATTTGCAATCACGAGACCTGCAGGCAGGCAGTAACGCCGACGAGAAGATCATCGATTCGCTTGAAAAGGGCCGTTATGGCAAGATGGACGGCAAGGGTGCCGACCGGGCCGCCGAGATAATAAGCGCCGTTCCCGGCAAGTTCAAATTCACATGGCCCAAGGCACACAGGGACTACGACCAGGCTTTGATCTTCAAGGACCCGGCCAGGATACTTGAGTTTGGTTCCTGCCGGATATGCAGGCAAGGGTTTTCAATGATTAAAAAAGATTTCCTCGTGCGGCTTGCGGCGATAATGAAGGCCCCGCCGGAGAACATACCGCCGATCAATCATAACTGCCCGCACTGTGCATCGAAGTTTTTCAGGAAATGAAAATTGCAGCGATAATACAGGCACGACTCAGCAGTGAAAGACTTCCCGCCAAGTCCCTGTATAAGTTCGGTTCGACCACCGTTATCGAGCAGGTCTTCGAGCGGGTCGCGCGTTCCGAACTAATAGACGATGTCATATTAACGACACCGGATGCGTACCTTGTACGCCTTGCACGAAAGTGTGGTGTGATAGCCTGTCACTATACCGGGCCCCGTGATGTACTGCGCGAGTATTTTCTGGCTGCCAGAAGTAACGGCGTGGATGTCATCGTGCGGATCACGGGTGACTGCGTTCTGATGGACCCCGAAGAGATCGACCGGGTCATAGACGAGCATATTGACGCCGAAGTCGATTACACGGTCAATCGAAACGACGATCAGGATGGCAGTGTCGGGGACGGGCTGGATGTCGAGGTCTTCAACTTCGATGCGCTCGCACGGGCCGACAAAGAGGCCAAAGACCCGGCGGACCGCGAGCATGTGACACGGTATTTCCGCAAGGGTGGTTTCAAGGTAAAAAAACTCAAGGCCCGTCCGTGGAAGGGACGGTCTTTGAATACGTGGGAAGATTACGAGTATTTATGCAACTTCGAGAAGGAAGGAGCGGCTATATGACAGGAGACTAAAATGGGAGTTCATTCATTAGGTACAGGGGCGGGATGGCTGGAGGACCTCGGCGTAGACCAGCCGACCGGCCTTGACTACCGCGAATTTAACGACTTTCGGATAGGTTTAAGAAAGCGGTCCGCATACGAGCACCAGGCATGCGCCGATTCCACGGTAGGCTTCATACACAGGCCCGGGGGTGTTGCCGTTTTGGGGGTGGAACTTACTTCGGGGGGAAAGAGTGACGTCACCGATGCACTCACAGGTGCGAACCTTGACGGTACGTATCACGGTCATGGCATAGTCTGGTCGTTTCACGATGCAAGTAACAGGGGGATTCTGTTTTGCTCAACCAAGGCAGCGGGTGCAACTGCATCCGGCGACTGGACGATAATGAAACTTCACCCCGACCTGCAATGGGGCGGCGGTGACATCACATGGGCGGGAGCGCACCAATTCGACGCCAGTGTAGATGTTTTCGGCGAGTCGGATTTTTCCGATATACAAGTAGAGGGTACTGCCGATTTCACCGCCGGTGTGAATATGGATGCAACGCTGAACGTTGCGGGTGATGCGGCCTTTGCCGGGGATTTGTCTTGCGCGGGCGACGTTTCCATCGTGGGGGGGCTTACGGTTCAGAGCGCTTCGGAATTTTCCACTACCGACATCACGACATCCCTCACGGTCGACGGGGATTTGACCGTTGTAAATACACTTCAATGCACCAGCGCGGCCAAGCTATTCGTAGCCGCTTATGCGCTGGATACCGATGGTGCCGACATTACCGCAACGGATGTGTACAAGGTATTCTCTGATGGAATATTACTGATAGACATAAGTGTTACCCCGTCCGGTGATTGTAATTCCGTACTGAAAATCGGTGATGGCACGGACCCAACAAACACTCTGTCGCATGTGAATATAGCCACTCATGCAGGGGCCACTTACGGACAAGTGCAGACGGTACCTCTTCTCAAGGACACCTTTTTCTGCTTGAGCGTAACGGGCGCTGGAGGGCAAGTGCTCAGTATGAAATGGGTTGGCTTTGGGATAAACGAAGTTTCAAACAGGACGAACGCATAATGCCAAGCCTTCTCGTACAGGGTCCTGAACTTGGTTTGAACGGATTGGTCCCGAGCAACATGCTCGATCCGCGCGAAGCGGCCAAGGGCACCCACAACATCATTTATGAAAATGGTTTACTCCGAACGGCGTGGGGATTCGCCAAGTTCGATATGGCGACCGACTTTGCGACGGGCCTTAATTCCGGCGATACGGTTTTGAAGCTCTTCGGCTGGGACGAACTCGACGGTCACGCCCACTTAATGGCCGTTACCAATTCAAAGATATATGAGCACGACACCAATAATTCCACGTGGGCGGACAAGTCGGGTGCCTCGTATAGTTCAGGGATACTTTCGCCGGTCAGCCATGTCGCCATAGGTCACGATGACACCGACATATACCTCAACGACGACAGCGCAAAGGCTTTGGCCTATCATCATGTGATAGTCTGTGACGGTGGTCTTACTAATATACAAAGGTGGGCCGGTCGCTTCGAGAATGATTTCGCCGACCTGGTAGGGGCCGGCGGTTATCACGGTGGCACAACCCACCGAGCACTGCATATCGGGGTATTTCAGAACCGGCTGATTCTGCTTTCCCCGAAGGAATACGATTCCGGTTCAAGTACCTGGATAGATCATAACCAGGCTGTCCGATACCCGGCCATCGGAAAGATACAGACGTGGACGGGCACGGGTTCGGGTTATGTGAACCTGATCGATACCGGTGGGTATAACGTATGGGCGGCGAAACTCGGCGGTCAGTATATCATTTACCAGTCGAGGGGGATATGGTCGCTGGACTACGTTGGTGGCTCGACGGTCTTTTCACCCCGTCCCCAGATACCGGACATCGGCCTTCTGGCATGGCACCTTTTGGTCTCGTACAACAATGTCCATTACTTCATAGGGACCGACTACAAGGTGTATGCGTATTACGGCGGGACGGTAAAAGAGGTCATCGGCGACAAGGTCCACAAGTATTTTCAGGAAGACCTCGACACGGCCTACGAGAGCCGGTGCATCATGGCGATGGGGCCGAAGGGCAAGAGGCTGTGGGTACTCATCGTCCCGAACGGCTCACTGTATATCACGCGGGCATACGTAATGGACATGCGGACGCGGTCGTGGACGCGGCGTGACTTCGATAATTACACTACCAGCGGGGTAACGGCGGTTTCTCTTGTCGGGGCACAGACCTACAGTACGGGACAATCCTACAGTGCTGCATTGGAGCGGATCAGTGATTATGACTTCGCTGACGACACAGCGACGGAGCCGGGGGACGGGACGCTTCGATTCGGCGATGTCCTGTTCGATTCTACCGCCAATGTCCTTGACTGGAGTACGCTGTCGGCGGTTGCTGATTATGATTTTTCGTGGAAGACCGGCGAAATTGAGTCCAGTGCGGGGGGGCTGTTCTTCTGCTTTAGTTATGCCAATGATCCGACAAGGCTGATTGCAGGCGACGTCACCGACTATTCCGGGCTTATGCTGAGAATTGACGATGGTTCCGATTCCGACAATATGCCGACCGGAACGCACTTCTATGGATTGACGGACGTAAGTTCCACCCTTGACGCCGGAACGGATTATACCGTGACGGTTTATGTTATCCCGGAAGAGACAACGGGCACGGGCATTGCGGACCTGTCTACGGACACCCCTGTGATTAAGAACGATACAACTGCCACCCTGTACGATCCGTCCGGGGAGACCTATCAGGACGTGGTTGCCGAAGTAGAGGTCGGCGCGCAGATGGTTATCGGTGATGAGGACGGGTTTGTCTACACCTTCGCCGAGGACACATCCACCGATTCCGGTACGGACATCTCGGCGGCGCACAACACGCCTGTAGTCGATTGGGGCCAGCCGGATAAATACAAGCGGTGGTCGGGGCTTAACCTGGTTGCCAGGGGATGTGGGGTAAATGTTCGATCCCGGACTGACTATTTTGATACTTCTGATAGCGGCTGGACTGATGCTACACTGTCGTTAGATTCGACCAGTGAGTTCAGGGAGTATTCGTTTTACCTTAACATCACGAGCAAGCAGATACAGTGGCAGATAGCCAACGTCGACGGGGGCGACCTCGAAGTGCGGGCGGCGGAGATTCTGGAGCCACTGATAGAGGAGAACCGATGAGCGACCCGGTAAATATTCCAAGGGTACTGCCGCCGCTGCGGGCGACGACGGTAGAGGAACTGATATTGCAACTCGAGCCGATGCTGGCGCAGATGCAGGAGACGCTTTTTCAGCTTAACGGTGTGGTGAATCTGCACTTATTGAGGACGAAGGACACGCCTGAAAAGGTCTACTAATGCACACACCATACGGAGCCGAACTGATTTTAGATTTGCACGGTTGTAACACAGCCCTGTTCGATAAGAAGGGGCTAACGGATTATCTGGAGAAGTTGTGTGACCTGATCGAAATGGAAAGAGAGGATCTGCATTTCTGGGGCGATGCGGATTGCCCCGAACTGCTGGAGAGAAACCCGAAAACTTACGGCTGCTCGGCGGTTCAATTTATCATCACCAGTAGTGTTGTGATTCACAGTCTTCCTCTTTATAGGGATGGCTCTATTTACATCAATGTCTTTTCGTGCAAACCATTTGACCGCGACGCGGCTACAGCGTTTACGGAAGGCTTTTTTCGAGCTAAGGAATGCACGGCCCGGCTTATCGAAAGGATTTAAATGAACGTAGTTCTGATCATACCAACCGGGATCGGTTGTGAAATAGGCGGGCACGCCGGGGATGCCAACCCGGTTGCGAGGTTGCTGGGTTCGGTCTGCGATAAGCTCGTTCTGCATCCAAACGTCGTGAACGCATCGGACATAAATGAGATGCCGGAAAATTCGCTTTACGTCGAGGGCAGTATTCTCGACAGGTTCCTTGAGGGCGAAATCGAATTGTACGAGTCACCCATTCAGAACCGGATACTTGTCGCGGTGAACAAACCGGTCAGGCCCGAAACGATAAACGCTGTTTCGGCGGCGCGAGCAACGCTGGGTGTCGATGCGAAAATTATCGAATTGAAGCATCTACTGGTTATGCGGGCAACAATGACAGATAGAGGCGCATCAGGGGATATATTCGGCTGGGAAGAATTGATAGAACAGGTGGAACCGTACAAATTCGAGGCATTGGCTATAAGCAGCTTCATTGATTGCGAGAAAGAGGTATCGCTGAATTATTTCCGCAATGCCGGAATCAACCCCTGGGGCGGTGTCGAGGCGAAACTATCAAAACTGGTATCGACAGCCCTGAACAAGCCCGCGGCACATGCACCGCAGTTTGAGTGGAATGTGCCGGAACTGGTCAAGTTCAACGAAGTTGTCGACCCCAGAGAATCGGCGGAATTGTTGTCGTTGGCATTTCTACACTGCGTTCTCAAAGGCCTGCACCGGGCGCCGCGAATTGGGCCGGGGCTTAGTGTTCGCGATGTCGATTGTCTGATAACTCCCGTGGATTGTGTGGGCAGGCCGCATTGGGCGTGTATGAAACGGGGCATTCCGATTATCGCGGTCAAAGAGAATAAATGTTGCCTGCACGATGTGATGCCGGAGGAATTCATTCTGGTTGAAAACTACCTCGAAGCGGCGGGCCTGATAGCGGCGATGGGCGCACGGGTCAACTACAAGGCAGTCCGGCGACCATTGGAGCCAACGGAAATTTACTAATGCGAATAGTCAACTCGAAGGACCCGCGGATAGCCATGAAACTGGTTCCGTGGTTCGTGCCCTTCGATCAGAGCAGCTTCGATATAGGCTGGGAACTGCACGAGAGGCTTCGGCTGTTTCCCGAAGATACGCTGTGTGCGGTAGGGTACACGGGCGATCTGATACAGTTTATTTTTATCGCATATTTGCGATACAACGACGCATTCGTATGGCAGGCGAAGGCGACTGCGGGCTTTAAGTACAGCAAGCTGATTTGGTGGATGTTCCTTGCGTGGGCGAAGAAGAAGGGGTTTACGAAAATTGCAACGCGGGCACCGCGAATAAAGGCCATGTGCCGAAGGTATGGCTTTCGGCCGGCCGGCGGGCGCGACAGGTTTGAATTGACAAAGGAGATAATATAATGGGCGGTGGCGGCCAACAAAGTAGTTCCGGCTCGAACAAATCGCAGCAGGGCAGTCTCACCATCGGGACCAGTGACAACAAGACGGGTGAGCAGAGGAAGTGGCTCGGCGAAGCACTTAACGTTTATGGTCCACAGTTGGGCCAGAACCAGGTATATCAGGGCCAGACGCTTGCACCGTTTAGTCCGGCGCAGACGTCGTCGCTTCAGGAGGCGGGGGGGTTTGCCGGTTCGTTTGACGCCAATGCCCCGATACCGCTGTACAAAGAGACGGGTACAGCGCTTGAAAGCATGCTCTCCGGCAAGGCGGGGCCTTCACTGATAGACACGGACCAGGCAAGCCAGGTCTACCAGCGGACACGGGCGCAGCCACGGTACGAGGAGTTCGACGAAATGGGTCGACCTTTGATAAGGGAGGAGTTTTCCGGGCCGGGCTTCTGGGGCAGTTCACGGGCGAACAAGGTTGTCGAAGAGGGCCGCAATCTCGAAAGGGATGTTTCGCGTGGCCGGGAAGGTTTTCTCTGGGACGTCGATCAGGCGAATCGGCAGATCGAAGAGAACCGAGCCAATCGTTCCCTTGCGGCGGTCAGCCCTTCGATGGCATACGGCTCACAGCCGACCCAGGTGGCAAGGGAAAAGCTTGCCGGTCTTCAGGACGTTTACGGGGCCGGGGCCCTGCAGCAGCAGCAGCAGCAGGCCGAGATCAACTCTGCGATAGATAAATGGGCGCAGGAGAACCGGATCACCGACCCGGAGAACATGGAAATCCTGATGAACCTTCTGGGGCTGAACTATTCGCAGAGTTCGACTGTCGGTAAAAGCTGGGGCGAAAGTGCCGGAAGCTGGGGCAGTAGTGGCTGGAATGCTAATATCGGCGGGACGTTGTTTCCAACTTCACCAACTCCTACGACGTAGCCGAGATTGCGAACATAAGAAAGGTGACTAAATGGGTGCATTAGATAGTATACTTGGCGGTGTTGGAAGGATGGGAGCCGGTGTCGGCCGGTTCGGAACCGACCTTTTTCGGGCGACCGCGCCCGGTCAGGCGATGGACCGCGTAAAACGCAACGACCTGAACGAGAAACTGCAACTAATCAGGGAGGTTGCGCAGACAGACAGGAACGCGGCCAGCCGCATGGCAAGGGAACTCGTCGCCGGCGATCCCCGGTTCAAGGATATTGCCGGTATCATGGAAGGGCAGCAGGTCAACCCGGACGTGGGGAAGCGAACCGCGAGTAAGCCCCCTTCAGAATCATCGTTGATAGCGGGTGCGAACCGATGGCTTGGTCTTGCGGGTAATGCAGAAAAACTTGGTCTCTCGTCAGATCAAGTAGGTCTTTTCAGCCAGTTCGGAAAGGACGACTTGAGCAAGGCGACCGCAGGAAGAGGTTATACCGAACAGGGCGGCAAAATGATGAAAACCGGCTCGGCTATGGGCAAGATGGGCAGTGAATGGCTCGACGACAACCGCAGTTCTTTTGCAACGGAAACCGAGGAGAAGAAACCGGGTCCTTGGGCTCGGGCGATGGACTGGTTCGGGGGTATCGGTGGGGCCGCGGAAAAAACTCCGCCTAAACGCGCTGATAAATCACAGGTTCTCGCAGCGATGGGCGGCAACATGGCAAGCCTTGTCGGTTCGGGCCGAGATATAGGCCCGCCACCTGAGCAGGCAATGGCGCAATCACAAGCCTTGCAGGACATCGCCACGGTCGAGAACACGCCGAGCGCCGCGGACGCGGCCATGATACAGGAGCAGCCGATGTCGCTGCGCAAGACCGCATCGGATATTAACAAGGTCATTCCCGACAAGAACCTTCAGGCCAAGATAAGTACGCAGTACGGCAGCGACATTTTAGAGGAACTGGCGCAGGTCACAGATCCACGGGCGCTCCAGAGGGTGCTTGCTGCGATACAAAAGGGCGCAACGCGGGCACAGGTAAGAGGATTCTTCGGCAAGTAACATGCCATTAAACCTTCAACGATTAGATGAGTTTGAGCAGTTGGGCAAGGAAGCGCCCCTTCCGCGCTCGAACCTCAATCTCGATGCGCTTGCTACGTTCGAGAAGCAGGCGGCCAAGCCAACGATAGACCTGTTCGGTCTGTTAGGCCAGCCAGCGGTCGCTACGGACTATACGCCGAATTACAACATACCGGGCCCACCGAAAGAGCAACCACAGACCATAGTTTCACAGCCCTACATTCCGGAAGCTGAACCTGAACGCACCCCGGCAACGCCACCGGAAAAGCCTCGACAGTACAGTGGTTTTATCCCGGAATTAGGCCGTTCTCTGGCTGGTGGTACGTTGAATGTAGCCAGTGGTGTTCTCGGTACGCTGGCGCAGGCATCCGAGAGCGCTATATGGGACAAGGACGAAATTGAGCAAGCGGCCCAATCGCTTCATAAAAAGGCACAGTCTCCTGCGTTCGCTCCGGCAACCGGTGGCGGCTGGAAGGGTTTTGTTGCCAATGCCGTAGGGAACGCACTACCATACATGGCGGCGGCAGTGGGGTCCACAGTGGTCACAGGAACGCCGCTGGCTGCTTTCGGTACAGGCTTTGCAGTTGAGGGCGACAACGCGTACAGGGCGGCTATGGAGAGGGGTGCTACCCAAGATGAGGCTAATACGGAACGATTCGTGGTCGGAACGATAAACGGCGCTATCGAGCAGTTGCAAGTCGGCAGGGTGTTCAAGCTTGGCAGGGCTGGCACGCAGGCCCTTGCCCAGATAGCCAAAGACAAGACGCTCAAGCGATTAGGCAAAGTAGCTGGCAAGATGGGCGTGGCGGCAATACGCACCGCTGTCGAGGAAGGACTGGAAGAGGCGCTTCAGGAAAGTGTGAGCATGGCCGCGCCTGCAATGCACGGGGGTAAAGTACCCGGGCCGAAGGAATTTGGCAAGCGTGCCGGGCAAGCCGCTTTAGGCGGCGCTGTTGCCGGGGTAGTATTGGGCGGGGGCGGAGCGGTTGCCAGTAGAATAGGGCAAAAACAAACACCTGTATTGGGTGAAGGTGGTCTACCAGGGCAAACTCAGAAAGAACCCGTCGGCAAGGAATATCCCAAAGAGAAGCCGCCCATTCTCGGCGAAGGTGGCCTGCCTGAGACACCGGCAAATATCGCAAAAGGAGAGGGGCAGTTGCGGCCCGCTGAGGAGGCAAAGCGGCCCCTCTCTGTTTCTCAAGCGGCCCCTGAGAGGGGGACAGAGAAGCCTGTACAAGACCTTACCCCTGAACAGATAGCCCGTGGCGAGGCCCTTGTGGCTAAGGTCGGCAAGCAGATAGAAGCGAAGCGGGCGACTAAGACGCCTTCTGTGAAACTGGAACCCAGGCCACCAGAGCAAACTGTTACGGAAAAAACGCCACCAATACAATCCAAGGTCAGTGAAACAGTTGAAACTGATTTCACGAAAGCAACGTCCGCCAAACAAGCTTCTCTCGCTGAAGATCGAAAGTCTATGGGATTGGACGAAATAAATTCCAAAAGTCGCAGGTCGTGGGAAACGGCATTGAAAAAAGCCAAGGGCGACAATCTTCCTTCAAAAGCCAATCGGATAGCCGAAGAGGTCAATACCAGTCCGCGACCCTTGACAGATATTGAGACTGCTGGCGTTACTATCAGGATGGCTGAACTCAAGAACGAGCACAAAGAAGCTATGGAGGCAGTTGCCAAAGCCACAGACGATGGTGATATTAAAACAAAGTCTGCGGAAATTCAGAGGATTGAAACTGAATTTGATGCACTTACAAGGGCGGTACACGTCAGTGGGACCGAAAAAGGGCGGGCGTTGGCGGCGCAAAAACTAACGATAAATAAAGACTTCAGCCTAATATCGGTTTTGAACAGGGCCAAGGTGGCGGCGGGCAAGAAATTGACCCAAGTTCAACAAAAGCTTTTTGGGGGTTTGACGGAAAAGCTCGGCAACCTTACAAAACGCACTGAAGTATTAGAGCAAGAAATTACCGGATTAAAAGCAAAAGGCATTGTCCGGAAAGGCGTATCGAGGCTTAGAAGTTTGTCTGTGCAACAGAAAAATGTGGAATTAGACAGCCTGGTCGAAAAAGCAGGTAGACTCTTAAAAGAAGGGTGCAATAACTAATGGCGGTTGATTGTTCAGAACTTGCTAAGCTTTTGACTGATATAGCGATGAATGTCGGGTCAAGGCCCGATGTAAAGAATCTCGACGGCGTTGTAAAAAAGATGGAAAACCTTCTTCCGGGCATAACCCGCCAAGCTGTTGTTGATGCTATCGTAGAAACAACTGAAGGGCAAGGCCGCCAAGTGGATGCTTTGGTTAAAAAACTTAATGAAATCAAAGCAGAGGCAAGAACAGATAAGGGACTACAGCGCAAAATATCCAATCTTCAAGGGTTTCTGGAAAAGGGGGCGGTTCCTCTGAAGCAAACGCGGAGTAAAAAGGGAACCGAAGCCATAGAGGCATTGCGATCAATCAGGGATGATCTCAAAAAGAAATTGGCGAAAAGCGAGCCAGTACAAAAAGAAAAGCTCAAAAAACAGATTGCTGATCTTACGAAAAAGATTGAATCTGGTGATATTTTACCAAAAAGAAAAGCAGTAGAAATTCCGCAGAGTAAAGAACTTGAGCGATTGCAATTTCAACGCGACGAGATACAAAGGCGGATAAGAAGAAAAATCAATGCTTTGAAACCAAGAACAATGTGGGAACATATCGCAGAGCCTTTCAATACAGCAAGAGGACTTATTACGAGCATGGACCTGTCGGCGGTTTTACGGCAAGGCGGTTTTGCTGTGTTCAGCCATCCGGTTAGATCGGCCAGGGCCATAGGCCCTATGCTTAAAGCGCTTTCGTCGAAACAGAGACAATCTAAAATTAACGATGAAATATTAAACAGACCCAACGCTCCACTATACAGAAAAGCGAAACTTTTCATTGCTCCCATAGACGGTACATATAAGTTGTCCGAGAGAGAAGAAATAATGCAGGCCAAACTCTTGGATAAAATACCATTCGTCGCTGCATCCAATAGGGCGTACACCACTTTTCTTAATCTCGTGAGAGCTGATTCTTTTGATACACTTGCAGCCGGACTGTCAAAGGATGGCGAAGTTACGCTTGACGAAGCAAAGGCACTTGCCAATTTCGTCAACGTGAGCACGGGGAGGGGTAGTTTAGGATCACTTGAAAGAGCCGCGTTACCTTTGAATACGGTTTTCTTTGCTCCGAGATATGTCGCGAGCAGATTTCAATTATTGTCAGGTCAACCATTCTTTAGGGGTAACGCAAGAACAAGGAAGGCAATAGCCAAAGAATATGCCCGATATTTAATTGGACTTGGTCTTGTATATGCTTTGGGGCTTTGGTCTGGCGGTGAGATTGAAAAAGACCCACGATCATCGGATTTCGGTAAAATAAAATTTGGCAAAACCAGAGTTGATCCCTTAAGCGGTATATCGCAAGTTACGGTATTGCTTTCAAGGCTTGTCTCGGGCAAAACAAAATCCTCAACCACAGGCAGGATAACCCCACTACGCGGAGAGAAAGTGCCGATCTGGAGCGGTGGAACGCCTGAAGTAGTGGCAAGATTTATGAGAAGCAAATTGTCTCCCATGTTTGGTACAACTCTAAATTTAGCTGCTGGAGAAAATGTAATAGGTGAACCGGTTACCCTTAAGAATGCGACCGCTAGCCTGACGGTACCTTTGGCCATGAGGGATGTTTTTGAAACTACCGTAGAACAGGGTTTGCCGAAAGGTGCGGCATTATCCTTATTGGCAATTTTCGGTATGGGAATGCAAACTTACGGGTCTCAAATGACACCCAAACTACCATCACGCAAGGAACTTCAAAAGCAAATGGCTGAAATCAACGCCAGGTAAGGGGGCCAAGTGGCAGAACAGACTGAGTTATGCGGCAGGAATACGGCATCGATCAACGGGCTTCGAGAGGACGTCAACCGGCACGAAGAGCTTCTGCAGAAGGTCCAGAACCGCCCCCCGGTGTGGTGCACGATCATTATATCGGTCTTGACCTTCGCGCTGGGCTGGACGCTCAATTACGCCCGGACCAACGTGGCGATCCAACCGAAGGCGTCCGCCGGCACGGTAATTTCGGCCAGTCGATAAAAAACTTGACTTGCAGAAATGTGAGTTCTATCCTTTGAGAATGTTCTTTGAAAAACCAATAAGGGAGGCGGCAGGCAGATTCGCAGGTAGTCACCCTGTTACTGCCTAAGCCACAAAAAGGTTAACCTTCCTGTGGCCTACCTGCCGCCCTCTGTGCTAAAGAGGGAACCGGTCCCGTGACAAAGGGAACCAGTTTTGTTCTTCCTTCTCTCGCACTTTGCGCGACAGATAAACGCCACCCTATCATAAGACGAGCAAGTATCTTGCTCATGCTGCTATCCTCCCAAAAAGAGGTTAACATTGATAGGAAGGCACAGCGCCTCCCTTTGGTTTTTCTAACTATTGTGGGCACTGAAGCCAATAACTGTGGCTCGCTTCGGGTAAAAGCATACTCACCAGTGTGCTCACGTCTATTGGGGATAGCCAGCAGTCACCATTTAAGTCTCCGGGGCAAGGGAGGCAGTGAACGGGGCCTACGCTGTCATACAAGGTAACAATGGAATAGTCGTTGGGGGTGTACAGATTGATAGTGAAATCGGCAGCGTCATTCCAGTATCCTGTGATTTGGCCACACCCATGTGTACCACCGTAAGGTACCGCCGCAAGGTCGTAACCAATAATTTCCACATTCTGTTCAACGACGCCATTTACAGAAAGATTGCCGAGCGCTTCAATTGTTCCGCCTGAGATTCGAGTAATGCCGTCTGATCCTAAGTATAGGAAGCTTCTTATTGTACCTCCGGAAATATTCAAGTTTGGCTTGGCGGCATCCCAGTACGCGTGCACATAGTCCACACTTCCCCCACTCATTTCGAGGGTACTTACACCATAAAGGTTGGCCGTACCGCATGTTCCTGCTAATAATCGGAACTTACTGGAATTCATAGCCGTAATGGAGCCGATTGATGCGGCATCGCCCATAACAGTTATAACGCTTGACTGGTTAATTGAACAATAACTACCGACGGTGGCATTACCTAAAATATTAACTTCGGCTTGGTTGCAGGAGTACATGCGGGATACTTGACCTCCTGACAGATTCAATATACTTGAATCGTAAGCACGTATTCCGTGTTTGTAGGAAGCGGATTGGCCTACGATGCCACCAGACATATTGAAGTTGCTGGCATTCATCGTTATTAGTGTGCTAACTTCACCGCCGGTCATATCCACGACGGTTCCATCCCCTTTGACCACAACGGTATCGTAGGCATTCCCGTCAGTTATGGTCGCATCGGCGTCGAAGATAGTTATCTCCTCAGCGTCGACAATTGCCGCAAAAACAGACACCGACAGTATAATGCAAAGTGTATTTCTGACCTTTTTCATTTTCGCCTCCTTTAAAAAAGTCCCCAAATCCATCGCGCCGCCACGACGACGAGCGCGATTATCGTCCAAACCAAACTGAGAAACAAAATTTGCGGCACATCATTTCTCACATTTTTGCAAATATTATTTTTGCTAAACTCTTGTATTCACTGCACTTATACCTAACGTCCGAATGTTGCCCAATTTTACCCTTGCATTCTTACGGGAAACCCCTATATTCATATCGTGCTGCTTCGTGACACAAATGAAGCATGGAGCGAAAACCGCGGGGCGGCTAACTACTGTGAGGCAAGGAAGTTATGTCATGGATGCGTCCAGTCATATCCAGAACAGCGATCGAATTCTCAAAGAGCTTATTATTGAGCATGTTGAATCAGATGCAAAAATCAACCCTTTCGACGTGGCTTTTTCTTTTGGCGTCTGGCTACGAACGGCTCACCATGTTGATAGCCCTTTGCGATCCGTTCGTCTACTATCTCCCGGACAATACGGACAAAGTCCTTAGAGCCAACGGGCTTGTATAAGAGATGAACCTGTATTTCTTCGGGCAGGGCTAACCACAATTCAACCATAGCCGTCGTAAGTTGTTTCTTCTTGACGTTGTTGTGCGCAGAAATCCAAGTTTCGATCTTGTCGAAAAGAGGATTTTCTATCTCGCCACCAAAATTTTTTTCGCCAGGTTTATGTGCCATAAGTGCAATCTATCTCTGAACTTATGTCAGAAAAACCAAAATTTCCCAAAATTTCCCAGAACAAATCCCAAATTTTCCTTGGCTTTCCCGAACTTCTAACCGATACTTTACACAGACGAATAAAGGAGATAAAAATTATGGGTACTAAGTTAAATAAGCAAATTGAGGAAGCAAACCCGCGGGCAAACCATATCGAAGGCTTAGTACCCATGAGATATTGTCCGCGGGTTATTTTTTTGGGGGTTTGCCGACAAATTGAGAAAGACTCGCGGACAGAGCATATCTCGTCTTTAGCGGTCGTTATAGACTGTCCGCGGGTTATTTTTTTGGGGGTTTGCCGACAAATTGAGAAAGCCCCGGGGAAGTGTCCTATTTCGTGCTTGGCAGTCGATATACCACTTTCCCGGGTTATTTTTTTGGGGGCTTGCCGGTCCATCGGCAGGGTTGTTTCGGACTTAAGCACCATTGTTGAAAATCAACATACCATATTATCGGGCAGGGTGCAAGGAAAATCTCGGTTGCACAAAAGTTTTTTTCATCGGAGCGTGAAATGACCACTTTAACTGAGTTGAAAAACCGCAGAGCCTTTTACCGGGATGTGCCTTGGTGGACGTTTGACAAGGACCGCCTTACAGTGGCACGGCGGGAACTCGGAGAGATACAAACGCTGATCGATGGAATTGAGCGCCGCGTGCTGAGGCCATTATCACTTGAGGAGAAGATCACGCGCACGCATCAGCGGCAGGCTGAAATAAAACACAGGAAAACTCGGATTATGACAGACGACAGGGGGCTTGATCGTCTGTTGACCGAACTTGATCTTCGAACAGAGGTACAGGGTGGTACATCTGAAACTGGCATGGAGGCTCAAATAAATGCAGGCCCGGGGGCTGAGTTAAGTGGTAGCCCCCGGACCGCTTTTTTGGGAAAAGGAAGGATTATTATGAACGAGAAGTGCAAACGAGTTATGAAGTGGGTAGTGCTTACAGCTTTGCTGTTCAGCCTCGGTGTAGCAACGGCGACATTGTTCGCAGGCTGCAATACTGTTTCAGGTTTCGGCGTTGACCTCACACGGGGCGCCGAGGGCCTGAGCATAGACCCTGCGGTACGACGTGCGCGGCCACTCCGGTAGGGCAAGACGTTCGGCGGCGGGGCGGGGCCCTCTCTCAAAGGTTTGGCACTCGCCCGGTCGCCTGTTTTTGGAAGGATGTAAGAATGAGTGATACAATGGTTGAAGAATGCATTAAGTGTGGTTACGAAACGGATTGTGTTCAAGGTGTCTGCTTGAAATGTTGTCTTAAAGAGACTCCTAAAGTAGCGGGCGGTTCTCTTGAAAAAACCGCCTCGGCAACAGAAACACAAATGTTTGGCGACGATAGACTATTTATAGCAGCACGAAGGGAAAGCTTTGACAAAGCCAGTGGATGGTCATGCAGGTTGACAATACATCTCCCTGAATGTGAATACGAGAATTTTCTTGCACCCGCAAATAGTATACTTATTACGAATACGCAGAAACTTGTGCAATTACACGAAGCTATCCACTTTCTTTTGGAATCACCTTCGGCCCTCGAAATGAGGAGAACATAGAATGTGCTTGAGAAGTAAGATGACAGACGAAGAACGGGAAACTTACTTGGCAGAATTGCCGGATGTGATAGAGGTTCACAAATGTGTAAACACAAAGTCGTACAGTAACGAATGGTATGCTGAATGGGTTCGTGAGGGTGAGTTCAAACGCAGACCATTCCACAGTGGTCTGAATAAGGCTGTGCGGGAAAAAATTGGTTGGGCTAACAAAGGGTATCCTGAATATATAAGTGGATTTCATGCCTATAGACGTAACTCAAAGTCAACCTTAAGGGTGAACATAATATGCTATATCCGCAAGGGCTGGATCACTGACGTTGGCATGTCTAAGCATGGTCATCGTGTCTTTGTTTGTAAGAAGATGGTTTTCCCGAAGTACCCAAAAAAGGTAGCGAATCGCAACCATAAGGCGTTGAGGAGTAACTAAGAATGGCAAGGCAAAAAGCATGGCTAAGCAAGCATATGATATTTGAAAAAGACCTTCTCGCCAATGGGGTTCCCGTGAAACTTGAGCAGGGTTGTTTAGGCTTCTGTGCAGTATGGAAAACTAAGGCGGCAGCAAGGAAAGCAGGTAAAAAAACTGATGGATTTGTCAAGGTAACATTGGAATTCCCCTCGGTCCCCGGCCCCTCAGAATAGGAGAATGAACGATGTGTAGAGTAGTTGAAAAAACTTGGTATACAAAAGCGGGTTTAAGGGCGTGTTGTCTTTTTGTAAACGATTCGCATCGCTGTGGTTATATAGCAGTTGACGAAGAACACCCGTTATACGAAGTGAAATATTCACAGTCTGTAGAATGCCTGAAAGCCGCATACGAAAAGTGCCTGCATGAACCAATGGGGAAAAAGGGGATTATTGCCATGTTCTGTGCGGCAGGCGATCCAGAGGAAGAACGGTGGACTCCCGAATTAGTTTTCAGCGTTCACGGTGGCCTTACGTTTTCTAAGGGCAATGGCAAGTATCCTATACCCGGCAATGGTTTATGGTGGTTTGGTTTTGATTGTGCTCATCTCGGCGATGGCACAACAAATCCTCGCCTACAAATGTTCTATGATGGACCTGTGCGTGATCTTGAGTACGTTGTGGGCGAATGTGAATCATTGGCGGAACAATTGATGACAATGTTCCCCTCAGCTTAGGGTGGCGGCGAGGATAGCTCTGTGACAAGTTAATACCGGCGGAAACGTCGAAAAACTCAGTAAGGCTTGACGCCTGCTTTCGATCATTATATGCTGTCTAACGTGTGAAGTTGGATGGCCAAATCGAAAGGAGGTATTTATCATGGTCAAGCTAACTACTTTGTGTGAAGCATATTTACAGGAAAAACGTAACGAACTGGCATGGGCGACGCGCGACAATACAGAACGCGCGTTCAGGCTTTTAGCGCTGGCTGTAGGCGATCTGCTGGTCGATGCGGTCAAGTACGATCACATCGCCCGTTATAAGAACTGGCTGGTCGACGGTGGCCGGTCGCGGACGACGGCGAATATCTATCTTCGCTGCCTGAATCCGGTCTTTGCGTGGGCGGTCCTCAAGGGCACGATCAAGCTCAGTCCAACGATGGAAGTAACTCAATACCGCGTAACACCCAAGCCCGTCAGGGTTTATGATGAGAACCAGTTTATTCGCATGATGCGGTATGTGCCGAAGCCGAGCAAAAAAGACCCCCAGGCCGACATCAGGTGGAAGGCGATTCTTCTTTTGGCCCGGACGTGCGGATTGCGCCGGGGCGAGATATTCAACTTGACGCGCGACAATCTGCGAGATGGTTTCGTTTTTGTCGAACCGAAGTCCGAAGGGCATTACACGTTTCGCTGGGACCCAAAGGTCTACAAGGTGCGGAGAATCCCGCTGGTGGACTATCTGAAAGACATGCTGGACACGCTGGCATGTTTTTACCCGGCTGTGCCGCTGCGAAGGTATCATCATCTGCTTGAAATGCGGTCGCAGCGATTACTGACCGAGCGGGTACGGCGGGATATGGTCGAAAATGTTCGGCGGGATTTTGTGCGAATACATATTCGGGCGTTCGGTAGACAGATCGGAGACTTCCACCAACTGCGCAAGACAGCGATTACCGGCTGGGCGGAAAACCTGCCGAGCCACGTTACCCAAACTCTCGCTGGACATTCAGATGTGAGAACTACGGTGACTTACTACACGCAAGTAACAAAACCAATGTACGAGCAGGCCCGCAAAGTGGCATTAGAGGTCATAAAAGGGGGCTCCTCGCTAATCGCGGGAACCCCCTACACCCAACACGCAAGTCGGGGTGAGACGATTTGAACGTCCGGCCTCCTGCTCCCAAAGCAGGCGCAGAAAAACATATGAAATACGTCATCTAACTTCACACACTTTTTTAAGCCGGTGGCTCTGCTGCCGGCAGCAATAATCGGGGCAGTGGCGGAAGCGCA